>Ga0255347_1000559_pt1 | contig 67284 bp, 55 predicted proteins | sample wastewater_treat_2_FD_192479 | JGI IMG/M metagenome (GOLD analysis project Ga0255347, IMG submission 192479) | Wastewater microbial communities from Lulu Island WWTP, Vancouver, Canada - plant24 | ecosystem: Engineered > WWTP > Wastewater > Unclassified | place: Canada: Vancouver, British...
GCCCCATGCTCTTCCTGCAGAACGAGGTCCTCGTCTACACTATCTTTGCAGGATTTTTGCTGACCAACCTCATCATGATTTTCATGGGAATTGGGGCCGCTAAGGTCTTCGCTCAGCTTCTTCGCGCCCCCCAGGCCATTCTCGCCTCCTTTATCGTCGTTTTTTGTTCCATCGGGGCTTTCGCACTTAGAAACGACATCAATGACGTGTGGTTTGCCATGGTCTTCGGGTTAGTCGGCTACGGGATGAGACGTCTCGATATTCCCGTGGCGCCGCTCATATTGGGTCTGATCCTGGGTCCTTTGGCCGAGGATTATTTCAGAGTCTCCATGGCAATGCACGAAAATGACCTGACGGTCTTTTTCACAAGACCGCTCAGCGCCATTCTCCTCACGCTCTCATTCATCTGTATTGTCTATCCGTTTGTCAAAGGGGCATTTAGCAAGAAAGAGCGTTAGACTTTCGAAAATTCGCAATGTAATTACGGGAAGGGTGTCAAAACGATTTTTCGTTGCTTTTATGAATCGTTTCAGCTCTGCGACCGCGTTCTCCCCGCTGAGGTCGGAGCTCTCGATCATCCCGCTCGGGGCGTCGATTGCCAGGAACTCATCGGTTTGGGACAGGTACTGAACGTTGATGTGGGACGGGTTGACCCATGCAAGGATCGCGGGTTTGTTGGAGGGCTGTTGACAGGAGGTGTGGCTTTCTTGCGTCGTGCACATGCGGGCCCCCTGCCCGAACTTGGCGGTGCAGGCGTCGCGCATTCCTCTCGGTCCCGCGCTGTCGGTTTTCGTGAGGTTTGAAAAGCCGACGAATCGGTAGTAGCAAGGGGTCGAAACCACCTTGCCCGAGTCTCGACCATAGGCAACCCGCCCGGTAATGGCCACGGACAGGACCAGCGTGGAGCTGGCCTGTTCTCGTCAATCTGGGGGGAAACGCCGTGGAATTCAGCGACCGTGGCGAGGTGATCATCCGGGCCGACCTGGATAAAGAAGACGAGACTTCCGGGGTCATTCGCTTCTAGGTCTCCGATACCGGCAGAGGGGACCGGAAAGCATGCCTCGAGGCCGGCATGAACGATTACCGGGTCAAGCCGGTCGGCCCAATGGCTTTGGCGGCGATGCTTGCGAAGTGGCTGCCCCCCGGGAATGAAATCGACAAAACCCAACCTGAACCGGTTGAAGCGGGCAACGAGAAGAGCGAGGCTCATGATGCGACACGCGACATTCTCGGACCGGAGGGAGAGGGGGCGGGAAGACACCATCAGGAGCAAGGCAATCTTAGATGCTGAACCAGGAGGATCGCTCGAGACGATTGAGGACTTACCTGGCTTCAATCGGGAGAGTCTATTGATCAGACCGACGGGCGACCGGGAACTGATGACGGCCCTCGTAACCGGTTTTCTTGGGGATGTCCCCATCCAGGTGGCAGCGCTGAAGGAATACATCGGTGCCGCTGGTGTCCGGAGTGCTGAGCGGCAGGCTCACACCATCAAGGGAGCTGCCGCCAATGTCGGTGCTGAAGCGCTGCGGGAGGCGGCATACGAAATGGAGAAAGCAGGCAAGACGGGCAATCTGAAGGCCCTTTCCACCGCCATGCCCCAACTGGAGAAAGAACTCTTCAGGTTGGAAGCTTGCCTGGAAGAGGAAATGGGTGACTCCCTCCTGGAGACTTGACACTCGCAACAGCTGGAACCGCAGACCGAAGCTCAACCCACCGCCAGCCCCTCTCATTAACAGAAGAGAGTTTTGAGACAGTTGCTTAGTACCCAAAGCTATCTTCATCCACCCTCCAGAGCTGAGGCCACAGGGCCCAGGAGAAGTGCTTGACAATCCTCGACGGACTTGTTACCCAGAACCCGCAGGAGGTAATTTCCTTACATTTTACCGCTAGTTGGGGGTATTGTTGCCAGGTGGAGGAATTGTCGGGGCGGTCGAAGCCTGACGGCAGCCTCGCGGGTTTCGATGGGAAGAGCGTCTCCGGTGGGATTGCTGTCAGGCGTAATCTTTCGAGAAATGGTTTGGAGGGTGATCATGAACGTAGCTTCCAACCCGGAGGAGGAGCAGCCGCCCCCATCTGCGTCGCCATCAACTGCCTTTTCTGCCGCCCACGGCCATGCGAGCGAGCGCCAGGATCTTAAGAAGAAGCTGCTCCTGGCGTTGGGAGCCCTGGGGGTGGTCTATGGCGATATCGGCACCAGCCCGCTTTATACCGTCAAGGAATGCTTCCACGGCTCGCACGCCATGACCATGACCCCGGACAACATCCTCGGCGTCATGTCCCTGATCTTTTGGTCGCTGACGATGGTGGTGAGCGTGAAATATGTCATGTTCATCCTGAGGGCCGACAACCATGGAGAGGGCGGGATTTACGCGCTGGCCGCGTTGTTCTTGAGCAAAGGGAGAGAAAGCGTCTCGCCCCGCCGGGTAAACCAGCTGGGGCTCCTGGCCATCTTTGGCGCCGCCCTCCTGTGCGGCGAAGGGCTCATCACCCCGGTTATTTCTGTACTTTCGGCGATGGAGGGGCTGAATGTCGCCACCACAGCAGCCCAACCTTTTGTTTTGCCCATTTCCTGCGGTGTCCTGCTGGGTCTTTTTCTCGTTCAGAGCCAGGGGACGGAGCGCATCGGCAAGATTTTCGGGCCCATCATGATCTTTTGGTTCATTGCTCTGGCCCTGCTGGGGCTGATGGAGGTCATGAGGGTGCCGGGGATCTTGGCGGCCGTGGATCCGCGCCATGCGGTAAATTTCTTTGCCGTCAATCACCTGCATGGAGTGGTAGTGCTGGGCTCCGTAGTTCTCTGCATCACGGGCTGTGAAGCGCTGTATGCCGACATGGGCCATTTCGGGCGCGGCCCCATCCGCCTTTCCTGGATCATGCTGGTCTTCCCCTCGCTGCTGCTCAACTACTTCGGGCAAACCGCTCTCCTGCTGGAGAATCCCGAAGCAGCCGTCCATCCCTTCTACGGGCTTGTACCGCGGCTGTTGCTGTATCCCATGGTGGCCCTGGCCACCACTGCGGCCGTCATTGCCTCCCAGGCCATGATCTCCGGCGTGTTTTCCCTGATGCAGCAGGCCATTCAGATCGGCTACTGCCCGCGGTTGCGCATCGTGCACACGTCAGGCGAAACCAAGGGGCAGATCTACATGCCCTGGGTCAACTCGATGATGATGATCGGCTGTCTCGGCCTCGCCCTGGCCTTCAAAGAATCGAGCAACCTGGCCGCGGCCTACGGCATTGCGGTGACCGGCACCATGTGTATCAGTACGCTGATTTACTTCTACGTCACCCGCTATGTCTGGAGTTGGCCGCTGTGGAAGGCCCTGCTGCTCGCCGGTATGTTCCTCTGCTTCGACGTTTCCTACTTCGGCGCCAATCTGCTCAAGTTCTTTGACGGCGGCTGGTTTGCAGTAAGCGTCGCCGTCTTCCTCTTCCTCATCATGGTTACCTGGCGCGACGGGCGGGAGATCCTCCGCAAGCGGTTCGAGGAATCCCGGGTCTCCCTTGACGTCTTGATTGGCGACATCACCACGTACAAACTGGTGCGCACTCCCGGCACCGCCTTCTTCCTGTCGGTGTCGCCATCGGGCACCCCCATTGTGCTGCTGCACCTGCTGAAGCATATTGAAGCCCTGCCGGAAAGAGTGTTCATCCTCTCGATGGTTTCCACCGACACGCCCTATGTCCCGCGAGCGCAACGCATCATGATAACTGATAAAACTCTCGGTTTTTATCGCGTCATCGCCTCCTACGGCTTTATGGAAACTCCCAATATCCCGGAAGTCATCGATCTGCTGAACGAGCACGGCGTAGAGGTGGACACCTTTGCCACCTCCTTTTATCTGGGTCGGGAATCCCTGCTGACCAGTGGTCCCAGCAAGATGGTGCGGTGGCGTAAGGGATTGTTCGCCTTCCTTTCGCGCAATGCCTGGAATGTCTCCAACTTCTTCGGCATTCCTCCGGGGCGCGTAGTGGAGCTGGGCAGCCAGGTGGTGCTCTAGGACGTCACAGCGAAAGTCACGGATTTTGAAAACCCTTCGCACCAGGATCCTGCTGGACCTGCCCAAGATTGAGGCCGGCAAGCTGGAGGTATTTTTGGAACCGGTGGCGCCCAGCTTTCTGAGCCTGCAGGCAAGCACGACCATCAAAAGCCAGGCCGACGCCGCAGGCCTTGCTCTCGCGGTGGAAGTGCCCGAAGACCTGCCGGAAGTTCTGGCCGATCCCAACAAGATCGTGTGGGTGTTGGTGAATCTGCTGGGCAATGCGGTGCGGTATACGCCATCCGGCGGCCACTACGAGGTCCGGGACCAGCGGAAAGAGGCCGTAACCAATTACGAGGTCGCCGCGAAAATTGATCTCACCTATGCTCCGGCCCAACGAAATTTGGAGCGGGCCGCGGGGAAACCTTATACCAAGGTCGGGATTGTCTGGGGGTGACGACAAGACCGACTCGCTTTTCAAACGGGGGCAGGACCCGGTCCATCGCCTACCAGCTGTGGTTCACGGAACACCACCCTGATCTTTGCTCCGCAGCTCCCACGGAACGCTGTCAATTCTCTTCCCGCCTGGTTCGTCAGTGGGTGATTGCTTTATCCAATGGACCAAATCTCCAGACGCCTGCACCGCCGACGCGAACGCTCATTTCAGCTCCCTGCTCCAGAGCCTCGAAGGCGCTGTTCTCAATGGTGAACACCAAACGATCCGTGCTGCCGGACGGAAAGCGCGACACGGTGAAGGTTTTCGCGCCGATCACCAGCGCGGGCAGAGCACCACCCACCGGGAAGGGTCGGGTCGAGGTGATTTCGATCTCCACGGCGGGAACCCCAACCATGCGGCGGATTGCGACAATCTCATTCGACCCCGGTGGCGCTTCGCTCTGAGCCTCAGCCCGGGCTGCGGAACCGGTCCCGCATTTGGCTGGAATGGCCGAGGCGAAGACGGTTTCTCCGGCAGCGGTCTTGGTGAGCCTTACATTGGCCAGATAGATCGAAGATTTCTGCTGGCGATCGAAGGTGAAACGCGCACCGCGCAGATGCGACAGATCGGCCTCTGTGAATGCCTCCAGCGGGATGCGCACCGTTTGAAACACCTCGTTGTAGGCAGAGTAGCCACTGCCAAAGACACCACCCGGCCGGGTCACCACGGCATGAGCCTTCAGCGTGATCGGCTGAGACAGCGTGTCATTGGCATCGGCCAGAGCGATGGAGAAATCGACGTCTCCGGTCGGGTCAGGCAGCGACGTGCACAGCTTGCCAAAGCAGCGCAGCATGATGCGGAATTCCAGGGTGCCATAGGCGCCGACGTCAACCCCTTGGCCGGCGGGGGCGGCATTCACCTGCAGGAAGCCGTTTGCGTGCTTCCAACCAACCGCCGCCGCTCGTTGGATCGGGTCCTGGTTGGCGCTTGCCCTGCCATGGCGGTAACGGGACAGGCCTGAAGATTCGTTGGCCACCTGCCGGCTCGACGTCCCGGTCGGCTGGTCGAAATCGTCAATGACGTAATTCTCTGAGGGTCGCGGTGTTTGCGTAAAGCCCCGCGCATAGGTCGTCTCGGAGGCCAGGGGCGCCGGGATCGGGTAGCTGGGATCGAAACGCTGCGCCAATGAAGGCTTGGGGATGCTACCCAGGTTGGAGCGAAAGAACGGAATCAGGGTCCTCAACGCCGTTCGGCGCTGCGACGCGGATCCCCTCAATTGGGGAAAAATCGGCTTTTGTCCGAGGCAACCCATGGAGTCTGAAATCTGCCATTCGGTGTTGTAGAAATTGTGGTTAGCCCCAAAAACCTGAAAGGTCGATTTGCTCAGCGACTCAGCCTCGGTGGCGTCCTGCAGGATCCGATCAAACGGCCTGATCCCCTCGAGGTCTGAGACATCCCCGTCGCAACCGGGCAACAGTACCGTCCAAACGAGACCCACCGGGTTCAGGGTCCGGCTCGTCATGCCGTCCACCGGTCCGATTTCAAACAGAGAGCGAAACGTGACCGGTCCGATCCGCTCCGGCCAGGGGCTCCCTGGATCGTGATACTGAGCGACTGCGGCGCGCATGCCCTCTCCGCCGCGCGAGTGGCCCATCAGGCCGACTTGAGAGAAGTCGAGCAAACCCGTTAGCTGGAAACCGAGAGAGGAGGGGGCGCCGCCCTTGGCATTCCATTGAGCAAGCTTTTGCAGATGCCGCAAAACGAGTCGTCCGCGGCGCAGGTTGAGGCCGGAATCGCTGCTCTCCCCCGCAGCGCAATTGACACCGCGATTGGCATTGATCGAAACGACCACATAGCCGTATGCCGCCAGAGGTCGTGCCAGGTAGGCGTAACCGAGATGACTCGGGACCGCCTCATAGCCGAACGGACACTTGCCGGTTGTGGTATAGTCGACACGATCATCAAGGCGGATGCCAAGAGCAGGATCAAACCGACCACACGTGGCGTGATTGCCGTGCAGGAAAACCACAAGCGGGTAGGTGCCATTAGTGACGGGTCGCCAGACATGAGCCCAAAGCTCCGTCTTCATGGCGGTCGTCACCGAGGAATCGAGGGAGGCGCGCAACTTGTATTCACCGTCTATGACGGGATAGGTTGCAGCGCATAAGACTCTGCTGCCGACCGCAACCGCCAGCACGGCAATCAAAAGCACGATGATTCGCTTTACCGAAGTCATGGAACCTCCTCCGCTCATTTGGTTAGAATCCAGGGCAAAGACGCTCGAGTTCCCGTGGCGAGCATGGCAGCGGCCAGCCTGAGTATCTGGATGGCAAAGGGAATGTCTTGATACTCCATCCGGTCGTCGGCGGTATGATAGTAGTCATAGTTCCCCCAGTCGGACTCGATCAGCAGGGCGCCCGCCATCCCTCTTTCGAGGAAGGGTTGATGATCTGATCCTTCGTAATCAAAGGTCTTTTCTATTTCCAGGTCCGTATAGGTCCGGCCGAGTCTGACCAACTTGGCGGCTGCCGTCTTTTGCTTGGCACTGTTGTTGCTCGCTTCCACAAGGACACCATAATTCTCCTTGTAATAGGCAATCATGTCCATCACCATGAAGGACTTGAGGTTGCTCGCCTTGAGATTGGCCAGGGGTTTGGCGCTGACCATGGATTTGGCCAGAGCCTTGCTGCCATACATTCCTTGCTCCTCACCGCTGAAGGCAACAAAGACAATGCTGGCCTCCGTATCCACTTTCGAGAACACGCGGGCCAATTCCATGACCCCTGCGACGCCACTCCCGTTGTCGTTGGCTCCCGGGGCTTGCCCACAGGGTGAATCCTCGTTGATCGAGTCGTAATGGGCCCCAACCAGGCAGAACCGGTTCGGCCTGGATTGTCCCCTCTTGATGCCGATTACATTGTATCCGTTCGGGGCAGTGCAGCGCTTTGGCCAGCAGGAGCCGGAGAACTTGACGACATAGGTTTCCAAACCCAGGCTCTCGAAATGCTTCTTTATGAGGTCGCGCGCCCCCAGGATCTCCTGGGTGCACAGATAACGGGTCTGCAAATCTTCAGCCAAGGATGAAAGAAAACCCTCATAGGATGATTCCTCCAGCAGACTGAGAATCTGGTTGATAACAGGGTCCGGAATGCCCTTGGCAAAAGTGGCTCTTTCGGTCACCACTCTGTTCCCCTTCACCGGTCTGATACTGAGCCGCCTGATTCCGGCAAGCTCCCCGGGTTTCTCCACCCGGGCCAGATGGAACCCACTGTGGGAGTAAAGCACCTCGTAGCCGCTCCTATCCTTGACTGCTCTGAGGTCTCGAATCAAGTAGAGCTTGTCACGGGCAAGGTCCTGGTGGATGGGGGGCACACCGGTCCCCTTCAGGGGTTGCTCGTGAATCACCACCTTGTCATTGCCGAAGGTCAATACGACGGTTCCTTTGGCGGTTTGGCCGGAGAGCACAGCCCCGGGTGCATTTTCTCCGCGCAGGACCGTCACCATTGAAGCACCCGCCGTTCCGCTCACAACACAAATCATGCAGACTGCCAAACATGAAATCCAGATCCGTCTCATTGAACCCCTCGTTATGCAAAAGACCAATTCAATTGCAGCTTGTGATCTTCCCACTTGCGTCTCAAGAGCCCCGCCAGGGAGCAGCCAGCTTTCCCCGGCGTGGGAATTACCAGTGCAAAATGCAAGCCACTCTGTCCGGCTTCACTGCGATTCCGGCGGGAAACCCAACAGCGTCCTCAAAACGCTTCATGGCTTCGTTCCCCTTCCCGAAGGGCAGGGCCACTGCTTTGAGATTAGGGTGATATCGTCCTCGGACTGAACGGCTGATTGTTATCACCTGTTAGGCTTCCTCCAAAGTCGGGGTGCCGCACAGGGCGGGCAGGCGAAGGGCGATGCGATTGGCATCCTTGGCCTTGCCGGATACTCGGCCACAGGCCGACAGGAAGACCTCGAAGATCGGCTGAGATGAACCAGGTGTTGGACAGCCTATCCGAGGCTACCTGATTTGGCCAAAGTCGAGGATAATTCTTTTTGTCATCTCGGTGGAAAGCCATCAGCAGGAAATTGAAGGTCGATCCCAGCCCCTTTCGGCCTGTCGCGTTGCGGGAGGGCCCGCTCGGGGTCGAACCGGCTCAGCCAGCCAAAAGGCTTTAATGCGAACCAATTCAGCAGAAGGTAGATTTGATCCACATTCGAACAGGTCCAGGTTTCATCGAGGCAGCGAGAGACAGCCAGGGACGCAGTCTGCTAATACAGCGCCGCGAAAGTCCGATACCCTTACCCAGGTTGCGTTTCGCTCCTCTCAACGCAACCTACCGTCCTCGCGTTAGGGCCGAAGCTCTCCGTTGTGTTGAATGAACATGAAACGCAACGGCAAGGGGAGCAGCAAGGCACCTGCCCTAAGCGGTTTAAGGCTTGTGCCGCACTGTAACTACCGCTTCTCCGGTCGCAGTCGTGTTGCCGGAAACAGGTGCTCCTGGTAGGCCTGTTCACAAAACCAGAAAGGCCCCCAGAGGTTGCCGTGCCGGTAGTAGTTCTGCGCTGCGCAACTCCCCAGGCAAATTCCTTGCATGAGGCAAGCGCGGCAGATTCCCTGCAGACGCGCCGGAAGATCCCGGCGGACGGCCTGCAGGACGGGATGCCCCTGCCAGACCGCTGCCAGCGAAACCCGATCGGCACGGCCAAAAACAAGGTCCGGGGTCGATTGGCCGATGCCGCACAACGCGTACGAGCCGTCATGGAGGACGCCGAGAATTCCTTTGATGCCGCAAACGGCGCAGCCGCCCCCGCTTTCGCCAAACAACCGGCTCAGGGGTCGGAAGGCCGGTGGGTGATGAAACAGGATGGGGATATGGCTGCCGGTGGCCGCTTGCCTTTCCACCCGAGAACCCAGCTCCACCAATTCCCTCACCGTCAATGCTTCCTCGGAGCAGTGCAGGAGGGCGCCGCGTTCGGTCGGCTGGAGGAGGTTGAATTTGATCGAGCCCGCCCCCAATCTTTCGGCCAGCAGGATGATGGGCGTCACCTGCTCCACGTTGCGCCGGATCAGGGTGAAGACAAGCTGCGGCTTCAAGCCGGCCTGCACCAGCTGCTGCAACCCCTCGAGAGTCGCTTGAAAGCAGCCCTGGACCCCTCGCAGCCACTCATGGGTTGCTGCGTCAACCCCGTCCAGACTGACCGAAACCTGGGCTCGGTTTTCGGTGAAGGATTCATTACGGCCCTTGCGGCAGCCTGCCACCCGCGTCCAGAAAGCGCCTGAGGCACGCATCGGGACTGAGATGATGATCGATGCCCAGGAAATTGTAGGCCAGGGCCGGGCAGTTGCCGGTACAGTAGGGGATATACTCACATCCGCGGCAGAACTCGAACTCGGAGAGCGGAGTGTGGATGCGCTGGCGCAGTCGTTGCAAATCCGGATGCTCCTGCCAGACCCTGAGAAGATCATCCCGGTTGATCCATCCCATGACCAGGTGGCTCAAGTGAGAACAGGGGACCATGGCCCCATCCGTGCGCACCGCCCAGGGAAACCTGGATGCCATTGCAGCGACCCGTGTCGGCCAGAAACGACGCCAGCTCATCGCTGATCAGCGTGCCGCTGGTAAGGATGCTGAAGCGCATCCGATGGGAAACAATGGTGGTGATGAGGTGCTTGAGGTCAGGTCGAAGCAATGGCTCGCCGCCCCCCAGACACACATCCATGACCGCCGCCCGCCCCAGTTCGGCGATGAAGTCGCACCACTCGTCAGTCGGCAGGTCGTCTTCGACCTCACCCGGACTTCCGAAATGGAAGCAGTAACGGCATCGAAGGTTGCAGCGAGCGGTGATGTTGAGATCCAGCGAGCGGGGCATCCGCATGACCTGCATGGCCCTCACCCCCTTCATCAGAGCCAACCCCTTCGCCAGCAGGTCGTCGATGAATTGCCGAGCGTCCTGGTCAACCTCGGGAGGAATGGCTTCGAAGTGCTCATCAAGTTCCCGCACAATCTCCCCCACGCTTCTGCTGCCATCGAGCCGCCTGGCGATGAACACGCCCGCCGGGTCGAGCGCATAGGCTTCACCCGAGTCGGGATCAAAGAGCACGGCCCAGTCGTCGGATTCTTCCCGCAACACCACCTCCGGCCGCAACAGCGGTCTGGCTTGTCGGCCAACCATGGACCTCTCCCCAACCCCAGTGACGTGGCATTGGGTTCAGTGAAGTTCGTTTTCCAGGTGTTGTGAACAACGCCGGGGAAACCGCGCAGCGTTCGTCCCGAGCCAACTCCTAGGAGGAAAACTGGCTGTGGCCGGTGACACATGAGGTGCCGGCCGTACCCCCCGTGCTGCACTGACCTCCCGGGGCTACCCCACCGGTCCAGCAAGGACTCTGGGCGACCACATGGGATTCTGACAAGGGCTTGAGGCAAGGTTTCGTATACTGCTTTTTCATGCTGCACCCTCCGACCAGTCATTTCAGCCCGTATCTCATAAACCGCCAATGAACAATCGGTATTGGTACAAATTGGTTTACGTAGTCTATAGTATTTCCTATCCTCAGCAATTAGAAAAAATGCCGCGGGAGCCGGCCTGGGATGCCTTCAAGGTGGGGCCCGGTCAGGGTTTTCGGCTTCCATCAGGGTCACCCGATTCATCCCGCAGGACCTGTGGGTGGTGAGGACGCCGCCTGGCAAGGGCTTGGAACCCATTGATGGAGGAAAGAACATGGAAAGGAACAGAAGCCGGATAGCTTTATTGGTCCTGGTGGTGGGGTGGGTCCTGGTTCTGCCGGTCGGCGAGAGCGGTCTCCTTCATGCCCAGAGCGTGGTCGGGGTCTGGGAGTGTCAGAATGTGCCGACCCCCTGGGGGCCGGCTCACGGCAAAACCGTTCTGATGCCCGGCGGCACCTTCACCAAGACGGTACGATGCGGGGAAATGTTCCCCTGGGACAAAGGGACTTACACCGTGGGTAAGGGCTACGTTCACTACAAGATTCACGATCATGAGCCGAAAGCCTACAAAGGCAAGCAGATGCACTGGATCAAGGAAGAGACCTCCTTTATCGAATTTGTCGGGCCCGATCGGATCGTTTCCGGAAATCGCGGCGGCGGGGTTCGCGTGGAATGCTACCGGGTTCGCTAGCGGACGTTCGACGTCTCCTCCCTTCTGGTTCATGAACGCTGCCAACTGACTGTGGGCGGGGGGGCGCCTTCGAGCGAGCGGCTTCGTCCGGGAAAAGGGGTGTATGGTTAACAGGTCCACTCTTGCAGGGTGGCTGCGGGGTTGCCCCTGGCCATCCTTGGGTCTTTATTAATAGCCTTGGCGCTGACGGTGCCGGTTTTTGCGCTCGCCCCGCTACTCGCTTTTTTCCTGATGAGCGTTCCGATGTTCTTCAGCGGGGTAGTCGCCCTGCTGCACGGCGTTGCCGTCATGTTCACCCGCATTGCAGTCTCCGAAAGAGCGCTCTCCCCGGCTGCGCCCGCATGGCGCGGGTTCCCGGTGCTGCCGGTCCGCAGGGTCGAGCTGCAATGGCATGAATTAGTGGGGATCCGGCATCGCCGAGAAGTCTATCGACTCCCGGGAGGTCTTTCCTTTCCCGTCACCGTTTTTGCCCTGGAGACCGGCAAGGGCCGGATTATCCTGGGCGAAAGGTCAACACCCGGCCTGCGGGAGGCTCTGGTGGAGATGATGAGGCGGACCGGTCTGGCCCTCCAGGATGAAGGGGAAGTGACGTCGGGACTGATGCAGACCCTGCTGAGAGGGTCGCCTCCGTGGCCGGGGCGACAATGACTGAAGGAGTCGCCATGGGGAAACCCCCATCGAGGCCCAAGACCTCACCATGTGCTTCGGTGATATTACCGCCGTTGATCATGTGAGCTTCCGCTTATCGTGGCAGGGGTGATCCAGTGTTGGGAGTGTGAGGTTTTCATGGCAATCGTAGGTTACAAGCTGTGGCTCGGTCTGTTGCTTGTCTGGGTGCTCGGCGGGTGCGCGAGTGTCTACAAACCCCAGAACGTGCCGCTCGAGAAAGTGGAGCCGAACGCGGGCTATCGGCCGTTTTCAGTGACCAGGCTGTACACGGGCAATCATCTGGTGGCGTTGTCGTTTTCAGGCGGTGGCACCCGCGCAGCGGCGCTGACATATGGCGTTATGCAGGAGTTGCGCGATACTCAGATTGATGGTGCCGGCAAGCGGGTGCGACTGCTCGATGAGACCGACACGATTTCGGCGGTGTCAGGCGGGAGCTTTACCGCCGCCTATTATGGGCTGTTTGGCGACCGACTCTTTACGGATTACGAGGACGCATTCCTGCGTCGCAGTGTGCAGGGAGCGCTGATCCGTCAGTTACTCAACCCGGTGTACTGGTGGCGCAGCCTGTTTTCCGGTTTTGACCGTACAGAAATGGCGGTAGAGTTTTATGACAACACGATATTCAAGGGCAAGCGGTTCAAGGATATTCCGCTGCACGAGCGTCCCTACATCGAGATCAATGCCACCGACCTGAAGAATGGTCAGCGTTTTTCGTTCACCCAGGGAATGTTCGATTTGCTGTGTTCTGATCTTGCCGATTTTCCGGTAGCGCGCGCGGTCACTGCATCGTCGGCGGTGCCGGTAGCATTTCCGACGGTGGTACTTGAGAACTACTCGCCGCACTGCCAGCTCCATTCCCTGCCGGAGATGCAGGCCGCGCTCCATAAACCGTTACCCACCCCGCAGGAGTCAATTCGCCGCGAGCGTTATAGCGATCTATATGAGCGGGCAGCCGAGAATCCGTATGTGCATCTGGTCGATGGCGGGATTTCCGACAATCTGGGATTGCGAGCCATTCTGGAGCGGGTGGATGCCATGGGCGGCATGCAGCAGGGCTTCAGCCGTTTGGGCGTTCCGCAAAAGGACGTGTTGATAATTCTGGTCAACGCAGCGGTGAAGCCTGAGCGCACGATGGGGGAGGTGGCCAGCAAGCCTTCAATTGCCCAGACGGTCGCTGCATTCACCGATTCGCAAATGCAGCTTTATAACGTGGAAACCAAGCGGCTGATTCAGGAGCGCATCCGTGCCGAGGAAGAACGGCTGAAGGCGGCAGGCCTTGATGTGAAATTCTATTTCGTCGAGATAGCTTTCGAGTCGGTAAAATCTACCAGCTTGAAGAGCTTCTTCAACAGTTTGCCCACCTCACTGGAACTGACCGATCAGCAGGTGGATTCGCTAATCATGGCCGGGCGAACCTTGTTGCGTGAGAATCCGGAGTTTCAGGCATTCTTGCGGGCGAACAACGGGAAGCTGCACGAAGTAATCAAAGAATATTCGTGCAATCCCTTCCTGAATCCGTTGTGCATCATTCGTTAATGGTGGGCGAAACCACAGCGCCTCCGCTGTCAGGCACCGGCTTGCTGTGAGAAGTGACGATTCGACCGAGCTGCTGGCCTCGGTCCGAAAACGCCGGTGGGACCTGCCAGTTCCCGATAATCATGAGTGATGGAGGAACCAGCGGATGCCCAAGACCGATGTTTTGGGTACCAACGTGCTGCTCACACAACCCATCCGTGCTCTTCTCCTGCGAAGAGAACCATGTGGTGATCCCCCTTGGTGGTGGTTGAAGAAATCGACAATCAGAAGAAGCGACAGGACGAAATTGGCAGAAATGCCGGTCTCGTTTCACGGGAAGCGTAACGGAGACTCCCTTGCTTCCCGGTCTTCAGACTCCCATTTTGCCGTTTGCTGACCCTGCTCTACCCTGGCCTGCCCCAGTCCTTTCAGTCTGCCCCGGCCCCATGGGCGGTCAGCGCGTTACAAACTGCCAAATGCGCGTATGAGAAATGAGATGATCCAGGGTGGTTGTGGCGAACACTTTTCCATTCAAGCGGAGCAGCAGTTGCCGCATATCCTCGCGTCTTTGTCTGAAGCCGCGTCCGTCTATACACGCAACCACTTCATAAGTCGGATGCCCAGCCGCCACATGCTCATTGCGTTGGGTTTCCAGCTCCTTTATCCGAGCCACCTTATCTCTGGCTGTTCCGTCATCGCTCGTGATCTTCGCTTCGATAACCACTGCGGGACTGACTTCATCCGGGATGCAGAAATCGGGCGCCTGCCCGAAACCGGGAATCCTTTCAGCCCTACCTGTCTTTCTGTACGACACTCCAGCCGCCCGAAGGCGTTCTTCGATGGCATTCTCCATGACTTCGCCGACTAATTCGGAAACGGCGTCTCGGTGGCCGGCAAAAGGACGACCGAGGTAGCGCTCATAAAGCAAAACCGCGTACGGTACGTTCTCGCTACAGGCGTATTTGAGACTCTCAAGACCATCCTTGGTATCGAACTTGGCCAGACGGTGGATCACTCCGTCCCGATGGTCCGGAGCACCCAGGGCGATGTAATGCACGGCGGCATTCACTAAAGCATCCAGTCTTTCAATAGTCTTGGGCCGTTCCGGTGGATGCTGCCCGCGAAGGTGGGCTCGCTTAACTCGGTCGTCGAACCTCTGGAGGCATTCACGAACATACAGTGGTTCTTCCCGGCAGCGCCTGTCGAGCGTTCTCGCCGAGCCTTGAGTCACGTCAGTATCGAACTCGGATCGTGCCAGTTCAGCCCATTCCGGTGCCGTCATTCCCAGAATCGCCCGCAGAACGCTCACAACCCTACTGTCATTCTGGATTGCTTCATTCACGGTAGTCGCAGTGAAATCTTCGAATGCTCGGCTGCATCGTTTGAGCACTTCATAAGCATCCCGGAAGTCTGAATATCTGATAAAGCCGCTTCCCATTGGCATAAGTAGAAACTCTGACACCAAGTCCGAGAAGGTCACGTCTACCATCTCTTCCAATCTTTCGTTGAGTTCTTCCCACGTCAGCTCGAATGGTCGCTGCAATGGCATTTCTTCCTCCAGCGTAACACGATATCCCAAGATGAATTCGACATTCTTCTCAAAGCGGGCTCTTGACTCGGTCTAATCCTCTAATCCCGCAGCCCATCGGGACCCATTTCAAAAAGCCACTTGAGTCTCTTCGGTGCCATAAGACGTTTGAGGTTCTCGGGCGAAGGCATTTACATTCTGGCGAGCAGGGCTCACTGAGAGTACATCTTCGAGGTATGGCTCGACCGACGGCAGAGCTCCGAAGGTTGTGATCCATTCGGATACTCTCGCCATGCGACGAGCGGCCGGGAGGCCGGCATCCCACGCCTTCCTGAGATTCCAGACAGCCAGTCGGATAAGATGGCCGAAGATGATGCAGCGAATATCGCCCAGCGTGGGGATAAAATTCCTCACTCCCGCAAGTTTATCCAAGTCCGTTCGAACGAGGCCGGCAACACCCTCTGGGGAATCGACGATCCATCTTGCCGGAACTTTCCCCGTCAACCGGCATACGAACACGGTGTCGAGAATGGAAGACTTGGTACCGCTGATGTGGATGGATGCGCCCATTTCTCCCGGACAGGGGAGGGATGCCGAACAAGTGAGGCCTGAATCGAGTATTCCCACCGCAACAGGATAATAGGCATCTAATTTGTTATGATGATAGGTGAAGGCCAAAGGGGCGCCCGGCTTGAGAGCAGCCGCCATCTTGCAGAAGACGGATGCGAGTCCTTCCGTGAAATGATCGAGACCTCTTCCCATGTTCTCATTCCCGGTAAGCTCCATCGGGTGACGGGTTGATGCCTCGGCGAATTCGGGAACACCCTTTCCGACCAGTCTGCGCAGCCACACATAGCAAAAATCCATCAACTCCGCATATTGCACGTTTGCGAAATAAGGAGGATCGGTCAGCACGGCATCGAGTTTCCCCGGATTGAACTCAGCTTCAGCCGCGTTGGCGCAAAAGAGCTCCACCTTTCTGGGGTTGCGCCGGATGGACGAAAAGCCGCCTTCTCCGATCCACTCGCCTTCGACGGGAACCACTACCTTTCTTCCTCCCTTGTGAAGAATCTCGAAAGGGTTGTCGCAGTAAGACTTGGCCTTGATGAACTTGGCGGTGATGTTGGACCAGCCGCCACTGCCGACGTTGTCTCCATTGGTACCGGATATGCCGAGAAGGTTCGACTCGCACTGGATGAGCCCGACCGGAAAGCCGTGGACCGAAAAAATGTCGAGCGACTTGAGGGCCATGACATCATAGCGGCAGAGCATGTTTTGATACCGCAAAAGATCGGAAAGGTTGGTCGCCAGAGCATTACGGACCCGTTCATTGGTTTCACCGGCAATAGCGCGGCAGCTATGCTCGAGACCCAGCAGCTGGCGCTTGTTGAACATCTCCCGATAGTGCCGGTATCCCCAGCGATGTAAGCGGTTGGTTTCATCCCCGCTGGGAATCTTGTCCTCAGGAACGAACATGGCCTGCAGACTGTCCCACGCAGACTCTGAAGCTGTCAATCTAATGACATCGTCGTGATCGGGGGCCTTGAAGAAGCGTCCCTTATGGCTTGGTCGGCAATGGGGACAAAAGTATTCGATGGCAAACATGCGATGCGGCGGAGGGCCTGCCTGGGGATTGGGATAGGCATTGCTCTCTCCGCAGACCGGGCAGGCGCAACGGTTTCTCCTCGCCGGTCCGGCTGCGATCAACGCATGGCCGCACGACGCACAATCACCCGGATGTTTCCGCTCGTCGGTTTCACTGAGCGCTCCGCAGGCACCACAGAGCATCACGTATTTCGGATGGCGCCTATTCAGCGAGATGATGTATCCGGGAAACAGCCGGATCTCACTTTTGCATTTTCTGCAGATCCCGGTCTTGACCCAGAGAAAGTATTTCACAAGGGCATCTTCCGAGCCGCATTTGAGGCAGCGGGTCCGATAGAAGCTGCCGACTTTTCCATGAAGCTCCTGGATGAGTCTCTGTGCGCCCTCACGATAGGCATTGAGATCCAGGTGCTCGATTTCCTGCCGCACAATCCAGTAGGACATGGGATTGATGTCGTGGCCGACCACATCGCACCCGAGGCGATTGGCTTCGAGCAGAGGGGTGCCTCCCCCCATGAAGGGATCGGCGATACACAGCCCCGCCAGATCGTGGGCATGATAATAAGATTGGGCAATCGGAGCCTGTACGAATTCGGAAAGAAGCAGCCCGCGAAAAAGGGTGCCGGGCCTTCTGGCAAACCACTTGTGCACGGCGATAATCGGCCGGTAGTTCTGCTGAATCTGCTTCTCCTGAAGCGCCAATCCGCCGATGAAGGATATGTCAAAGTCGCGTTCGATCATCTGACCCCAGATCTTGAATCAGTGTTGTGATAGCTGAGCGCCGTTTGCCTTTTCTCCCATTCATTGCTCAATTGCGTCACGGAGTCAAGGTGTGCCCCAAACTGGCCGATCAAGACCAAAATGAATATCGTTTTCCATAGGTTACTTACAATGTTCCAACGGCCGTTTGATCAGAATTCCAGATCGCTTCAATCAGATCTTATGACTTGGAATTTGGGGTGCAAAGGCCTATGTTACCCTCGCCCGACACTATAACACATAAGCGCAACGTGAGGTGGTAAGAGCCCGGTCTGTTGCTTGTCTGGGTGCTCGGCGGGTGCGCGAGTGTCTACAAGCCTCAGAACGTGCCGCTCGACAAAGTGGAGCCGAACGCGGGCTTCGGCATCCCGAACCGATTGCGGATCATTGGTCCCGGGGATCGCGGACGGCTGGAAGAGAGAATAAGACCGGGTATTCCGGATCGGCGAGGATCTGATGGAGATCGGCGTGGGCCGGGCATAAAGTCGCTCTCGTGGTGATCGTTGAAATCGCTTCCTAAGTGAGCATCGAGCCAATCTGCCAGCCGAGAGTAGCCAACTCCCAACCCGGGACCGCATGATGCCGGGCAAGGATTCAGGGGAAGCCCCAAATTCCTCATGACGCCCTGACGACGCCTGAACGCCTCATCCCAAGGTAGAATATTCCCGTTGTCACCAAATTCGTCAGCGCTGCGATGAAAAAACATGCCCGGTAGCCGAGAGCCCCCACGAGAGCTCCCATCCCGAGGGAGCTCAGCATCATGCCGAGGTAAATACAGCTATTGTAGCCTCCCATCGCCACGCCTCGGGAGTCGGCTCCGACCAGCTCGGGGATGAGCGCTCCAATTGCGGTATAAGCAATCCCAATACTGATCCCCAGCCCGGCGGCACACAGCATGAACTCGAACATGCGTGAAGCGATACCGAAGCTCGCAATCGTACCGGTAACACCCAGCAGACCCACGATGACCAAATCGCTACGCCTGGCAACCCGATCGGTGAGCCGCCCGAAGGGGACCCTCGACAGGGCATTGAAAAGTGCTTGAATCGCGAAGATGAGACCGATCTCACCGGGATTCATTCCTTGTTCGAGCGCAAACAAAGGGACAAAGGTTGTGTACATTCCCATCGCGAAACAGCTTCCCAGCGTCACCAACCAGCATGAGAGCAGCGGGATATTTTTCGTGAGGTCTTTCATCAGGGCTTTGGTGTCTCGGCTTGCATGGCGATGGAGCAGAACGTGGCGCGCGCGGGGGAGAAGGAAGAGAGTCATCCCGAATACCAGCAGGATTACTGCTCCCGAAAAGACAAAAACCGGCCTGAATCCCAGCCGCTCCGCCACAAGTCCTCCCATTGCCGGGCCTACGCTCATACCGCTGTTCAGCGCCAGCGTATACCACCCATAGGCTCGACCAAGGTGAGTTGCTGGAGTGATATCAGCGACATAGGACATCATGGTGGGGCCAAACATCCCCAGACTGACGCCGAGCAGAAGGTGAATCGCCACCAGTTGAACTGTAGAAGTGCTGAAAGAGAGCAGGAAAGAGGAACCGGCGGCGAGCGCCAGGCCGGTGACGATCAGCAGCTTACGTCCCAGCCGGTCTGAGAGGACGCCGAGCGGCAGGGAGACGATTCCCGCCATGAGGAGAAAGGCGGCATTGATTGCGCCCACTTCAAAGGCGTCGGCGCCAAACGAACTGGCGTAAAGCGGGATCACCGGCACCCGCATGAAGGAGCCAAAATAGCAGGCTCCGGCAACGGCGCAACAGATGAAGAGCAACACCGGGTAAGAGGGGACTGCTGTCACTTTGGTCTCGCCTTCAATAACTTCGCCCACAGCTCCGTCTCAATTTGTTGGGGTAGAGGTGTGTTACATCCCTCGGCGTCCCCGCACTTATACCCTGAAAAGGAAGAAATCCAAGAGCGGCATCAAGACCCCGCGGATGGAGGTTGACCTCGTCACTTTCCATCCGCGTCGTTCCTCACCTTCTTCACTCCTTCATGCGGAACCCTGGGCCCTTGATGGCTGAACATTTTGATTTCATCGAGGGCTATGTCGCGCCAGGGATTAGCCAAACAACCGGCATTGAACCTCAGTCTCCCGAAATCCGAACAAAATCAGCGTTGACAGCATCGGCAACACCTGCTATCCGAAAACTCTAAATAACGATTTCCTATCACCAAAACCCTGAAAAAGCGATTTTCTATCACCTCATGACCAATCTCCACATGCCGGGGATGACCGGAATCGAGTTTATCAGCACGGTCATATTAGCCTGCTTTCCTGGAATCCTTAACGGATGCAGACCGTGCTTTCCCAGAGCTTCGACCTTGCATGGGAGGGACAGGGATGAACCTGCGAAAGGCTTTGCTAGGAATCCTGGTGCTGGGCCTGGCCGGCTGTTCACTGGCTCCTTTCTACCAGCGCCCGGCGCTGCCCACGGCCGCATCCTATCCGGGCATCGAGGATGCGGCAGGAGCGACCGCGCCCTCGGTCGACCAGGTTGGCTGGCGTGACTTCTTTGCCGACCTCCGGCTGCAGGAGTTGATTGCTCAGGCGCTGGCGAACAACCGTGATCTGCGGCTGGCGATGGCGCGGGTGGAGGAGGCCCGGGGCCTCTATGGCGTCCAGCGGGCCGATCAGTTTCCCAATATCAGCGGCGTCGCAACGGGTGAGAAGTACCGGTTGCCCGCCGACTTGTCCATGACCGGCAACTCTTTGACGGCGGAACAATACTCGGCCACCCTGAGTCTCAGCGCCTGGGAACTCGACTTCTGGGGCCGGGTACGCAACCTCACGGCCGCAGCCCTGGAATCCTACCTGGCCACGGATGCGGCGCGGCGCGCCGTCGTTGTCAGCCTGGTTGCCGAGGTTGCCAATACCTATCTGCTGGAGCGGGAGTTGGACGAGCTGGTCACCATTGCCGAATCCACCCTGGCCAGCCGCAAGGAATCCCATCGGATCATGAGACTCCGCTATGAGGTGGGGTCCGGCTCGAAAATGGACGCGGTTCAGGCGGAAACTCTGCTGAATTCGGCGCGGACCGACCTGGCAGCCCTGCAGCGCCGGCGGGATACCACCCGCAATGCCTTGACGCTTCTGGTCGGCGCCCCCCAGGGGGTGGAGCCGCAACCGCTGTCCCAGGTCGAACCGGGTTTTGCACAGGAACTTGCCGTGGGACTGCCCTCTGATTTGCTTCTCAACCGCCCGGACGTGATTGCCGCCGAACACCGGCTGATGGGTGCCAACGCCAATATCGGTGCGGCTCGTGCCGCCTTTTTCCCGCGGATTGTGCTGATTGGAGGCACCGGCACGGCCAGCGCCGAATTGGAGGATCTGTTCGGGGCGGGGAGCGGGGTCTGGAGTTTTTCGCCGAGTTTGACCCTGCCGATTTTCGAAGGTGGCCGGAATGTGGCCAATCTGAACGTGGCGGAGGCGCGCCGCGAGCTTGCGCTCGCAGAGTATGAGCGAACCATTCAAGGAGCCTTTCGGGATGTGGCCGATGCCCTGGCCGCGCGTCGCTGGCTCGCGACGCAGCTCACCGCCCAGCAGGCGGCCCTGATCGCCCAGACGGAACGGAAGCGTCTGGCCGGGTTGCGATATCAAAGCGGGGCGGCGCCATATTTTGAGTTGCTCGATGCCGAACGCGATCGCTTCATTGCCGAGCAGGCGCTGGTGCAGACACGGCGAGCGCTGTTGGCCAGTAGTGTCAACCTGTATGCCGCGCTGGGCGGCGGGACGGCCGCGCGGGCGCCGGCAGCAGAACCGCTTAAGGCCCCGGTTGCCCCGAGAGAGTTGGAGCAGGAATGATGACATCACCGCAGAAGAAATGGTTGATCCGAGGCGTGGCAGCCCTGGTTATCGGGGTTGTTGCCGCAAGTGCCTGGAACCACTTCAACCCCCGGCGGGAGGAAAGTCTGGCCAGCGGTAACGGTCGGATCGAGGCGACGGAGATTGACGTGGCCGCCAGGATTGCCGGACGGATCAAGGAAATTGCGGTGCGGGAAGGCGAATTTGTGAAAGCCGGCCAGGTGGTGGCCCTGATGGACACCGAGGTGTTCGAGGCGCAGCTGCGAGAGGCGGAAGCCAGGTTGCAGCAGGCGCAAAGCGATGCCGCAATCGCCCGCAGTCAACTGATCCAGCGGGAAAGTGAAAAAGCCGCGGTACTGGCCGTTGTCACCCAGCGCGAAGCCGAACTCGACGTAGCCCAAAAACGCCTGGCGCGGTCGTCGATGCTGGCTGCCGAGGGCGCCACCTCTCAGCAGGAACGGGATGACGATCGCGCGCGGGTCCAGAGCGGTTCGGCGGCGCTGGCCGCGGCCCGCGCTCAGGTCGCGGCCGCCGAGGCCGCCATTGTGACGGCGCGGGAACAGGTGGGGGGACGGGAATCCGCCATCAAAGCTGCCGAGGCTACGGTCCAGCGGATCCAGGCGGACATTCAGGACAGCGCCCTCAAATCGCCTCGCGACGGCCGGGTCCAGTATCGGGTCGCCCAGCCCGGCGAGGTGGTCGGTGCCGGGGGGCGGGTGCTGACCCTCGTTGACCTTTCCGATGTCTACATGACCTTCTTCCTGCCCACGGCGGCGGTGGGAAGGGTTGCCCTGGGCACGGAGGTGCGGCTGGTGCTGGACGCCGCCCCCGGCTATGTCATTCCCGCCAGGGTTTCGTTCATTGCCGACGTCGCCCAGTTCACTCCCAAGACCGTCGAGACTGCCAGCGAACGAGAGAAGCTGATGTTCCGGGTGCGGGCACAGATCCCGGTGGAGCTGCTCCAAAAGTACATCACCCAGGTCAAGACCGGCCTGCCCGGCCTGGCCTACGTGCGGCTGGACCCCAAAGAGCCCTGGCCCGCCGACCTCAACGAAAAGCTGGTTCAATGAAGGCAGCTCAGTCAGCGGCGGTCCCATCGGTTCCCGTACGATCACCCGTGGTGAGGCTGGAGCGGGTCAGTCTGCGCTACGGCGATACCAGGGCGCTGGAGGATATTTCCCTGGAACTGCCTGCCAACTGTACCCTCGGCTTCATCGGTCCGGACGGAGTGGGTAAATCCAGCCTGTTTTCGCTGGTGGCCGGGGCGCGGGCCCTCCAGTCCGGGCGGCTCGAGGTGCTGGACGGTGACATGGCCGAGGCCGAACATCGCCGCGCGCGGTGCTCACGGATCGCCTACATGCCGCAGGGACTGGGCAGGAACCTGTATCCGACCCTGTCAGTCTTTGAAAATGCCGACTTCTTTGCCCGACTGTTCGGTCACGGTCGCCAGGAGCGGGAGCGCCGGATTGGTCAGTTGCTCTCGGCCACCGGGCTGACCCCCTTTGCCGATCGCCCGGCGGGCAAACTCTCCGGTGGTATGAAGCAGAAGCTGGGCCTCTGCTGCGCCCTGATCCACGATCCTGACCTGTTGATCCTGGATGAGCCGACCACCGGTGTTGACCCGCTTTCGCGGCGGCAGTTCTGGGAGCTCATCGACCGCATTCGTGGCGACCATCCCTGGATGAGTGTGATGGTTGCCACCGCCTACATGGAAGAAGCCTCCCGGTTCGACTGGCTGGTGGCGATGAGCGACGGACGGATTCTCGCCACGGGGACCCCACGCGAACTCCTGTCCGAGACCGGTACCGCCTCTCTCGAGGAGGCCTTCATCGCCCTGCTCCCTCAGTCCAAACGCGACGGTTACCAGCCGATGGTCATCCCGCCCCGCACGACCGAGACTGCCGCTGAAACCGCCATCGAGGCCCACGATCTCACCATGCGCTTCGGCAGTTTCACCGCGGTTGATCGGGTGAGCTTCCGCATCGGGCGGGGGGAGATTTTCGGTTTTCTGGGTTCCAACGGCTGTGGCAAGACCACCACCATGAAGATGCTGACCGGCCTGCTGCCGGCCAGCGAAGGGGAGGCGTGGCTGTTCGGTCACCCGGTGGACCCGAAGGATATCGCTACCCGACGGCGGGTCGGCTACATGACCCAGTCGTTTTCCCTCTATGGTGAGCTGACGGTGCGGCAGAACCTGGTCCTCCACGCGCGCCTCTTTCGCCTGCCGGAAGAGCGGATCCCCGCCCGGGTGGCAGAAATGGCCCGGCGCTTCGATCTGGAGGAGGTCATGGAGAGCCTCCCCGACGCTCTCCCGCTGGGTCACCGGCAACGGCTCTCCCTCGCAGTGGCCATGATCCATGGGCCGGAGATGCTGATCCTCGATGAGCCCACCTCGGGAGTGGACCCCGTGGCGCGGGATGCCTTCTGGCAGATCATGATCGATCTGGCTCGCCGCGACAGGGTCACCATTTTCATCTCGACCCATTTTATGAACGAAGCCGAACGCTGCGACCGGATCTCGCTCATGCACGCCGGCCGCGTGCTGGTCAGCGACACGCCGGCGGCGTTGCTCGCGCAGCGCGGAGTGGAAACGCTGGAAGAGGCCTTCATCGGTTATCTGGAAGAGGCGGTCGATGAACGGGAGGTGGCGTCTGAGACGGCCCCCGCGAAGATTGCTGCGGCTTCCCCGCCGCATGAGGAAGCGCTCGAGGCGATGGGACAACGGGGCGGTTTCTTCAGTCTGCGCCGTCTGTTCAGTTACAGCCAGCGTGAGGCTCTGGAGCTGGGCCGCGATCCGATCCGGCTGACACTCGCCCTGCTGGGAAGCGTCATCCTGATGTTCGTCATGGGCTACGGGATCAACATGGACGTGGAAGACCTCGCCTTTGCGGTCCTCGACGGGGACCAAACCGCCCTCAGCCGCGACTACACGCTCAATCTTTCCGGTTCGCGCTATTTCAGGGAACGGTCGCCCATCCGGGATCACGCGGAACTGGACCAGCGCATGCGCGCCGGTGAGATCAGCCTGGCCCTCGAGATCCCTCCCGGTTTCGCGCGCGACCTCCGCCGGGGGGCACCGGTGACGCTCGGTGCCTGGATCGACGGCGCCATGCCGGCTCGGGCGGAAACGGTACGCGGCTATGTGCAGGGGATGCACGCCCACTGGCTGGCGACTTTGGCGCGACAGGCGGGTGGCGGGGCAACGGCGGCGCCGGCCACCATCGAGACCCGCTTCCGGTATAACCCGGACGTGAAGAGTCTGACAGCCATGGTGCCGGCGGTGATCCCGCTGCTCCTGATGATGATTCCGGCCATGCTGACCGCCCTCTCGGTGGTGCGGGAAAAGGAACTGGGTTCCATCGTTAACCTCTACGTCACCCCCGTCACCCGCCTCGAGTTTCTGCTCGGCAAGCAGGTTCCCTACGTCGTTCTGGCGCTGCTCAACTTTCTGCTGTTGAGCGCCCTGGCCATTTTCCTGTTCCGGGTTCCCTTCACGGGGAGTTTTTATACCCTCATCCTGGCAGCCCTGCTCTACGTCATCGCCGCCACCGCGCTCGGACTGGTCATCTCGACCTTCATGCGGAGCCAGATTGCGGCCCTGTTCGGTACCACTCTGCTTACCCTTCTGCCGGCGGTCCAGTTCTCCGGAATGCTCGATCCGGTTTCTTCCCTGGAGGGGGCGGGCGCGCTGATTGGCCAGGTTTATCCGACGACCCATTTTCTGACCATTGTTCGCGGTACCTTTTCCAAGGGGCTCGGCTTCGCCGATCTCCACGCCTCGTTTGTTCCCCTGCTCCTGGCCGTGCCCATCCTGGTCGGCCTGGGCGCGGTTCTACTCAAGAAACAGGAATCTTGACCATGCCTGTCGCCAACATCTACCATCTTGGCATCAAAGAGCTGCGCAGTTTGTGGCGCGACCCGGTGATGCTCTTCCTGATCAGCTACGCCTTCACCTTCGCTATCTACAGTGCCGCCACGGCCATGCCCGAGACCCTGCACCGGGCGCCCATCGCCATCGTGGATGAGGATCGATCGCCCCTTTCCAAGCGTCTCGTGGATGCCTTCTACCCGCCGTACTTCATGCCCCCGGTGATGATTTCACAGGCGGAGATGGATGCTCGGATGGATGCCGGGTTCGACACCTTTGCCGTCAACATCCCGCCCGGGTTTCAGCGTGATGTGTTGGCCGGCCGCTCGCCGACGATCCAGCTCAATGTGGACGCCACCCGGATGAGCCAGGCCTTCACCGGCAGTAGTTATATCCAGACCATCATCGGCAGCGAAATAGCCGATTTTCTCCAGGGATCCCGGGCCCGGTCACCCTTGCCGGTTGATCTGGCCCTGAGGGCGCGCTTCAATCCGGAATTGAACAAGACGTGGTTCGGAGCGGTCATGAAGGTCATCGACAACATCACCATGCTCTCCATCATTCTCACCGGTGCCGCCCTGATCCGCGAACGGGAACACGGCACCGTCGAGCACCTGCTGGTGATGCCGGTAACCCCCTTCGAGATCATGACCGGCAAGGTGTGGGCCATGGCGCTGGTGGTGCTGGTGGCCACGACCGGTTCGCTGCACTTCGTCGTTCAGGGCCTGCTCAACGTTCCCATTGAAGGCTCCATCACCCTGTTTCTGGCCGGCGCGCTGTTTCACCTGTTTGCCACCACTTCCCTGGGGATCTTTCTCGGCACCCTTGCCCGCTCCATGCCCCAGTTCGGGCTGCTGGTGATGCTGGTCCTGCTCCCCCTCCAAATCCTTTCCGGAGGCAGCACCCCCCGGGAGAGCATGCCGGAATTCGTCCAGATCGTGATGCTGGCGGCACCCAATACCCATTTCGTCCTGCTCGCCCAAGCCATTCTCTATCGGGGTGCCGGTCTGTCGCTTGTCTGGCCGCAGTTTGTCTCCCTGGCCCTGATCGGGGCAACGCTGTTCGGTCTTTCTCTGGCGCGCTTCCGCAAGACCCTGGCGGCCATGGCCTGAGTCGAGGTGATAGGAAATCGCTTTTTCAGGGTTTTTAGGGAGCAGGTGTTGCCGCTTCGGTCAAGGCCAATTTTGTGCCGATTTCGGGAGACATGAAGGCAGGAACCGCCACGGTGCTGCACCGTGGCGGTCGCCTCGATGGAGAGGTATGCTCGTGAAGGTTCAAAAGCTTCATTTTCACGCGGAGACGCAGAGTCTTATACCAAGGGCTTCTTCCGGGATCTCCCCGTGAGGCAAAAATGATAACTTCTTAAGCTAAACGAGTATAGTTTTCGAGACGCCGTCTTGCGTCCGGTCCTTCAGACAAAGCCGTGAGAACTCATCGAAGTGGATGATCCGCTGCTTCTCCCCATCAGGTCGTGACGCTTTCCTTCCTATTTCTTGGCCTTGATTTCCGCGTTCCGGACCATTGTCAGCCCCATCTCCCCCGGCTTGCCATAGACTTCCGGGTGAAGGTAAAAGCCTCTCTCTTCAGCGGGCTTTTCCTCCTCCACCTTTACCCTGTGGCTTCGGCATATGGGTCTTTCCTGATGCCCGTGACTTGCCAGGAGACCTTCAAGCCCGGGGTCCCGCCGCCTATCTTGAACCGGTTGGCCGATATCTCCTCGGCAACGTAGACTTGGGCGTAGCCTCCGATGCAGGTCAGTTGATACCTGAAATCCCGGTTGAGCGCTTCAAACCACTCGGGCAGCTCCACCCATGTCTCCCCGGATTCGTCGAGAATGGCGTTTCCGTTGTAGATGTTCATCATGTCGGGAGATTCGACAAAGGAATGGTACAGATACTTATTCGCCGGATCCAGGGGATGATCGATTTTGAAGGCGCCATTTGACTTGGTGAGGGTACCGTTCACCTCCACATCTCCATCGAAGAGTCCTGCATGGCCCACGCCGACGGCATTGGCATGAGCACTTATGGCCGCACCAAGAAGCCCGTTGGACACGGCCCTGATAGCCGTGCCGCGATAGCCCTCCGCCACAAAGTAGCCTCCGTAATGAGCCTTCTCCGGGTCTTCACTGGTAGCATGGCCGTAGACCCCCACACCGAAGTCGCCCGACGCCTGCCCATGAACGCCGTGGCCGACTTGCCCGGTGGCTTCGCCAAAGACCGCCATCCCCCTTCCTCCGGCCGCCTTGAAGTGTCCTCCGTAATTGACCACATCCTCGCCGTAAGCGCCGGCCTCCCCGTACACGCCCCGGCCGGAGTTTCCGTTCGCCGCAAAGGAGCCTCCGATATTTGCCGCATCGCCCCAGCGGCTGGCATAACCTCTAACGGCATGGTTGGATACGCCCGTGGCGACACCATACAGGGCACGCCCCGAGCTGCTGGTGTTCCTGGCGTAAACGATGCCATTGTGGGTAGTTCCTTCTAGAATCAACGGGGCTGTGATCATCGCGCTGGTGATGCTTCCCGGCTGCCCCTCATTGACATACCGTGCATCGTAATCGTGCGCGTGGTCCCCAACGGCAACCGTGCCGGGTGCGGTGCCAACTTTCAGCCTCTCCGTCGGCACGGTCCCGGTGGCTATGTCGGAGCCCGAGTGACTGTGAGCGCCCAGCTTTGCGCCTGCAATCGGCCCTGTTATCTTGTCGTTCGTCACCGCCCCCGCGGCTATAACCTGGTTGGATATGCCGCCATCGACGATCTTGGCCGATGTGACCGCGCCTGCTGCAAGGTTCTCGGCCGTTATGCCTCCCGCCCTTATGCTCAAGGTCACATCCCCCGTGTCCCCGCTACCCGACAGTCCGGCTCCTGCCGTGACGCTGCGAACGGAACCGCCCGATTCGGCCATGAAGCTGGACATGGCGTAAGGCACCATCGCCAGAGGGCTTCTCGTTCCTATCCGGGTCCATGGCTCCCCCGCCTTTACCCGGTAGTCAACCTGCACCCACAGCTGCTCTTGAAAATCTACCGTATCCAAAGGAGATCCGTAGGCTCCGAGCTTTGTGCCGATGGTTGGATGTGCCGCTGCGAAGGTCATGGTTCGCGATTCCGACCAGACCCTGTTGGCGGCTGCCGTCCCACCCGATTTCACGTTCCACAGACTGAATCGCATGATGAAGGTGCCGACCGGAAGATTCGTCTGCTTCTGATAGGGTATGTGCATCAGCGGCGGCACAGCCCGGACGGAAGCATATCCACCAAAGAAAATCAGAACCAGAGTCAGACATGCCAAAGCTTTACTTCTCATGGAGCGACCCTCCTCTTCGCAGAAGGTGTTCATTTCATTAAAAAACAAACAAACCCACGGCGGGTATTCTCCCTGGAAAGCATGTTTTTCCGGTTAGTATGCCCGAACATTCAAATTGCTGCCCGAAGAATTTACCCATTCGAGTTTAGGTGATGAGGTGAGGTAAAAAATGCCTTGGTGCCCTGGACTGTGCCCACGCCTTTCGGTGGCGGGCACAGCCCACCCTTGACATGCAGACGGAGAGCACGGTCTCCCATATCCTCGCTGCTCCGGCTCCTTCCGGCTTCATGTGGGTGCGAGTGCCCGACCCGACAGCGGGGGCGAAGCTTCTCAAGGGGGTTCTGCGTTCCGACGGCAAGCGCATCAAAGCCGAGAACGTCTGGCTCTCAAAAACGCGGAGCGGTGCCCAATCCAAGGCGGAAAATGAGTGCCGAAGATCTCCTTGACAGGATTTCCGCCACCTCCTACCCTGAGGGCTCAGCAACGCACTATCTTATCAATTCCTTTGGACATCCTGATCGAACCATATTGAACGGTAACGGAGCAACGCCCATGACAAGACGTCTCGCCGGAGCGCTGACAATGCTGATCCTGCTTGCGGGATTGCTGGCCTTGGCGGCCAACGCGGCTGAACCCGAAGGGGCGACGACGGAATTGCCCACCATCGGTAAATGGCTTGAGGATCATGGACTGGGCCCGAGAGCGGTGGTGCTCGTGATTGCCATGTTGCCGATTATCGAATTGCGCGGCGCTTTGCCGGTTGCTATTCTCTATTACAAGATGCCGGTTCTCGAGGCATTCATCTTTTCGGTGGTCGGGAACCTGATCCCGATCATTCCGATTATCCTCATCATCGGACCGCTTGGAGAATTCCTGGCCGGGCGCTACCAATTCTGGCACCGGTTGTTCCACTGGATGACGGAGCGGGCGAAGCGGAAGGGCGCCGACCTGGTCGAAAAGTATGAGGCGCTTGGCCTCTCGATTTTTGTGGGCATTCCCCTGCCGGTCACCGGTGCCTGGACGGGCTCGCTGCTGGCGTTTATCCTGCGCATGGGCGCGCGCAGGGCGTTCCTGGCGCTCCTGGCGGGGGTGCTGGCGGCGGGGGTGATCGTGACGCTGGTGACGCTCTTCGGGCGTGAGTCGTTCCGGTTCCTGATCAAGGCATGAGCAACTGCCGGTTAAGACGACCCTTGAAAGCTTCACCAGGCAGTTCCCGCCCGCCTCTGGTGCTGGGAAGTGCGCCATTACCGCAAAAGAGGGTAACCCTTTCAGTCATAAAATCTAAAGAACCAGGAAGAGCATTACTCCGAGATTCCATCGAGTCATCACCCGGCATTCAGGACAAGATCCCGGTCACCATAGGGAAAAAAACGAACAGAGGAATCCTACCGCCTGCTTTGGATGAAAGCGAGAATCCTTGAAAAAATGCGCTCGGCCCCCTCCCTCCGGATGATCACGTGGCGATCCGCCGGATAGACGGTAAATTCCTTATCCTGGCTGCCCAGTTCCATGTAAAGCTTCCGGCTGCCTTCAGGATCCACGACCGGGTCGTCGGAGCCCTGGATCACCAGGACGGGAAGCGTGAACGACGCGAGCCGGTCCGAAACGTTTTCCATGAGTTCCATCAATTCCTTGACTCCGCTGACAGGATTCCTCGTGTAGTTGATGTCCGGGTTTTCAGGATCGTTGGGCACGAAATAGGGCCGCGTCTCCTCCCTGGAGATCCGTTCCACCAGTTTGCTCCACAGCACCACCGCCGGAGCAAGCCGGGCGGCCTTCCTCCTCAGCTGTGCGGGAGGGTTGACGGCAAAAACCGCCTTGACCCCTGCCAGGTTTTCGCTCCCGGCGTACAGCGCCAGCCCGGCGCCGCAGCTGAAGCCGCCGATAACGACCTCGCGACAGGAATTGGCCAGGATCAGATAGCCGCGCTCGACCGCTCCCAGCCATTCCTGCCAGGTTCTGCGCGCCAGGTCGTCGGGACTGGTGCCGTGACCGGGTAAGCGGCAGCCGTAAACCGTGAACCCGTGTCGGTGGAGAAATTCACCCAGCAACCGGACTTCTTCGGGCGCCGCCAGGTAACCGTGAATGAGCAGCACGCCGGTATTTGCCCACCTGCGCTTCAGGAGAAACGGGGCTCCCACGGACCTGGGTTTGGACTCGCCCGCAACGCAGGAGGCCGCATAATCTGCGGCGAATTGCTGCCGATCGAGCGCGCGCAGCTGGCGCTGCCGGTGCCTGCGAATCTGCCAGCCCGGCCGCCAGGCAACCCGGCGCAAGCGCCGCATCACGGCTCGGAGGCACTCGATCTCATTGAGAATGACCAGGTACGGATGCTCGCGGCGAATGGTCTCAAAGCTCGGCTGGGGAGAAGGGCGCAGCGGTTTCTTGACAATCATCTCCCCAAGGAGCTCGATGGCGCCGCTGCGCTGGGCAATGTCGAGGAAATCGCTCAGCATGGCCTGATCCTCGCGAAGCAGCCTGGCGGGACGATTCTTCTGCAGCGCCGCATGAAAGCGTATGCCGTCGAGCTGGCAGACCTCCTCGACGGCCACGTTCAGCCGCTCCATCAGGTCAAACCTGCTGATCCGCCGCCACGGATAATACTTCAGGACATATGCCGCCAAGTGGTCGAAGTTGACGGCCGTCATGCGGTAAATGGCGGCCATTGCCTGGGTGGTGAGGCCTTCCGCGACCGTTCTCAAGAGCGGTCTTGAGGGAATGGGCTCGTCTGGGAGGATGCGCCGGCTCGCCTGGATATCCTCTTGAATATGGGGATGATTCAGACGGGGGCGGATGGCGAGCGGCTGACCAAAGCAGATGTCCATATCGACCCCGGAGAGCAGCATCGTCCCCTCCGTCTCCAGCTCTTCCCGAACGCGCGCGGGAAGATCCTTCACCAGATAGGAGGCCAGGGTCTCCAGCGCGTTCTGGCGGGAGCGGAGGGGGTAGTAGGTCACATTGACCGGGACCAGATAAGTCTCCTTGCGGCTCACCTGTTCGGCCGATTCCAGGTCGAAGCATTGCAGCTGCTCTGCGAGAAGGTCAGGGGCAACAGCGTGCAGATGATGGATGCGCTGCCGATAAAATTCGGTGCGCAGGGCAAACACCGCGGCTCCCGTGTGGAGGGAGCGCCGGAGCCCGGTGGGGCTGGCGGCGGCGAACCTGCCTCGCTCCAGGACTTTCTTGTCTTTGATCATGGAGCCTTCGGGAAAGATCAACCATGGGTGATCGCCTTTGAGCAAAGACCGGATGATCACCTTGTCCCGGTTGGGATCGCGGGTGGAGACCGCTCCCATCCGTTCGAGATAGTCTCCCAGCGCCCCCGTAAAGAATCCATGGTGAGCGAGGGACATCAAGGGCTTGCCGGTGATTCGATAGAATTCGTAGGGAAGGACCAGGGTTTCCAGGCGGGTAAAGTGATTGACCACAAAGATGATGACCCCGTCGGGGAGCTGCTCCTGTCCATGGACCTGGACTGACGCCTTGAAAAACCGTTCCAGGCAGCCTATCCCGAATTTGCTCAGCGAGAATATGAAACGGTTGATCTGGGCCATGACAACCCCGATGGCACTTGATGTAAACCACTGAGGAGCTGACGAAAAACAGGCGTTATGGCCTGTTCGAGCTCAGGGTGGGCTAGGCCCGCCGACAGTCCCCCCTGGCGGCCCAACTCCCCCTGCAAAATCGCACGCTTGTTTCGAGGCAATCACCGAGAGCTGCCACGCCTCATTTCGTGTCACTGTCTTCGCCTATGCCGGAAGCAAGCCGCAGGATGGCGGCGATCCAAGGGATTGCGGATTGGGCTTTCCCGGCAACCGAACACCTGCAATTATGGGAATACCAGGGAGCGACTTCAATAGGAAATTTGCGGGTCAACTCTTCTTTGACCGGTCCATTAAGGTCTTTCGGAGGACATGCCCTCGTGCAGTGTGACCTTCTCCTCACCAGGGATTGTGGTTTCTTTCGGGAGTATTTTCAGAACATCCGCATTGTTTCCCCCCCCAGCCTGAAGCTTCCCTGCCGGGTTTCATTTCATTCAATCCAACCTTCCGCGGGACGTTCCGAGAGATCTGACCGACGCGCTGTCAGAAACGTTTTGTGGGAGTGGTTCGGATAGGGTGTGACAGGGGCGGAGAGAAACAGCCTGTCGATCGATGGCCTGAAGTTCCAGTGTTGCTGGCATGAGGGGCAAAGCAAAGCCCTTGCCCGGCTCGTGCCGCGGGCTTTTTCCCCATTCTCCCAATGCAACGCTAAAGTCTGTTGCTGTCTCGCCCGATATTGAGTCTAGAAGCTTGTGGCGTTTCCGGAGGTAACGAGCGACACCGCCATCGGACCATGGCTGCGGGCATCCGCAAGCCGAGTGGCGTCCTCGGCGACGAGAGGGTGATTCATCAAGGGAGCGGGATGAGCCCGCAAAGGACTAGGAATGGGAGAGAAGACCATGGCCAGACGTGATTTAAAGATGATCCTCGTGCTCGCGCCGATCCTTTGCCTGTTGGCGGCGGGCGAGCTTCGGGCCGACCTCAGCTTCATGGCCGGGGACGGCAACAACGTGGCGTATGGCCGCTCACTCATGCAGTGCAATCTGCCCATCGATGAAAAGGGCACCCTGGGCGATGTCGAGTGCCTGCTGGTGGGGACTGTCAAGGGCATCCCCGTGGTCGCCGCCACCAATCAGACCAAAGCAACGGCCGACCAGCTCTTCATGGTCGAGATCATCGATTCCGGGAATGCGCGATTCTCCGGCTCCATCGCGAACATCGTATCCATCAAGCTGCACGAAACAACCCTGGCTGCGGTGATGACCGTGGAACAGTGGGGGTATCCCTATGCCCAAGTCCTGGAAATACCTCATCCCGACAATCCGGACCGGGAATCGATCCTGCTCCTCGTCAACGGCACGGAGAACGTCTTCATGCTGGAGCTGAGGACGACCACCGAGGCCGCGACCGGCCTCAAGATTCTGAAGGCACGGGAGTACAACCGCTGGCTTGCGGATGTCCGGATCATCAATCTCGACCGGATCGATCTGAACGCTTACCTCAAGCGCCCGGAGGAAACGGAGCCGCTTCCCAGTTCGCTGGCGGTCTGGTATCAGCGCAAGGGAAATTTCTGGAACAACCGCAATTTCCGGACGCAGGCCAACAGTCTTGCGCTGGCCGAGGTGAGAACCTATGACCTCGAGCTCTACCAGAAACTGGAAACGGTCGCTCCTTTTGATCGGATGACGGTGGACGGCCCGGATGTGTGGCATTCTAAAGAGAAGGGCTGGGTGTATACTTACAGTGTGGCAGGAGGAGCGCTCATCAATCCCGACGGGAACGGGGCCATCACCTATTGGTTTGGCGAAAGATATCTATACTATGGCTACAAGGATAAATGGTTCCAGGGTCATATCCAATTCGTTTCAGAGCTCATTACTTACGGGATCGAGCTCCGTTATGATCAGGAAACGCAACGGGTCATGCTGAAGGATCCCCAAAGAGCAAACCGCTTCGGATGGTGGTACTGGACCAAGGAATGGGACCGGGCGGATAGGGAGATCAATCTCTACCAGAGGTACGGGGCATGGCTCAAGCTGCGGAAGGATTCGGACGGAACCTTGAAAATTGACGGCGCTTGTAGCCCCCGCGCCGACGAAGGTCCTTGGTGGGAGCAAGCGACACTCCCCATCGGCAAGCTGGAGCAGCATGAGGGGGTGACCTGGAGTAGCGTGCAGCAGATATCCGAATATGACGACAAGAGTGAATCCCAGCTGACTGAGATGCAACGGCGGGAAAGGCAGCTGGTCAACCAGGGAGTGCGGGTGTCGACGGTGGTCTACGGCTGGCCCTATTTCGGCGCCAAGGGAACGCCGGGTTCGAGCAACACGCCCTCCTTTGCCAGGAAGGAATCCAACCAGAAGATCAGCTGGAAGAAAGAATCCTACGGGGCGGGGTTGAATACCGAATTCGGAAAACAGTGGGGCATCAAAACAAAGAATGTTGGATTTAAGACTAGCCTGACCTCTGTCCAAGGTTTCAGCTGGAGCACCGGCAAGCAGACCACCGATATCGAAACGACGGCGGATAAAATTTCGGCCAGCTATCACGACATTTCTTTCGAGGATTTTTCCAAGGAGGGCATCATCGTCTACAATGCCGTGAATCCAACCCTCCTGGAATACGGTACCTTTCTGCCGCAGAATGCCGACGCCATTCACGTGGACGGTGTGGATGAGGCCTACGAGTTTGTCTTTCCCGTGGCGAGCGTCGGCGTCAGTCAAGATACCAACCTGACCTACATGCGGTTCGATGTGACCAATCCCGAGAAGACCCTCTTCGATGAGGCCAGCCCGCTGTCGACCGGGTTGGGGCCGAGGCCGGTCACGACGTTGAGGCCGGGGTTTGAGGCGGTGATCGAGGATGTGAACCGCATCCTGGACTGGCAAGGGGCCAACCGGGTGGATGAGCTCGTAACCCTGGCGGTGCAGAAAAAGGCCGGACTGAAAGTGGTGAAGCGGTTTGACTACCGACCTTCGATCGACAAGACCATGGATTACTCCAAGGAGCATACCTTCGCGCAGACCACGCATTGGGACTGGTATGCCGGGGTTCATTGGAAAACCACCCCGGACGCAACCGGGTTTATCGCCGACGTCACGGTCAAGCACAACGGCTCCATCGACACCAGTGACTCGACCTCCTCGGGAAAGGCATACACTCTTGAGCAGCGGGGTATTCCGGACCCCGGGTACGACCGCGTCAATTTCGCCACCTATTTCATCGAAGTCGACATTTCCAAGCTGAAAAACTGGGTTGTGAAAAAGAAGGATGATCCCGCCAATCCGTTCAAGGGCCGACCTGCCGTCGTGCCCAAGTGGAACTGGAAATACGACCAGGATTTCACGCTGGTCATCACTCGGTATGAAGGCCTCCATCTGGAGGATACGGCCGCAATCAGCCGTCTCTTTCGGGTCAAGACCCTGGAATCCAGTCAGGCTCAGAAAGCCCTGGTTTCCTTGATTGCGGGCTACAATGCCGAGGGTCGTCTCTTGAAGCTTGCGCTGGCGCAGCAGGCGGCCCCCGCGGAAAAGCCCGCCAATCTCTACCTGCCGCTGGGAATCGCCGCGCTCCAGACCAAAAGAGGCTATGCGGGCATCGGGGCGGAATTCACCCTCTACGTGGGTGGAGATGTCCCCGTCAATGGGCTCTGGGTCAAGCGCGGCCCGGATGAATGGGTCGACATCGCCACGAGCGTTGTCTGGGAGGGCGAGCGGACCCGGGTCACGTTTGTGGCGGAAGACGGGCAAGGGAACGACGAAGACGGCGCAATCAATGGCCGGATCACCCTGCATGCCGCCCCGGGCTGGCTGATGACGCACAGCGCCGCTCAGTGAGCGATGCCGAGGGTCATATTGACGCCTATGGGTGAGAGGTTGTTTGAATTGCGGTTCGAGCCAGAGAAGCAATTGGCCGGGTGTTCCACTGCACGATGGCTAACTGTAAGATTGTGATGCTGCTTCGAAAAGTTACGAGTTGCGAGTCGGAATCGAGCCTTTTCATGTGTCTTCGGGTGTTCCGTAGCAAGATGAGTAACTGTATCAAGTTGTCAAGAATAGCCTCCTGCAAAAGTCTCAAATTCCGCCACCCCGGCGTGCTTCCAGCCGGGGTTCACGAACCGTAACGCCTGGATTCCGAACCAAAAACCCTGCCGGAATGATGCCCTGAGAGACTTTTGCCGGAGGCTCAAGAAGACAGCCAAGACCCCGCCCGGAGAGCCTGCCAAAGCTCGGCGGAGGTTAACCGATGGCGAAGTCTGCAAGTGCATTAGCGAGAGGAATGTGGTAACCTGCATTGCGTGAGCGTGGCCGGGTCACCTCTCCCGTTCAACCCAGATTGCGGGATCGCGTTCGTGCCGCTGGGCAAGAGACGAGAACGGCGGCAAACGCCTTCTTTGCGGTTTTAATACTCCAATCCAGCTAGCTTTGATCAATGAACTCCGAACGCCAGACACGTCAGCAACAGATCGATCTGCAACTGGGTCGCGCCGGTTGGGCCGTGGGCAGCAGGCGCCTGGTGGAGGAATTTCTGGTCGAAACTGCCTCCGAGCTGCGCGAGCCGGAAGGAGCTTTCAGCAGCGCCAACCGTTTCGTCGACTACGCGCTGTTGGATCGTCTCGGCCGGCTGCTTGCCATTGTGGAAGCCAAGCGCTCCAGCCGAGATGCACTGGCAGGCGAACGGCAGGCGGCCGAATACGCCGACGCTGTGCGGGCCAAATACGGCACGGACCCTTTTGTATTTCTGGCCAACGGAGACGAAATCTGGTTCTGGCACCGAAGCCTCTACCCACCTCGCAAGGTCAGCGGGTTTTTCACCGAGGAAGACCTGCTGCGACTCGCCCACCTCGACAAGTTCGGGAAACCGCTCACGGGCGAGATGCCACTCGAGCGTATCATCGACCGCGCCTACCAGATCGAGGCCGTCAAAACCATCGCCGAATGGATCGAAGCCGCCAGGCGGCGCTTCCTCATGGTGCTTGCCACCGGGACGGGCAAGACCCGCGTCGCCGTCGCCCTGGTGGAATTGCTGCAACGCCGGGAGCGCATTCAGCGTGTTCTCTTCCTCGCCGATCGTCGGGAGCTGGTGAAGCAGGCCCTCGGTGCCTTCAAGGAGCACCTGCCCGGCTCCCCCCGTTCCTGGATCGAGTACGGAACCATCGATAAGGACGCCCAGATACACCTGGCTACTTATCCCGGCATGATGTCGCTCTATAGGCAACTCTCTCCGGGGTATTATGATCTGATCATCGCCGATGAAAGTCACCGCTCGATCTACGAGAAAAAGAGCTACGGCGGGATCTTCGACTACTTCGATTCCCTCTTGCTTGGGCTTACCGCAACACCCACCGATACGCCGAAATCCTCAGGCCATCGAAGAACATCTGGCTGTCCTGGCCGCCCGGGGTCTTATTATACCGGTGAGCCGGGAGGAACAGACCGAGGACTCCGGCGAGTTCGTCTTTGGCAATTCCTACCGCCTGCCGCTGCGCCGTTATGAACCCCGCGAGGGCGAGATAGGAGAGCCGGTAAGCGGTGACCACGCGCGCCTCCGTGAATTGGAGCGGCTGGCCGCCCAAGTGGAAAAGGAACGAGTTCGGTCATGAGGCTGCGCTACCTCCACCTTCCGCGCTGCGGCCCACTCACCGATACCGCCATCGTCTTCGGACGAGAGGAGCTGATCGCCAGGGCCCTGAACCTGCCGCGTCGGGGCTCCTTGAACTTCCTGGTGGCGGTGAACGGCAGCGGCAAATCATCCCTGCTGCGGGCGATTTATGGCATTTTCGGTTCCCTCAGGCCTCGTGAGTGGCCCGCCTTGCCCGTCACACTGGCCTGGGATCGCACAATCGGCGATGAGACAGTGACGGTGCTCCTCCATGCCACCAATCGCAAGGATGCCTTCTCGTTTCTTGCCACGCTCCAACCGGTATCCGCAACCGCACGGCGGAACGATTGGGAAAGCATTACGCTCGCCGTGGGCAGAGGAGAATCGCATTCCCTGGTTTCAGGTCTCCAGATCACCACCGGTTCCGACGCGGTCAGGAATCTCCAGTCGGCCCTGATTCCCAAGCGCCTCATCGCTTACACCTCCGGCGCCGATGATGCCTGGGTGCAGATCGATCATCCCGTTTTTCATCCAAGGGATGAAGAGGAGGGCCAATACCGGACCGAAGACGAGCGCCCCCAAGGCTGGAGCATGGATCGGGAATGGGAAGAGGAGCAGCTCCACTGCATCGCCACTGTTCTCGCCCGTTACGCCATGACGGCGAGCGAGGTCATGCCGACACTTCCCGGCGCTGAACAGGCGGACGAGCTGACCCGCGAGACCCTGGAGTACTTGCGGCAGGAACTCCGGCCACTGAAGGCTATCCGCCAAAAGGTGCTGACCAGCCGCAGGTCTCGTGCCGATGGGCCGGACGATTCCTACTTCCGCATCCATACCCGGCACTTGCGCTTGGCGGGGATCACCCTCGGCCTCTGGCAGGCGGCAAAGGACCTCGCCGGCCGCCCTGAGGAATACCAGCGCGAAGCCTTGCGGAATATCCTCCTTCATCAGCGCGCCTCCGGCGACGGGTCGCAGGATGCCCGCCGCGTGCTCAACGAGATCGATTGGTTCCGGCCCACCCACCTCAGCCTGACTTACCGGGACGCCGACGACCGGGTCAGCCCCCGGCAGCACCAGGAACTGCTCTGCGTCGTCGCCCTCGCCGATGAAGTCATCGCCCAGCCACGCGAACGCCAACGCGCCGTCCTGTCGTTGGGGCCATCCGACGGAATCAGTCTCAGCGAGAAACTCAAGGACGTTTTCCCCTTCGGCATCCCAAGTCCGCAGATCGAGGCCATCGCCGAGCGGGTGGACGGCTGCCGGGCGGGGGCTGAAGCCATCCTCCGCATCCCCTTCAGCGAGGATGACGAGATTGACTCCACGATGGACGTTTTCACCCGCCTTCGGGACTGGGAAAGCACCGGTCTCCTGGAAGGAATCACCCTCACGGTGAAGCGGCTCCTCCGTCCCGAATCGGCCGACGGCGAACCCGACGAGGTCATCGTCACTTACGACCAGCTCAGCGACGGTGAGCAAATGCTGCTCGGCCGCATGGGCCTCATCTTCCTCCTACGCGGCCAGGACGGCTCCCTGCTCCTCCTCGATGAACCGGAAACGCACTTTAATGACGTGTGGAAGCGGGAGATCGTCGAGATGGTCAACATGGCCCTGCTGAATTCCACCGAGGCCAACGTCGTCATCGCCACTCACACCAGCATCGCCTTGACCGATGCCTTTGCGGCCGAAGTCACCGTACTGGACAAGAAGGAAGACGGCATCAGTGCACGAGGCGTTACCGGCGGCCTTTTCGGGACCGATCCGGGCGAGGTCGCGATGAACCTCTTCCGAGCCGAAAGCAGCATCGGCAGCCGCTCCGTCGAACTGTTCAACCGACTGCTGAAGACGGAGTGGAAAGGTCGGGAGAGTGAGCTGGAGGCGATTCTCGACGTCCTGGGCAGCAGTTTCCATCGAGCGGAACTGAGAGCAATTCTGAGACAACTGCGAGCGGAGCACGATGACCCTACATCCCGTTAAGCTGCCGAGGAGCGCGGCTCATCTTTTTCATGTTGTTGCGCTGCAAAGGAAACTTCTGAAAGCGCTCGCCAGCCCGAGTTTGGACGCTGCTGCGGTCGAAACGGTTTGGGTTCAGAAGGTATGGAGCAGGTCGGACCCCGAGTGGGTGCGGAAGTTTTGCCTCGGCGGCAAGGAATCAGTCATCAACCAGCTCAAGGTGATTGCCGACGCCGATCTCAACGCGCGGCAAGCGCTCTATGCCGAGTTCCGCCGACAGAACAAGGTGGAGGCGATGCTGAACGCCGGCGGCAACTTCCAGGACCTTGAGACCTTGCCCGGCTTCACCACCCAATTGGCGACTGCGGTAAAGAAACTCTTTCAGCGCTGTTATAAGCTCCTGAGCAATGACGCAAGGCGACAGTGGAACGGCTACGAGTTCAACGGCAATCGCTCCATCACGAATCGCACTTATAAGGACGACTTTTGCAGCAATTATCCTGCGAGCGTGGTATGCCCGTACTTTGACGGCGAGATTGGAACACCGGAACTGGATCACTACTTCTGCAAGTCCGGCTTTCCGTTGCTCGCCTGCTCTCCGTGGAATCTCATTCCGGTATGCCGCTCATGCAATGACATCGTCACAGCGAAAGGGGATCGCCCTGCCCTTACCCTGGGACCGGTGCGCTCCACGGACGATTGGCTCCACCCGTTCTTCCGGCCGGCTTCGACGCAGGTGGAAATCAGACTGAGCGGCACGCCGAAGGACTCGATTCCGAGGTTGCATTCGCCCGATGCCACCGAACAAACACGACTCCTGAAGCATGAAGAACTCATTCAATCTTCATCGAATCGCTGGATCAACAAGGCCGCCGCCAGTTTCGACGTGCTTGTTCGGGAAGTGAACCGAAAGATCAGCGTCGTCAATTCCGTGGAGCGCCTCGTCAGCATGAAACTGGAAGACCATTTGGAGTCCCGTGGTCGGGCTGCCTCCTCCATGGTCCATGCGGCAGTCTGCCGGGCAGTCCTCGACTGCCGTTCCAGATACCTCGAGGAGTTCGCCAACCCCAACGTCCCGGCCCTTGAATGAGGTGGGTGGCAATTTCAGTAATTTTGAGGTTAAGATAATGCCAACGGTATTGTGGCTTGGACCTTACCGGTTCTTCTTCTATGCTGGAGACAGGGACGAGCCTGCTCATGTGCATATCGAACGAGAAGACAAGGCAGCCAAGTTTTGGCTCGATCCTGTCCGGCTCCAGAATAGCGGAGGATTCAGCCGCAACGAGATCAGTAAGCTTCATGGACTTGTGGAGCAGAACAAGGACGATTTGCTGAGGGCATGGAATGAGTACTTTGGCGATTGAAATGAGAACGGCCCTGGCTGAGCATGTTTCCGTCACCGAGGACAGCCTGATTGTGGATCTCGATGACGGACGCACGGTCACGGTTCCTCTGGCCTGGTTTCCGCGACTCCTCCACGGCACCATCGAGGAGCGGAACAAATGGCGCCTCATTGGTAAGGGAGAGGGCATCCACTGGCCTGACCTGGACGAGGATATCAGCGTTGAGAGTGTCCTCCTTGGAAGGCGATCCGGGGAAAGCCAACGTTCTTTCCGGCAATGGCTGGGAAACCGTATGAAGAGTCAAACTGTTCCCGGCTAGCAACGCCAATGACCGGTGGCGCAGAGAAGGTTCTTTCCCTTTTTTTGCGGCTGATCTTTTCAAAGCCGGGGTTCTCGGAGAGTCTCCCAGGGGTGAAATGATTCAACCGTCTCATTCAAGGATGGAATCCGCGCATGGCAAAGAAGAAGGACAAAAAGGCAACCGAAAAGAGGCGCGCCAAGTCGAGACAGGAGAAAGAGCAGAAGCGTCATCTGAAATCGGTCAAGCAACGGCATAAAGCCGTACCCTCTCCTCCCGTGATGATGCCCAGTCCCTCCTTCGCTGACATGAAAGCCCCTGCTGGCTTCCGGACGGTCTCGGTCAGCCAGGCCCTGATGGAGTTCGGGAGACCTCTGGTCGACGATGCTACAGGGAGTACAGAAGCCCAGGGTGAGATCTTCGGGGTTGTCAACAGCATCTGGAATTATGAGATCATGCTGCAGGATGTGGGTGCCGAGAGCCTGGAGCAGACGAAAGATGGCCTGATCCGCACCATGAAAGCGCTTCTGAAGATCCAGAACGATGAGGCAGAAGGACTGTTTCAGGAGATGATCGAGAGGAAACAGCATCTCTTTCCGGATGACATCCAGCCTGAGCTGCCAACCGTCATGTTCATGAGGAAGGAACTCTCACATCTGGTCGCCGCGTTCAATTATGGCGGCATGTCCTTTTCCTCAAGGGTGATCCCGCCTGACGAACATGACAGAGAAGTCATCCGGAAGATCGGAAGGATGGATCGCTACATCATCGAAGGCGCCGACTATGGTCAGTGGGAGGGCTTCTATTTCTCGCTGGAAGAGGCGGTGAGGGATGCTTTCGAAGAATGGCTCAATGACAAAGGTGCAACCGACCAGAGCGAAACATTCTCGTTTTATATCGAGCTATTCCTGAATTTCGTCTACCGGTACCGGCATGAAGATCCGGTAATTCTGAATTCCGTTCCCCCATCCTATGTTGAGGAGTTCCTGTTTGACTTCCTGTTGCGCAAATTGATCGTCGAACCACAGGAGTACGTGACCTTTCCGCCCGCTTTGAAGTTCTTCTATCGCTTCCTCCATGAGAAGGGATACCTGCCCGATCCCGAGCCCATGATCCATCTGATCGATGCTCTGGAGCCTCGATTCATCGAGGTTTTGCGGGAGCGGTTCGGATAAGGTGTGACAGGGGCGGAAAGAACCAGCCTGTCGTTCGATGGCTCGATATTCTGCGGAGGCGCTGAGTTATCCGATGAAATTAGTCGCTGCGTGGCTTCAGATCATATTTGTGGTCCTGATTGTGGGATACGGCACCTGGCAGCTCTATCGGGGGCATTTCCAGGAGACCTTTGCCACCCTGCCGTTGCTATTCGCCTATTACATCTTTGTGATTGCCCGGTCCAAGAAGCGGTCGGAGCGCTCCAAGGTAGATTCCGAACCTGACTGAAGACAGCTCCGCGCCAATAGCCGTCCACCCTCCTTTCGTCATGCCGGCGAAAGCCGGAACAAGGCCGGGGGATAATGGGCACCTTGTTCCATACTCGTGAAGGTTCAAAAGCTTCATTTCCACGCGGCGACGCAGAGGATGCAGAGTCTTATGCCAAGGGCTTCTTCCGGGATCTCCCCGTGAGCCAAAAATGATAACTTCTTAAGCTAAACGAGTATATATAGCCACTCAATCATGACCGGCAGGGGAACCTTCGCAGGAGGCGGTTCGTTCCACGATGGCCGCGATGCCGTGGCCGCCGCCGCCGCAGATGGTTTCCAGCCCGAAGCGGGCGTTGCGCCGCCGCATCTCGTACAGGAGGGTCACCATGCGCATGGTGCCGGTGGCGGCAATGGGATGGCCGAGGGAAATCCCCGAGCCGTTGACGTTGACTTTCTGCTCGAGATCCTCCTCGCTCAGCTGCATCATCTTGGCGTCGGCCAGAACCTGGGCGGCGAAGGCTTCCTGAATCTCGATGAGATCGATCTCCGTCATGGTGAGGTTGGCTATTCCCAGCGCTTTGGCAACCGATGTGGGGACCGCAGGGTAGGTGAGAGTCGGGTCGGCAGCGGCGACAGCGAAGGATTTCAGAGCGGCCAGCGGCTTGACCCCGAGGGCTCTCGCCTTGCTTTCGCTCATGAGCACCACGGCGGCGGCGCCGTCGTTTTCACTCGATGAATTGCCCGCGGTGCAGATGCCGTCGGGATAGACAGCGGGGAGTCGGGCCAGCTTCTCCAGCTGAGCGTCGCGTCGGGGTGGTTCATCAGTAGCGATGACCAGCGGTTCACCCTTTTTCTGAGGGACCATGACCGGCACGATTTCTTCCTTGAATCTACCCGCATCAATGGCCGCACATGCGCGCCGGTGGCTGCGCAGCGCCCACCGGTCGGCTTCCTCGCGCGAGATCTGCTCGCGCCGGGCCGCTTCTTCCGCCCAGCTCATCATGGAGTTGAGTTCTCCGAAGCGCTCGATGGGCTGGGACATGACCCGGGCCCGCTGAATGCGGTCGAACAGCGGCAACCCCCACATGGCGAGCGACCCATGGCCGCGGGGCATGAAGCCCCAACGGGGATCGCGCTTTCCCCCCAGGCCCCATTTGACGAACTCGCCGGGAATGTAGAGCTCGGCACTGCTCATGTGTTCGATCCCCCCGGCGACAATGATTTCGGCATGACCGCACTGGATTTTCATCGCCCCGAACGAAATACTGTCCAGACCCGAACAGCAGCGCCGATCGAAGGTGATGCCGGGCACTTCCACCGGCCACCCGGCGGTGAGGAGCGCCATGCGGGCGATATTCACATATTCGCCGCTCTGGTACGACTGTCCCATGATGACGTCATCCACCCAGGCCGGTTCGATCCCAGCCCGCTTCGCCGCCTCATTCAGGACCAGGGCCCCGAGCTGATAGGCCGGTACCTCCCGCAGCACTCCCAGGTACCCACCAATGGGGGTGCGCGCCGCCGCCACGATTACCACCTGTTCCATAGTCCTCTTTCCTCAGGAGACGAGCCTCCAATCCTGATACCTAACCAGAGAGACCGGCGAGTCTACCCACCCGGCCCATCTACTCTTCACGCTTGACCCTTCACTTTTCACTCTTCACGCCTCACCCTCCACCTACATTCCCAAGTAGGCCCTCCGAATATCATCGTCCGCCATGAGTTCTTCGGAGGGACCGTTGCGGGTCATCCGGCCGCTCTCGAGGACGTAGGCCCGCTGGGAATGCTGGAGGGCCTGCTCGACGTTCTGCTCCACCAGCAGGATCGTGGTTTCTTCCGCCAACCCGGCCAACGCCCGGTAGATCTCTTTGGTGATCAGAGGGGCCAGCCCGAGGGAGAGTTCATCGATGAGCAGCAGTTCCGGGCGGCTCATGAGGGCCCGGCCGATAGCGAGCATCTGCTGTTCACCGCCGGAGAGGGTTCCGCCCACCTGGAGCTTGCGCTCCGCCAGCACCGGAAAGAGCTTCAGCACATGTTCCATGGTCCGCTCGAGCTGGCCGCGCCCTCTTTTGGGGTAGGCTCCCATTTCAAGATTTTCCGCTACGGTCATGTCCCGGTAGACACGCCTCCCCTCGGGCACCAGGGCCAAGCCCAGCTGGGTAATCTGGTAGGGCTTCATACCCGCCAGCGACTCGCCCTTGAAAGCGATGGTCCCGCGCCGCGGCGGCAGCGTCCCGGTGATGGCGGCCAGGAGCGACGATTTGCCGGCGCCGTTGCTTCCCAGAATGGCCACCCGTTCGCCCAGGTGGACCTCGAGCGACACCTCCCAGAGCACCTGGGTCTCGCCGCGGAATACGTCGATTCCAGAGATTTCAAGCATGGCCGCTATTCTCCCAGGTAGGCCTGAATGACCCGCGGATCCCTGACCACTTCTTCGGGGGTCCCCGTCATGAGGGTCCGTCCCTGATCCAGAACGATCACCTTGTCCGCAGCCTGCATGATGGCCCCCATGACATGTTCAATCCAAAAGACCGTCAGGTGGTGTTCGTCGCGCAATCGTCGGATGAAGGCCACCGCCTGGCCGATCTCCTGAGTATTCAAGCCGCCCAGCACCTCATCGAGCATCAGCAGCTTCGGTCGGGTGGCAAGCGCCCGCGCGATTTCCAGTCGTTTCTTCTGCACCACGTTGAGCTGGCGGGCTTCACTGTGAGCCTGTTCCCCCAGTCCCACTACCTGCAGGAACTCGATGCCGTCGCAACCCCAACGGCAGCCCACACCCGTCCGCGGGCTGTTGATCATGGCCACGCCGACATTTTCCAGGCAAGTCATGGCGGCAAACGGCCGTGTCACCTGAAACGTTCGAGCGAGACCCAGGCGGCAGGTAACGGTGGCGGGAAGCCCGGTGCTGTCGTTGCCATCAAACATGATCTGCCCTGAATCGGGCTTCAGGGCGCCCGCCACGACGTTGAACAGAGTGGTCTTGCCGGCTCCATTGGGCCCGATGAGTCCCACAATGGTGCCTTCCTCAACCGCAAAGCTCACCTCTTCGAGGGCCAGGACCCCACCAAAGCGTTTGGTCAAACCGCGACCTTCCAATAGCGCCAAGTTACCTCCCTCCTGCCGGTCACCAGGGGTGATAATGCCACCCCGCCCCCCTGACCGCTTCACCGCTTCACCGCCTCACCGCCTGTCACCCCGCCGCCACCGCGACCGGCTTGCCCGGTTTGGCTCTGCCGGGGAAATGCCGGGTTGCCAGGCCGATGATGCCGTTGGGGGCAAAGCGCGCCACCACCAGGGCCACGAGGCCGAAAGCCAGGACATGGTATTCTCCGTACCCGCGGATGTATTCGGCGAGAATTTCCAGAGAAAAAGCCCCGACAATCGGTCCTGCGAACGAACCCATACCGCCGATTACCGTCATGGAAAGCACCAGGAACTGTTGGTCGAGGGATGGGATCTCGGGCGTGATGAGCAGGAGGTAGTGACCGTAGAGGCCCCCCGCCATCCCCGCCAGCGCGCTCGAGACGGTGAAGGCCAGCACCCGCATGCGCACGACATCGACCCCCAGGGAGGCTGCGGCGCGCTCGTCATTCTGGACGGCCCGAAAATTGAGGCCGATATTCGAGTAGATGAGCTTATAGAGGACGATCAGGGTCAGCAGGGCACCGCCCAGCATGATGAAGAAGTAGACGGGCTTGGAGTAGACGGTGATCAGCCCCGGCACCTGGAGCCCCATGGTCCCTCGTGTTATCTCGTATTCATTGGTGATGATGATGCGCAGGATTTCCGAAAACCCCAGGGTGGTGAGCGAAAGGTAGATACCGCCCATGCGCAGGCAGAGCACCCCCACCCCGAGGCCGAGCAGCGCTGCCATGACGGTGCCGATCCCGACCCCCAGCCAGGGATTGACCCCGAACTTGGTCGCCAGGATCCCCGAGGTGTAGGCCCCGATCCCGGCAAAGGCGGCGTGGGCGAAGGAGACTTGGCCGGTATAGCCGGCCAGCAGGTTCCAGCTTGAAGCCATCATCACGTAAAAAAGGCAGACAATCAGGACGTGGAGCCGGTAGGCATCCAGTCCCAGCGAAAGGAGACTCAGGAGCGCTGCGGCCACCAGCAGGATGAGGTAGAAGCGTTTATCCGTCACGGGGTCCCCCACATGGTTCTCAGGCTTCTCTCCGACCAAAGAGGCCGGCCGGTCGGGTGAGCAGCACCAGGATAAGAATGACAAAATTGAAGACATGCTTGTAGCCGGAGGAAATGTAGGAGGCGCCGAGGTTTTCCACCAGGCCCAGGATGAGGCCCCCAACGACACAGCCCCAGAGCGATCCCATGCCGCCGAGCACCACCACCACGAAGGCAGTCAGGGCAACCGGTACGCCGGCGTTGGGAGTAACGGGGAATACGGGGGTGAGGATCACCCCGGCGGCGGCGGCCAAGGCACAACCCAGACCAAAGCTCAGCATGTTCAGACGGGTCGTGTTCACGCCGTTGAGTTCCGCCATTCCCCGATCCTGGCTGGTAGCTCGGATCATACGGCCGAACCAGGTCTTCTTGATGATCAGAAACACCATCACGATCACCGCCGCCCCGGCGGCGAGGGCTGCCAGCCGTTGGTTGCCGTAGTAGAAACTGCCGAAGATTTCGGTGGAGCCGCTGAGCCAGTTGGGCGGTTTGCTGGGATAGGGGCCGAAGATCAGAAGATAGGTGTTCTGCAGGACAATGGAGAGAATGAAGGTGAGAATGAGCGAGTACATGTCGTTGCCGTAGGTGGGGCGTATCAGGGTGATCTCGATGAGCACCCCGAACAGGAACACCAGCGCCACCGCCAATACCATCGCCAGCACAAAATTCACCCCGAGAACGCTGGCAAAGAGATAGCTGAAGTAACCGGCAAGGATATACAGTTCCCCATGAGCGAAGTTGATAACATTCATGATGCCGACCACCAGGGAGACTCCCAGGGCGGCCAGGGCATAGACAGCCCCAATCACGATCCCGTTCATAGCAGCCAGGGCAAACATAATTCACGCCTTGTCAGGAGTAGTTGTCGTCCGGGCAGCACCCCGTTCCCTGATCGGTGCCCCGGTGTCAGCGAGGGAAGGCGGGAAGCGCAAAGCTTCCCTGCGGCTACCGGGAAAACTCCGCTTCCCGATCTTCCGGCGCCGACCGGTGGGCGGGGACGAACCCCGCCCCTGAGCCGCAGAAGCCCGATATTATGAGGAGGCGAACGTCATGTTCGCCCCCCGTCCGCCATAATTTCCGGCCTTGCGCATGAGTTGTCCCATCCCTATTTCATCAGCTTGCCGGTTGCCGCTTCCCTGGGAAAGAGCACCACCTGCTGTTTGTTCTGCCACTGGATGACCAGCATCGGCGGCATCCATTGATGATACTCCGGTCCGCCCTTGGTGGTGCCAAACTTGACCGTTCCCCGGGTGACCTCGAGACTGGTCTTTTCCAGAGCATCTACCAGCTTGTCGGCATCGGTTGAGCCGGCGCGGTTGATGGCGTCGGCGGCAATGAGAATGCTGTCGAAAATCGATCGCGACTTGTAGTCGGTGGGGGGACCGCCGAAGGCCTTCTGATAGGCTTCCCGGTATTCGGTCGCCAGTTTGGTCAGCTCAACCTTTTCGTGTATGGAGGAAACGAAGCATTCCAGATTGCCGTAGTCGCCGACGTTCTTCCAGTAGTCGGGCCAGAGGCTCGGCGGCCCTGCGCCGTCCAGAATGATGGCCTTGGGGGTGAGCTTCACTTCACCCGCCTGGGCTACGAAGAAGTGCAGACCTGAGCCGTAAATATAAGCCAGGACGACATCGGGATCATACGCCTTGATCTTGTTGAGCTCGGTATAGTGGTCCTTGCTCTCCCGTTCCGTGGTCATGACCTCGAACTGGACGCCAGCCTTGGTGAGCGCAGCCTTGGTCAGTTCGGCAATCCCCAGCCCCCAGTCGCTGGTCTCAGCGATGATGAAGGCCTTTTTGAACTTCTCGGCCACCACCCACTTGGCGATGCTTTCATTGACAACACCAGAATTGGAGGGGCCGGCCCGAAAGACATGCTTGTAGCCTTTGGCGGTGATGGGATCGGCCCAGGCTTCGACCACCATGAAAGGAACCTTGAAGCGTTCCGCCACTTCGATCTCAGCGAGCGCGGACGAGGAGACGCTCTCGCCCAGGACCATGACCACCTTGTCACGGGTCACCAGCCGCTCGAACCCCGAGGCTGCCTTCTCCGCACCGGCCGTATCCTCGAAGACGATTTCAAGCTTCTTGCCCAGCACCCCGCCCTTGGCGTTCACAAAGTCGGTGCCCAGTTTGATTCCTTCCTCGAAAGCCTTGCCCGTTGCCGCCGCCGATCCGGTGCGGGGTCCCACCACCCCCACCTTGATGGTATCCTGAGCCCAAGCTGAGCCCACGGCCAGCACCAAACCAAGAACCAGCGTCACCAACCAAAAACCCGACTGCCTTGCTCTCATCTCCAACCTCCTTTGCGGTGAATGAATGATCCTGCTCCCTTTTCCTCTTCTCAGCCACCCGCCACCGGCGGAAAAATCACCACCTTGTCGTCTTCCTTGAGAGCCGACTCCAGATTGGCCGGTCGGCCGTTAATGAGGATGATTCGCTCTATCTCGGGAGGGATCCCGAGGAACTCGAGGAGGCGCCCGGCCCGATCGCCCTCGGCGAGGTCGACCGAAAAGGGGCCTTCCTGGGATTGCCCATACTTGCGCAGGGTAGCGAAGAGTTCCACTTCGATTCTCATATCAGCTGCGCCCCCGGTTTCTTTCCGTGTTGCCTGACACTGCATGGCCAGTTGCCAGTTGCGCGTTACGGGTTGTCCGTTAAGCTCGGTCCTCTTGAGCCTCTTGGAGAACTCTCATGTTTCGTCCCCCGGGCCTGATGAGCCTGTTCGTCACCCCGGCCTGCCTTTGGCCGGGGTCCATGGGTGTGCCAAACCCTGGATTCCGGCCCATCATTCCCGGGGTGCTGCCTCAGGCAAGCCCGAGCGCCCTCAGTTTTTCTTCCGTCGGCACGCCGTTCTGGTCCCACCCGCGGGCCTGGTAGTAGGGGTCGAGCATCTTTTCGAGATGGCACACACTCCCCTGCCCCGGTCCGTCGGGAATGGGCTCCTTCAGCATGCGTAGGGGCAGCGAATCGTCCCGGCGGGAAAGCCCGGCCTTGACCATGAAGATGCGTTCCGCATTGAAGATCCGTTCCCCGGCCCGGACCAGTTCATCCAGATCGTAGCCGGCGCCGGTGGCCGCATTGAGGAGTTCCATGATGCCCTGCGGACGGATATCGCGCGTTGGCGTGACCAGGTTGCGCACCGCGAAGAAGACGCACAAACCAGCGGCATCGATAATGGCGAACACGTCCTGCCAGTCCTTGACGAGTTCGGCTTTGCCCTCCCAGGTGAGAGGGTCAATGAGGATGGGAACGCCGAGCAGTTCGATGTAGGCAGTATCACCCCGCATGTGAGAGGCCCCTACCGGGGAGGTCGCGTAAGCCAGGCCCAGACCCTGCGTCGTGCGGGGATCATAACCTGCAAATTCCTGCTTCTTGGCCACCATGGCCAGCTCGGGATGGCCGTAGTGAGAAGCCAGCCGGTAGCTGCCCTGAGACAGAAGCTCCCCAAACCCCTCCCGGCGTGCCGTCTGCCGGGTGAGTTCCACCAGGGCGTGGGCATCGCCGAACCGCAGCGGTCGTCCCACGTCGGCTTCGGGCAGGTAGCCCCGTTCAAAGAGTTCCATGGCGCAGGCGATGGTCGACCCCATGGTGATGGTGTCCATTCCCATCTCATTGCAGATATAGTTCGCCTTGGTGACCGCCGCCAGGTTGGCCACCCCGCAGTTGCTTCCCATAGAATAGATCGTCTCGTATTCAGGGCCTTCCCCTTCGCCCCGGAATTCCGGATCATCCACTTTCGTCACCCGGCCACAACCGATAGGGCACCCGAAACAGGCTTTTGGGCGTACCAGGAATTTCCTGGTCAGGGCTTCGCCGCTAATCTCTTCCCAGCCCTCAAAGGTTCCCTGCTGGAAATTCCGAGTCGGCAATGTTCCGAAGTTCTGGGTTCCCACCACCGTTACCGCAGTCCCGTATAGGTTAAGAGGGTGCTTGCCGCTCTTGAGGTTGTCCCGAAAGCGTTTGGCGAGTTTCTTGACGAGTTCGCTGAAGGCTCTGGGATCGTGCAGGGGAACATCATCCTTGCCCTGGACGACCACTGCTTTCAGCTTCTTGGTCCCCATGACCGCCCCCACGCCGGAGCGCCCCGCCGCGCGGTCGCGGTCGTTCATGATGGAGGCAAAGAGCACCCCCCGCTCTCCGGCGGGGCCAATGCAGGCCACCCGTGCACCGGGAGCGGTTTCCTGCTGAAGGACGGCATCGGTGTCATGGGTGGTTCGGCCCCATAGATGAGCTGCCGACCGAAGTTCGACCCGATCCCCCGCAATCCAGAGGTAGACCGGCTCGGCAGCCTGGCCGTGAAAGGAAATCAGGTCGACCCCGGCCTTCTTCAATTCTGCCGGAAACTGTCCGCCGGAGTTGGAACAGGTTATGGAGTCGGTGAGCGGCGACTTGGTCATGACCATGTAACGCCCCCCAGTGGGCGCTTTGGTGCCCGTCAGGGGACCGGCGGCCATGATCAAAACATTCTCGGGTCCCAGGGGATCACAAGTCGGATCAACTTCGGCGAGCAACCGGTGAATGCCGAGGCCCCTGCCACCAATGAAGTCTTTGGCGACGCGCGGGTCCAGTGATTCCTCCCGCACCGCACCCCGCGTCAAATCCACCCGCAGAACCTTGCCTCTCCACCCGTACATGCCGTGCCTTCCTTCATCAAAAAGAGATTGGTGCGAGAAAGAGTGACCTTTTCCAGCTGCCCTGGACGCTATGACGCATACTCCGGTTATGGGAAGAGGAAGAAGGACACTGAACCCGCACAAAAGCTACGCAATAGCCATGCCAACCAGCCGGCAGTGGAGACCGATCCTCTTCAGCCCGGATTCAGCTTGCGGAAACCAGCGTTATCGGCGATTATCTGGACGATTGGGACAGAGACTGCCTTGTCGGAAATATCCTAAAAGAGCACGAGCGCCTCTGGAGGACAATGCCGTGGTTCAACAGGAGAAGAGCCTTCTGATTGTTTCCGAAGACCGGAATGTCAACAACTTCCTGCGCACCATCATCCACAACATCATTGGGGCGGAGGTGAGAATCTACGGTCAGGTGCTCGAAGAGGGCGGCATCAGGCCCCTGGAAGCGGATGTGGTGATGTGCTCTGGCCCCTTTCTGCTGACGCGCACGAGGGAAATCTATCCGGTCCGGCCCGTCATTGCCCCCAAGCGCATCATCACCGGCTACAATCTCGAGAAGGTGCTCATGCTGCCTCGCGCCACGCGCGTGCTCCTGGTCAACCATCCCCGCACCGCCACCATGGAAACCATCGACTCGCTCAAAGATCTCGGGATCAGCCACCTCAAGTACGTGCCCTACTGGAAAGGGGCAAGACTCGATCTCAGCACCGTCACCATGGCCATCTCCCCGGGAATGGGTCACCTCTGTCCGAAGGAAGTGCTGCGCCTCATCGATATCGGGCCGCGCATCATCAGCATCCATTCGTTCCTGGAACTGCTCCTCGCCCTCAACCTCGATCTCAGCTACCTCGAGAATTTTGCCACCTACTACCACAACTTCCTCATGGAATCGAGCCGCAAACTGGCGTCGGTGCTCGAACAATCCGAACTGCTGCGGAAGTACCAGGAGGTCATCCTGAACCAGTTCGAGGATGGGTTGATTTCCGTCAACGACCAGGGAAGGATCGACCTGGTCAACAATGCCATCGCCCGCCTGGTGGGGACCGATCGTAGCACGATTCTCGCGCAACGGATGGATCAGTTTCTCCAAAGCTTTAAGCACAAGGCCAGCCTCATTGATGAGTCCCGCAGCGGGTCCCGCTCGTCTTCGATTTCGGAACGGGACGGCAAACAGGTCCTGATCCAGAAGATCCCCATCGTGCACGAGGAGCGGGTGCGGCACATCTATACCTTTCGCGAAATCGCCCGCATGCAAAGGCTGGAAAAGGATGTCCGGGTGCGGTTGGCGCAGAAGGGGCATGTTACCAAGTATGGTTTCAGCGACATCTGGACGATCAGTCCGGTCATCACCGAGTTGAAGGAAAAGGCTCAGGATTTCGCAACCACCGAGAAAAACCTGCTCATTACCGGGGAGAGTGGGACCGGCAAAGAGCTTTTTGCCCATGCCATCCACCGCAGTTCCCCGCGCCGGGACGGCCCGTTTGTGGCGGTCAATTTCGCCGGAATCCCCGACAGTCTCATCGAGAGCGAGCTGTTCGGGTATGACCCCGGCGCCTTTACCGGGGCCAGGAAAGGCGGCAAGATGGGGCTCTTTGAAGAGGCGCACGGCGGCAGCATTTTTCTTGACGAGATTGGCGACGCCCCGCTGAGTGTCCAGGCCCGCCTGCTTCGCGTCCTCCAGGAGCAGGAAATCATGCGGGTCGGCAGCAGCCGCATCATCCCCATCGATGTTCGCATCCTGGCCGGCACCAATGCGAATCTCCATCAAGCGATGGAGGAGAACCGGTTCCGGAAGGATCTCTACTATCGGCTCGGCACCCTGCCGCTGGAAATCCCGCCGCTGCGGGAGCATTCGGAGGACATTCTGTACATCCTGCAGCGTTATCTGGAGGATCGCTATGGCCTTCGCAAACCGTTTTCGGACTCGGCGAAAAGGTGCCTGCTCCAATACCGATGGTCGGGGAATGTTAGAGAACTACTTAACCTTGCTGAATATCTATGTATTTCTTCGCGTGGGGCCGAGGTGGTAGTCCTTGAGCACCTGCCGCGGCGGCTGGCCGATACCGTTGCCCAGCAAGCGAATGGAAGCCCGGCAAGGCTGCCTGACTCTCATGAGGCGATCCTGGGGCAGCTGCGCCAAAGCTCGCCAGACTTCGCCGCGATTGTTTCTCTGCTCGAAATCCTGCGGGCGAGAAACCGCCAGGTTAACGGCCGCGCGAGCCTCATGAAAGCAATGGAACAGCAGCAGCAAGTGGTCACCGAGGGGAGGATGAAACGGCATTTGCGACTGTTGAAAGAAGCGGGGCTGGTCCATATCGGCACCACCAAACAGGGGACGCTCCTGACCCAGAAGGGAGGGGAATTTCTCGACTACCTGACCGCCTCGCAGATGACCTCAACCCCTACCGGTGAGCAATGACCCGCCTGGGCGAACCAGCCGCCCGCAGCGCCCTCCGCTTCCTCCAGAATTAGGTCAATTAGGAAATTGTCCCTCATCCCCGCATGTCATTCCCGCATCATCTCGCCGGGGATCCGGGTTCTTTGCCTGATTCTGGACCCTCCCGCTCGTATGGCGGTTGGCCTTCGTGGGTTTCGGGATAGGTGCCCAAGAACCTCAGGCACGCGGCCCTTCACCTCTCTGGCATGCCTCTTGCTCAGCCCGGAATAGAGTGCAAAATGGGGCGGCTGGTCGCCGAAACCGCACTGGCAGGAGGCAATGAGGATGGGGGCAGCATGGTGAGAGATCGGAACAAGTTTCTGAGCATGGGAGAAGCCCTGGCGTTGATCAAGCCGGGGGCGAGGATCATGGTGGGCGGATTCGGCCTGGCAGGGTATCCGGAAGGGCTGGTCGAGGCGTTGGCAGCCAGCGGCGTTGGGGACCTGACCATCATCAGCAATGATTTGGGATCGCCCGGCGTGGGTCTGGGAAAGCTGCTGACCAACGGGCAGATCAAGGCCCTCATCGGCAATTATTACAACTGGAACCCCGAGGTGGCGGAGGCCTATCACGCCGGGCGCATTGAGGTGACGCTGATTCCCCAGGGCACCTTTGCTGAAGCCATTCGAGCCGCTGGGGTCGGCATCCCCGCCTTCTACACCGCCGCCGCGGCCGGGACCGACCTGGCCGTGGGCAAGGAGACGCGCGCGTTTGACGGCAGAATGTGTGTGCTGGAACGGGCGATCCCTGCGGATGTGGCACTCATCAGAGCGTACCGGGCGGATGAGATGGGCAACCTCGTCTATTACAAGACCGCCCGCAATTTCAACCCGCTCATGGCCATGGCGGCAGCCGTGACGATCGCCGAAGTGGACGAGATTGTGCCGGTGGGGGAATTGGACCCGGAATCGATTGTCACCCCTCATATATTTGTGCAGGTTATCATTCGGAGGAATCAGCATGGCGGTCCCGATAACGGATAGTGCCGCGCGAGAGCGGATTGCCAGGCGAATTGCCAGGAGCTTTGACGAACAGCAGCGAGAATTGGTGATCAATCTGGGGGTGGGCATCCCGACCATGGTTGCGGACTACGTCACGGGCAGCGACATCTTCGTCCAGGCCGAAAACGGCCTGCTGGGGGTGGGCAGGCTGGCTGTCGGCGATCAGATCGACCGCCAGCTCATTAATGCCGGCCGCCAGCCGGTGACGGAGACTCCGGGTTGCAGCTACTTTGACAGCGCCACCTCGTTTGGCATGATCCGGGGAGGGCATGTGGATGCTACCGTGATCGGGGCGTTCCAGGTGGATGAAGCCGGCAATATCGCCAACTGGATCAACCCCAGCGGGCGGCAGCTCGGTGTCGGCGGCGCCATGGACCTGGTCACCGGTGCCCGCCAGGTGATTGTCGGAATGCAGCACAATACCCGGGACGGCCGGGCCAAACTGGTGAAGCGCTGCACCATGCCCATCACCGGCTTTGCCGAAGTGGATCTGGTCGTAACGGAACTGGGGATGTTTCGGTTTGTGGAGGGCCGGCTGGTGTTGGTGGAAATTGCCCCCGAGGTTTCCCTGGAGGAGCTGCGCAGTCTGACGGAGGCTCGTTTCGAAGCCAGCCCCAGGTTGAAGCCCATGGTGGACTGAGTATCCCGAAGGCGCGGTTTCGTCGCCGTCCTGCAGACCTTACGGCTCTACCGGGGTGGTTCCGAGCCCATTGTTTGCCATTCGTTTCGCAATCGCCTGCGCCGCGATGATGCCGCTGGCAGACGCCTGCAGCAGCCCGCGGGTGATGCCGGCCCCGTCCCCGACGGTGAAGAGGTTGGTGATGGTGGTTTCCATTTCCGGAGAGACGGCAATCCGGTTGGAATAGAGCTTCACCTCCACGCCATAGAGCAGCGTGTGCCGGGAATAGACTCCCGGCGCCAGCTGCTCGAGTGCCTGCAGCATCTCGATGATGCTCACCAGGTGGCGGTAGGGAAAGACAAAGCTCAGGTCGCCGGGGGTCGCGTCGGGCAGGGTCGGCCGCGTGAGGCATCGGGCAAGGCGCGCCTCGGTGCTCCGGCGCCCGGCCAGCAGGTCCCCCAGGCGCTGAATGATGACTCCCTTGCCCAGCAGGTTTGCCAGCCTCGCAATATAGAGGCCGTAGGCAATGGGATCGTCGAACGGCTCGGTAAAAGCGCTGCTGACCAGGATCGCGAAGTTGGTGTTCTCGGTTTTCCTCCCCGTATAGCTGTGCCCGTTGACGGTGAGGATGCCGGCATTCTTTTCAATGACTACTTCGCCGCAGGGGTTCATGCAGAAGGTGCGGACCTTGTCGTCGAAGGTCTTGGAGTAGTGGATGAGTTTCGCTTCATAGGTGGTGTCGGTTATCTCCCTGAGCACCGCTGCCGGCAGTTCGACCCGCACCCCGATGTCCACCGCACTGGCACTGGTTTTGAGCCCCAAAGCCGCTGCCTGGCTTTTCATCCAGCTTGCCCCGGAGCGACCCGGACCCAGCACCACAAAGCGGCTGCTGAGTTCGCCTCCCTCAGCCAGCCGGACGCCGCGAACCTGCCCTGCCTCCACCAGGAGCTTTTCCACCCGGCAGCCGCAACGCACTTCAATCCGCCCTTCCAGCGAGCGGCGCAGGCGGCTCAACACCTGCCGGCAGTTGTCGGTGCCGATGTGCCGAATGCGCACGGGGAGCAGTTCGAGATCGGCCAGGCGGGCGCGGTCCGCCAGGTCTTCGAACTTCGCCGAGATCCCGCCAAAGACTTCGGTCGGTGCTCCGTGTGCCACCCAGAGCTCGTCCGCCTGGCCCAGCAGTTGGAGCAAGCGGCCTCTTTCACGCAACTCCCCCAGTGAGCCCCCCACCTCCGGCGAGAGCGTCAGTTTGCCGTCGCTGAAAGCGCCCGCTCCGCCCCAGCCGCAGAGCATATCGCCGGGATTCCGCCGTTCCCGAAGTTCCAGAACTTTGCCCTGTTCGAGCAGCACCACGGAAGCGATGCCCGAGTCGGCCAGGGTCAGCGCGGCAAAAATGCCGGCCGGTCCGGCCCCGACAATGATGACGTCGTATTCCATGGTTCATCCTTTCAGCGCTGGGCGAACTACTCCGGCTGACTCTTCCGGAGACCCTTCTGAGCGCGTTCGAGCTGCTCTTGCAGCTGCTGCAGGCGATACGGCTTCTGGATGAAACCCGCCCGCCCCTTGTTGGTGAAGCGCTCGGTTGCCTCCCTTTCCGGGTAGCCGCTGCAAAGAATGATCGGGATCTCGCTCTGAATTCGCTTCATTTCGCGAAAGGCACTGACCCCGTCCATCCGGGGCATGGTCAGATCGAGCAGGACACAGGCAAGCTGGTGGGCGTGCTCTTTGAAGAGTCGGAGCGCTTCCTCCCCATCCGCCGCGGTGATGGCCCGGAAGCCCAGACTTTCGATGAACGCCGCCCCTACCTCGCGCACGGCGTCCTCGTCGTCGGCAATCAAGACGGTCCGGGCATGGGACCGCGAGTCGGAGGGGGCCGACGGTGCTTTGGGGTCGCTCTCACCGGTGCCGCCTTGTTCCCGGAAAGCCGGGAAGAGCAGACGGATCGAGGTGCCAACCCCGGGCGCGCTCTCCAGGATGATCGCCCCCCGGTGTCCCCGGACAATCCCGAGGGTAGCCGACATGCCGAGCCCCCGCCCCGTGAATTTGGTAGTGAAGAAGGGGTCGAAGAGGCGCTGCTGGGACTGGTCGCTCATGCCGCAGCCGGTGTCGGTGATCTCTATCCAGACAAACGGTCCGGCCGGCGGCTTCTGCTCGATGCGGCTGTGGTTCAGATACGCCTCATCACAATCCTGGCTCCCGGTCGTGACGGTGATCGTTCCCGGTTGTTCCGCCATTGCCTCCGAAGCATTGGTGATCAGGTTCATGACAACCTGCTCCAGTTGGCCCACATCAGCCTGGGTGATGAGCGGTTCGGAGGAGACGATATCGTTGTTCGCTGTTGGCGAGAAGTTCGTTGGTCTTTCGTAACTCCTGCTCAATCCTGTCCCGCCGGGCCAATTCCGCCATGAGCCGCTCGTGGGTTCTGCTCAGCTCCGCTATTTCCGCGTCGGTCATCCCTCCATCCTTCACTATTTGTCTATCAGCACCGACCGGCCGTCGGTCCAGCCGGCTGTCCCGTTCGAGCCGCGCACCCGGACAACGCTGTCGCCACGCAATACACTCCGTGCCATTGATGAGGATTTCCCAGGACAAGAATCGTGACGGTGCGGCAGGGAGCTGCAGGAATCAGGGGGGAAGGAGGTGAACGCGCGACAGGAACCACTCGAACTGGGTTGGGCGCCGTCTCCCGAGGCAAGGTCTGAGGTGATTCCTCAAATCAGCCGGTCACTATAATAGCACAACGCATTCTCTTTAAGAAGGGGCAGGTGATGATCGGGAGGCATGACGGTTTTGTTCCTCGCATCAGGCGGATCTGGCCGACCCTTTTTGATTGTGTCTTTTTGCTTCATCGGCAAAATTTATTGTTGACAATAGCGATATGGTTGTCGACGATAAGCATCAGATTATTGACAATAGCGAAGACAACGTTTCTCAGCTTGGCGAGGGGGTGCCGCGTGCAACGGGAAGCAATCGTCGAGAGCATCAAGCAAGCGATCATCCGAGGGCGGTACAGAGACGGACAGAGACTCGTAGAAAAACAGCTCTGCGAGGAATTCGGGGTCAAGCGCTACTGCGTCCGTGAAGCGCTGAAGGCGCTCGCCAACCTGGGGTTTGTGGTCATCGTCCCTTACCAGGGCGCCATCGTTTCCACCCTGACTGCGAGAGAGATCGCGCATATCTACGACACGCTGGGTTCGCTGGAAGGTCTGTCCATGCGGGCTGCCTTGCCCTCTATCACCGGCCAGGAAATCGCCAGGATCGAATCCCTGATCGAGAAGATCGAGAAGAATCAGGGCAATGCCCCCAAGATCTACGAGTTCAATCGAGAGCTTCACCGCTACATGACCGAACTTGGGGATAACCAGGTGGTCATTCCGTTTGTGGAGAGTCTGAGGAGCCAAGCCCAACGCATCTCGATGGCGAATTTTGAGGTGCCTGAGCAGATTCCCGTTTCGCTGATCGAGCACCGGCACATACTCGATGCCGTCAAGGCGGGGGAACCGTTCGAAGTTGAAAGACAGATCATCAATCACTACATCACGGCTAGGGACCTGCTGATCAAGGCTTTGATCTACGGTAGACGCCATGGCGACTTTGTGGGCTCGATGGACCGCTCGAGTCAGGCCGGTCCGGCACCGGACCGTGTAAATGCTTTGATAAGCCATTAGAGGAGGGCTGCACATGCACCGGATTATCATGGACTGGATGGTTCCGAGATCGCTCACCACGGTCTTCATGCGCTCCATCGAATCTCGCAAAGACCTGCGGACGGTCTTCGAACCGTTCCTGCCCCTGTACTGGAGCAAACGGGCCAGCGAGAAGGGGGTATCGCACAGGGATTATGAGGGGTGGCCCACGGATTATACCGCCATAAAGGACAAGATTTTCGAAATGGCCGAGAAAGAGCCGCTCTTCATCAAGGAATGTGCGTTGCACGCGGTGGACCAATTTGTTGAAGACAAGGACCTTCTGGAAAACTGTTTTCACATGTTCCAGATTCGGCATCCCAAGCGCTGTGTCTTGTCAAGCTGGAAGCTTCGCGGCACCCAGAAGCGGCAATTGGCAGACAGCGGCTTCGATGCGTCCTTCAAAATCTTCAAGCGCCTCAGCGAACTCAACCTGCACCCGCTTGGCAATGGGCAAACACCTCTGGTCATCGACGGTGACGATTTTCAGGAGGACCCGGAGGGCATCATGAGGGCATGGTGCGATGCCGTTGGGCTCGATTTCAAGCCTGAGGCCATGAGCTGGCAGCCCGAGTGGAGGAAGGAATACGACCACTGGGAGACGTGTTATTACGATGTCGCGAAGAGCACGGGCGTCCAGAAGAACATGGAGGCGTTCCTCTATGACGAACTCCTCCACAAGGCTATCTTTGAGGACTTACCGTTGCTCAAGGTCTGTTACGAGTATCACCTGCCGTACTATGAAGAAATGCACAAATTCCGGCTGATGTCCGGAACGGGGCCAAAGGCGTAATCCTCACGGGACGACGGCTGCGACCGGGCTGTTACCCGGTGACTCGGGAAATCACCCCATTCGGCCTACGTCGTTTTCCCCGCCGAAGAAGCGCGCTTTTCCCGCCGCGCCGGTCGCTCTCACGATGGACTGCCGGTTGAAAAGGCCTGCCCGTTGGGCGTTCTCCAGGGTAGTGCGGATGCGACCATTTCCCCGGCAGGAGGAGAACCACGATGAGTGCTGCAATTCAGTCTCCGGAGCAAGAACGCAACGATCCCCGAAAAGCGACCGCTCCGACTCCCCGCGATTCGCATGAACAAAGGACCTCCAAGGAAGCTCCTGGCTGGTTTGAAGTTATCTTCGGGAGCGACAGCTCCAGACCCGCAGGCCTGAAAACGGCGGTAACGGCCATTTGCATTGTGTTCTCCCTGTTCCACCTCTACACGGCGGGTTTTGGCGCGCTCACAGCGATGCTGCAGAGGAATATTCACCTGACCTTTGCCATCGTGCTGATATTCCTGATCTACCCCTTTTCGAAAAAAATGCCCAAAAACTCCCCGGGCGTCATCGACCTGGTGCTCTCACTGCTTGGCTTAGCATGCGGCCTCTATGTCACCATCTTCTTCGAGGAGATCACCATCCGGATCAACGCGCTCGCGTTCACAAGGTGGGACTACCTTGTCGGCGGCACCGCCATTCTTCTTGTCCTGGAGACGTCGCGCAGAACCATAGGGTGGGCGCTGACCTCGCTGGCGCTCGCCTTTTTGGCCTACGCCTATGCCGGCCCTTACATGCCCGGGCTTCTGAACCATCGCGGCTATTCCATCAACAAGATCATCTCCCACGTCTACCTGACCACCGAAGGCGTCTTCGGAACACCGCTGGCCGTCTCCGCGACCTTCGTCATGGTCTTTGTCATTTTCGGCGCCTTCCTGGAGGTGTCGGGCGCTGGCACCTTCTTCATCAACCTTGCCAGCGCCCTGACCGGACGGTCGCCCGGCGGGCCGGCGAAAGCCGCTGTCGTCAGCAGCGGGCTGATGGGTACGATGTCCGGCAGTGCCATCGCCAATGTGGTCACCACCGGCGTTTTCACCATCCCCCTCATGAAAAAGACCGGCTATCCGCCCCACAAGGCTGGAGCGATAGAATCCGTTGCCTCGACGGGAGGGATGATCATGCCGCCCGTACTGGGAGCCGTAGCTTTCATCATGGCTGAATATACGGGCATTTCCTATATCAACATCTGCCTGTCTGCGGCCATTCCGGCTTTCCTGTATTATCTGGCTCTGTTCTGGAACGTGCATCTCGAAGCCCTGAAACATGGACTGCGTGGAGTTGGAGAGGGCGAAGTCCCGAAACTGGGGCAAACCCTTAAAGAGGGAGCACATCTACTCATTCCCATCATCGTTCTCGTCGAACTCATGATCGAAGGCTACTCGCCGATGAAGGCCGCTTTCTACGGCATACTGGTCATGGTCGGCGTTGTTGTCATTCGCGGATGGAAGCAGATGACCCCGCGGGTGGTCTCGTCGCTGCTGGCGAAATCTTTGGCCTCAGCGGGCAGGGGAATCCTGTCGATCGCGGCTGCCTGTGCCTGTGCCGGCATTGTCGTCGGGGTCATCACCCTTACCGGAATCGGGCTCAAGTTTTCAGTCATAATGGTAGAATTCTCCGCAGGGATTCCGTTCCTCATGCTGATCCTCATGGCCGTTACCTGCCTCATTCTCGGGATGGGGCTCCCTCCCTCGGCATCCTACATCATTACTGCGGCCCTCGGCGCACCCGCCCTGATCAATGTCGGCTATCCCGTTCTCGGGGTCAACATGCTCATCTTCTACTACGCCAATCTCTCGAACATTACTCCTCCGGTTGCCATGGCCGCCTACACCGCGGCGGGCATTGCGGAGGCCGAACCGATGAAAACGGGATGGTACGCCTGCAAGATAGGGATCGTGGCGTTCATGGTCCCTTTTATGTTCGTTTATTGGCCCGAGCTTCTGATGCAAGGGTCGGCCCTGGAAATCTCGTCCACCACGGCCTCTGCCATCGTTGGCATCCTCTCGCTGACCTGCGGCGTACAGCGGCAACTGCTCATTCCATGCAAACCTGTGGAGACCGGTTTGCTGATCATGGGGGGTCTGCTACTGATGAAGAAGGGGTTTGTCACAGATTCCATTGGAATTGCTATTTTTGTGCTGGTTCTGGCGAGACAGTACTTCGTTAGGAGAAGGATGCAGATGGCCCGAGACAGCAGAGTCACAGCGGGTGCTTAGTGCCGCGCCACACCAATGGGTGTCCCCGCTGCTCACGTCATGCCGGGGAAAGCGGGTGTCCGGGCCTCTTATGGCTTCCGGCTGAACGCATCATGCCGGAGGAATGGTTTGGGATAATGGTGCCTCCATTATGGGGAGCAGTACTCAGACGCCGCCTGGGGCCGGGACGTGTGGTGGCAGGAGGACTCCTCGAACCGACCTTGCAGGCAAGTGGCTTGACTTGCCGGTTGAATGAGGCGTGAGTGGATGGAATGCAACAGGATTATCAAAAAAACAAAGGAGATCCAAATGATGAAAAGCAAGGGAACGTTACCAGTTGTTATGCGAACAGCCGTGATCATTGGCCTGCTTTCTTGTTTCGTGACTTCCTCGGCAGCAAAGGACACGAAGTATATTTCCATCGGCACGGCAAGTGCGGGGGGCATTTTCTATCCCTTGGGCGGCGGCATGGCCAACCTTATCAACAAAAATATCCCGGGAACTCAGGCGGTTGCTGAGGTAACCGGCGGATCCGTGGCGAATATCCGGGCCATTGCTGAATCGACGATGGAGATCGGGTTATGCACTCCGGCGGCAATCTATTCCGGGTACAGCGGAGAAAGTCCCTTTGACAAGAAAATGCCGATCCTGGGGCTTTGCTCGATGTTTCCCGGTTATATGCACGTCTTTGTCTTGAAGAAGGCGAACGTCAAGTCCATTTCAGAGCTGAAAGGCAAGAGGGTGGCTTTCAACCGGCCGGGGACTACGGATTACGATATTTCCACCGTCATTTTTGAAGCCCACGGCGTCAAGCAAGGCGACATGGACCTGAGAACGATCACGGTTGCCGATGCGGTGACCGCCATGAAAGACGAACAGATAGACGCCTGCATTTATTCCATGGGGATTGGCGCCTCGGCTTTTCTGGATTTGTCGGTGTCGAGGGATGTGGTCATGCTGCCGATAGAGCCCAGCGCCCATGAGAAGATATTCAAGAAATATCCCTACTACTATGTCGAAAAGATTCCAGCGGGAACCTACAAGGGAACGGACAAGGATGTCGACGTCCTGGCCTCGATGTATGGGGCGGTGGTTCACAAGGATGCCGACAAAAAGCTGGTTCACGACATCATGAAATCGATCTACGAGAACAAGAAGGATCTGGAGGCCATTCATAAAGAGGTGGGGCAGTATTTCACCCCTGAAAACGCCATCAAAGGCATGCCAATCCCCTTGCACCCTGGTGCCATAGAGTACTTGAAGGAAAAGGGCGTAACAATCCCGGATCAACTTATGCTGTAAGACTTGAACGAGGAGCGGGCGAACCGATTATTCCCCGCCAAGACCGATGATTTGCAGCTGAACCGACAATCTCTGAAGCCTACGCTCTTCCCTGGAGGATGAGATAATGGAAAAAGTACTCCATCAGCCGTTAGGTGGGAATGAAATGCCCAGATTCGGTGGAATCGCCACCATGCTCCGGCTGCCGCTCCAGTCAACCGTCAACGGTCTGGATGCCTGTTTCGTCGGCGTACCGCTGGATACCGGCACTTCAAACCGGTCCGGCACAAGGTTCGGTCCCCGCCAGATACGGGCTGAATCGGCAATGGTTCGCCCCTACAACATGGCAACTCGGGCGGCGCCTTTTGAATCGCTCTCTGTGGCGGACATCGGCGATGTCGCCATAAACACCTTTGATCTGAAAAGAACCATTGAGATCATTGAAAAACGCTACGATCAGATCGTGCAAAGCGGGTGCGTCCCGTTAACGCTTGGGGGCGATCACACGATAGTCCTTCCGATTCTGAGGGCGATGCACAAGAGATACGGGCCCGTGGGCCTCATCCACGTGGATGCTCACGCAGACGTAAACGATGCGATGTTCGGGGAGAAAATTGCGCACGGCACGCCACTCCGCCGGGCATTCGAGGAAGGCTTGCTCGCTTCGGACCGGGTGGTGCAGGTGGGGTTGCGGGGTACCGGATATGCCGCCGAAGACTTTGACTGGCCTCGCCGCCAGGGTTTTCGTGTCGTTCCGGCCGAGGCGTGTTGGCATAAATCTTTGGAGCCGCTCATGCTGGAAGTCCGTGAGCAAATGGGCACGGGTCCAGTCTACGTCAGCTTCGACATCGACGGCCTGGACCCGGCTTTCGCTCCTGGAACGGGTACGCCCGAGATTGGAGGGCTGACCACAATTCAGGGGATTGAGGTTCTTCGAGGCTGCAGAGGTCTGCAGATTGTTGGCGGCGATCTGGTGGAGGTATCCCCGCCGTATGATACGACTGGCAATACCGCTCTCATCGCCGCCAATCTGCTCTTCGAGCTGTTGTGCAGCCTTCCTGGGGTAGTATTGCGCCAATGACCGTACAGCAGCTCAGGGCCGCTTCCGGGGAGGTGATAAGAAATCGCCTAATCAGGGCCTTTCGACACGAGAGGCGGAAGGAAGGAACCACCACGGTGCAGCATCGTGATGGTCGCCTCGATGGGGAGTGCGCTGCTGACGGCCTGCGTCGTCGCTGTGCTGAATCTCTTTTCATCCTGTCCGCAAACTGCCCTGAGAGACTGTCCAAAAACAACCGTTACTCTTAATCCCAGTGTAGCAACTGTCTTAAGAGTCAAGGGTCAGGTGTTGAAGTTTTCCCTCCATGGGGTGCCGGTTCTGACCATGGCATTGAGAATGGTAAGCATCTTCCTCATGCAGGCCGTGAGGGCAACCTTTTTGAGTTTTCCTGCGACAAGGAGCCTCTGGTAATAGGCACGGATGTCCCTCATCCACGGTCCAATTACTCATGCCGCAACGCTTCGATGGGGTCAAGGCGGGCGGCTTTCAGGGCCGGGAAATAACCAAAGATCACGCCGACGGCGGCTGAGAAGAGAAACGCCAGGAGCACGATGCCGCCATTGAAGACGAAGGGAACCCCCAGTATTCCGGCCAGCCACACGGAGGAAGTGAGAGCCAGCACAATCCCGACCAGGCCGCCGAACGAGGAGAGCACCACTGCTTCCACCAGGAATTGCATGAGTACCTCGTTTTCAAGAGCGCCAATCGCAAGGCGGATGCCGATTTCGCGGGTACGCTCGGTCACCGACACCAGCATGATGTTCATGATCCCGATCCCGCCGACCAGAAGACTGACCGCTGCGACGGCGCTGAGCAGGGCGGTCATCATTTGCGTGGTCCCGGTGAGCATCCTGACGATCTCTTTCATGTCCATGACATTGAAGTTGTCGTCGTCACTCGGCGACAGGTGGCGGCGCTCCCGGAGCAACCGGACAATGTCCTGCTGGACTTTTCCCGTCGCGACGCCTTCCTCGACCGAAATCTGGATCATACTGACATCCTGATTCCCGGCCAGGCGTCGCTGATAGGTGGCAAGCGGGATCACCACCAGATCGTCCTGGTCGGTGCCCATGGTGCTCTGCCCTTTTGCTGCCAACAGGCCGATGACCTCACAGGAAAGCTTGCTGCTGGTGCTGCTGGCGCTGCTCGTACTGCTGGAGCTACTGCTGGCCGCATTGGAACCACTGCTGCTGGTACCGGCGCTGCTGCTGGTACTCGTACCATGCAGCCGGATCTTTTCGCCGACTGCTTCCTGCCCGCCGAAGAGTTTGGTTTGCACGGTTTCCCCAATGATGCAAACGGCGGCGCCGCTGCGGCTTTCGCTGTCGGTGAACTGCCGGCCCGACCGGATTGACTGGTTGGTCACCGACAGGTATTGATTGCTGCTTCCGACAACCTGGGTCGACCAGTTCTGGTTTCCGAAGACGGCCTTGGCGGACTGGGACGAGACCGGCGCCACGGCCGCCACCGAGGCGACCTCCCCGGCAATGGCCCTGGCGTCGGCTTCTTTAAAAGGAACGCTGCTGGTGGCCTGGCCCGGTCCCAGCCTTTTGCCCGGCGTAACCATGAGCAGGTTGCTGCCCATGCTGGAGATCTGCTGTTTGACCTGGACCGTGGCACCTCCGCCGATGGTCACCATGATGATCACGGCGGCCACGCCGATGACGATTCCCAGGATCGTCAGAACCGAGCGCAGCACGTTGCGTCGGATCTCACGCAGAGCCAGGAGCATGGTGTTCCAGAGCATCAGGCGTCCCTCACGTTTGGCTCATCGGATTCGACACGACCGTCCACAAAGCGGACGATGCGCCCGGCATACGCGGCCATATCCTGTTCATGAGTGACCATGACGATCGTGACTCCCTGTTCGCCATTCAGCCCGGTGAGCAGTTCCATGATTTCATGGCTGCGCGCCGAATCCAGGTTGCCCGTGGGTTCGTCGGCAAACAGTACGGTGGGCCTGGTCACGATCGCCCGGGCAATGGCAACCCGCTGTTGCTGCCCGCCGGAGAGTTCACCAGGGACATGGGATTCCCATCCCTCGAGCCCCACCGTCTTCAAAGCCTGACGGGCCTGCACCTGCCGCGCCTGCGCGGAGGCGCCGCGATAGATCAGGGGGAGCTCCACGTTTTCCAGCGCCGAGGTACGGTTCAGGAGATTAAAACCCTGAAAGACAAAACCAAGGTAGAAACGGCGCAGCTTCGTGCGCTGGTTCCGGGTCAGGAGGTTCACTTCAATTCCCTTGAACCGATATATCCCCGCAGTTGGCGTATCCAGGCACCCCAGGATGTTCATGCAGGTGGATTTGCCCGACCCGCTCGGGCCCATCACGGCCACGAATTCGCCTTCATCGATGCAAAGGTCGATGCCCCGCAAGGCATGCATGGCCGCCTGGCCGGTACCGTAAACCTTGGTTACGCCCTCCAGTTCGATGAGCGCCTGCTGGTCCGCCTGGCATGAGCTGGTCATGGTCATTCCACTGCGCTGACGGTATCCACCACCACCGCCATCCCTGGCTGAAGCTCGCCGCCGACAATCTCGGTCAAGCTGCCGTTGGTCGCCCCGATTGTGACGGGGATCGCCAGCGGTTGTCCATCCCTCAAGG
>Ga0255347_1000560_pt1 | contig 67123 bp, 60 predicted proteins | sample wastewater_treat_2_FD_192479 | JGI IMG/M metagenome (GOLD analysis project Ga0255347, IMG submission 192479) | Wastewater microbial communities from Lulu Island WWTP, Vancouver, Canada - plant24 | ecosystem: Engineered > WWTP > Wastewater > Unclassified | place: Canada: Vancouver, British...
TTTATCTGACCCGCAATATGGACATTTTTTTACTCATCTTTCAGCCTTCTGAATTTTTATCCATATATACCATTGTTATCACTAGAGTATTACCCTGTTTCAGACCCCGTTTTTCCGCATTAAGCCTCTTTTTCCTTTTTTAATGCTTTGATTCCCGACAGATTGCCTCTTCCTTTTCTCATCATTTTTAATAGCGTTTCGGATACTTCATTTCCGGAGCTTGGCAAATTTTTGTTAACCGGTAGCCGGGACGAAAACTCTTTTTTATGGAAATCGCTCCTGTGGGGCAAGCGGCCATACAGGTGAGGCATCCCATGCAGATTTTAACTTGATCATTCGCTGTCCGTTTTACCCATGGTAGTCCTGTTTTACCCTTGAATTTCCCGGTTAATATATCGGCTCTATTGCACGAATCGGTCAAGATCGAACCCCATGCACACGCAACAATACATAAGCCGCACTGGTTGCATTTTGTGTAATCAAAATCAATTTCGGCCGACTGAATCTGTTTGGGATTGTCATAGGTAGGAATTTTGTATTTTTCATATAACGTAAAATGTTTCATTTTATTCACCCTGCCTTTCGAATCTTGGAATACCATTCATGCTTCCTTCATGCCATTCTACGATTTGGACTTCTCTAGGCACTTCCTTGTCTGCCTTGAAAGCGGGATAACCAAGGCAAATACAATTTCCGAATTTGTATGGATGTTGACCAAGTCCAAATTTTTTTCTCCATTTTGGATAGTAAGTCAGAAGTCTCGCAAATCCAAGCCAGCATGTTCCCAGACCTAGGCTGTGTGCCGCAAGTACAATGTGTTCACCCACAACGCCTACATCCACGCTGGGATTGGAAACACCTCTCTTATCCTGAAGAATCATTATGAGAACGGGAGCTCCGTGAAAATAAACAGTTTGATCTTCGGCAGCTTGAGTCATGGCAAAGAATGGAGGGGTACAGAACTCATTCTTGTATAAGCGCATCACGCTGAAATTCGCCATAATTTTTGATACAAGTCTTCGTATTCCCTTGTACATTGTGTACCCGTAAAAGAACATAAAGAGCTTTGTGATTCGGGTTGCATCCCGCTCCATTTCGGCGATAATTTCAGGACTTTTTATAACAATGAACTTCCAGGGCTGACTATTACCTGCTGACGGGGCAAAACGAGCGCTTTCTAAAATCCTTCTGATAAGATTGTCAGATGGCGGTTGCTTTTTGAATCGTCGAACACTGCGACGTTCCATGATTACTTTTTCCACCGGATTCCATGGCATCCCCTCTTTGTAAACACCCAACGGGGAAAGAGATTCATTCATTGCGTCCATATTTCCTCCTCCAGCTTTTATTTTTTCAGCAGATGCTGAAGATCTTCTCGAAGAGTTAAGAATACCTGTTATGGCTTTAAGGACATCTGTTTTGAAACATTCACAACATTGGGCGCGTCCGGCTGAAATTGTTCTTTGAGAACTCTGTCTAATGCTTTTTCTGTAATTGTCTTGGGAATTTCGTCAACTATCTGTAAGTACGACGGAATTGAGTTGCGTTCCAGCTTTTTCAGACAAAGACTGATCAAAGAATTTACATCTATTTTTTTACCTGGAAGTGGCGAAACTGCCGCCACTAGGTCGCTCTCTCCAGGCGCACCGGAGGACGCCGGAATCCCGTAAACACAGACTTCAGAAACGCTTTCATGTTCCCCGATGATTTTTTCAACATAGTCGGGTTGGATAAAATCGCCCTGCCGCCGCAGGCCGCCTCCCTTACGAAAATCGAAATAGAGAAAGCCTTTGTCATCCTTATGGCAGATGTCTCCACTACGAAGCCATCCTCCTTTTGTTTTAGCGTCAGATTCTTTTTTCTTTCCGAAGTAGTCGACTTTTGTCGGACGAAACGTCATTTTGCTGATTAATTCTCCCTTGATAAAGGGGCCCACTTCTTTATCATTTTCATCTACGATCTTCATCCGATACATGAAGAAGTTTGGTTTGCCGAACGAGCCGATTGGGCCCTTCCCGGGAGGGTTGTGTGCCAGCCCACCTTCGACGGTGGCATACCATTCATGAATTTTTACATCAAATCGCTTTTCGAAATCCTTCCAGATGGCTGCCGGAGTTCCGGCACTCACTACCACATGCACCGGATTATCCGCATCATTTGGTCTTGGTGGTTCATTATAGATTCCAGACATCATACCGCCTAGCGAAGAAAAGGAGGTACACCCATACTTGCGACAGATGTCCCAGATTCTGCTTTTAGTAAATTTTTCACTGATAACGGCAGGAATTCCTTTGGAAAGTGCTGGAAACAAAGTGACAGATTGGCAATTGCCATGTGTTAGGGAAAGACCATTATATAATATATCATCACTTTTATATTTATAAATTAGCTTTCCTAACAGCGCGGAATCCCGTAAACGCTGTGCCCGCAGGATGACGCCTTTCGGTTGTCCGGTGGTTCCCGACGTGTGAATGATCTGTACGGGCATTTTCAAATTCATCGGCAAAGACTTATCAGTAGGGGAAGAGCTTTCGTTTTCGAGTATTTCATTCAGCACTGGGTAAGAAGAATCAATAGGAATATTGTGATGTTTCTTGTAAACCACACCGATTACCGGAATGCCTTTGATGTCGTTTTCAACTTCTTTAATACTGCTGATGAATTCATCGGAAATAATAATTCCTCTGGATTTCGTTTGATTGATCTGGAAAGAAAGCTTCGCACCTTTAGACCGAGGATCAATGGGCACCATGATAGCACCGATGGCAAGTGCAGCTGAAAGACTATAAACAAACTCCGGATGATTCCTCATCACGACGGAAAAAGTATCGCCCTTACTCACACCGGCTTTAATCAAAGCGCGAGATATCCTATTTGTATTTGCGAAAATATCCGTATATGTTAATTTTTCCTCGCTCCCGTCATCGTTGACCATAATTAAAGCAATCTTATCTGGATCTTTGACTTTCAACCATACGGATTTGAACAAAGGAAAATTTTTAAATTCTTTCGACATACCTATCTCCATTCATCATTGTTATTGATACCAACATTTCCTCGTAGATGGACACTCAACTATCTAAAAATCAGCTTGAAGAATCGTGATCACCATGGCTGCCTCTTCCACGCCGATATTGCCTCCGCCGTTTTCAGCTAAGGCAATACGGGCGCCATCCACCTGGCGCCTGCCCGCTTCACCACGAAGGTGCCATACCAGTTCGGCAATCTGGCCAGCACCAGTTGCACCCACGGGATGACCTTTGGATTCTAATCCGCCCGAAGGATTGATGGGAATTTTCCCACCTATGGTTGTATGGCCTTCCTCAGCGAAAATTCCGCCCTCGCCTAATTTGCAGAATCCCATATCCTCGGAAGCGCGGAGTTCGCCAAATGCTGTCGCATCATGAACCTCGGCTACGTCAATATCTTCAGGTCCTACACCGGCCTTTTCATAGGCTACCTTCGAAAGGCGTTCTCCGAGATCCGGCGCAAAGAAGTCTCTGTCCACACCACCGCCCAGTACTGTAGCCAGAATTTTTACTGGCTTTTTCGCACCTATTTTTTTGACGTAGTCTTTCGAACAAATAATGAGGGCTGCTGCGCCGTCGCCCACCGGGGAGCACATGGGGCGTGTCAGCGGATAGGCAACCGTGGGAGCTTCCAGAATTTCGTCAACGGTAAAACTGGTACGATATTGTGCATAAGGATTATGTACACTGTGGGCGTGGTTTTTGGCACTAATCACAGCCAGCTGACGCTGCGTAATGCCGTAATGCTCCATGTGCAGTCGCGCCGCCGTCGCATAGATTTCCATGAAGGCGCTTCCTTCGACTTTCTCTTTTTTCGTTTCACTGTTTAATGTTCCTTTTTTTTCAGCGTCTTTCCGTCTTCGTTCAGCGTCTTCTTTCATTGCTTTCACGAACATTTCAACAACCTCAATATCGGCAGATGATGAATAAAGCTTCAGTCTTTTTTCCCTATCATCCAAGTACATTTTTTCCATGCCGAGAACAAGTCCGACATCATGCAGTCCTAGAGCCACATCCATCCAAGCTACCTGAAGCGCAGTTGCAGAAGAGCAACAGGCATTCTCCACGTTGGTTACAGGAATATCGCCGATACCCATCGCCCTGAGCACCACCTGACCGCGAATTGACTCTTGACCGGTAACTATCCCTTGGTAAGCGTTACCAACGACTGCAGTTTGAATCACTTCCTTGGTCAAGCCAGCATGCTGTAAGGATGCATTAACCGCTTCGGCAGCAAGGGTCTTCATGTTTTTGTCCATGTGTTTTCCGAACGGCGTCATGCCAACACCGATAATATAAACGTCTCGCATTTACTTCCTCCTGATGGTCAAACTACCTTCATGGTTGTATGAACTTATTATGTAGTTCAATTGTTTCCTCCGGTTCACTTGTCCGCATTCTCGTTTTCAGGACCGCCCATTGGATGATGCTCGTCTACCATCTTCAGCAACGACAGTGTCTCAAGCATAAAGCCCTTTGTCTTGATTTGCCCTCTATTGAACTTCACAAGATCATCACATCGGGAATCCTTTAAACATTTACCATTGAAATGTTCATCGAGTTTGCCTTTACTCACCGCAGCTCTTCTCTCACCTTAGTCTTACTATCGAGAGCTATGATTTTTTATAAACCAGCCATCTTTCTCAACACATATTTTTCGACCTGATATGGCACAAAGCTTCTAATTTTATAATAAAACCTTCGATGAGGTCTGTCGATTAACCAATGAAGGCGCTTTTTCTGTACAGCTTTCCAAACAGTAGCTGCCACTTTTTCTGCCGTGATATGAATGCCGACACTATTAATAAATGTACCAGAATTCTGTTCAACCATGGGCGTATTTACGAAACAGGGCATGATATCGCAAACATATACTCCATATCGTTTCCATTCGACGTGTAATGCCTCTGTAAATCCTCTCACCCAGAATTTCGATGCAGCATATGTCGCTTCCGTCGGTACTCCGATGATTGATGCGACAGAGGCCATATTGATTACTCGCGATCCCCTAGTATTTTTTAGAAGCGGAAAAGCTTGATAGGTGCAATTAATCATTCCTCTTATGTTGGTGTCGAGAATCGCGTGGTGATCTTTAAGAGAGATGCTTTCGAAAGGCCCCGTTCGGAGAATGCCCGCATTATTGAATAACACATCCATTCTCCCTCCTGTAGCAGCGGCAAATTCTTTTATTGCTAAAGAAACTTTTTCTGCATTTGTTACATCAAGGGGGCTAGAAAATCCTATTTTATTTTTTGCCTTATTTTTCAATTTTTCAAGGCCAGATGCATTAACATCAACAGCACCAACGAACCAACCCATATTTGCAAAAAGAAGAGATGTAGCTTTGCCGATACCGGCCGACGCACCCGTAATAAAAATGCTTTTCAACATAAAGAGTTACCTTTAATCTGTCGCCATGCAGAAATCCGTGCTCAGTTGATGCTCGAATAGCGCCAATCGATTAATCTGATTGGTCCCTTCATAAATTTGCGTCAAGCGGGAATCGCGCCACATTCGTTCAACGCCATTTTTATGGAGGTAACCCTGATCTCCCATCAGCTCCATCGCCTGATTACAGACCTTGAAGGCTGTATCGGATGCAAATACCTTCGCGGAAGCAGAACCGGATTGATAGCAACGGAACTGTTTGCAGCTGTGCCAAATCATGGAGCGTGCCGCCCATATGCTTATCGCCATATCTGCAAGTTCTAACTGGACATCCTGATATTCAATAAGACGCTTCGGGCCGAGATAAGATTTTCGACAGAATTCCAGACAGCGTTCAAATGCTCCACGTGCGTGCCCAAGCGCCATTGCACCAACAACAGGACGCGAATAGTTGAGCACGTTACGATTATTAGCCCAGCCGGAACGAACTTTGCCCACGACATTCTTTTTCGGTATGAATACATTGTCAAAAATAAGTTCAGAGGCGTCCGACGCTCTTTGTCCCATCTTACGCTCACTTCGTCCCAACGAAAAACCCGGCATACCTTTTTCCACCAAAAAGCATGTCCACGATTCGATCCCTTCATCCTCAAGCTTCGCATACACTGTCACCTTGTCTGCTTTAGCTCCATCCGAAATAAAGCACTTCCTTCCGTTGAGAATGTAACCTTTTTTCTGTGGATCATACTTTGCCGTGGTAACGAGTATCGCTTTTGCTCCGCCCTCAGTTTCCTCTACATCAGACCCGGCTCCCGGTTCCGTGATGGCAAATGCCATACATGCCGGCTTACCCAGGATATAGGATTTTAGGTAGAAAGGAACCAGTTGTCCAAAAATGTTTCTCAGGCTTCCGGAAAGAAGAAGCGGAACAATTCCCAGATTGTGCGCTAGAAGCAACAGAGCCAAACCTCCGCATTCAGTCGCAAATTCCTCGCCGACGACTGCTACCTGCAGCGCAGTCCCTCTAAAATATGGAAGAATACTTGCTGTACCGAAAGGCGGAACAAGAAGAAGGGTTTGAAATCCATGCCGTGCAGCAGCAGCCAGAATCGGTTTGGGATCGAAATCATGAGGATGAAGATCGGCCATCGGTGCGAGGGGACGAATATATTCGCGGGAAAATCTCAATGCTTTACGTCTCCATCTGCGTACTCCCCAGCTGAGCGTCTTTGTGTCGTGTTCCCAGAGACTCATCTCACGATTATCCACGAGAAGGCGACCGAAGACATTCATCTTTTTCGTTGCATTTTTCATCTTGAGCTGTTCAATGCGTTCTTCAATAGATTGTTTCATCGCGAGCCCTCCTTTTCGATATCGAAAATTAATTGTTTTAGATATGTGGGAGAACCAAAAGCCGATTTTAAGACTGTGACATCACGTAGCCGTTTCTCCATGCCGTAATCCTCCATGTAACCATAGCCTCCAAACGTTTGAAGGCAATCAGTCACTGCTCGCGAGCATAATTCAATAACCGATAGCTTTACCGATGCTGCTTTTCTTAAATCCGTCAATGTAGTTAACAGGCTATTCTTTAAGGCAAATACTGTTGCTTCTGCGGCAACTATTGACGCTTCCGCCCCGGCAATCAGCATCTTCACTGCTGCGTGTTCTTCAATCTTTGCTCCTCCTTGGTACCGTTCAGCCGCATATTTACGCGCAGCTACAGCTGCTCCCCTGGCAATCCCCACGGCTACTGCTGCCATACCCATCCAGTTCATGCCCATAGCATGAATAACCATTTCACGGGCATTTTCATCATCAATTCGCGCCTCCAGCGGAATTTTGACCTTGTCAAATTCGATATGCTCGACACAACAAGCTCTCATCCCCGTTCGAACGCCAACATCAGTTTTATTAATACCTTTTTCTTTCGCACTTAACAAAAAACATCCCCATGTTTCATTCACACGTGCCAAAACGACGTAAGCGTCCGTGTCGCTCATCGAGTAAACAAAAGATTTGGAACCACTCATGATATAATGATCATTTTTCTGTTCAAGAATAGTTGTAATTTTTGCGGGCATGTCTTTGTCGGGAAACATGATTGTGCCCAGATAAGGAGGACATAATCCTTCCTGAAGACATAGCCCGACTTTGAGCGGTGTGAACGGTAATTTCTTTTTTGATTGAAGAATCAGATTGGTTGCTACACCCTGGGCGTGAAGACACATGGCCACACCGCCACAGGTTTCCGCAATGATGGATAAAAGAAGCATGGATGGCAGCAAGCCCTGCTCATCAATTGCGCCACCCCAAATACCGTACTGATACCCAGAAAACGACTCGTCGGGCGCGGCGGCAATCCCGATTTTGAAAGCAGTTTCCAGCCTTTCCGGTAATAATGACAAATTCCCGTCAGAATGCTCTCCTTCAAAAATTGGATTTATTGATTTTCTGGTATACTGACGGGCTAGATCCTGATAATGCAATACATCTTCGGCACATATCCCCCCTACAAGTTCGTTTTGCATTTTCCCCCCTCCTTAATGTAATGAGAAAACTTGCATTATAAAAACACGCTTATGAAATGCGTAAGCCGTTCTCATGCGCGTTCGAACCTAGTAAGCCTCTGCAATGAGATAAAACTGCCTGATACCAAAATAAATGATGTGATTAAGCTTATACACTCTGAAAAAGACAATGTCAACAAAAATATGAAATAAATTTCATGTTTCTATATTGGGATAAAAACTATTGATATTCGTCTGGACTATCATATATAAACATACGAAAATAAATCTTATTTTTAAGAGGTTACCTATAGTGAAGAAACAAAGGAACAGTTCAGCCAAAAATAAAGCACGCATCCCCAAGCAATCACGTGGCATCCAAACTCGTGAAAAAATAGTAAATGCAGCAACGGTATTATTTGCACAAAAGGGGTACTTTCAAACAAACGCCATGCAGATTGCAGCAGCAGCCGATATTGCCACCGGAACCTTCTACAGTTATTTTAATAATAAAAAAGAGGTGTTTGCCGAAATCATCGAACGTATTTTTCGTAACATTTCTGAAAAAGTATTAATGAATTTTGAACTTAAAAATTATAGCGATCCTTCCATTAATTACAAAAACATAAAAAACATAGCTCATCTTTTAATGACCCAGATACTTTCCGAATATAAGGTTCATCATAAGCTACTGAAACAAATTCTTGCTATGGCATTACTGGACAAAGAGATAGAAAAAATCCGTTATAAAGAGGAAAAAAAGATTATCGACCTTCTCGTTTCCTATATGCAAACGTATAAAGAACACATTCGCGTATCTGATTTTGAAGCAGCGGCATTCATGTTGCTCAAATGTGCGGAAGAAATGATGCATCAAATCAAATTCAAAAATACAGGTGTGAAAAAGGATAGAATTGTAAATGAAATGGAAGAAATCTTTTTAAGATATATTTTGCCCGATTATTAATTGGCGAGTGCAATGACATAGTAAACACTCAGTTGTTCGGAGTGGGAGTATTAAAATTCATCAACTGGTCATAAAGGCAACGGTTCTATTTCTGTCATCTCCAGTTTCATGGCGCTTTCTCCTTTCGGTTTAGGTTTTTGAGGGAAACTCTTCTTAAGGAAAAACGCCTTTTTTTCTACTTTCTTCCCTCTGCCTTTTTACACAAATTATTTTACACTACCTGTTTTCAATCCGCAAAGTAACGCAGGAGATCATGGTTGAGAAACTCACCACCATTGTCGGAATCAAAGCCCAGGAGAGGAAACGGGAGCATTTTTTCGACTTCCGAATCGTTCTTCGGTAACATTTTATTTGATGCCATTCGGTACCCGAAATGTTCTTGACATCCAATTGTACGTTTCTTATACTGACGACAAATAAAAGAAAGTTCTTATCCATCATTTACCAGTGTTAAATTAAAAATTTATGATTATGAAAAAGAATCTTATTTACGGATTGATCGGAGCGGTTGTAGGACTACTGCTTACACTCTTTGTTATCTATCTTTCGGCAGAAAATGTGATGATGAAAGAGAAAGATGTAAACCTTTCGTTTGAAGAAGCGGTTGAACTGTTAAAAACTACCGCAAATGCCAAAGGATGGAGCATCCCGACTGTGCACGACCTGCAGGCAACCATGGCCAAACATGGTCACCAAGTAAATAAAGTGAAAGTTTTTGAGCTTTGCCACCCTGGGCACGCAAACAAAGTGTTGCAGCAGGACAAAGAGCGCCTCGTTACTTCGATGATGCCCTGTCGCGTTTCTATCTATGAGAAATCGAACGGAAAAGTGTATGTGTCGTGGATGAATACCGGTCTGATGGGTAGCCTGATGGGTGGTGTGGTTCCTGAAGTGATGAAAGATGCTTCACGCGAAAGTGAAGAGATTATAAACGTTCTTTTGTCAAAATAAATCCTTCAATATTGAACGTAGAAAGCGGGGGCACCCATCGTGCTCCCGCTTTCTATTTTTAAAGAAAATTTTCCCCCGCAGCCTCTTTTTTGTTTATCTTTTAATATGCCAATTGGCTGATCAGTCAGGAAGCGAATTCACGAATATGCCAATCTCCTCGATATACGAATATACTGATACACTACGCCATGAAACATCTGGCCTTGTTCGAAAACGGCTTGCTTACGCTTGGTCCGGCGGCGGTTGACAACAATTTTGTGGTTTGAATTCATCGTGAAAAAAGCCTCCGTTACCAAGAAACTGGAAACGGAGGCTTGAAATACGGATCGTTCAGAGGCTGTTTATTCGCCCTTGAAATTTGCTTCTCTCTTCTCGAAGAAAGCACCGATGCCTTCCTGCGCATCCTTGGAATTAAAGAGTTTACCAAGTTCTTCGCGTTCGATCTTCAGGTGCTGTTCGGGTGTAATGTTCTGGCTGATATTGCAGAGCTTCGTGATTGCCGCAACAGAGAGGGGCGCTCTTTTTGCAATCTTGTTTGCCAGTTCGAGTGCCGCGTCTAAAACGTTTCCTTCTGTAATGTGGTCAACCAGGCCGATGGCCAGAGCGTCATCCGCCTCACACTGTGCACCGAGATACATCATTTCGAGAGCTTTAGCTTTGCCGACAAGCCGTGGCAGCCGGAGGCTTCCGCCGTAGCCGGGCATGATTCCCAGATTGGTCTCGGTCAAACCAATGCGCGCTCCTTTTTTCATAAAGCGAATGTGGCAGGCCATGGCGAGTTCGCAACCGCCGCCCAGGGCATGGCCGTTAATGGCCGCGATCACCGGTTTCGGAAAATATTCAACCTTGTTCCAGATATCCTGGCCGCGTTTCAGGAAGTCGACGGGGCTGAAATCACCAAAGCCGCTCGCCAGATCGGCGCCCGCGCTGAAGGCTTTTTCCCCGGTGCCGGTGATGATAACGCATCGGATTTCCTTGTCGGCCTCAACGGAATCAAGATGTTTTCGCATGGCTTCGAAGACTTCGCCGCTTAACTGGTTCATCTTTGGCTTGTCAATCGCTAATATCGCCACTCTGTCTCTTATTTCTTTTGTTACTGCTTCACCCATGGTATCCTCCTTGAATAGTATTGGTTGGTTCCGCTCGGCCGGAAGGCCGGGGATCCGGGTAATCAATGATCTTCTGATCACTTTGAACGAGTTGCCGATGATTGCAGGCTCGCACTTCACGAATCATAAATTTCCCTGAATGTTGTAACGCTGGCCTGAATGCAGGCGTGGTTGGTGCTTGGATAAATTGCGTCTGTTCAGAGAAATGTGATTTTCTCAATGTCATTGATGTTGATTACATCGCGATGGAGTATAAGAGACAGGTTGTTGCGTGTCAAGGGGATTTTGGGTGTTTATTTTGCGGTTATTTTCCTTGAACGCGGGGCAAAAAAGTGATTACATCATCCGATCATATAAAACATTCAGGAGGATGCCCATGTCTTACAATAATATCACTGTTGAAACAAAGGATTTTGTGACGCTGGTAACCCTCAACCGTCCGCCGATGAATTCCGTCAACCTGGGAATTCGGGAAGAATTAGACCAGCTTGTCACCGAAGTGCAGGCCAGCAAGGACACGCGGGTGGTTATAATAACCGGATCCGGTGAAAAAGCTTTCTGCGCGGGGATGGATGTTACCGACGTGGCCAATATCGATAAGGGACCCAACGGAATTGATGTTTGCAACAAGGTCGAACGTTCCCTGAAACCGTTTATTGCCGCTATCAACGGTCACGCTCTGGGCGGAGGATGTGAGCTGGCGATGGCCTGTCATTTTCGCTTCATGACAGATAATCCCAAAGCCCAGATCGGTTGTCCCGAACTCAATCTTGGGCTCACTCCCGGCTGGGGCGGTATCCAGAGAATGCCCAGAATCATCGGTAAATCCAAAGCCCTGGATTTTATTTTATTCAGCAAGAAAGTCAGTGGTGCTGAAGCCCTGGCGATCGGGCTGGTCGATAAGGTTTGTCCTGCCGCCGATTTGATGCAAGAGACAATGAATTTTGCGACGGCCCTCTCCAGGAGACCTCCCATTGCTGTAAGCGCTGTCCTTGCTGGAATGACGGTGGGGCTGGAAAGAGGGATTGACGCGGGTCTGGAAACCGACAGGCAGTGGACAGAAAAGCTCAAGGTCAGCAGGGATACGGTCGAAGGCATGACCGCGTTTTTCGAAAAACGTGAGCCCGTATTTACAGGAGAATAAATCAGTTCAAGGCAGGCTCCTCATCATTTCTGCTCCTTAAAAAAGAGCCGGCGTGTTCTTGCGTTTTCTGAATACTGCCGGCACTTTTGTTTACAGGTGCTGTTTGATCCATATCGGAGGGCGCGTTGAGAGCGGATAAACTCTACGCTTCTTCCTAATATGCAGCAAGTGATTCAACCTTTCGTGATAGTTTCTGTTTTTTGAGTGTCCAAAAGACTCGCGCGGGATCAAAGAGAAAAAAATATTTGATTGTTTTGTAAATATTTTCTAAAAATCTACTTCACATAGGGTTATCCAGCCGGAAATTTTCTCTGGAGCTGGCCGACACGGGTGAATGCCGGTTACAATCATCTTTAAAAGGCGTGGTTGGGAAACGTGTCGAGCAGATCAATCAGTGGCTTCAGGAAATCCGGTCGGGCAGATCCATGACGGCGGTCGTGAATGTGACGGATATGGCACGCTTCAATTTCGGCTTGAAAGAGTTTCGCCACATACGGCAATGGGGAAGATCCTTGAACCTTTTCATGCTTTGCGTCGCCACCTCTCCGGACAGCTTCACTACATAAGACGGGAAGTCAACTAAACAACAGGGTTGAATCATTCACGCTCTGCCAATAACAGAATGAATGGATGTCCGGTGCTGTTAATTTAGCGGCATTCCATCCGGACATTTTGAATCGATGAAGGCTTCTTTTTTTCGTAAAATTCTGATCATGGCCATCAGTGTGTATGTGACGCTGAGAATTACCGTTATCGTCCTGTATTGGACGGGTATCAAGGGCGGGTACCCCCGAAAGGATGGAGACGGGCTTTTGACCTGGTGGTCCAACGGTCTGATCAATGCCGCACGCATCAAAAGAACGGTTTTCGACCCTTTCAACGTTCGCATTGAGCCGGGTAAGCGTTACATCATCATGTCAAATCACCGCAGCCTCTACGATATTCCCCTGTCCATTCTTTCGCTTCCGGGTAGTATCCGCATGCTGACGAAAAAGGAGCTGTTCAAGATTCCCTTGTGGGGACGTGGGATGGCAGCGGGCGAATTCATTTCCATTGATCGCCACAATATTGAGCAGGCCAAAAAGGATCTCAAAGCGGCCGGTGAAAAAATGGGCGAAGGGGTTGTGTTATGGATCGCTCCGGAGGGGACGCGCTCGCGAACCGGCCGGCTGGGATCGTTCAAGAAAGGTGGTTTCATCCTGGCGATTGAAACCGGTGCGCAGATAATACCGGTCGGTATCCGGGGTTCGGAAAAAGTTCTGCCGGCCAAGACATGGGACTTCTACCTGGATCAGATGGTGGAGATTCACATCGGCAAACCGATTGATGCTTCGGCTTACACACTGGAAAACAAGGACGAGCTCATTGCGTTGGTGCGGCGTGAATTAAGCGCCCTGTGCGGAGAGGCCTGAATGCCAGCCGCGGAAAGATTTTCACAAATCTTTCACAAACACCTGAAAATGAAAAAGGCTTACCAATTATTCCCAACCCTAGCATTCATCATTGGTTGGAGCATCAGGAATAATCCTTCTCGGTTGCCAGATTTCTTCAGGCTCTGGTATCGCAACATTCCTACGTCACCATTATGGTTTATATCACTATAAAGGTCCTAAGATTAGTCCAATCTCATCTTGCCGACTAAATAAGCTGTGTTATCTGCTATATTACCACCATATCCTTTTCATGCCGCAGCCTGGCCTTGATAGAAGGGCGACGGAAGCGTTGGATAAACACGATACACATGACGATAAACATCTTCAGCTTTTACCTGAACGTCACCTTCCGTGTATTTGCCAACCGGCAGGCCGGTTGAATCGGTCCACAAGAAATCAAATATAGCCTGCCGCACAGCATCGCGTGTGGCTTCTTTGTCCTGCCAGCGTGTGATACGGAGCTTCTCGGCTTTGAGCGTTTTCAGCAGACCCACCGCGACCGCTTTAACTTTCTTAATCTCACCTGTCGACAGATCCGGCTTTTTCAAAAGATCAAAAACCGCCAGCGATTCCTCATCAAGCCCTTCCCTGAAAGCGCGCATTTCTTCCTCTGTCATATCCTCTATAAACTTGAATAGCGCCTCGAAGGTTTGCTCAATGGTAACTCTGTCCTTCTCACGATTATATTCAGCAACAATCTGCTCATAATGCCGTTGAAAGTCAGTCCGCAGAGGATTCTGTCCAAGCAGTCGTTGGAGCCGCATTTCGATGGCGGTCTTGAGATTCTGCACGGTTGTTCGCTTTGTTTTGCTGCGCTCGAATTCACGGCGCAAGCGGTCAAAATTGATCTTGCTGATATCGTATGGATATTGCTTGTCTGCAATGGGCTGGCTGGGCATAGTCTTGATTGTTTCATCCATGATACTGTGTAACTGACGCATAATATCCGTGATGTCCGCCAGCTCTCGGTCTTTTTGCAGGCTTTTATAGACAATATTGATGGCGTCTACGTCGGCCCGATAATCATTAATTCCCTCGATGGTGACACAGGCCTTGAACTTTGAGAACACCGCCCGACACATCACCTCAAAGCGTTTCCTCGTCTCGTCGTTTTCGTTTACAGCCTCCTTGGCAGCGAGAATCGCCGCATTCCTGGCAAATCCTATCTGCCCGATAATTTCATCCAAGGACGTGTTGCGCGTCGCAAGATATGCCCTGACAAAACCAATCGCCTCTGCGAGATCGGCCAGTAATTCCTCATCAGGTCTGGCCGGCTCTATTTCGCTTTCTGCACCACCCCGTCCGCCATCACCTGTTCCGGCGAAGGTTGCCAGCGCTTTGCGTAGGTTCTTCAAAATGCCGCAGTAGTCAACGATCATTCCGTTGTTCTTACCCTCGTTAACCCTGTTGGCTCGGGCAATGGCCTGCATCAGGGTGTGCGCCTTAAGGGGTTTGTCCAGGTATAGGGTGGCAAGGCTGGGCACATCAAAGCCGGTCAGCCACATGGCACAGACAATGGCCACGCGAAAGGGGTGTTCCTCGGCCTTGAACGCATCGTCCAAGGGCAGTCGCTGCATGTTCTGGAACTGTGGCTGTTTCCTCATCGCTTCGGGCAGGTCGATGCCTTCCTTGATCAGGCGGCGGTGTGGGGTAATGTCCAGATACCACTTGCGGAATTTCTCGATCTCCCCCTGCTCTTCGCTGATGACCACCGCCATCTGTGTCTGCCGCATCCATTCGATCTGACGAAGCAGGTATTGTTCTTCCTGCTCATCTGTAGCCTTAGGCAGCTGCGCTTCCAGCTTGCCAATCCTCTCATTCCAATAGAAGTCGATCAGCTTATGCATGCGGACACAGGTGATCTTATCAATACAGATCAGCATGGCCTTACCGGTTTCCCATGCCGTGGAGTAGTGCCAAACAAAATCGCGGGCCACCTGATCAAGACGTTTTCCGGCTGTAATGATGTGATAATCGCGCTTGAGCTCTTGCTCCAGGCGCTGCTCCACATCAATGTTGTCTGTCTCTAATTCTTCCAGTTTTGCGGCAATCCTCTCGTTCAGGTCGCCCACAGCCACGCCAAGCTTGTCGCCACGCGCATCGTAGTAGAGTGGCACCGTGGCCTTGTCCTCCACAGCCCGCTGGAAATCGTAGGTGGAAACGTAATCGCCGAACACCCGCCGAGTAATCTCGTCGTCCTTAAACAGCGGCGTACCGGTAAATCCGATATAGCCGGCGTTGGGCAGGGCGTTACGCATGTTCAGGGCCAGGGTGCCATATTGGGTGCGATGGGCCTCGTCAGTAATAACAATGATATCGTCGCGCCGGGTATAGGCTTCCCCTTGGACCACGGTCTGATTGAATTTCTGGATCAGTGAGAAAACATGGGACTTGTGCTGGGCCAGCAACCCGGCAAGATGCTCACCGCTTGCAGCCCGACACGGGTCACGGTCATTGTCCACCACGCCACATCCGGCAAAGGTCTTGTAGATTTGCGTGTCCAGGTCTTCACGGTCGGTAAGAATCAGAAAGGTGAAGTTGCCGCCCAGCTTACGGTGCACCTTGCGGGTGAAAAACACCATGGAATAGCTCTTGCCAGAGCCCTGCGTATGCCAGAACACCCCCAGTTTGCCATTTCGGCTCTTTCTGTCGTGGACTGCCTCGATGGCCCGATTTACACCCAGATACTGATGGTTGCGAGCCAGAATCTTTCGTGGCTCTCCGGCCGAGTCATCAAAAACAATAAAGTTCTCCACCAAGTCTATAAAGTTGGCTTTTGCGCACACTCCCTTGAGTAAGGTCTCCATTTCCACCACACCCGGTTCATCTTCAGCCAGTCGTTTCCACTCGTGAAAATGTTCAAATCGGCTGGAAAGAGAACCAATCTTGGCGTCAACTCCATTGGCCAGCACAACAAAAGCATTGTGATGAAACAGATGGGGGACCGTGTCCTTGTAGTCCATAAAATTCTTTTCGTAGGCGGCGCGGATATCCTTGCTGACGTTCTTTAGCTCCATAAACAACAGCGGCAGGCCGTTGACAAAGCCAACAATGTCCGCCCGGCGTCGGTACAGATCGCCGCGTACCCACAGCTCGCGTACGCAAAGGAAATGATTATTTGTAGGCTCATCGAAATCAAAGATGCGTAGGCGTTGCCTCACCCGTTCGCCCTTGGCATTGCGAAAAGTGACCTGCGTTCCTTCCTTGATCAATTCGTACTTTTCACAGTTGGTGGCAGCCATGTTCTGGGAGGCGGAGACCGTAACGACCTGGCGGATAGCATCCTCATAGGCTGTGGTGGGCAGACCGGGGTTAAGCTCTTCAAGCTTGGTCCGCAAAATGCGTGTAAGCACCACCTCGCGGTCTGATTCTCTTCCTAGACAAATCCTACCGTCGGCAAGCAGTATTCCCTCTCCTCCTGTTAGAGGCCCGGGGCAAGGGTTCGATAAGAATACTTCATTGTTATAGGCATACACCGACTCCCAGCCAAGCTCACGTTCCAGATATTCGGCAGTGGTCTGTTGGACCAGGGTGTCTTCGGTGTAAGCTGAAATCAGCGTCACGCCGTCACCTCCACAGGTATGCCCAGTTGAACTGCGACCGGCGTGTAGATGTCGATGCTTTCATCAGGCGTATGAAGCGAGACGATCAGAGAATATCGGGCTCTCCGGTCCCATCGGCCAAGCCACGCCCGTTCGCGCCACCAGCCGATCACCGGATAAACCCCGATCAGATTGCATGACGCAATATCGGCAGCCGTGCCTTTCCAGATGTCGGAATGAACAGAACCCGTGTTCCGGCTGTTAGACCCGATTACCCACCGTTCGCTACCACTTTGACTGTCAGGGCGTTCTCCATCCTCGCGGGCTGCGGCATTCAGTCGTCGTAAAAACTGTTCTTCATTTTCACCGGTATTGTTAAGGTCAAAACGCAGGGCATAAGAGGCGTAACGATATTTGTCCTTCCAACCAACTTCGCCCGGGCCCGGCTCAATAAAATAAGACAGTGTAATACGCAAAGCCACAGGCGTTTCTCCCAACGCTAGCAGTACCTCGCGTGGCCAGGGAAACCGGTGTAAATGCATATCCTTGGTTGAACAATCGGAACGACCTTCTTTTTTGGTATAGGGTTGGATCTCCGCTTCTGAAATCAAAGTCAGGGAGTTTGACGCACAAGCCAGCGCCTTAGCAAGGTTGGGGACTCCATAGCCACAGATGCGCAGCAACTTTCCATAATCGGACTTGGAATATTCCCATCGGCCATTCGCATTCAGAAATTGCCGTTTCATGGCAATTGGCCATTCGGCCGAATGTATCATCAATCCTCGAATCGTTTCCGGCCACGCCTCTTGATACCGCGCCTGTATCTGGGCTGCCATCCAGGCCGCCTGAGCAGCGGCGGCACTAGTCGCGTTGATTACGTCTAGCTGTCTCTGTGTCGGCTTATGTCCTGTTGACAGCAGTGAAAGATCATCATGCTCGCTGATGAAACCATCGGGAGCGTGAGCAACATTTCCGCCCTCAAGTACGATGTCCGGCTTGACAGGCCATTTCCCGTCCCAATCGTGAGAAGTGGAGCTAAAAGGAGATAACTCACCCGGTTGGGCCAGCGGGGTGTGGTCCTGAAGGTCTGGGTCAGAAAGAATGGCCTTTTCCGTATATGCGCCCACGGTGAGGGCATTCCAGGACTGGCCGGGGTCACAAACGGAATACTGCAAATTGCTTTGTGGATAGTCGGCCCACTGCTGTTCCTCGATATTACCAGCTGAAACGATGAAAAGGCGCCTAGTGTCGTCGTCATACCCTGAGGTGAGTTTGTCGATGGCCGCCGACCACGAGGAAGGACGACCTTGGTCGCGTCCGTCTTCCGACGTTACCGCCATACAGCCGATGCGATTCCGGTCCGGTGCCTGGATTGCTGCGCGGTACATGCCCTGGATAGTGATATCACCGTACAGGTCAGGATCGTTGGCCCCTGGTGGTGGAGGAAGAATCTTCGCCGACTCCAGGCAATGATCGACCCGGAGTGGATGGCTGTGCTGCAAGGCCTCCGTCAGGTCGCCAAAGGCGGCAACCCCGCACATCAGCGTACCGTGGCCTTGGTGATCGTTGACGCCCCAGCCGGGTTCCACCGCGTGACAATCGTCATCGGCAAGGACGGGCTGGAGCAGCACGTGCCCGTTGTTGGCTCCGGTGTCGAGGACGCACACGGCCACCGTGGAATTGGAATTGACCCGCAAACGAGAACGCAGATCATTCACCCATTTCGTTTGATCCCTGTTCTCCAATTCGAGAAAGAACCGGGCGGTTTCCTTGGCCCGTCTGAATTCGGCAATATCGGGGCTGGATTCGATCAGGTCGGTGAGTTGCTCTCGTGTCGTCCTGCCTAGCAGAACGGTTCTTTCAGGAAAACGAAGCGATCGTGCCTGCACGTCAATGTTCAAGGCGGCAGCGGTATCCCGAAAACGCTGCTCGACAACGTCATCCGTTCCCTGCAGCCAGATTTCGCACCAGACCGCCATTGTTCCCTGAGGCAACAGGCGTAGTTCGTCACGCCAGAAGGATTCCAGCACCGCGAGCCGCATATCCTCCACGCTTTGGACTAAATCCGCATTCTTCGGCTTACCCTTTTTAGTGTCTTCCTCAGCGTATTTTCTGATTTTCTTAAGGAAATTTTCTTGCTTACCCGAGGGGATGAAAACGGTCGCCCGGGTGATCTCCTGTGTAGGATCACTCTCGGCGCGGATGGTATAGACGTTAAGAAGGCGTATCCCGGCACCCCGGTCTTCTAGGCTCTTGGTCACCAGATCGTATCCCGGCGCTCCTTCGAACTCGACATAAACGCCATCCCTGGTCGGCATCGATACCGCCGTCCGGGATTCTTGCTGCTCCCTTGCCCTGGTCCAGATGGATTCCCATTGCTGCCGAAGCCTGGCACTGTGCGACTCCCGTTCTCTGGTTGGAAACCTGTGTGCCTGCTCAATCTTTCTCGGCGGTCGTGTGTAATCAGAAGATTCTCCTGAATCGCGCAGAAAAATGTGGAAATGCTCTGTAGCCATGAGTTCTTACCCCCTCGTGGACGCCTTGTAGGCGGATCGTCTCTCCTGAAGCATCTGCTTGAGCAGCGTTGCGGTCACGGTTTTCCGGTCGGTGAGAATCGTCTCCTTGATTGCGTCGTCACAGGCTTGTGCGATCTCGGCATGGCTAAGCGATTCAGCAATTTTGGCCGAGGTTTCAAGCTGCATTTTCTTCGAGCGGAACGAACCCAGACGGTTCTCGATCAACCGTTCGATCTCGGCCTTTGCCGGCAGGTGGTAATGCAGCACGTCGTCAAAACGCCGGAAAAGCGCTTGGTCCAAAATGCGGGGGTTGTTAGTCGCTGCCACGATCAGACTGTCCGAACTGTCCCGCTCGATGAACTGAAGAAACGCATTGAGTACCCGCCGCATCTCGCCCACGTCGTTTTCACGGCTGCGCTCGCCACCTATGGCGTCGAACTCGTCAAACAGATACACCCCCCGGCGTTCCTGAATGATATCGAAAATCTGGCGCAATTTAGCGCTTGTTTCGCCCATGAACTTGGTGACGATCTTGTCCATTAGAATAGTGAAGAGCGGCAAACTCAACTCACCGGCCAGTACAGCGGCGGTCAGGGTTTTGCCGGTTCCAGGTGGCCCTGCAAGTAGAATTTTCCGCCGGTGGGATAAACCATGTTTTTTAAGCTTTGCCTTCTGCCGATACTCACGCAAAATACGCTCGATCCGTTCACGCATCTCATCGGATTGCACAAGAACCCCAAGTCGTTCCTTGGGTTCCGAGGTCAGCACTAGGTGATCCAGGTCCGGCTTAAAAGGAATCACCCGTGCAGGTCTTGTCTTGGCCTTGTCCACCAACATTCGTATCTCGTGGGCCAGGCTCTGATGTCCCTGTTTCGCTTCATGGGCGGCAACCTGCAGCGCAATGGTATAAAATTGCTCAGGCTGATCGCTTAAATGCGAGCGGATGAGGGATTTGATCTGTTCGGCGGTTGCCATATTAAGCTCTCCCTTCTTTTATATTGCTGTACTCTTTCACACTGCCACCTCCCCGTTCATCAGTTTGGGCAGGAGCAGGTCGCGGGCTTTGGCGAGATTTGTGTTGGCTCGCATCAGACACCGAACCTGCCGAATGACACCATATGCAATTTCCCCAAACGACACCATGAGTGTTTTGTTGGGAAAGATTATGCCCATCTCGCGAAACCGGCCTTTGCTGATCTCTGGATAGGTCGTGCCCTTGGCATTGCTGCGAATTTCATTGACCCTGCTGAGCAGATTAAACAATAAGTACATTCGCGATTGATCGTCGTATGGAACGATGTTGATGAAGCCTTGGTTTGTGCAAACCTCATGATCCATCAAAGCAAAAAATCCGACTGATGCACGGCTAGTCATAAGAATTGTCTCGGCCGGGACCATCTTGGCTGAAGACTCTCGTAAGCCTCTGTCTGTAATCTTACGCTCCGATTCCAGCAGAATGAGGCTATTGTTGTTAGTTATATCCGACGGGACGACCCAGGTAATATCGCCGTTCCAGTATTCTGAAACTTTAGTTGAGGGGGTACCGCCTCCTACTGTTTTGCAGACCTCGGCGATCTTTTTTTTCTCCCACCCCTCTGGCACGTCGTCAATAATTTTTGTGTGTTCGTGGCCGGGGAAGCGGAGGTGGACAAACCATTCCTTGTACAGCAGCCGCGCTGCCTGCTCCAGCAATTGAATCCGCCGCCGGTTGTTCTCGATCAGGTTGTCGTAGGCGGAGAGGATGGAGGCGATCCGACCCTGGATATAGTGTGGCGGTACTGGCACCTCAACCAGTGCAAGCTTTTCACGTGGAAGATGCTTGATTGTCGAGCCGGTGAAAAGCGACGACAGATGACCAGTTCGACCCTTGTAGAGAAAAAAGTAATAGAGGAATTCTGGCCGTAAACAATCGTGTGGCCGAATCCGGTGAAGCGCTTTCTGGATCATCATGCTGGAGCGTTGTTCTTTCCAAATCGCACATCGCCCCGGCTCTCCACCTTCACACATTACGATGTCTCCATATTTCAGACCGTAACGGTCCAACTCATGTTGCTCGAATCGCATCTCTCTCAGATCAGCCAAATCAAATTCGCCCCAGCGAACATTGACATTCGCGAGATAAGGTAGGGGCTCACCACGATTTTTCTTCTGATCGAGCATTTTCCCAAGGCAAAAGTCTGCGACTGCTTCAAGTTTTCGGGTTTGCCAGTTCGCCCTCATACCCCCAGCTCCTCGAAAATCTTCTTATTGGTTCCTGACGGTCGCATTGTCTTGGGGTTTTTCAGGTCAGTGTCCCACCTGACCGTGTTGTCCATGATGTATTGGCGGATGCGGTTCAATTCGTTTTCATCACAGATGATATGTTCGTAATAATTGTGTTGCCACAATTTAACGAAAAACATTGACCAACCGTTTTGTTTCACGCCGTCGGCATATCGTTTCGTGATCATGGTTTTGAATCGATGTACCACATCCGGCAATGACAATCCCGCATTGTTCATTTCACGGCCTCCAGCACCTGCTTGCCTTTTTCTGTCAGTCGGTATTTTTGCAGGCGACTGTTTGGTTTATCGGGGATGGTGTACTCAAGCAAGCCATCTTTCCGAAGGGCGGGTAGCGCTCGGCGAACATTTCCGCTCAATGTCTTGTGCCCAAGTGCCGCAGCGATTTCGGCAGAAGAGAGCGGAGTTTCGGCGCAGGCCTGCAAAATACGCAAATCTACTTGTGCCCCTACTTGTGCCCCTACTTGTGCCTCGGCTTGTTCGGTCTCCTGGGTCTGTATTTGATGGGGTGCCGCCAGATAGACGGTAAAGCGCAGGCGCAGGGCAATTTCTTCAATTTTCGGTTCGAGCAGGTTCAGCTCTTTGGCCTCGGCAAAGATACGGCGCACCCCGGTGCCCCATTGTTCGATCAGGCCCAGTTCCTTGAAAACACGAGCAATGACCGGATTTCTAATGCGAGAGGCACCCTGTTTCATCTCCTCGATGGTCAAGCCGGGCAGCAGGATGCCCATGCTCTCCACTTCAATGCGGTCGTCAAGAAAGACGACCCGGATGGGCGCGCCGCGCTGCGAGTAGTCGCTATGCACTAGGGCGTTGATGATCATTTCGCGCAAAATCCCCAGCGGGATGCTCCAGACATCCTTGCGGCGCACCTCGGAGAGATCCGCGCTGCGATAGGCATGTTTTTTTAGAAACAGCATCACCTCGTCCACGGCCCTGGGCAATGGCACGTTGATGTCAACATGATCAAAAATATCGATTTTCTCGGTGCCGAAGAAACGGCCGCACTGAATCCAGGCATCGGGAAAGTGTCGCGTGCGCTCTTTACCGAAAAGTAGGACCGCTCCCTTGGTAGGTACAAGTTGATGTTGATGCCGGGCCAGCAGTTTCAAGGTCAACAGGGTCTGTTCATCCAGATCCCGGATGGCGCCAAAGGCCTCTTGTGCTGCCTCAATATCCAGATCAACAGGAGACAACTCCGGCATGGGCATTTCGTCAAAGGACACACCTTCAACGGATCGGCGCAGTTCGGCGATTAGCTCTCGATCGGCTTGACGATTGGTGGAGCCAAGGCGGACATAGACACCGGTTTCAGGCCCCTCGGAGCGCAAATAATGGGGTCGAGAACTACTTAAGAACACCTCGATGACCAGCAGAGTTTTACCGTCAATGGTGGTCAGCTCCACGTTGGGCACCAGACGAGGGCTGATAGAATCGGCAATCAGGCTGCAAATGCGCTCTTCCTCATCAAGGGGATGTTTAATGCCCATGACTTTTCGTGTTTTATCTTGCACGCCGATAACGACCCTGCCGCCGGCAGTATTGGCAAAGGCCACCAACGTCTTGAGGAGATTGCGCGGGGAGGAGAGATCGCGCTTGAACTCCAGGACCTTGCCTTCGTCGACCTCGAGCAGTTCGGTTATGCTCATATTCCCAGTTCCTCGAAATTCTTTTTTATGATCGCGGCCAGCTGCACAGCCTCGGTGTTCAGATCCTCCAGTTCCACATGGATGTTGCGCAGGGCCTCTTCGAAGTCGAAATCCTCGTCTTCTTCTTCCGGCGCAACGCCGACATAGCGGCCGGGGGTGAGGCTCCAGTCGTTCGCCTCGATCTCGGTTCGGTCCACCAATTTGACCAGCCCTTCCACGTCACGCAGTTTCGCTTCGGGGAATCGTTCGGTGAGCCAGTGGGCCTGTTTCCAGAAGTAGCGCACTTGCTTGAGTTGCTCCACAGCCAGGGTGCGGGCTTCATCGGCAGCCTTGCGGGTTCGGATAATGTCGCGCGTTGACCAGGTATCGCTGCCCTTGGCATCGTACTCATTTTCGCAGATTTCGATCAAACGGCAGGCGAGCTTGTAGAGCAGGTCGGTCTGTTTGACCAAGTCGCGGCTGGTTTCAGCCAGGGTTGCGAGGCGGTCCACCGCCTTTTTCAATTCACCGTTGGTGGTCTTTTGCTTTTTCCAGAGTTCGTGTTGTTCGACAAGCATTTTCTGAAAAGCTGTGACATCCGCTTTGAATGCGGAAGCGGTTTCGTCGAGTTCCTTGATCGTTTCGGCATGCGGGCCGTCTTTTTTCAGTGTTTTCAAAAACGGCTGAAGCGTTTCGCGCAGCGTATCGCTCGCTTTGATAAAAGACGGAATTGGTTCGATGTTTTCGTCAGCACCATCTTTGATAGCAAAGCAGGCCGCGCCTTCGGCAAGCGTCTGCCGGCAGTAACCGGCGACCAGATCCAGGAATTTCTCAGTGCAGCCCCGGTAGAGCCAGACAATGGCCAGGAGGTTTTGCTCCTGCTCGGGGGAAAAATCGTAAATCTTGCGCGTAATCTTACGGTAGATATTGCGGGCGTCAATCATCAGCACCTTATCTCTGTGCGTTGCAGACTTGGCACGGTTGAGAAACCACAGCTCGCAGGGGACGGCGCGGGTGTAGAAGAAGTTGGAGCGGATGGCGATCATGACATCCACATCGCCGGTCTCAATAAGTTTCTGGCGGACTTTGGCTTCGTCACGGCCTGCGCTGGAGGCCTGAGAGGACATGACAAAGCCCGCACGGCCATGATCGTTGAGGTAGCTGTAAAAATAACTGATCCAGATGTAGTTGCCATTTTGGACTTTACCTTTCTTGTTAACGCCCGGCAGACCGAAGGGCAAGCGCGGATCGCTTTTGACTTTATCGGCGTCTATTTCATCGACATTGAACGGCGGATTGGCCATGACAAAGTCGGCCTTGTTCAGCAGTTCATGCGGATCTTCATAATAGGTAATGGCTTTCTGTATGTTGCCCTCGAGACCATGTACAGCCAGGTTCATTTTGGCTAATCGGATGGTGGTGGCATTCTTTTCCAAGCCGAAGAAGGTGAGCCTGTCCACCGGATTTTCATGACGACGTTCGACGAAGCGGGCACTTTGAACAAACATGCCACCCGAACCGCAGGCCGGATCAAGCACGATGCCGCTTTCGGGTTCCAGCACGTTGGCGATGAGCGAGACCAGCGAAACGGGCGTAAAAAATTCACCGCCGTCGTGGGCTTTCTGATCGGCAAACTGGGTGAGGAAATATTCGTAGATGCGGCCGAACACGTCACCCGATACGCGTTTGAGTTCTTCAGGGTTCAGTGTGCGCAAAAGCTGGCCGAGGACGTCATTGTCGAGTTCCTGATATTCAGCCTTGGGGAGAACGCCGCGCAGATTTTCATAGTCGGCTTCGATGGATTCCATTGCCTCGATGATGGCCTTGGCCCGGTCGTCGCTGTCGGTGAGCGCGACAAGAAAATCAAACTGGGCTCCAGGCTGGAGGAAGATCGCGCTTTTTTGCGAGAAGTCTTGCTTGGTCAGTGGTCTTGTCTTGCCGCCGCGTGTGGGAAGGTTTGCTTCGATGTCGTCTTTTACCGTGAGATAGCGGCTGTAAGCGTGACGTAGAAAAACGAGCCCCATGACGGGCAAAAAGTATTCGTTGCTGGCGTAATTGGAATTGGCCCGCAGGGTATCCGCCGCCGTCCAGAGTCGCTTCTCTATGGCTTCGATGTGCTCGAGCTGTGCCACGATTACTACTCCCTTTTGACAAAACTTGTATAAACTACATTAGCGAAGGACGATCTGTCAAGGTTAAGTATGCTCATTTGCTGAGGAAAGTATTTCTTCTTAGCTCCCTTTAGTGAATGATGCCTGAAATTCTGGATTCAAGAGGAGGCCAAGATGGAACGGACTGAAGAAGAAAAGATTACAGTTGCGGAGGAGATCGTAAAGTAGCTGGGTGGCCGACGGTTCATCCTTATGACTGGTGCATACGACTTCATTTCGCTTGATGGCGGAGGAAGCTTCAGGCTTCCATCTGGAGAAGGATCCACCAAGCAGGGTATCAATATCGTTGAGGTCATCCTAACGCCTATGGACACCTACCGTTTGCTCTCCAAGAAAGGCGATGAAACCGTGAGCGAGCATGAAGACATCTACAACGACCAGCTCCAAGAGCTATTCACTAGAGAAACCGGACTGGACACGCGCCTCTAGCCAACGAGTGCGGTTGTAATCGAGAGACCTCTGGGCTTCGAGTCTAGAGGTTTTCTTTTGCGTAGAAAGTGGGGGCAGGTAATTTTTCAGCAATCCGAGGATAGAAAAGGCTTCCAACTGGAATACAGCGGAAGCCTTTGATTTTATTATGGTGCCGGAGCTCGGAATCGAACCGAGATGCCCTTGCGAGCGGGGGATTTTGAGTCCCCTGCGTCTACCAGTTTCACCACTCCGGCACGGGCGCGATTATATAGATGGGTGTTAAAATGTCAAGCTAAAATCTGTTGACAATCAATTAACGGGTGTGTTAAGAAGCCCGCTCCATTGGGTTAATATTTTGCCGGGGTTGTAGCTCAGCTGGGAGAGCGCTTGAATGGCATTCAAGAGGTCAGGAGTTCGATCCTCCTCAGCTCCACCAATATTAAAGGGTGTGTGAAGACAAATGGCTTCACACACCCTGATTTTTTGGCAATTCAAATTTTGACACCCTTTGGTAGAGGCTGTTATAGATCTTCCACTTTCTTTTTAATGCTCACCCTTTTTTCCTTCATCATGGCCGTTTTGTTGCCTTCCAGCCATGTTTTCATGGCTTCTTCTTGTTTCATTGAGGTTAATATTTTTTTGTACATTTCCTTTTGCGCTTCGAAGGTTTTTGCATCCGGCGGTGTAACCTCTTTGAATTTTAATATAAAATAGGCATTGTTGGTGAAGAGAGGCTTTTCCGGATAAGGTTTGCCGGCTGAAAGCTGCATGAGAACTTCAGTTGCATTTTCGGCTTCACCGACCCTGGGTATGGTATCTCCGGGTTGAAACATGCCTGTTTCGCCTATTTTCAGGTTTTTTTCGGCAGCAATTTTTTCAATGCCCTCTCCGGATTTCAAACGTTCCAGAACAGTCGTCGCTTCTTTTTCAGCAAGCACTTTCGCTTCGTTTTCGACGAACCTGTGTTTGATCTCGTTTTCGATGGTTTTCAGTTCAGGTATGTAGGAAGGCTTTTTATCCACCACCTGCAAAAGGTAGTAGCCGTTTTCCGATGAAATAATTTTGCTCAATTCACCTTTATTTAAATCGATCAGGGCCTCGGGAAAATTCTTTACGGCGGCAAATTCCTGCGGCAGTTTGCTCAGCGTGAAGAAATCCGTGCTATGCAGGTTCAGATTATTTTTTTTGCCGTAGGCTTCCATGTTGTCTTCCTGATAGATTTCATCTCGGGCTTTCTTGGCTTCCAGGTAGGCGGTTTGCAGGCCTTTTGTTTTTTTCAGTTCTTTTACGATGGCATCTTGAACGCTGGCCAGCGGAACTTGTTTGCCGTCTTTCGTTTTATACTTGTCTGGGTAGCCGCTGTAATAGCTCTTGATCTCGGAGTCGCTGATGGTTGCGGGAACGGAATCGGCGCCAAAAAACAGGTATTTGATTCTTGTCTGCTCGGCAACCCGGAATTGATTCCCATTGCGCTTCAGATAATCTTCCAAATCCGATTGCGCGGGCGAGATTTTCTTTTTCATGTCTTCTCCCGATATCTGCAAAAAGGTAACGTTTATTTTCTGATTTTGCAGAACGTAAAGGTCGTAAATTTCTTTATCGGAGATTTTCACGCCTTCCCGAACGAATGATTCAATTTTGTTTGCTGTCAGCTCGGCTCTCTGGAGAAACTCAAATTCCTCGGCATTCATTCTGTTGTAGCGAAGCATTTGCTGATATTTCCGCTCATCAAACTTGCCATCGGTTTGCAGTATGGGAATAGCAAAGATAGCGTTTCTTAACTCGTCATCGGACACCTGAATTTTCATATCACTGGCTTTGGCAATGATAATTTCCCTGTTCAGTAAATTTTCATAGGCTTTTGTTTTTAAATCCATTTTTTTAAGCATTTCCGGGGTCAACTTGTCTTTTAAGTTGATTCGGGCCATATTCAGGAGTTTTTCATATTCATTATGAAATTCAGCTTCACTGATGATTTTTTTATCAATGGTTATGATGGCATTGGCATGTCTGCCGGCTCTTGTTGAACCGAAATAAAGAACAAAGACGGCAATAATAATAACGATGATCGCGGTCATGAACCAGCCGCGCGCGTGTTTACGGAAGAATTTTAACATAAAAAAATCACCTCAAAGGCTAACGGATTTGTTGTACCAACAGTAAGCTTTGAGGCTCTATTATTATACTCACTTGCAAAATGCAAACATAATTTAAAAATGAGTTGATTAGCCCAATGAAATACGGTATGGAAAATGGATTAATCCGAAAGTTATTATATTAACTTGCGAAAATGCGGGAGGGTCAATGTTTTTTGATTATATTTTAGGAAAATTTTCCAACGATTTGGCTATCGACCTGGGGACGGCCAATACCATTGTTTACGTTAAAGATAAAGGCATTGTTCTGAATGAACCTTCTGTTGTGGCTGTTCATCAGGATTCACGGGGAATGAAGAAAGTGCTGGCGGTAGGTAACGAGGCTAAAAATATGCTCGGGCGCACCCCGGGTAACATTGTCGCCATCCGACCGATGCGTGACGGTGTTATCGCTGATTTTGATATTACAGAAGCGATGCTTAAGCATTTTATCTTGAGTGTGCATAACCGGAAGTCTCTTGTCAGGCCGCGGATTATCATTTCCGTACCCTCCGGTATTACGCAGGTGGAAAGAAGGGCGGTGCGCGAAACGGTTGAATCGGCGGGAGCCAGGGAAATTTACCTGATCGAAGAACCGATGGCTGCAGCGATTGGTGCCGGTCTGCCGGTGGCCGAGCCGACCAGTTCAATGGTGGTGGACATTGGCGGCGGGACCACGGAAGTTGCAGTTATTTCATTAGCCGGCATCGTTTATTCGAAGTCGGTGAGGGTTGCAGGAGACAAAATAGACGAGGCGATCGTTCAGTATATGAAGCGTAAACATAACCTGCTCATCGGCGAAAGAACAGCCGAACAAATCAAAATGGAAATCGGCTGCGCCTATCCCTTTGATGACATCAAGGTGGGCTCGATCAAGGGACGAGACCTGATTTCAGGTATTCCCAAAATCACGGAAACCAACTCGGAAGAAATCAGGGAGGCCATTAATGAACAGGTTACGTTTATTGTAGATGCGATTAAAGATACCCTGGAAAATTCTCCACCGGAGCTGGCCGGTGATATTGTTGACCGGGGCATTGTTCTTACCGGTGGCGGAGCTCTTCTTGCCAACATTGATATTCTTGTCCGGGAAGAAACCGGACTGCCGATCACCATCACGGATGATCCCCTTTCCGCTGTTGCCAGAGGTGCGGGAATGGCCCTCGATAAAATAAGTGTGCTGAAAGATATCGCTCTTGAGGTTTAATCCGTCGCTACGGTTCAATGTGTTGAAGAGCTGTATCATTGATTTGCTTCAGATCTTTGTTGCGAAGTAAGATATAAACACAATAAAACTTCTTGTACTGATAGTGTTTTTTCATGAAAGGTGGCGCATAGGCTTTGCCCACCCATTCTTCTTGAGGCTGATGACGGTCCATCTTTTATTGTAATGTTTTCAGTCGGGTAGATATGTTTTTTAAAAAATATAAAATCATCATTTTCATGGTCGCTGTTTTCATATCCGTCTTGGTGATGATTTTTTATGATCTGAAATATTCAACCCATAGAAGTTTTCTGAGAAAGATCGTTTTGGAAACAGCCTATCCGGTACAGGAAATTTTTAGCGGATCCATCCAGGGGATCAAAGACGCCTGGTTGCGTTACGTTTTGCTCGTGGGTATTCAAGAGGAAAATAAAAAATTAAAAAGTCAGATGAACGAACTCAAGGCGAATCTCGTTGCCTATGAGGAAAGTTATCAGGAGGCCCAGCGGTTAAAAAAACTGCTGTCCATTTCGAAAAAGTACCCTTATCGCTTTGTGACCGCTCGTGTTGTCGGACGGGAACAGGCGGCGCTTTCCAGAACGGTATTGATCAATAAGGGCGCAGCGGATGGTTTACGGAATGGTATGCCCGTCATTGCTTACCCGGGATTGATCGGGCGTCTGGTTGATGTTTCCTGGCATGTTTCCCGTGTGCTCTTATTCATCGATGAGAACAGTAATATTGACGGCATCATTCAGCGTAACCGCACACAGGGAATTGTTGGTGGCGCCGGTTCCAGGGGGATGATTTTAAAATATATTTCTAAAGCCCAGGATGTTCAGAAAGGCGATGTCATCGTTTCTTCCGGGATGGGAGGTGTCTTTCCCAAAGGGTGGCTCATCGGCCAGGTTATTCAGGTTGACAGGCAGAGCGCCGGACTGTTTCTGAAAATTAGTGTTGCTCCTTTCACGGACCTGTCCAAACTGGAGGAGCTATTGGTATTAACCTCGGATGAATCTACGTTTGAATAAGGATGCTTTATTATATTTTACTGCCATTTTTATCCGTATTGCTCATCGTTCTGCAATCCATGATTACGGATCTTGTTTTTTCCAGCCGCCTGGTTTTTGAGGTGTCTTTGCTGGTGGTTATCTATGCCGGCTTCCGTCTGGATTTTGTGAGGGGTACCTATCTGGCGCTGGTCCTCGGTTTTATTTTTGATTGTCTCAGCGGTTCGGTGCCGGGTGTGTTCGCCTGGATTTATACCATTATTTTCTGGTGTTCGTTTTATATTTCCGACTGGCTGGAGACCGAAAAAACACATGTCATCGTCTTGTTCAGTTTTATTTGCACGTTTCTGAAACAAATCGTCATTGATCTGTTCTATTTTCTGGCTTTCGATATGAACGTGCTGGTTAGCGCTTATTCCATTGCCTTCATTCAATCGTTGATCATCGGATTGCTTGCGCCTCTATTTTTTTATGGGATGGATCGGACTGGAATTCTTCTGTACGAAGAGAAGGTGTAGTATGCTCAACGGACACGAACCATTAGACTACAAGGGAAAAATAAAAATCGTCATTGTTTTGTTGATGGTTGTCGTGAGTGTTCTGATGATCAGGTTGGGGTATCTTCAGATTGTCAAGGGCGCGGATTTTAAGGAAAAATCAGAAAATAATTCCATTCGTTTCCGGCAAATCAAACCATTGCGCGGTCTGATTATGGACAGAAACGGGGTGGTGCTGGTAGATAACAAACCGTCTTTTGATGTCGTTTATATGCCCAATAAAAATAAGCGCAACGCATTATCGGTTGAAAAATTAAAACAATTCTATCAAAGCAAATCTTTTGATTTCCCCTATGACCTGAATCTTCTTAAAAATGCTCAACCCTATATACCGGTCAGGCTAGATAAGAACGTGAGTATGGAAAAGATCGCTCTGGTGGAAACCAATGCCTTGGATTTACCGGGCATACACATCGATGTTTCTCCGGTTCGTTTATATCTGGACGGAGAAATCCTGGCGCCGGTGATCGGATATACGGGCGAAATCAGCAAGAAGGAAATTGAAAACAGCAAGGGACAATACGGGTATGGTGATGTTTCGGGAAAACATGGGTTGGAGAAGTTTTTTGATGAGTATATTCACGGGCGCCGTGGCGCGGAACTGGTTGAGGTCAACGCATTCGGAAAAGAAATTAAAAATATGGGCAGAATCGATCCCGTTTCCGGCTACAATATAACGCTGACCATTGATGCGGATTTACAGAAGGCGGCATGGGAAGCGGTTCAGGGGAAAGCGGGATCTGTGGTCGTGATGGATCCGCGCAACGGAGAAGTGCTGGCGATGATCAGCTCTCCCTCATTTGATCCCAACTTGTTTTACGAAGGAATTTCAGAGGAGGAATGGAATCTGTTGCAAAGTAATCCCTTTGCTCCTCTATCCAATAAAGCCATTTCCGGCCAATATCCGCCCGGTTCAACCTACAAGCTCATTGTCGCCGCTGCCGCTCTGGAAGAGGGAATCATCACTCCGGAAACGAAAATATTTTGCAACGGTTTTTTTACGCTGGGGAATAGGACCTATCGCTGCTGGAGGAAGGGCGGGCACGGTTCCGTGAACCTTCGTCAGGCAATGATCGGGTCGTGTGATGTCTATTTCTATACCGTGGGGAAGATGCTGGGCGTGGACAAGATTGCCGAATACGCGAAACGCTTTGGTCTTGGTGCATTGGCCAGCATTGATTTACCCAATGAGAAGCAAGGGTTGATTCCCACGAAAGAATGGAAAATGCAAAAGAAGAAAGAAGCCTGGCAAATGGGCGAAACGATATCCGTTTCCATCGGTCAGGGTTATAATCTTGTCACGACCCTGCAATTGGCGAACGCCTTTGGTGCGTTTGCCAATGGCGGTACGCTGTGGCAGCCTTATCTGGTGAAGCACATACACTCCCATGACGGGAAAATTTATAAGGAGTTTCCCTCTGCAAAAAGGGGAGAGCTGAAGTTGAGCGCGAATACGATCGAGATTCTCAATGATGCTTTAAAAGGCGTGGTGAATGACCCCGGCGGCACGGGCCAGAATGCAAAGTTATCTGGCATCGAGGTTTGCGGCAAGACAGGAACATCTCAGGTAATGGGCCTGCCCCAGGATGAAAAAGCGCGCCGCAGAAAAATTCTGGGCACGTTTCAAAAAGACCATGCTTTGTTTGCCTGTTACGCGCCGGCCAAAAATCCCGAAATTGCTATAGCGGTTATTCTTGAAAACGCGGGCGGCGGCGGTGCCGTGGCCGCTCCGGTTGCCCGTAAAATATTATCCGCTTATTTTGAGATAAAGAAAAAAAACAAGAATAAACCTTCAGAGACCGTGGCGCACCATCAATAGAGTGACGCCACCCATGGAGGGTTCCTTGAAGGACGAGACAGAATAAAAAAGGGGATACATGATTTTTCTGAAGTTCGATCGTCGTATTTTTAATCACTTTGACTGGGTGCTGATGTCGTTTGTGCTGTGCGTTTGTGCCATGGGTGTTTTGAATATTTATTCCACCGGCTTCAATGTGGCGGAAGGGCAAACGCCTTTTTACCTGAAACAGTTGCAATGGATTGTCATCGGGTTGTTCTTCATGATGGTTATTTTCTTTGTGGATTATCGTGTGATTGTTCAACATGCCTATATCATTTACGGATTGACGATGGTGCTCCTGGCGCTGGTTTTTATTGTCGGTTCCTCTTCCCATGGCGCAAAACGGTGGATTGAGGCCGGCTTCTTTAGGATCCAGCCCTCCGAACTGATGAAGGTGGTTGTCATCATCGCTCTGGCCCGCTACTTCGATAACCACAAATCTAACGAGCCTTATCAATTGAAAGAGCTGATCGTTCCTTTTTTAATTGTTCTTTTTCCTTTTGTGCTGATTTTAAAACAACCCGACCTGGGTACAGCTTTGATGTTGGCCGTGATATTCATTTCGATTTCATTTTTTATGGGAGTGAACAGAAAATCTGTTATTTTCATTTTAATTGGCGGACTGATTCTTGTCCCTCCCGGCTGGTTTCTTTTGAAGGATTATCAGAAGGAGCGGCTCATTACTTTTTTGAATCCGGAAAGAGATTCTTTAGGGGCCGGCTATCACATTATTCAATCGAAGATCGCGATCGGTTCCGGAGAAATTTTCGGAAAAGGCTTTCTCAGCGGTTCGCAGACACAGTTAAAATTTTTGCCGGAGCAACAGACTGATTTTATTTTTTCAGTGTTTGCCGAGGAATGGGGATTTTTCGGTGCCACGCTGTTGATTATTGCATTCATGGTGATTATTCTCTGGGGATTGAAAATTGCCTTGCAAGCCAGAGATTTATTAGGCACAATCGTCGCGTTTGGCGTAACGGCTCTTATTGCATGGGAAGCGTTTATCAATATAGGGATGGTCTTGGGCATTTTACCGGTGGTCGGCATACCGCTCCCTTTTTTCAGTTATGGTGGATCGGCGATGCTCACTCTCATGGCAGCCGTTGGATTGTTGCTTAATGTCAGTGCACGAAGATTTATTTTGCAGAAATGACATTTTATAGCAGAGGAATGAAGACTCTCTCGTCAATCAATATAAGCACTGTTATGTTTAAAGGGGGAAACCGTGTGGACAAAGAAAAAAGAAGTTGAGGAAATTAAGGCGTTCTTGGGTCAGGGAGCCGAGTTTGAGGGTAAACTGATTTTTAACGGTTCTGTCCGAATTGACGGAAAATTTCAGGGAGAAATTTTTGGTCAGGGACTGCTGGTTGTCGGTGAGGGCGCGATCGTCAAGGCAAATATTGACGTCAAGAGCGCATTCATCAGCGGTGATGTTGAAGGTAAGATTCAAGTCCAGGAGAAAATGAACATCCATTCAACGGGGAAATTTTTGGGGGATATCAGCACGCCCGTTTTTATCATGGAGGAAGGAGCTGTCTTCGATGGCACGTCACATATGCTGGATGTATCTGAGAAGAAAAGTGAAATATCCGGAACAGAATAAAATCGTGTCGATTGTTACACTTAAAACTTTCAAATGAATCATGGGCAAATGAATGTCACAAAACGTTTTTATCTGTTTATCTAATTGTATTTATTGCGTATTGTAAATATTCAGACTGCTGGTCAGAAAATACTTGACAAGCAAATCATGTTATGATTAGTAACTTTCACGTTTTGAGTATCAGGGAATCAAACACCATCCTTTTCAAAGGGAAAAATATTCAAAACAAAACTGAATAAATACTGTATGCACTGACAGCCGACGCTGCCGTTAAAAACCGCCTGATGCAAAAAAATCTCAAGTCGTTTTTAAAGAGAGTGCAGAAGATAAACAGAGGTAAAAAATGGTTACAGTCATTCCTGATTTTACACTAGTTGTCCAAATGGTTATCTTCCTCGCTTTGGTTTTTGTTCTGAACATCCTTCTCTATAAACCCATCCTGTCCATCATAGACCGACGTAAAAAGCAACTCGAGGAATCGGAAAACGAAATCAAATTATTTAATGAATCTGTCGAAAAAAGAGCGGCCGAATATGAGGAAAAATTAAAATCGGCTAAACTCAAAGCGTCAGAACAGAAAAAAGAAATCATCCAGGAAGGTGTCAATCAGGCCAAAAATATTGTGGATGCCGTGCGCAATGAAATACCGGTCATGGCGCGCGAATTTCAGCAAAAGATGGATCAGGAAATTGAAAAGGCCAGAGCTGTCCTGGATGGCCGTTATAAAGATTTATCGATGGAAATTGCCCGGAAGGTTCTCGGGAGGTCTCTACAATGAAGAAACGATCTATTTCCCTCACAACCATTGCCACCGTAACTGTTTTTTTACTCACCGCCGGTCTTGCTCTTGCTTCAGGCCAAGGTGAAGGCGGAGCTAAAGAATGCACAGGCATGCTGGTTGGCTTGTTTCAAAAGTTCTTTCATCTCGACTGCGAACACGCGACATTATGGTCCGGCTGGGTTCAAAAGACATTTAATTTTGCCGTTTTAATCGGGCTGCTGTACTGGCTTGCGGCCTCTAAAATAAAGGATTTTTTTGTCGGACGCCGTACGGAAATTAAGGAGAACATGGAAAAAGCAGTGGAGAGAAAATCCGAGGCCGAAAAGAAATACAGGGAATATTCCGAGAAGTTGGATAAAGCCTCATCCGAAATAGACGGCATTCTGGAGATGATTAAGGCTCAGGGCGTTACCGAAAAACAGAAAATTATAGAGGATGCCGAGAAAACGGCCAAAAAGATGAAGGAAGATGCTCAGGCGCGCATTGAGCAGGAAATGAAAAAAGCTACAGATGAATTGAAAACACAGGCTGTTGATTTGTCGGTTAAAATGGCGGAAGAGATCCTCAGGCGAAGCATCACGCAGGATGATCACGAATCAATGGTTAAAGAATACATAGACAAGGTGGTAATCAAGCATTGATCAGCAATATTTCTAAACGTTACGCGCGTGCCTTTTTTGAAATTGCCAATGAAGAAAAACAAATAGAGCCTTATTATAATGAGCTCAATCAGTTTGCGTCACTTGTTTCAGAAAATAAATCTTTGAAAGACTTTCTGGCGAATCCCATTTTTGAGCAGGCCAGCAAGAAAGGCGTTGTGGACAACATTATTTCAAAATTAAAGTTGTCCAATATGACCGTGAGTTTTTTAAGGCTGTTGGTAGACAAACAGAGAATCAATGTTTTAGAGGATATCGTTACCTGCTATCGCCAGTTGATGGATGATGCACTGAAGAAAGTCAGGGTCAATGTTAAAACCGCATTCCCTCTAACCGATGCCCTGCGGTCTTTAATCAGCATCAATCTGGAAAAAACACTGGGGAAAAAAGTGGAAATGACCGACGAAGTGGATGCCACTCTGCTGGGAGGCATCGTGATCGGCGTTGGCGATACATTGTATGATGGCAGTATAAAAAATCAGTTGAACAATATGAGGAATCTCTTAGGGGAGGCTAGATAGGACATGGAAACAATTAAAGCGGAAGAAATTAGTCAAATTATTTCTGAGCAAATCAAAAGCTATGAGAAAAAGCTGGATATAAGTGAAACCGGAACGGTTTTGTCCGTGGGTGACGGTATCGCTAGAGTATACGGCGTGCAAAATGCCATGGCTATGGAACTTTTGGAATTTCCGGGCGGCATCCTGGGCATGGTTCTCAACCTTGAAACAGACAACGTCGGCGTTGCCGTTCTCGGTGAAGTAACCCATATTAAAGAGGGTGACATCGTTAAAAGAACCGGAAAAATCGCCCAGGTTCCGGTTGGCGAAGCCCTGCTGGGACGTGTTATTGATGCCACGGGCGCGCCGCTCGACGGAAAAGGCCCGATTGAAACCAAAGAGTTCCGCCGTATCGAAATGGTGGCTCCCGGCGTGATTCAACGTCAACCCGTGAATGAACCGATGTACACCGGCCTCAAGGCTATTGATGCCATGACACCCATCGGTCGCGGTCAGCGTGAATTGATCATCGGCGACCGTCAGATCGGTAAAACAGCCATCGGCGTTGACGCCATTATCCGTCAGAAAGACACCGGCGTGAAATGCATTTATGTCGCTATCGGTCAGAAAAAATCAACCGTGGCTCAGGTTGTGGAGAGACTCAAGCAAAATGACGCCATGTCTTATACCTGCGTCGTTGCCGGTTGTGCTTCCGACCCCGCGACCCTGCAGTATGTCGCCGCTTACGCAGGTTGCAGCATTGGTGAATATTTTAGAGACAACGGCCAGGATGCCCTGATTATTTATGACGATCTGTCCAAACAGGCGGTTGCCTATCGTCAGATTTCTCTGCTGCTTCGACGTCCTCCAGGACGTGAGGCGTATCCCGGTGACATTTTCTACAACCACTCCCGTCTGCTTGAACGCGCTGCCCGGGTCAGCAAGGAACTTGGCGGCGGTTCATTAACGGCTCTACCCGTTATTGAAACCCAGGCCGGTGACGTTTCCGCCTACATCCCGACTAACGTTATTTCGATTACAGACGGCCAGGTTTATCTGGAACCGAGCTTGTTCTTCTCCGGTATCCGTCCGGCCATCAACGTCGGTCTTTCCGTTTCCCGCGTCGGTGGCGCGGCTCAGGTGAAGGCGATGAAACAGGTTGCCGGTACCCTGAAACTCGATCTGGCTCAGTACCGTGAACTGGCGGCATTTGCCCAGTTCGGCTCCGACCTGGATAAAGCTACCCAGGCTCAGCTCGATCGCGGTGTCCGTCTGGTGGAATTGCTCAAACAGCCTCAGTACAAGCCGATGTCGCTCGGTCAGGAAATTGTGGTTCTCTTTGCCGGTACCAGAGGTTTCATTGATAAATATGACGTAGAGAAGGTTCGTGTTTATGAGGAACAGCTGTTGGCGTTTGTGGAAAGCAAACATCCGGATATTATAAAAGAGATAGAAGATAAGAAAGTCATATCTCCCGATCTGGAAAAGAAGATGAAAGAAGTGATGACCGCTTTCGATTCGGTTTTCGTTGCGGAGTAAATAGAAATTAAATCAGGTTGAGGAGAAATTCAAGTGGCCTCGCTAAAAGATATAAAAAGAAAAGTAGGCGCTGTTCAAAAAACCAAGCAGATTACCCGCGCCATGAACATGGTTGCCGCATCGAAATTCAAGTCGGCGCAGTTGAAAATGGAGAATTTCCGTCCTTACGCCGGAAAGTTCATGGATGTGCTCAATAGTCTCGCCCTTCGTGTGGAGACCATGTCGCATCCGTTGCTGGCGGTGCGCGATCCCAGAAAAATACGCGTCATTTGTATGACATCCGACCGCGGGCTTTGCGGGGGCTTCAACACCAACTTGATTAAGGCGACTGAAAGATTTATCAAGGACAAGGTAAACGACGGTAAAGAAGTCGGATTAATTGCGGTAGGTCGTAAGGGAAGGGACTTTTTCCGTAAGAAAGCCAACATCCTGGCGCAAAAAACGGATGTCTTGAGCAAGTTTGACATGACGCTGGCCATCTCCATTGCCGATGAAGTGATACCGTCATTTATTAAAGAAGAATACGACGAGCTTTACCTCATTTATAATCAGTTTGTGAACGTTTCCGTTCAGAAACCGACAGTTGTGAGATTGTTCCCCCTGCCCTCGATCGGTCAGGAAAATGTGGATGTTGATCCCGACAGGCTGCTTGATTATGCCTATGAACCATCGGAAGAGGCGTTAATGCAGAGACTTCTGCCGATGTATGTGCATGTTCTGGTTTATCGGGCGCTGCTGGAGACGTCGGCGGGTGAAAACGGAGCGCGTATGGCCGCTATGGACAATGCGACCAGTAATTGCGAAGAGCTGATCCGATCATTGACGTTAAAAATGAATAAGGCCAGACAGGCGGCGATTACCGCAGAATTGATGGATATCGTCGGCGGTACGGAAGCATTGGCTAAAGGATAAGTTGATTTTTCTGCGGCGCATGCCGCATGTAAAATAATTTAATACGACTATTTGCAAGGAGATAGTTATGAATATCGGAAAAATCGTTCAAGTTATTGGACCTGTAGTTGACGTGGCCTTTGAGGAAGGCAAACTTCCCAGTATTTTAAACGCAATCTTGATTACCAACCCGGCCATCAATGATCAGGAAGATAATTTGGTTATTGAAGTCGCGCAGCACTTGGGAGACAACGTTGTTCGTTGTATCTCCATGGATATTACCGACGGTCTTGTTCGCGGTATGAACGCCAAAGATACCGGCGCTCCGATCATGGTTCCGGTCGGTAAAGAAGGCCTCGGCAGAATTTTGAATGTGGTCGGTCGTCCCGTGGATGGTCTCGGACCGGTGAATGCCCAGAATTATGCTCCCATTCATCGTGAGTCCCCCACTTTTCTGGAACAGGATACATCTGTGCACGTTCTGGAAACGGGCGTCAAGGTTATCGATTTGCTGGTTCCATTCCCCCGCGGTGGCAAAATGGGCATGTTCGGCGGCGCAGGCGTCGGCAAGACCGTTGTTATGATGGAAATGATCAACAACATCGCCATGCACCACGGCGGTATTTCCGTGTTCTGCGGCGTGGGTGAAAGAACTCGTGAAGGAAACGACCTTTACCGCGAAATGCTGGAATCCGGCGTTATCAAGCAGGCCGCTTTAATTTACGGCCAGATGACAGAACCGCCCGGAGCCCGTTCCCGAGTTGCGTTGACCGGATTGGCGGCTGCCGAATACTTCCGTGATGTGGAAGGTCAGGACGTGCTCTTCTTCGTCGATAACATCTTCCGTTTCACTCAGGCCGGTTCAGAAGTTTCTGCTCTGCTGGGACGCATGCCTTCCGCGGTCGGTTATCAGCCGACACTGGCCACTGACCTTGGCGGACTTCAGGAACGCATTACCTCGACCACCAAGGGCTCGATTACAGCCGTTCAGTGCGTGTACGTGCCCGCTGATGACTTGACCGACCCCGCTCCTGCGACAACTTTCGCGCATCTTGACGGAACCGTCGTTTTGTCCCGTCCGATCGCGGAACTCGGCATTTATCCCGCGGTGGATCCTCTGGACTCAACATCCCGTATTCTTGATCCCAACGTTCTGGGTGAGGAACATTATAAAGTAGCTCGACAGGTACAGGTAACCCTGCAGAAATATAAAGACCTTCAGGACATCATTGCCATTCTGGGTATGGATGAACTTTCCGAAGAAGATAAGCTGACGGTTAGCAGAGCCAGAAAGATTCAGAGATTCCTGTCTCAGCCGTTCTTCGTTGCCGCCCAGTTTACGGGCACGGAAGGCAAATTTGTTTCCGTTCCGGATACGATCAGAGGCTTCAAGGAAATCCTCGAAGGCAAACACGACGATCTCCCCGAACAGGCCTTCTACATGGTCGGTGGAATTGAAGAAGCCGTGGAAAAGGCCAAGAAGATCGCCGGCGAATAATGATTGTGCGGGAGAAGATAAATGGCAGATGAATTGATGCTGGAAATTGTATCGCCGGAAAAAATGGTTTTTTCAGGCAAAATAGAGGAAGTGACCATTCCGGGAACGGAAGGTGAGTTTGGCGTATTACGCGGACATGAACCCTTCTTAAGTTCCGTGGATATTGGTGAATTGAATTTTCTCAAAGAAGGAAAGAAAACCTATTACGCCGTCAACTATGGCTATGCGGAAGTGACCTCTGACAAGGTAACTGTTTTAATTGAAACGGCTGAAAAGGCCGACCATATCGATAAAGAAAGAGCGATGAGAGCCAAGGATAATGCCGAAGCCCGCCTGGCTCAACTGAGTAAGGATGACGTTGAATACGAAACGATGCGTGCCGCTCTGGCCAGAGCGATCGCCCGTATCAGCGTTGCCGATAAGAAATAAGCTTTTTTCAATTTGAATAAAAACCAAGGAGGTTAAAGAACGTTCTTTAACCTCCTTCATGTTTTCTACAACTCTTCTCCACTTATGATTCTGATCACTGAAAAATAATCTTGGCCATTTCTCAGTGCTATCAATAATGGTCGTATCGAAACCGGAAAAAGATTTCTTGACCATATTGTTCGGAAGGACGCATCAACCCCTCTGATTATTTTTGACGACATCCGTAACAGCAGCTAGTCGTGAACGGTATTTTAGGTGTTCAGGATGAAACTGAGTCTTCAAAAATACTCTCAATGACGAGTTTTTCTTCCAGATGTTTATTGGCTTCATCCAGTTTTTCAGGGGCGGAATAAACGGCCACGGCGGCTTGTTTGGACGCCCGTGAAAAATAATCCTCCAAAGCCTCTTTTAACTTCTTGGGAGTGGCCGATAAAAGATCATCCCTGAATTTCTGGCGCATATGATCTTCAATTCCGGCAATATTGCGCATCAACGAAGTATAACCACGTCCTTCGGGATCCGAAGGCTTGTCAATCATGCTGATGGTACTGATGATGGCTTTTTCCATATCCTCCAAAGAAATTTCATTTTGGCAGTAGAATTTTTGCGCCTCTTCAAACACCTTTAGGGTTTGAGCAATATGAGGGTCGCGATAGGAAAGAAATGAAAAAAGCCTCATGGATGAATCAAAAGAGGACATTCCCCCGTAAGCACCGCCCTGCACGCGAATATACTTGTACAGATAGTTATTGGAGAGCTCTTTTGCCAAGAGCATCAGTAGCGGACTGGCCGGATCGGTGAAAGGTGGTGTTTCTAAAACATAAGCCACATAAGAAACCTGTGTGGGGACGGAAATGCCGGCAAATACAGGATTCAAATCCGGTTTTTGCGGCGTGACCGTTACGGATGATACCGGCAGCTTGTCCAGAAAATTCAGAAGCTCTTCACGAGCTAAACGAAGGCCATTTTCTTCAGCTGTAAGATTGATGACAAGGTTATTTTTGTTAAATAATATTTTGCGCAATCTTTCCAGCTTTTCTCTTAAATCCTTTTGCGCCAAACCGAAATTTCCCGCTATGGATTGAACAAATTTAAGCTGCGTACGTCCACGCCACTGTTCATCGCGATAGGCCGGCAGGGTGAGCCCCGCGCCCGCAGCCATTCTGGCAAAGACATGTCCGGAAGGAACGATTGCGGATTGCATATTATTTTTTCTTTCCAAAATAAGGTCCTGCATACGCGCTTCTGCATCTAAATCTCCTGAAAAGATAACGTCACGGATAATATTAACAGCTTCCGGGAGGTTACGATAAAGAGACTTGAAAGAAAAAATCATTTTTTGCCAGGTTGAACCGCCGGTCGCTTTAAAACCTGCGGTGAGATCGTAACCGAACCCGCCCATCTTCAAGGCGATACGTTTAGACATTTCTTCATAGGTTAAACCGGCAGCGCCCATTCCGGTGATGACTTTACCCATGAGCGGGAGATAGATTTGCAGATCTTCCGGGATTGATGACACATCAAAAACCAGATCGACATAGGCGATGCCATTGGTCAATAAATCATGTTCCAGCACAGGTACCCCGGCAATCGAACCCGATTGAGACGGGATCATTTCGACAGCTTTGGGGATATCCTGTATTTTCAGTTTGGGTATCGTTGCCGCTGCTTCCGGCGAATCCTGTTGCGCCTGAAATTCTTTGAGTGCCTTTGCCTGGTCATTTATCCGCTCCAACTCATCTTTCGGCAGTGATGATTTTAACTGGGCCATCTTTTCCCGGTAGGATTTTTCTCTCTTCTCATTATAATCGGGGTCGGGTTCCATAACCGACAGAACGCGGTGGGGATTATCCAGCAGCCACTGTCTGGTCATTGTTTGGAATATTTGGGGATCATCGGTCCAGCTCCGTCGTATCCTTTCGATGGTCTTTGGGAAATCCAGCCCGACCAACGGGTCTCCGTCATATAACCAGGTTTGAAATACGCCACCCATTAAGGCAATACCGTATGGGTAGGAACCACGAACGATTTCTTTCCCATGAAATTCGACCTGATGAAGGACTCCCTCGATCAGTTCGGATTCATAACCCTGATCTACTATTTCTTTTAGCGTGTTGAAAATCAGTTGTTCAATTTTCTGTGTGTCGGAACGTTGAACGTTTCTTAAGCCCACGCAAAACATTAATTGCTTCAAATCTGCCTCAATGCCGCTGACGGGTGTCAAGTCTTCTCCCAGGCCGGAGTCAATCAAGGCTTTACGCAGCGGACTGGCGGCGCTGCCCACCAGCAGAGCGGATATGATTTTCAACATCAGCGAGGTTTCAAAGTCAAGATTTTCGGACATCAGCCAGGCAATGTTCAGCATGGTCTTTCGTTCCGGCGGCTCGTCTTTACTGATGGGAAAAGTGCTGTGAACGACAAGCGGCTTAGTCTTTCTTTCCTGACTTTTAATGGAGGAATCGATATCCACACGTTGGAAACCGTCCAGCATCTCCTTAAGAAAAGCAAGATGCTCCGACGTATCGATGTCCCCGTAAATGAAAAAGCGGGCGTTGGAGGGAGAATAATAGGCCCGGTGAAATTCGTGAAATTGTTCGTAGGTCAGCGATGGAATGATGTTGGGGTCACCGCCGGAATCACAGGCGTAAACCGTTTCCGGATAGATGTTTTCCTGCAGAACTTTATACATCAGGGAATCCGGAGAAGAGTACACGCCTTTCATTTCATTGTAAACGATGCCTGAAATCACCAGATCGCTGGATAAATCATCAGGTGTAGCCAGTTCCAGATGGTGGCCCTCCTGAAGAAATGTTTCCTTTAACATCCGCGGGTGCAGTACCAGATCGGTATAAACACGGGCCAGGTTAAAAAAATCTGTTTTGATCTGGCTGGCCACCGGATAAATCGTTTTGTCGGGATACGTAAATGCGTTGAGAAAGGTTTGCATCGTGGAACGCATTAATTCTTTAAACGCGTCCTTTAAGGGGTATTTTTGGGAGCCGGCAAGTACAGAATGTTCCAGAATATGGGGCAGCCCGGTGGAATCCTGCGGTGGCGTGCGAAAACCGATGGCATATAAATTTTCACGGTCGAGTGAATGCAGGTGCAGAACCTTAGCGCCGGTTTCCTGATGTTCGATTTCATAAGCGGTTATTCTGATTGCTGGAATTTCTTCAACACGTAAAACTTTAAACCCGTACAGCTCATCTCCCGCCGAAAGAGTCGGCTGAGGACAGTCTAACGAGGATGACATGACATGATACTCCTTCCATTAAGATTTGACGGTTAGAAACTGAAAAACGAATTTGCGGCAGCCCAGATTAAGACAAAAATAGTCAGCAGGACACATCCATAGGCTGAAAGCTTCATCGTGGCATTTTCCCGTTTTCTGTCGTTGTACCCCATTATAAAAGCAAGGAACAGGCCGGATAGCAAACCGCCGCCGTGAGCCCAGTTATTGATTCCGCTGACGATGAGCCCGAAAATGACCAATCCGACAACCCATCCCATCGCCTGTTTGTAGATGGCATCACCGTAAGAATCGCCACGACTTTTTCCGTAATAGATAATGGCGCCGATGAGGCCGCATACACTGGCAGAAGCTCCGATGGTAAAGGGAACCCCGGCTAGAACCGAAACGGAAAAACCGCAGATACCCGTAATAATGTACAGAATGATAAAACGGTGGAACCCGAATTCCGCCATGACAAAGGGCCCCAACTGGTACAGTGCCATCATATTAAAAAGGATGTGTAAAATACCGCCATGTAAAAAGGATGCGGAAATCAAAGTCCAGAAGCGATGTGCTCCGATAACAGGGAGGGTGCCGGTTGCTCCTAATAAAAAAAGGCTCTGATTCGAAGGAGATAGAAGGCTGAACATACCCTGGCCCAGAATGTTGCTTGGGTCCAAAATCAACGACAGCACATAGAAGGCAATATTCACATAAATAATTGCCATGACCGGATTGGTACCGAAGAAAATTTTTCGGATCACTCCGGCGGTGTTATGCAAACCGGGGCGCATCAGTCCGCAGTAGGGGCAGGACGGTTCGTCCACGCTGATGAGCTTTCGGCAATTTGGGCAGAGAATGGATTTTCTTTCCGTCATTCAAAAGACCTCGTAAAACCATTTGGAAGGCTTCATTAACAGCAATATGAGCAGTTGTAAAGAAAAATACCTGTTCCCGATTGACCGCGGAATCATGGATATGTTATCCAGACAGGCGGAGACTTATTTTGCGGGAAAAAGATATTTGTAAAATCAAAATTGATTCGGTGGCCTTCGGTGGAGCAGGAATCGGTCGCGTCAACAATATTGTTGTTTTTGTCCCTTTTTCTGCTCCGGGTGACGAGTTGGAGGTAGAAATTCTTCATCTGAAAAAGAAATTTGCCCGCGGGAAAATTTCCCGTATCATCCGGCAGTCTCCGGTGCGCGTCAAGCCTCCGTGTGATTATTACGAAAAATGCGGAGGCTGCTGCTATCAACATTTGGATTATGACTGCCAGCTGAAGCTTAAAAAAAAGCAGGTGGAAGATGCCTTCTGGAAAATCGGGAAGATAGAGGATGCTCATGTTTTGGATACCATCGCTTCGCCGGAAATCTATCATTACAGAGGAAAGGCTCAATTTCATGCCGGAGCTCTTGGAGATGGGTGGGAGATCGGCTTTCAGGATGTTTCCGGTGGTCAACTTGTGGATATTGACACGTGCCGCATTATGCATGAATCGATTAATAAAAAAATGAGTGCTCTGCGGGACCATGATCGGTCCAAATGGACTAAAAGGGCTAAAAGGACGCTGAATATCTGGTCGGATCATGATTCCGGTCAAATCGGTGATCAAGAATCAATTGTTAGAACGGTTAAAGGAAAAGATTTTCTCGTGCCCCGGGACGGTTTTTTCCAAGCGAATCTATTCTTGACGGGACGGCTGGTAGATGAGGTCAACCGTCTGGTGGCCTCAGAAAAGGTGAACACACTGATCGATGCCTATTGCGGCAGCGGACTTTTTTCTGTTTTCATGTCACCCTATGTCAAACAGATAACCGGTATCGAAATCAATGAAAAATCTGTAAAATATGCCCGGATGAATGCCGAAAAAGCGGGTATTAAAAATGCAGTATTTCTGAACGGCGACGTCGATAAAATTTTACAGGAAAGGTTCGTTATGTCCGGAGAGAAAGCGGATATGGTCGTTCTGGATCCTCCGCGCGCGGGATGCGCAAAACCCGTATTGGATTCCATTGTTAATATACAGCCGCGCAGTATTATTTATATTTCCTGCAACCCGGCCACACAGGCGCGGGATGTTCAATATTTAAAGAATTTCGGCTACAATTTGAAGAGCCTCCTGCCCGTGGACATGTTTCCACAAACAGAGCATATCGAAGTGGTTGGTCATTTGGAATGGAAATGAAAATAGTTTTAGAAAAAATATCTTAAAAATGGTAATGAGTCTTGCCCAATTTAAAATATAATTTGATATTATTTTTCATATAAAAAAGGAGACAAAAGATGGCATCAAAAAACAAAGAGGTGAGAATGGAGCAACTTCGGGTTTTTGAGAAAAAACTTGCGTTGAGGATCCAGCAGTTGGAGCAGAAGGGTATGGCCAAGGAAAAAGCCCAAGTAGATCCCATTGTAAAAAGGTTGAAATCAAAAATCAAGCAGACGAAAACCAGAATGTCGGCGGTTGATAAGTTCGTTCAAAAAGGAGAGGAACTGGCAAGGGCTAAAGCCGAAAAGTTGGCGGCATTGGCCGCAAAGAAAGAGGAAAAACCTGAAACAGCGCCAGAAGAGGCTGCGTCAGAAAATATACAGGATGAAGTAAAACCGAAGAAGAAAGCGGCCAGGGACACCTCGAAACCTGCTGCTGATGAAGCGGCACCGAAGAAGGCTAAAAAACAAGCCGATGCCGCCGGTGAAGAAACCGCCAAGAAGAAGGCACCAAAGAAAAAAGAAGAATAAAGATAATCAGGGTTCATTTGGAAGGGCGATTAGCTCAGTTGGATAGAGTACTGGCCTCCGAAGCCAGGTGTCGTGAGTTCGAATCTCACATCGCCCACCAGATGATAATCCAGTAAAATCCAAGGAAGTCCAAAAACCCGTTAAAAATAGCGGGTTTTTTGTTGCTTTTAGTTCAATTGATATTGATTGATTGTGAAGGAGTATTTTTCTCCTGACGGCGTGCCGGTCACATCATTTGATCTGGCCTTCCTGTCTGCTGCAAAGAAAAAGACCTGCTGGATCAGGGTTGCCACAGTTTTGGAGGTTGTTAATTTTGAGGTTTACTACTTGAAAGGTGTAGAGCCTTGTCATCTGTGTTTGCTAAAATACCCCACCGGAAATATCAAAAAACCGTTCAAAGAAGCGTGTCAATTTATCCAGAACACTCTCGCGCTTTTTGGAACGTTCTCCTCCGGGAGAAAAGCGCGATACAGGCGGCAAAACTTTGGCCAGCGCCGTGCCCGTGCTTGCGACACTGCCGTTACGAAAAGCGTTTTGCACAAATTTATAAGTTTCGTCGCGATCAAGATTTTCGTCTTTAATAATCCTGTCCAGTTCCTCAATCTTTTTCTTCTCCACATACTTCTGCCAGTCTTCATCCACGATCGAATGGGCATCAAGCGAAGCGATAAACTGATTGATGAGGTCTTTTTTGTTGCGCAGTTCAACACTTGAGTCGATTGCCTTGTTAATGTCGACACGCAGTTCACTATTCTTGATGTGGTCTTCATGGTACTTTTTAACAAGCCCTAAAATATAATCGATATTAATCTCAACTTGTTTAATCAACTCCATCTCGAACACGATATCATCGTTGATGTTTTCTTTTTCGCCTTCGTCTGTCTTGCGAAACTCATTGTAAAGGTCAATGTAGGCACTGTGATAATCTTGGATGTCTCGCTCAGTTAAAATTTCATTGCCGCTAAATTCGTCAAAAGTAACCAAGATATTTCTCACCCGTAAAATCACGCTGTACAGCCGGATAAAACTCTTTTGATTTTGTTCCCCGATAATTCGCTCGCCAACCGGATATTTCTCCAAAAGCTCTTTGACCAGACTGGCATATCCACGGATTTCCTTATCACCGTCTTTGTAGCCGTTGTAGTAATCGTTGTACGATTTTAAGAGGACAATCCCGCTGGCTTCCTTATCTCCGAAGAGGGCGATGGATTCATTCGTCGCCTTTTCCAGATTGCGGAAGCAAACAATGTTTCCGAATGTCTTAACGGTGTTTAAGATGCGGTTGGTGCGCGAATACGCCTGCAATAGACCATGCAGGCGCAGGTTTTTATCCACCCACAGGGTATTGAGCGTCGTCGCGTCAAAGCCGGTCAAAAACATATTGACCACCAGCAGAATATCAACCTCACGATTTTTCACCCGCTCGCTGACATCTTTATAGTAATTCTGAAATTTATCGGAAGAGGTGTCATAGGATGTCCCGAACATGGCATTGTAGTCTGTGATGGCGTTTTCCAGAAAATCTCTTGAGCTTTTGTCCAGTCCGCTGGTGTCTTCGGAGTTTTCATCCATCACGCCGTCAATTTCTTCTTCGTTTACGCCAAAGCTGTAAATCAGCGCTATTTTGAGTTTTTTATCGCTCGGCGCGTCTGCCAGCTGTTTTTTGAGTTCAGCATAGTATTTTTTTGCCACATCAATGGAGGAAACGGCAAAAATGGAATTAAACCCCGCCAGCCTGCGATCTTTGAGTTTGTAAAAGCTGTTGCGTTTGGTTTTCTGATCAAAATGGTCCCGGATATATTGGACAATATTTGTCAAACGCTCCGGCGCGGCAAGCACGGCTTCCCGGTCGATGTCGCGCACTTTCTTGTCTTCAATGTCTTCGGCTTCGCGCACGGTGGAAACATAATCCACTTTAAACGGTAAAACATTTTTATCGGCAATGGCGTCCACAATCGTGTAGGTGTGCAATTTATCGCCAAAAGCCTGCTCAGTGGTCTTGAAATCGGGACGGCCGCCGGAAGAAGCGTTCACGGCAAAGATTGGCGTACCGGTAAAGCCGAAGAGATGGTAATTTTTAAACGCTTTGGTAATGGCGGCGTGCATATCGCCGAATTGCGAACGGTGGCATTCATCAAAGATCAGCACAATATGGCCATTAAAAATAGTATGCCCTTTGTTACTGCCAATGAAACGGTCGAGCTTTTGAATGGTGGTGATAATAATGCGGGCGCTTACGTCTTCCAACTGGCGTTTTAATATCGCCGTACTGGTATTGCTGTTGGCAGCGCCTTTCTCAAACTTGTCGTATTCGCGCATGGTCTGGTAATCAAGGTCTTTGCGGTCAACGACAAACAGCACCTTGTCAACATAGGGCAATTTACTCGCCAGTTGGGCGGTCTTGAAGCTGGTCAGGGTTTTGCCGGAGCCGGTGGTGTGCCAGATGTAACCGCCAGCCTCCACGTTTCCAAGTTTTTTATAATTCGTGCTGACTTCGATTCGCCCTAGTATTTTCTCTGTGGCCACGATCTGATAAGGCCGCATCGCCAAAAGCTGTTTGTCGGTGGTAAATACGCAGTAGCGGGTGAGTATGTTGAGAAGCGCATGTTTGGCAAAAAAGGTTTTGGCAAAATCCACAAGATCGGTAATGGGTTTATTGGTCGTGTCCGCCCACCAGCTCGTGAATTCAAAGCTGTTACTGGTGCGTTTCCCTTTTTTGACAGCGCCTTCGCTTGATTCTCTGATATGTTCCGAACGGGTGGTGTTGCTGTAGTATTTGGTGTGTGTGCCGTTGGAGATGACAAATATCTGCACATATTCAAAAAGCCCCGAGCCTGACCAAAAACTCTCCCGCTGGTAGCGGTTGATCTGATTGAACGCTTCCTGAATCGCCACCCCGCGCCGTTTCAGTTCAACATGCACGAGCGGCAAGCCGTTGACCAGCACCGTTACGTCGTAGCGGTTAGGGCGAGCACACAGGTTCGCCCCTACCTTATCGGTGGCATATTGATTGATCACCTGCAACTGGTTTTCGTGAATCTTGTCTTTGCGGAGCAAGTAGATATTTTTGACCGTTCCGTCATCCCGTTTTAAATTTTTGATGTAATCTTCTTGAATCGTGGCTGTCTTTTCGGCAATGCTCTGGTTGGGATTGGCAATCTCTCCGGTAAAAAACCGTTCCCATTCCCCATCGGAAAAGGTGAAATCATTCAGCTTTTCAAGCTGCAGGCGCAGGTTGAAAACCAGATCAGCCTCAGAAGTAATGGGTAAATACTCATAAGCTTGCGATTGCAACTGATCGATAAAGGCGCGCTCCAGCTCCGCCTCGCTCTGGTATGACTTAACGGTACGGTACTCGGCTGTGTATTCAGCCACCACCGTGCTTTGAGGATTTTCAGCCACCAAATTATATCGGCTATTGCTGGGCATGTTCAATTATTTTCCTCGTAATAATACGAATAGTCTATCCCTTTCATAAACATTTCGCGACTGCTGATTTCATCAGTGAGGGCTTTTTTGAGCAGAATTTTTATTTTTCTGCTGTTTGTTGGGCTTTTAACCATTGCATTCAGATAATCGTTTTTGCTTATTTTGCTCCAATCAACGCATTTTTTAAGTTGTTTTTTTAACATTAAATCAAACCAAATACGTGTACATCGACCATTACCTTCCATGAATGGGTGAGCGATGTTCATTCCGATATATTTGTCGGTAATTTGCTCAAATGTTTCTTCGGGTATCTGTTCAATTTGTTTGAGGGTGTTATTCAAATAACGCGCCATCGCAAACTGAAAACTGCCTTTGGAAATGTTTTTCTGTCGTATCTGTCCGGCAAAATCGTATAAGCCGCCAAACAAGTATGCGTGAATCTGCTGCAATCCTTTGGTTGTGCCCACTTCAATGCTGTCGATAAATGAACTTTCAAATAAGGCGTAGGCTTTGGTTTTACTTTTTCCGTCGATACTATCATCACTATAGGTAAACCAATCAATAAAGCGGTTGGCTTTGGTTCCGGGGAAGGTTTTGCCCAGGGCAATAATAGCATCATAATCGAGCATATCGGTTAAATACTTTTTCCCATCACCGGCTATAAGTTTCAGTTGGGTAGTGGCACTAACCAACTGACTTTTTTCTTTTTTTAGCTTTGCTTTGAGGTATTTCCAATAGTTGCGTGTTTTGTTGTAATTCTCTTGATTGGTAAGCACGGCAACGATATCCAGCGCCGAAAACAACCATTTGCTGTTTTCTTCGTCCCAAACGGCACGAACTTCGCGATCATCAAAAAAACGGATAGAAATTTTATTCATATTTTATTCCCAATGGCGGGATGTTGTTCTCATCTTCAGCCCATTTTGCAGGGTTGTGTGTGATGTAATGTCTGATATTTTCCAGGGATTGTTCATCACGGATGATGTGTTCGTAATAATTGCGCTGCCATAATTTCCCGTCGAACCGCGGCCATCCATGGTTTTTCACACCACGGATGTATTCATTGGTCGTCATCGTTTTAAACCATCGCACAACCGAATGTAGGGGCGAACGTAGGGGCGAACGTAGGGGCGAACCTATGTGTTCGCCCGTAACGCCCGGTTTACCCGATGGGGTGCCCGTAACACGCAGAAGAGGGCAGACACGCAGATCTGCCCCTACATTATCGGTGCCTGTGGCAATGTTGTTCACAATAAAATGAATGTGGTTGGGCATTACCGCCATTTCGTCACATTGGATTTCGGCGAATTTGTTTTCCAATTCATAAAACCATTTTTCCACCATTCTGCCCGCGTCGTTCAACGCCATTTCACCGTTTGCAATATTCCCAAACAAACATTCCCTGTTACGTGCGCACACCGTCACGAAATACGCGCCGTTTTGCGAATAATCGTATTCTTTCAACCGGATTGAACGGCGGTGATGAATTTCCGGATTGTATTTCATTGTTTCTCCTGAAACGTTAATAATTTCTCCCGGTAATATTCATATTGCTTGCGCCGCGCGGCAATCTCCGCCGGTAAGCCAACAGAAATACCTGCCTGCCGCCAGCCGTCGGCAGACGGCGCAGGCAGGTCATGCACCAGTGCGTCGAATTTATCGAGAATGGCAACGATGCGTTCTTGTTCGGCGATTGTGGGAATGGGTACTGGGAAATTTGAAATTTGTTGTAAATTTAAATTCGGCTGTGCTGAAGTTTTGTTGTATTTCACAATATATTTTACCATTGCAATTGTTTGCATATAGTGAAAAATAAATCGTACTTTTACTCCCGTGCCCAAACGTACAATAGCAAGCGCCTGATTTGTATTAGCGGGCAAAATGCTTTCTTCAACTATTGCGCACTTTCCAATTGTTGCTCCTGCAATAGCGAATAAAATATCGTGTTCTTTCAAGATTGATCGTTTAAGTTCTTTGCAGTGTGTTTGCTCATGTACAAAGGCAAATTTCGCCGGGTTAATTTTCCCGCCTTCAAAACTTTCGAGTTTGACGAAGTTGATACCGCTGTTTGTAAAATTTTTCGGCGTTGTTCCCTTGGTTATCAGCGTTGCAACCTCACCTAACGTCTTCCACTCCACCTCCGCCCCAAAGGTCAGCAGTTCATCCCGATAATACTCATACTGCTTTTTTCGCGCCTCCAGCTCCGCCTCCAGCTCCGCCTCCAGCGTGGTAAAGGTATCCAGAATTTTCACGATCTCTTCTTGTACCGGCAGAGGTGGGATGGGGATTTTGATTTTATATACATTATTCCTATTTAAACCGGGAACTCCACCATCCTGTTTATCTGCTGTAAGATTTAATGTCTGAAATAAGTGAAATAAATATTTCAATAAAATTTCATCATTTTGTTTTTTTACAAAGAAAGTTGTGTCTATTGGATAACAATTTTGATCTTCCCAAACCACCGCACCAGCGCTTCCTTTTCTACCTACAATTAAACAAGGTCCCTCGATCAAATATGAACCATGAAATCCTATTCTTCCGTTTGAACCTAGAACTGGGAAATTGCCTCCGCCTCTCTCACTTTCTTTCAAAGGTTTGCCATATTCCAGTGATATCACTTCCCCCAACTTCTTAAACTCCACCCCGTCCGGACAAAGTTCAGCGATCAATTTTTCGATTTTGTTCATATTTTTAGTCATGACTGCCTTCAATATCAGCGACAATTTCATCAATTGCCGCGCGCAGTTGGTTTTGCCGGGCAACGATGTTTTTTATTTCAGCATTGAGTTTTTTAATATCAATCACCTCGCGGGTGTCCTTTTGCGCCACATAGGTGGATACGGCGATGTTGTAGTCATTCTCTTCAATGGTTTTGTTAGCCACCAGCCTGGCAAAATGGTCGGCATCCTTGCGCGCGGTAAATGCCTTCAAAATCTTTGCGCGGTTTTCATCGTCCAGTTTGTTTTTGTTCCCTCCACGGATAAATTCGGCTGAGGCGTCGATAAAAAGGGTTTTGTTGTCCTTCTTGCTTTTTTTAAGAACGATAATGCAGGTGGCGATGGTCGTGCCGAAGAAAAGATCAGGCGGAAGCTGAATTACGGTATCGATGTAATTGTTATCCACCAGATATTTGCGGATCTTCTGTTCCGCTCCGCCACGATAGAGCACTCCCGGAAATTCAACAATCGCCGCCGTGCCGCTGGTGGAAAGCCAGGAGAGCATGTGCATGGTGAAAGCGAGATCGGCCTTGCTCTTGGGCGCCAAGACGCCCGCCGGTGAGAAACGCGGGTCGTTGATCAGAAGCGGATTGCTGTCGCCTTCCCATTTGATGGAATACGGCGGATTGGAAACGATGGCGTCAAAGGGCTCATCATCCCAATGCTTCGGATCGATCAATGTATCACCGTGGGCAACATCAAAATGATTGTAGTTGATGTCGTGCAAAAACATATTGATGCGGCAGAGGTTATAGATAGTGAGGTTGACTTCCTGTCCAAAGAACCCTTGACGGACATTTTCTTTTCCGAGAACCTTGACGAATTTGAGCAGCAGAGACCCGGAACCGCAAGCCGGATCGTAAACCTTGTTCACTTCTTTTTTACCGACCGTTGTAATCTCGGCCAGCAGTTCACTGACTTCTTGCGGCGTAAAAAATTCCCCACCGGACTTGCCTGCATTGGCGGCATACATGGTCATCAAAAACTCATAGGCATCGCCGAAGGCGTCGATCGTGTTATCGTAATAATTGCCCAAGCCCAAATCGCCGATGGCCTCCAAAAGTTTGACCAGCTTTTGATTTCTTTTTTCAACCGTGTTTCCGAGCTTGTTGGAATTGACATCGAGATCATCAAACAAACCTTTGAGGTCAGGCTCGCTCTCCGTGCCTTTGGCTGAACTTTCAATATTGCGAAATACCGCAGCCAGCGTTTCGTTGAGGTTATCGTCATTGCACGCTTTGGCGCGGACGTTGACAAAAAGCTCGCTGGGTAAAATATAGAATCCTTTTTCTTTTACTGTATCGGCACGGCCGAATTCCGCCTTCTTATCCTCAAGTTTTGTGTAGTCAAATTCTTTATTGCCGTTGCGCCGTTCATCTTCATTAATGTAGCTGGTGAGATTTTCGCTGATGAAGCGGTAAAAGAGCATTCCCAAAACATATTGCTTGAAGTCCCAACCGTCCACGCTGCCGCGCAGATCGTTGGCGATCTGCCAGATGGCGCGGTGCAGTTCTGCTCGTTCCTGTTCTTTTGTCATTCAATTAACCTCTGGTATTGTCTATGTTTTGTTGTAGAAATATTGTTTATATGGATCGGTGATAATAGTGAATACCATATCTGCCCATTGATGGGCAAATCTTTTCAGGGGTGGGGAAAATGGCAGATGAAACAATTATTCTAAAGCGTGAGGAATTATATAAGCTGGTCTGGTCTGAGCCAGTATCCAAACTTGCCCGGAGGTATGTCCTGTCTGATCGTGGTTTGGGGAAAATCTGTGCGCGGCAGGGGATATTGGCAGATGAAGAAGAAAGGTTTGAAAATGTCTGTGCCCCCTCTACGACCGCCGAAGAAACTAAACGCCACCTGCGTATATGTCCACAGAAAGTCAACGTTCCAGAGGGAAGACGAAGAAAGTCACCAAGCATGTGAGATGCTCACTGCTGAAAAGATTCCGGAAAACAAAATATCTCACCCGCGGATAGATGCGTTTATTGTAAAAGTTGCATCTATCCGCTTGTTCATTTATTTTACGGTATAACCCCGGTGATCAAGGCAATTTATCATTTCTTCCTGGTAATCAGACCGCTTCTGCATGATCTGATTTTGTGACAGGCCAGAGGGTGGCCTGGTGGGATCATAATTTGTTTGTTCAACCGCCCATTGATGGCATTCGTAACGGTCATATTCCTGCTGTTCCTGGCTTTGGCCTTGACGGGGGTATATGAATATTCTGTCATCTACAGCGTCCAGATTTTCCGGGGCAGTTTCGCTCACTTCCTCCTGTGGCGGCTCGACAATCGCATAACCTCCGGGAGTTCTTGTGTAATATATTTCATTGGCGTAGTAGTAAGGAACTCCATGAATCCATACGGTTGTATATGTAAGAGGCAAGGCGGGAACAATCATTCCGACGGGCGGAACAACAACGATGTATCTCCCCCCGTGAGGCCTGTACCAGACGCCGTCGTGCCAATAGTAACGAGTGTTACGATGATATACCATCCTGTGGTCCCTGGGGAGTTGCCGGTAATATTGGCCTCTGACAGGGTAGGAGCGATTATGGTGGAAGCGAGAGTCTACAAAAACTTTGTGTTGGGGCGCAGGTGCCCGTTTAAACGATTGTGGTGATGAGCGTCTGGGGCTCTTTCGGCTATCCCGCTGAGTAGGCTGTGCCATTACCGAGACACTGAAGACCAGCAACATCAGTAATGAAAGAGCGGTAGCAAAATATTTTTTTAAATGGGGAATGGATTGCATCATCATAACCTCCTTATCAGTACAATGATTATTTTACTGTATATCCGCGCCCTTCCATACAGGCCGACATTGCCCGCCGAAACTGCAAGGCTTTTTTTTCTTTGCGCAGATCGCGTGCCTGATTGCGGTTCTGGTAGGCTTCCTCCATCTGACGGGCTGACTCCGCACGGGAAGCATCGGAAGCCGCTCCTACCATAGCACCGCTTGCCGCCCCGAAGAGAGCGCCGCCACCGGCATGACGGGGACCGGCGATTAAGGCTCCCAGTACAGCTCCGGCAATGGACATGGCGATGGTGTTCTGTCCAGGCGGCGGCATGGGCACTACCCGGACGCGCTGTTCCGGGACAATGGATGACGCGCTTGGGTCAAAGCCGGTTTGCTCGACTGACCAGTTGTAACAGGCATAGTGATCACGTGATTGCTGCTCTGTCGATTGATTGTGATTGGGGTAAAAATAAATTTGCGTAATGGCGCTAATATTTTCATCTTGTGCGGGCCGGGTGATGACTTGCTGCTCGACCGGGTAATAGTAGCAGGAACTCAACAACAAAAAAAAGGAAATCAGCAAAAAGCTTATACCCCTCCGGATGTTTTTTCTAAACATTATAGTAGGCATTATTACTTTCTCCATAAAAATTAAAATCATTTTTCATTTTTTTTATGATAACATTTTTTTGGGGTTAATCATATAAGATTTATTTATGACGGATGGCAATCATTGATCATTCCCATATACAGAAATTAAAGTAACATTAACAAAAATTTGTCTTGAGAGTCGCTGGAGAGGTAGCATGGATACAATTTTAGGAATCATTGTCGGTATCGGTTTAAGCGCGGCATGCGGGTTCCGTGTTTTTGTTCCGTTATTGATCATGAATTTGGCTGTGCTGAGCGGGCAGCTCCAGTTGCCGGCAGATTTTACCTGGATCGGCAGCACCTATGCGACTGTCGCGTTTGGGTCGGCGACAGTTCTGGAAATTCTGGGGTACTATATTCCCGGCGTCGATCATATTCTGGATACGATTGCCACTCCCGCTGCCGTTGTTGCCGGAACAATGATAACCGCTTCTATGGCGGCTGATTTGTCACCTTTTTTAAAGTGGACCTTGGCGTTGATTGCGGGCGGCGGAATTGCGGGGCTCGTACAGGGCTCAACGGTTGCGGTACGTGCCAAATCAATGCTGACAACTGCAGGAGTAGGCAATCCCGTTTTTTCCACACTGGAGCTCATCGGAGCGATTATCACAGCCGTTTTGGCAATTCTTATCCCTGTTGTTTGTGTGATTGCCATCGTCGTGCTTTTATTTTTCATTTTCAGGAAAATGGGTAAACGGATATTCGGCAGGCCAGGAAATGATTCGAACTGTCGATAGTGGAAATATTCACATCATGGACATCAAGACGCGGGAGCGGAATAAAAAAAGGAAATGCTCCGGATATTCTTTATCCGGAACATTTCCCCTGGGTTTCAGTCATACCAATACGCTTATTTAACTTCGGGAGCCGGAGAAGCATGACCGGCAGGTGCCGGTGTCGCCGAAGGAGCACTTATCCCTAAAGATTCCATGATTTTTACAACCTTGTCTTTTAAAGTGGCAGCGGCTGTGATGGCTTCTGAAAAGTTACCGCTTGTAAAGCTTTGCTGGATCTTGCTCCATTCATCTTGAACTGCAGCCAGACCGGTTTTCGCTTCTTCAAAAGCCTCTTTGGTTAAGGTTTTCGGCAGCTTTTTCAACTTGGAAAGCTCATCTACCTTGCCCTGAATTTCCGCGACCATCTTGGGCAATTCCTGACTGATTTCCCCCCATTTTTTTGTCAGTTCTTCTTTTTTCGCTTTTGCGGCATCCAGGACTTCTTTTGCCTTACCGGAAAGGGCTGTTGCTTCTTCCAATGCAGCCTTGTATTCTTTCTGGTTGAACTTGTCCTTTACAGCGGCCAGCGCATCTTCCAGAGATTTAACCTCATTCGGAACGACTTTCTCTGCTTCTGCTTTTGTTGCATTAACCGCTTCTTCTGCCGCTTTGATAGCGATATCCGCCGCGTTCTTGCCGCCGGAGCAGGACACTAACAAAAATGCGCCTACAAAAAATACCATGGCCAGACTTAAAAATTTTTTCATTGTAATCCATCCTTTCTTTTTTATTATTTCCCGGAACACGGGGATATAGCCCATGTCCGATTTTTATGTTGAATGATTATCGCGGATAACCATGCCGATATTCCGGTTGCGGTTTGGGTTTCGGTTGCGGTTTTCGAGCGTCATAATATTTCTTTTGTACCGGGCGCTTATGATATTCGCGGACACCCCATCCCCGGTCTTCCCAATACCGGTCTTGTTTCCATTTATTCCAGTTGCGCTGAATTTGATAATGAGGAATGGGTTTATGATCCCACCGGTATCCTTTCCAATGACGATTTCTGTAATCCTGTCTCCATCCGGGCGGAATATTCTGATAAAAATAGGGAGGATTGGGATAAAAAGCCCATCCCCGGTCGTAGTACCGTGATCGGTACCAACGACCTTGCCACGGACGCCACCACCATCCGGAGTAGAAAAAAATGTCGTCATGGATATCAGGCACTGCGTATACATTGGTTTCCGGTATGACGATCAGGCTGGGCGGTGCCGGGAAAATAATCGGGGGTGGCAGTGGTACATTCACATGGACGCTGACGCCGGCGATGGAGACGCACGGAGTGAAGATAATAAGCGCCAACAATAACGATTTTAAAATTAATTTCTTCATAAGATTGCCTCCTTTTTAGATTCAAAAATCGAGAAAATCTCGCCAATCATTATCGGTGTCTTTATCGGATTAAATGAAACTATAGAAAACTGGCCCCGGTATGTCAAGATAATCTTGGAGTCCATATTCGATGCCGAGCGATTATTCTTCAAACCCAATCATGATCGGCAAATCATTTATGCCCGTCTAGTTTTTGGCGAAATTTCAAATAATCATCGGCTGATTGACGGGGCTGCTCGAGCATAGGCAAGTGCCCCAAGCCGTTCATGATGATTACTTCGGAATTCGGCATCAGTTTGTGAAGAATATCGGCTGTCGCCGGATGAATGGCGCGATCCTGATCACCAAAAACAATCAGGGCGGGAGTCTTCAGCCCATTGACATACGGTTCCGCTGATTCTTCTATCAGGTTTTTAAAAATACGTTTTTCCAATTCATAATTTTTAATACGTTCCTGTGCCATGACGTTCAGGATGGGACGCGGAATGAAAGGGGGATCGGCCATCACAAAGGCGAAAATATGGGCAAACTCCTCTTCATTTTTGGCCATGAGTGGATTTTCGCCGGTTTGAGTGATCATCCTGTGCAATTCGCCGGGAGGCGCGCTCCAGATTCCGCCCGGGTCGATTAACCACAGGCTTTTTACATCGTCGGGGTAAAGCGCGGCATACATCATGGAAATATGACCGCCCATCGAGCTTCCACCCAGATGTAGTTTGGTTAGGCCCAGAGCCTTCGCGAACCCTCTGAGTCTTGCCGCCTGAGCGCTGGCGCGATAGTCCGCATCCAGGGGATGGGCCGACTCACCAAAACCAACGTGGTCGGGAATGATGACTCTGTAATGGGGGGTCAGAAATCGGGCGACACGGATGAAATTGTCTTTATTGGCCCCGAACCCGTGCAGAAGCATCAGGGGTTCGCCTTTGCCGCCCTCCAGATAAACATACTGAATATGATCCGGAAGATTTATTTCCTTGCGTTCAAGGCCGGAGCGCTTGCGTTCCAGATCCACGACAAGTCTCGTAAACTTTTCCGGCGCCAGGTAAAGAAAACCAATATTGGCCACAACACCAATAACAATCAAGATAAGGACGGCCTTGATGATTCGCATATTCTCCTCCTTTGTGACGTTTGAGTGAAGTGTTTTTTTCCTATATCAACTTATGATAAAAACTCAAAACAAATTACGGTATTTCTTCGGGCGCCCGCACGGTACCGGTCTTGTGTTTGAGGCTTCCCGCATACAGTTTGTATTCAAGAAGACGGCATTCTATTTCACCATTGAAGAAGGTCATTCTTTTTTGGGTCCTTAAACCCACTTTTTTAATCATTTCCATATTACCGGTGAAGATGTACCCACTGTAGCCATTTCCCGTTTTTTTAAAGAAGTTGCCGATGCCTTCATAAATGGTCTCCAGTTTTTTTGATTCTTGTTCCTTTATGCGCTTGTTTCCCCCGTCCATGCCGGGTGATTTACGTAGGACAAATTTACGATCACCGGAAAATACTTTTTCCCCCTGATGAAATCTTTTTGTGACCGGCCTTTCGCTTGAGGCTTGCATCCGCTCGCCGTACGGCGGATTGAGCATGATGATTCCATTTCCTTCGGGAATGAGGGTTTTGTTATAAGGGCAGGCATGGAATGCAATCCAGTGGTCAACACCGGCGGTTTGTGCGTTCTGCCGGGCGGCGTCCACCGCTTTCGGGTCAATGTCCGTGGCCACAATTTTGGATTCCAGTCCTTTCAGAGCATTCGCTTTAGCTTGTTTGCGCAGGTGGTTCCAATCCGCTTCGGGGAATTCTTTGATAAACATAAATCCGTAGCGATTACGGAGCAGACCCGGAGCGCGGTTTAAAGCGATCAGCGCGGCTTCGATGGCCAGCGTTCCGCTGCCGCACATCGGGTTGATAAAATTTGTATTGCCCCTCCAGCCGGTGGCCATAATGACGGCTGCCGCCAGCGTTTCCTGCATGGGAGCGAAAAGGGGGATTTTACGGTAACCGCGCAGCGACAATCTCTCTCCCGATGTGTCCAGATAAACATCCGCCCGATTGTTTTTCCAGTAAACATGAATGACCGCCTTATCTCGATCCGGACCGGAATCGGGACGACTGCCGCATTGGTCACGTAACCGGTCAACAATGGCGTCTTTGACTTTAACATTGACGAAACGCGAATCGGTAATCAGCGGGTTGTCGGCAAGCGACGTGACACAAACATAAGCCGCACGGCCGGAGGCATGCAGGATGTTTTCCCAGGGGATGGCGTTGATTTTTCTATAAAGGCTCTCCGGCGTATGAACCATGAGCGTCTCCAGCTGATAGAGAACCCGCTGAGCGGTGCGCAGGTGAAGATTCAGCAGCATGGTATCCTGTAGAGTTCCTTCCGTTTGAATGGCGGTATCCCATTCAGCCAGGACAGGAAAATTCAGGGCGGAGATCTCTTCTCTTAAATAAGGCGAGATCCCCCTGGGGCAGGTCACCAGAATTCTGCTTTTTGCTTTCCAGTCGGACATGGCATCTTCTAGCACAGCGGCCGGGTTTTGATAAGCATTATCCTTTTTGCCTGTAAAAATATCCGGGCATTGTCCGGTATCGTTTGTTGCTGTGGTTCAACATCTCCCATGGGGCCTGCCCTTCGTTGTGCCGGTGGACCATCATCCCTGACGGAAATCGTCATGGCGGTGCAGTTAAATCTTGCATAATCGGCCATGATCGATATATATTCCGCCAACCACTCACAACAGAAAAGGGGGTTTGGGCATGAATGTCAAAGGCACCGTTTTTGTAACAGGTAAAACTGCTATTAGTGCGGCGTTCGGCGAGAGCCGCTGGGAGTCTTTCAATGCGCGGTTGGCGCAGAAGGACCCGTATTTCAACAAAATTATTATGTCCATAACGCCGATTCCGGTGGACAAATTCGCGTTTTTTCTTGATGAACTGATCAGTGAATTCTTCCACAACGATAATAAAAATTACATCCTGTTCGGCAAAATGGCCGCCAAGTTTGCTCTGTCACCCGGAGGCCACTATCACGCTTATTTGATGTCCAGTGATTTGAAGTATGTTGTTGAAACGGTCATTCCGAAGCTCTGGTCCACGTATTTTGATGACGGTATCCTCACCGCGCGTATCGAAGATAACATTGTGCATATCAAAATTTCCGGGATTCCCTTCAAGCACATCTATTTCGAATACCTTATCGCCGGTTATGTTCAGAAGGGCATCAAAATGTTCGGGAGGAAAGCGCTGGAAAAATGTATCCGCGGTTTTTCTAAGGGTGATGACGATATCTACTACCAGTACGAACTGATTCATTATTGATGATTCAGCAAGCTCTGCAGATCTTCCCTTATTTCCGGTCCTATACCGCCTTCTGCTCTAGACCTTGATGTGCAGCAGGGGCAGACCCAGATGACGGCGACGGGTTTCTCCTTTGAGTTGAGTCTGCTCGCGCGCGGTGGGAGAACCCCGGCGGCCTTTCCCCAACTGATCGATGGGATGGGAACCTCCCAGGTGCAGCGTATGCTTGCCGAATTTCCGCCCCAACTCATCCGCAACCGTATAGAGCTCTCTTATCTTTTCCGCCTGTACGGGATTGTCGAAAAGAGAATACTGCACCTGCTCATCCGGCTCCAGATTGCAAAGAATCACGCCGGTAGCGCGGTAAATATCTTTGGGCGAGTAGCATTCATCAAAAAGTTCGCGGATAACGCCGGAAAATTCCATGGGAAAAGCGCAGGGGCGTGAGAGCTTGACCTCACTGCCGACGGTGTTGAAATCATTTTTCTTGAGAAAAACAACGATTTTATTCGGTGCCAGCGCGTAGCGCCTAGCCTTGATGCAGGCCGATTCCATATTGCGCATCAGATGGGCGAACAGATATTCGACATTCGAGGTGGGCGGGGCGAACGTTTTGGTCTTGCTGATGGAAGCGTAGGAACTTTTTTCTTCCGCGGTCACCGGATAAACGGATTCACCGCGCAGCTCCTGCCAGATTTCGATGCCGGGTTTGGTAAATTTTTCCCTTACCAGCTTTTCCGGCAGCCGGGCAAACTCCAGCGCATAACGGATGCCCATCTTGGCCAGATAGCTGGCTGTGGCATTTCCGATGCCCCAGATCTTCTCCACGGGCAGGTTGCAAAGATAACCGGCAATCTCTCTTCCCTTAATAATGGTCATACCGGAGGGTTTCTGATGCTTGGAAGCGACTTTGGCCAGCACCTTGGTGATGCTCAATCCCGCTGAAACCGTAATGCCCAGCTCCCGTTCGATCTCCTTTGTCATTTTCAGCACAATTTCTTCATAGGATGAGCGAAGCGCGCGGCGCATGCCGGTAATATCCGCGAAGGCTTCATCGATGGAATATTCCTCCACATCAGGCGTAAAACGCCGCATGATGTCGAACATCCGTCGTGAAAACAGACTGTAGGTTTCATAATCCGAGGGCAGGACAATCAGTCCCGGACAGATTTTACGCGCCTCGTGCAGAGGAACGCCGCGCTTGATTCCCAGCTTCTTGGCCGGATAACTGGCGCAGGCGACAATGCCGCGCTCGCCGCCCGTAATCAGCGGCTTGCCTCTGAGTTCAGGATGAATGGCCTCCTCACAGGACGTAAAGAAAGCGTCGCCGTCAACGTGCACAATTGCGCGTGGCCATGAAGAAAGAGAGAAAATCTGTTGAGACATAAAACCTTTTAAAATATGGTCTTTGACAATTGCAGTTTTAACAAAAAGCTGAACCGGCACCGCTCACGTGGTTGCGTCCGGCTCTATTGGTTTTGTTCGCGTCAGCGATAAATATCTTTACGATGTCCCACCTTTACCACCCAAACGGTAAGCGCGTTATCTTGAACAGAATAGATAATTCTATATACGCCCTGGCGAATACGATATTTTTCTTGCCCGGTCAGTTTTTCATGGATTGGAGGCCTTGGATCTTTTGCAAGCGCTTCTATGCGCGAGAGAATTTTTTTTAAATCTTTTTTGGGAATTGAGCGAAGGTCTTTTTCAACAGATTCTTTAAAAAAGATTTTATATCCGGCCATTGTTTTTCAGCCTCTTGATCATGGCTTCATAGCTGATGAGCGGTTCTTTTGCTCTTTCTTCAAAAGCAGCGATGTCTTCTGCGTCTTCTGCGAGAGCTTCCTTGATGGCATCATTAACCAGTTTTGACAAGGACTGTGATGTTTCAAGCGCTTTCAGGCGAAGTGCTTTGTGTAAATCCGGGTCCAAATACACAGTGGCCCGCAGTGCTGAAGTTTTCATAATATTCCCTCCTTTGTTGCTTTGTAGCTATAGCACCATAACATCACAACGTCAAGACGTTTTATAGCGAACGCTTGAACTCAGGTTGCCGCCCTTATCCGGCGAAGAATTAGATACCGGCCGGAATTTTTGCCCACATCATCTTCTTTCGGTCCAGCTTGCGCCCGTCCACGATAAAAGTTCCATCGCCAACAGCGTGCATAGTTCGCTTCTCTTTCCGCGGGTCGTCGATGTAGGCGGCGATGCCATCAAGAACAATGATGTTGTGCTTTCGTACAATATCGACCACTTTGCACTCGATATTCGCCAGGCATTCTTTAATCAATCGTCATGATATTATTTTTCTTCCCGTCATTTGTCGTAACGAGAACGACGGGCCCGGACTCCATCAGCGTAAACGCTTTACTGAGCTTCATCTTTTTCATACGTGCCTCCTTTGTCGTTTCGGCTAACATTGGAGTTCAGCGGCGGCCCGTTAGGGCCGTCCGCTACAGCGATGTTAGACGTCTGCGCACCCACTCGGGATTGATGAGCCTCAACGCCTGTCGATGTACTCAAGATACCCCTTGCCTTGAATAGATTCGCCTTCCAAAGTGCCTTTGTAGTTGAACCAACTGGCATAGCCAGCGCCGAGACCGAATTCGAACGGACCGGCAACTTCGCAACTCAACGACAATACCGGCTTGCCGTCGTCGGCCTCTGCGTACCAAGCAAAGCGCCTCGGAACTTTCATCTCAAAGCCGTCTGGAGTTGTTTCCGTTTCAGGTTGATATGTTTCAACCGTAAGCTTCACGGCCCGATTATAGGTGCGGCCCAAATCATCCAGCGAGCGTACGTAGGCCGTTTGCTGCAGAGGGAAATTTCCTGGCCCAAGGACTTGAACAAGAAGAAGCTGCTTACGCGCATTAACGTTGATGACTTGGTACGTGAAGAAATTTAGCGGCAACTTGCCTCGGGCAGGGGTCCGACTTGAACCGATGCTGTATCTACCGACGCCACAGGCATACTCGAAAGTACACAAACCCTGAACCTCGTCGGAGCCTCCACTGTGCTGCACCGTACCTGTATATCGGCAGAGCAAACTCCAATGGTTATAGAGCTTCGGAATGTGGGCAAAGTGCGAAACCGTTGACGTAGCTTCAATATTGAGAGTGACTTCCACACCGTCGGAAAAGCGCCGCACTTTCCAGTTTGGAAATTCACCCTCAATCTCCAGATCGGCGCCAAATTTTTGAAACGATCCGTCTTCCCGAAACTCGCAATCCCGGCTGATGCTATAGCTTCGGAACTGACCTGGAACCATCGAGGCCGTCGACGATATGAGATACGCCGTATCTCTCGGCTCTCCTGCAAGCGCAAAATCGTTGTCAAACACCGTTGCGCCTGGCGTTCCCACAATGGACATAACAGTGAAGTAGTGATGCGGCGCAGGCAGATCCGGAATCATCACGCCGTAGTGTACCCAACTGCGAAACGGGCCTCCCGGAGGTAGAAGCTTAGTTCCCTCATCAAATGGGCGGCCGTTCAGCTGGTGCGAACGATTCACCAACTGTATAAATCTCGAAGCAATTTCGGACGATACAGACATGCGACTTTCTTCTCCTTTCGTTTAACGACGAGGTGAGCCGGAGCAGCGCCCCTGGCGTTGCGATCGGCTCTAGCGATTTGTTCGCTTCAGCGATAAACATCTTTGCGATGTCCCACTTTTACCACCCAGATGGTAAGCTCTTTATCCTGTGCATAAAAGTGCATAAAAGGGGACGGTTCTATTTATTTTCAAAGTATGTACATCAGGTTGCACTCAATCAAGCAAAATCTTTGAGAACTTAAAGAATACCGCCTATTATTAGATGGAAAGGTTGGGAATCGCTAACGAAAAATAGAACCGTCCCCTTTATTCCCAATTTTAGTAACAACGTCCACTGGAGGATGTATGGCTATGAGTAATGAGAAACAGGATTTTATAAGGAACATAAGTTTTTCACCTGACGGCAAAAAGATTCTCTTTAATCGCAGTTATGATGGCGGACCGTACATGATTCATGAGTATGATATGGAAACGGGTGAGCTTGCCGCCTATCAATCACCGAAGGGAGAGACATGGGGACATCCACAATATTCTTTTGATGGGAAGCGCATTGTTTTTATTGTGATGCCATATATTGGAGATAAGGAGGATCCTGCTCATTGGCAGATAGCCGTCATGGATCCTGACGGAAAGAACATAAGCAAAATCACCAATACCACAGGATTTAAAGTGTATCCCTCTTTTTCCCACTCCGGTAAGAAGATTATCTTCGCACGTGCGGACGTCATCAGAAAAAGCGGGCGCACGCCGGCCGCGGACTATGACGTTTATGAGGTGGATGTGGCAACCGGCCGGGAAACCCGCCTGACATATTTCAAATTTTTCTCAATGACAGCGCCATACTATTTTCCGGATGACAAAACCTTTATTTTCTGGGGTGAAAATCCCCGTGCGTATCCGGCAATTCCTGAAAGCGACGGTAATAATACCATTATGAATAAGATACGAAAAGAGCTTGAATCAAAATACAAAAAGAACTTCATCTACGTCATGCAGGCCAACGAAAAGGAGCTTAAACCATATCTGGTCATGCCCGAATACCAAAAGAAGTTTAAACATTACGTTGCGGTTTCTGAATCTTCCAGCCGGCCATCATTGAATGCCGACGGGTCTGTTCTTGTTTTTATGTCAACCGGTTATAAGCCGGACGGCTCAGCCGATTGGGATCAATTATACCAATATTCGGCGGATGGCAATCATCGGCAAATCACACATCTTTATAAATCAACGATATGGTCTCAAGCTGTTTCTTTCAACGGTGAACTGCTGGCAGTTGTATATGGCACCCAGAGGAAAAATAATATTGTTCTTTACCAGATTAAGGAGGGCACAAGCAGAGAAATAACCTTGCCTGATCAACCGTCGCGGATTATCAACAGCCGATAAGTGAGACAGAAATTTTAATGCCGGATATGAAAGCAAGAGTATTCATATTTCCATAACATGGTGAGAATAATCTTATTGAGGAGGGCTTACATATGCCAGTAAACGCAAATAATGTTGCTCTTATGGGTTGGGATTACTGGAGTTTGTTCAATGCCGATTCGTATGTTCCGACTTTTGGTCTATTTGGCGATCCCGGTTATATAGGCGGTCATCGATTTGTGAAAGATGATAATGGTGATTATATAGATGTTAGTACGGACAAACCACACATTACCATTGAAGAGGCTATGAATGTAGATGTAGCCAAAAACTCGAATGATCAAGACAGCCAGAGCGATTTAGCTTTTAAAGCTCATGATTTTGCTTATTTTGATGCCGAACAAGGTAGAAATGAGGCAGCGGATAAATTAGGTTCTGTCGACATTCAGATTAAAATATGATAGCATTGCATCATCACGTTCAAGGAAGGAGATGCAATGCAGGACAGACATAGATTGAGGGATGATCAGTGGGAAAGAATAAAGGATGCGCTA
>Ga0255347_1000563_pt1 | contig 66669 bp, 54 predicted proteins | sample wastewater_treat_2_FD_192479 | JGI IMG/M metagenome (GOLD analysis project Ga0255347, IMG submission 192479) | Wastewater microbial communities from Lulu Island WWTP, Vancouver, Canada - plant24 | ecosystem: Engineered > WWTP > Wastewater > Unclassified | place: Canada: Vancouver, British...
CGATTCCAACGCCCTTTTTAAACACGCGGTGTCTTCATAGGTTAAATCGATCAACGTGCCATCAATATCAAATAAGAGTATCCGTTTTGAATTTTTTTGCATGTTCATCATTCTAATCCATAATTTTTTCCTTCCAAGCATTTTTGATTTCAAATTTCTCCCTGGCCCGCTTTTAGTATTTTGTGGTTAAATTAGAATGTCTGACCCTTAATTAATAAGAGGAGCACATTATGCTCAACGAATATCGTTTATGCTTGGTGGGTTTTGGGAATGTTGGTCAAGCCTTTGCCCGACTTTTGCTCAAAAAAGCGCCCGAGCTATCGTCAAAATATAAGGTTTCCCCTGTGGTTACGGGTATCATCACCGGGTCGCATGGTGCGGCTATCAATTCAAAAGGGCTGAACCTGCAGGCGGCACTGGACCTTGTCGAATCGGGACAAAAACTGGACGCTCTAACCAGTGTTGATGTGCCCGCAGAAACCCAAGCCTTCATCAAGGCCTGCCCGGCAGAATTTATGTTTGAAACCACACCGGTCAACCCCCACACCGGGCAACCCGCCCTAGACCATATTAAGGCTGCGTTGAACGCGGGCATGCATGTGGTCACCGCCAATAAAGGCCCGGTAGTCCATGGTTATCAAACGCTGACCTCCCTGGCAGAACAACAGGGTTTGCGTTTTTTGTTTGAATCAGCCGTAATGGATGGTGCGCCGATCTTCAGCCTGTTCCGCCAGCCTTTGCTTGGGGCAAACCTGCTCGGTTTTGAGGGTATTTTAAACTCGTGTACCAACCTGTTGCTTGACTTGATGGAAGAAGGGAAATCCCTCGAAGATGCCCTGGAATACGGACGTTCGATTGGCATCACTGAAACGGATCCCAGCAACGATGTGGATGGTTGGGATGCCGCTATCAAGGTGGCTGCTCTGGTTACCGTATTGATGGGAACACCCCTCACACCTCAAAAGGTTGATCGCACTGGTATTCGCGGCATTACTCCGAAGATGATCGCTGAAGCCAGATCTGCCGGGGAGCGCTGGAAACTGGTTTGCTCAGCCGAGAAGCACACAAATGGCATCATTGCCAGGGTTGGCCCGCAAAGGGTAGGCCCGGAATCACCCCTGTATAGCGTTAATGGAACCAGTTCTTACTGCCAATTTAAGCTGGATGTGCTACCGGGTTTAGGTGTTTTGGAGTATGACCCCGGACCAGAAACGACTGCCTACGGTCTGCTGGCAGACTTTTTGAACATTCTTGAAGTGCAATGAAAAAGCCAGAACGGGTGTATATTGCCCTGGGGACCAATATCGGCGATCGAGAATTGAACCTGCAGACCGCCAAGGCACTTTTAAGCCGCAAAGCAACCATCCTTCAGGAATCAGCGGTGTATATCACCCCACCCTGGGGCTATGCAGATCAGCCCGATTTCCTGAACCAGGTGATTGAAGTGAGCACCCGCCTGAAGCCCCGGCCTCTTCTTTGCTTTTTACAGCACATCGAACTAAAAATGGGCCGTGAAAAGTTGATCCTGAACGGCCCGCGGGTAATTGATCTGGACATCCTCTTTTATGGTGACCGGGTAGTCATATATTCAAATTTACAAATTCCTCACCCTCGCATGGAAGGGCGAGCCTTTGTATTGGTACCGCTCAAGGAAATCGCCCCCGATTTTATCCATCCCGTTTTGGGAATTAGCGTTCAGCAGATGTTGAAAGATGTTGATGCCCAGGGAGTGATTCCCTTGTGATCTTCCTGGCTTTTTTATGCCTGATCTTACCCGGATTAGCATGGTGGGCCTGGCTGGGACAGCGTCAGGAGGACCCAATTGTTGCCTTTGCCCAGATTGTTGGGGTAAGCCTGGCAATTATTCCTCTGTTGGCGCTGGCAGGTTTTGTGGTTGGTTTTCGTTTTACACCTGCCCTGGTGATTATCATTTTAATTGCTTGCGCTCTTCTAACAGTAGGTGGTTTGGTCAAGCAGGGCTTTCAGCTTCCGCAGCGATATCGTCTTCACCTGATCATTGGGCTGGTTGTGTTTGGTTTGGCTGTTTCTTTACGGTTGTACCAATCGCAAGACTTGTTACTGCCAAACTGGGTTGATTCACAGCATCACTTTTTAATTATCAAGACCATCCTGGAAAATAGCGCTGTACCGCAGGATCTCATGCCATATCTGCAGGTACCCTTTTACTACCACTTTGGTTACCACGCCATTGCTGCACTATTTACCGCTATCAGCAATCTGCCTATCGGGCAGGCAATGCTTATCCTGGGGCAGGTGCTGAATGCTGCGGTCGGATTATCTGTTTACGCCCTGAGTAAAAACCTGTGGCGCAACTGGCGTCCAGCCCTGGCAGCCGCGTTGCTGGTCAGCTTCGCCACTCGAATGCCGGCTTATTACCTCAGTTGGGGGCGATATACCCTATTGACCGGATTGGTTTTACTCCCGGTAGCGATGGGCCAATCACTTGATATCCTTCGTGGGAAAAACATATGGCGGAGCGCATTAGCCCTGACCCTGCTAACAGCCGGTATTCTGCTCAGCCATTACTTTGCGGCTATGCTTTTGGCGATATTTTTGGGTTTTTTGATAATTGTACATCTGGCGAAGGGTTGGCAGCACTTGCCTCAGGCATTGATGGAACTTTCCTGGATTTTAAACAGCGCAATTTGTGGCTTGCTGCTGGTTTCACCCTGGCTGGGTCGGATAGCGCTGTTTTCTGCCAGTAACCCGGGCGTTGATGCCAGTTTTCCCGAGAGTTTTGAAACGATCCTTAGCGGAAGCAGGGTAAATTATATCTGGCAGTTGTTAGGTCCCACCAGCAATCACTGGTTGTTATTGCCAGCTGGGCTGGGTTTGCTTTTCGCCTTGCGAAAACGTGGTACACTGGGTTTTGGGTTGTGGAGCCTGGTGTTAATAGTGATGGCAATGCCATGGGGCGTAACATTGCGCCCTTTCAGACCGGATCACTTTGCGATTGTATTGTTTCTCCCACTCACGCTATTGGCGGCAAGTTTTTTTTGGCAAATCACAGGCTGGTTGGGGAAATTGCTCAAACAGCGTTCGGCAGGGATATTTCTACTGATGCTGATCCTCTTTGGCTGGATCGGGTGGGGATATCCGAAAAACCGGGAGAGCATCAACCCCGTTACGGTTCTGGTCAACGAAGCAGACCTGATGGCTTTGGATTGGATAGTCGAAAAAACACCGCCTGAAGCTCATTTTTACATCAATACCACCTACTGGATGGGGAATTCTTTCCGAGGTGCGGACGGCGGTGGATGGATTTTGCCCTATACCGGGCGGTGGGCACTGGTGCCAACAATCTTTTATGGGTTTTCACCAGATGGAGACTGGTCTGGCCAATTACGCGATTGGGGAGAGGCTGCCAGCCAGATCACCAGCTGTTCGGATATGTTTTGGAACCTGGTTGAGGAAGCCGAGCTGGGGTGGGTTTACCTGCGAGAAGGGGTAGGGAGCCTACAGCCAGAAGGATTATCAAATTGTGCTGGCATTCGCGAGGTGTATGCGCAGCAGGGGGCGGTGATATACAAAATCGAGCGGTGACGCTTTGCTTACATTGTGACCACACTGTAAACAGACTATAATTGACGTGTTTATTATGAAAACAAGAAATAAAACTCTGGCACTGAGCACGCTAAAAATGGTTTTGGGGAAGGGGTTCATTTGAAAATCTCTTTACTTGGACCGGTGACTCCCTACCGTGGTGGGATTGCACATTTCACCACCCTGCTGGCAAAGAAGTTAATCGAAGCCGGGCACGAAGTGCAGGTGGTCTCATTCAAAAAGCAATACCCTGCCTGGCTATACCCGGGTGAAAGCGATAAAGACCTCAGCCCTGACCGTGAGAAGGTCGATGCAGACTACCTGTTAACCCCGCTAAACCCGCTCTCCTGGTATCGAGCACTCAAAACCATAACGACCTTCCAACCCGAGCAGGTTATTTTTCCCTGGTGGGTAACGTTTTGGGGCCCAGCATTCTGCTTTCTGATCACCCGGTTAAAGCGTTGGGACATCCCATCACTGATATTGATTCATAACACCATGCCTCACGAAGCCCGCCTGCTGGATCGGTGGCTGGCACGCCGCACGCTGGAAAAAGCAGATCGTTACATTGTTATGACTGAAAAGGAGAAAGGGCGCTTATTGAACTTGCTGCCAGAGGTCGGGAAAATCGATATCGCCCCTTTACCGATCTATCATGCCTTCAAACCCACACGTCTATCTCGAGAAGCCCTGCGGCAGCAGATGAATTTGCCGGATAACCAGGTCGTGATCCTTTATTTTGGGATTGTGCGCCCTTATAAGGGTCTAGGTGTGCTGATCGATGCACTAAAGGTTATTGCTGACCAAGGTATTGCCGCGCACCTGTTGATTGTCGGTGAGTTTTGGGAGGACAAAGGGAAGTACCTGTCTCAGATCCAAAGTTTGGGATTAACCAACTGTGTGCATGTATATGACCGGTACATACCGGATGATGAGGTGGCGGGTTTCTTTGAGGCGGCAGATCTGTTCGTTGCACCGTATATTGACGGCACACAAAGCGCTGCCTTGAAGACGGCGCTGGGGTTTGGCCTGCCGGTTGTGGTGACGGATGTGATCACGGATGAAGTGATTCAAAATTTGCCTGAGCGCTGCAAGGTGGTGCCTTCCGGAGACGCAGAGGGCTTGGCAAAAGGTATTATGGAATGGGTAGGCGTGGAAAGGCAGAGCGAAGATGAGGTCAACCTGATGGCGGCCTATTCTTGGGAGCGGATGGCACATGCTGTTGAGGAAGAAATAGGCGGGTGAACCAATTCACAAACTTTTACAGGGAAGCTGATTTTTGAATCTTGTGATTTTTATAGGTCACATTCATGGGAACAGGTAAATTAAAAAACACTTGGAGTAATTTTAAACTCTAGTTTTCGGTGAAGATTGCTTTAATAAACAGATCTTGACCCGAGTTTATCGTTACCTTAGATGAGTTCACATCCACATCAAGACCTTCCAGACCTTCCCAGAGAAGAAATCGAAAACCATCATTGGGAATTGCTGTTATCTCAACGGGTATCCCTTGAAAATAAAATCCAGACCAGTTTTTTGGATCATCCACTCCAACTGAACCTGTAGTAATTTCAATTGTGTTGATCTTAATATATCCTTGGTTGGGATCTATTTGAAGGTTAATCTCAAAGGTACCAGGTAAATCAAAAAACTCAATAATATGTTGACGCTGTAACGAAGGACGCATACTGGCAAAATCTTTCATTGATTGAACATTTTCTAGCCAGGCGTCTATTGATCCCCCCATATTGCCCCATCGAGCGATTTGATGAGATGCGTCTGGGAGATAAATTGATTCAAACTTGTTAATTTGATCAATCACAACTTCTTCACGAAAAGAAGTATTAAGATGGTCTGCAAATGTATTAATAAATTGAATTCTAAATTGATTATTTTCTAAAAATGATCGTAATAGAAATGATGTTGAACTCAAATCCCGAGTCGCATAATATAGTGTATTATTTTGAGGATCGAAAAAGCCAAAATCTGTATCAATAATCATAAAACGCCATTTACCATCGTGTCCATATGGTAAAGAACGGCTTGCACTGGGTGTTGAATTAACATTTCTTCGCCAAAACCTGACATTCGACCCCCCCCAATCCGTATTGTTAAAGTAAGTTTGAGAAACATTGTATGTGATAAAGTTTTCGATATCTACCACTGCAGATAATTCTTCGTATAGTTTTTGATCTTTTAAGGCAGTCGAAGTCTGAAAACTGTTTTCCATGTAGCTTTCATCGATCAGCTGATACATGTTATGAAAGGCTTCTTCGCCTTCCTGAGAACCTAAAATTAATTTGCCAAATCCGCCTTCAAGAACAGTTAACTCACTCAGTTCTATTCCATAATATGAAGAGAAGTAATGTTCGTCATATCTTGTGCGAACATTTTGGATGCCCCAATACTCGCCATTGATAAACACATTCACTGGATATACACCCTGAATATCAAGGCAAGTATGCTCAAGTAGACTCTGGCTCATCGCATCGCGAAACATTGTACTTAGCCATCGCCCGTTGTACATCCAATCGTTTCCCGAGTTCCTTATGATCAACGTTTTAAAAGTATCAACATAGTTATCGTTAATACGACCATTTAAATCAGGAAAGAAATTATATTGAATCAATGTTTGATGATCATATTCTGGCTTGGCATATAGCCTGAGTGATTTTTGTGGGAACCATCTAGTAGCACCACCATGGATGCGGATGCCCAAGTTTTGCTTAATAACTGATTCACCCTGATGAGTAAACATTTCAAAGGCGATGGGTCTTTCCCATTTCAAACCCCGCTGTGTATAGTTGGCTGGATTCCACCAAGGTTGGTCACTATCAACGTCTTCATACAAATCACCTGGAACATAAATACCAAATTCCGAATCAAAGAAATGCTCGGGATTGATTGCAATGCTGATAATCGGTAAGGAAAAAATCTCATTCATTTTTTCGTCAATAAAAAATGTATGGGTTTCTACATTACTCCTACTTCCATCAGGCTTTACCACAATTGCCCTGACAACATTGGCAATAAAAATTTCACTAACGTCCTTATCCGGATAATCATCCATAACACTTGTCTTAATATGTGCTAACGATTGATTATTAATAGTTTTTCTTTCGATGTAAATAGGTCTTTGATACTCATAAGTGCCATACAATGGCATTAATTGTGGGGTGAGGGCAGGCTCAGACCCATTTAATGTATAAAAGATCTTTGCACCGGATTCCTCAGTTGAAAGAGTCAGGTGAAAAGAGGTTTTAAAGAATCCACTTTGAAGAGAAAATTGAGGTGAGTGAACTGCGCTTGGATAATAAGGCAAGCTAAGCGGATAACGATTGGAGATATTATCCCAATAAGGCCTTAACAACCTATAAGGATCCCCAGCATAATCTGTAGGATTGATTTGAAACAAATCAATCGTTGCTACTCTACCTGTTTCTGGATTATCTTGTAAAGCCCCTGCTTCCATCAGTTTTCCAAGCACACTAACATCAGTAATATAAGAATTGCGAATATTTAAGCGATTTAATTGGATTAGATTTTCCAGAAAAGCATACTCATCGCCAATTTTCACATTCCGCATGATTAAAGTTTTTAACTCTGTTAGTTTCCCTAGTGAGATTAAGCCGTTTTCAATTGGGTTTGAGTGAATATTCAAATAGGTCAGGTGTGTTAGGTGCTGTAACGGTTCCAGGTCAGTAATGACATTATCCCGCAAATTCAATTTTTCTAAGCTGTGACATTGTAGTAATGGCTCGATGCTTTGAATGTGATTGCCTCTCAGGCTCAACTCTCGTAACTCCAGGTGAGAAATATGATCAAAATAAACGGTGTTCAGATCCCAAATCTCATTATTGGAAAGATTAAGCACTTTTAGCATCTCCAGGTCAGCCAACGGCCGTAAGTCTTCAACCGCATTGTCTGCAAGATTCAAAACTGATAACTTTTTCAGTGCTTTGATACCTTCTAGATTGTGAATGTCACGTCCAGATGCATCCAGCTTGATCACTGACATTAAATCCGTTTCTTTGAGTGAGCCTAACGGCTTCCCAATTTTCTCTCTGATGGCTTGCTCCAAATTTGGATCCGCGAACTCGATTGAAGGATTGATCTTATTTGCGATAAGAAATAAACCCATCAGTGATAAAACGCTAATCGCTAAAACTATCCATATTTTTGGTGATCTCCAACTAATTACTCGTTCCATTTCAGGGCTACGTTCTTTTTTTTACCGTACCAGAACTACATTTTGGGGATGATAAAGATCATTTCGAGAAACCAGGATGCTTTGAGTATATTTGCTGTTGGCAATGACTTTTAACCCATGGGCTTTTATAAGGTTTTCCAGCCAGTTTTGAAGTGAGTCGTTAAATTTGATTTCCAAAATCACGTTTTTTGGGTAGATATATCGATAGAAACATTTTTTGGGAAATAGGCTATGGGCATGGCATGCACGAACTTGATGATCAAACGTAATTCTCAAATTGCTTTTCAGTCGGGTTTGATAGCCTTCCCGCTCATATTCTACCAATACTTTCGGTTGCAGACATTGTTTCAGCATTTTTCTTTCAAAGGCATTAGTGATCGGATCTTCAAATGCTTTCCAGTGCCGGGTATCCATAAAATGATCATATTCTTCTATATTAACAAACACGCTCTTTTTGATTGAATAGTCTCCCTGGCGCATTTTCAACTCCACCCTGACAGAACGTTTGTATTCATCTCCCAGTGGGTAGGTACGAAAGCGGAACTTCACTCGGGCGCTATCGCCGCCCATCTTTTGGTCAAATTGGTGATAGTTAAAAGTGTCAAAATACAGGCTACGCACTAAATAACGTTGTAGCATTTGGGTTTTCGTGTAAGAATCCATGACCATATAGGGCTGGATAGCATTACGAAATTTTAGGTATTGAAAAAAGTTGAGGCGGTATTTCAACTCAAACCGACTGTCAACGTCAACCGGCGCTTGGTGATCGGTTTTTTCTTCCAGGCTATTTATTATGCTATTATTCTGAGGGTCAAGCATCAGGGTTTAGACCGGCAATGCAATTTGAGGTGCAAGCAGTGAAACTTTAATAACATTATCTATTTTTTTAATCTGTTCATGCAATTCACCAACCTGCGTATCGGTTAGGTCTGAAAACTGAATTTCATAGATGATCTCCCAGTATTCATCTTCAATTTCTTGTGAGCGAACTCGGGCTTCTTTAGTGTATTGCGCCAAAATCTGGCTAATCGCTTGGTTTTTGGGTGACTTACTCCCTGTAATCACCAATACATAATCGGTGGCTTTGGAACGTCCGTATCGGATGAAGTGTAACAAAAACATAACCAGTGAGATCACAATGGTTGAGATGATTACCACATTCCAGTTATAGGTGCCGCATCCCAGCCCAACAGCAATCACCCAAAAGAGAAATACCATATCTCGCGTATCTTTAATCGGTGTTCTAAATCTGATAATTGAAATTGAACCGACCAAACCCAATGAAAGCACCAAGTCTCCACGGATATACAGCATCACAATTGTGATAATTGGTGCCAACGCCACCAGTGAAGACATAAAAGTCAATTCATAATTAAGACCACGATGAGTAAATTTATAGATCTGAGATATGATGAAGGCAATCACAATTGCCAGGAACAAGGAAAAAAGAATATTCGCGATGTCGATATTCTTCATTCCCAAAAATTCAGCTACTCGGTTGAACACTTCTCTCATATTTTCCATTTTTAAACCTTCATTCCAGCCAATTATTGTCTTCACGGGTAATTCATTGTTCTTAAACAATAAATTTAATTGTTTTGTCTTTATTATACCTGAGTAACCACGTATCACCTCTCCAAACATACCAGTGACCAAAAATTTTTCCGAATGAAAATAAAACTTTTATTTACAAAATCATACTTACCAATATCCTGAAACTAACAATTACAATTAAAGCCCGATGAGATTTACCTATCACAAATTCTTGCATGCTACAAAGCAATTGTAAGGACTTGCTTTTGTTGTGAGCAATCTCAAATAAGGCTATAATGGACATACTAACTTTGAGGATTTGAAATCAAACCAAGCGGATGAGAAAAAAAACTCGGAATAATAACAAGAAGATCCTTTGTTTGTTAACGCAGGATCTCGAAAGCCCCTCCGGGCTCGGACGATATTATCCATTATGTAAGAATTTGGCGAAACAAGGTTTTGAGGTAGAAATCGCTGCTTTACATTCAAATTTCAAGTCTTTGGAGGTTACGCAGTTCGTGAGGGAGGGCGTAAATATCTCTTATGTAGCACAAATGCACATAAAAAAGCTTCACCACCAAACAAGATATTTTAATGTTTTCCAGTTGTTGTGGTTTTCTTTGTCAGCAACATGGATGTTGTTGTTATTTGTGCTAAAAAACCCTTCTGACACAATTCTCATCGGTAAACCTCACCCCATGAATAGTATTGCCGGGTTGATTGGAGGGCGGTGCCGGGGATCAAGAATTATTTTAGATTGTGACGATTATGAAGCAGCATCGAATTATTTCAGTTCTTCATGGCAACAATGGGTTATCAGAGTCTTCGAAAATTCAGTACCAAAGCTTGTTGATCACATAACAACGAATACTTACTTTAATAAAGATCGAATGATAGGTTTAGGCATATCTCCAGATAAAATAGACTACCTGCCAAATGGCATTGACCAGGAACGATTTCAAAACCTCGACCCCTTGATTGAATCCCAGATAAAACAAGATTTAGATCTGAAAGGAAAAAAGGTGATCGCCTATATCGGAAGCCTGAACTTAGCAAATCACCCGGTTGATTTATTGATTCGCGCCTTTCGTGCAATTAAAGATGAGGAGGAGAGTGCATTTTTGCTCATTGTAGGTGGTGGAAAAGATCTAGATGTCTTAAAAGCACTGGTGGAAGAACAAGGGGTCGGAGAGCATACCTATTTTGCTGGGCGCGTCCCTCCGGACCTGGTACCATATTATTACAAAGTAGCACACGTTTCTGTTGATCCTGTACATGATAATGATGCTGCCAAAGGCAGGTGTCCATTAAAGATGTTTGAAAGTTGGGCAATGGGTACACCATTTATTACTGCAGACGTAGGTGACAGAAGATATTTAGCAGGAGAGTTTTCAGGATATACATTAGCTAAACCTGGAGACCACCTCAGTTTGGCTCATTCTGCTGTTACAATATTGCAGGATGTTAATTTGATTTTTAAGTTAACTGATTTTTATAGAAAAAAAGTAAAAGACTATTTCTGGAATACAATCACATCAAATTGCCTACATATTTTTAGTACCAAAAAAATATAAAGGGTTTAGTTTTCTAATAAATTAATCGCCCAAAAGACAAGAACCATCAACCAACAAAAATATTAATGATTAATAAACTAATCAATGCTTTAATTCCAGAGTTAGATATCCAATCCATCAAAAACGTATCTATTTATAGTGGCGGGGGGTTATTTGCGCAATCGATTATGATGGTCTATGCTATTATTGTTGCCAGGTTTTTAGGGCCTGAAAAGCTTGGAACTTACAGTGGTTTATATGCAATTCTGGGTGTATCGATTACATTCGTAAATTTCGGTTTGGATCAATGGGCTTTAAAAGAGGCGCACAACTTTTCTTCTGAAAGGTTGATTATAGGAAGGGTCATTGGCACTAAACTGGTCTTTGGTACTTTCTGGGCAGTGCTCTGTTTGTTAGTGCTTCCTTTATCGCGACCAAATCATTTCGGGATCTTTCTCGTTTTATTTGCAATCTTAGATGTCCTTTGTGATGTATTATTCAATTCAATCATTACTGCCTGGACCATCCAAAGAGAAGTAAAGCTAATAAATATCATGTTGCTTTTCTCTCGGGGGGCGAAATTTCTGTTATTGCTGGGATTAATTGCGTTGGACAAAGTTGAACCTATGACCGTTGTTATCTCGAGATTACTTATTTCATTACTAACCCTGATCATCTGTTTTGTCCTATTTAAACCCATGGTTAAGTTTAACATGGATCTCGAGTTTATTAACACTGCCAGACAATCTATAGAATATGGGTTATCAGAAATTCTGGCAATGATTTATTCAAACATTGATATGGCAATTTTGCCTTTTTTCTCAATCAGCGAAACAGGTTTATACTCACCTGCATCGGGAGCAATTCATGCGCTTTACATCATTCCAAACTCTATTTTTGTTTATTTAATTCCACAATACGCAAAAATGTTTGACAAACAAGGCAAATTCTCATTGAAAAGGATCTTTGGAAAATTTGTTTTAATTTTTTTTCTAATTGGTTTCATTCTAAGTGTTTGTCTTTTTATCGGCGGTGAGCTTTTTGTGACCTTTTTATTAGATAACCGTTTTGCAGCAACCAGCTCTGTTATCAGAATTCTCAGTCCAATTATGCTATTTAAATCTTTGGCTTTCAGCTTTGCACTATTAATAGTCATTACTGGAAACCAGAGAAGAAGGTTACTTCCACAATTTCTAGTTTCCTGTATAAATATCATTTTGAATATTGCTTTGATTCCACATTTTGGATTAGTTGGTGTAGCATGGGTTTATACCCTTAGCGAACTGGCGTTAATGGTTTCTTATTTTTTAATTGCAAACAACATCATTAATTATGAAGAAGCAAAAACATCTTAAAAAGCAAATAATTTATCAAATTTTGATTGTTAACGTGCATTCATCAAAAAATGCGGGAGATTATGCACTGCTCCTTCAAACTATTTATTACTTGGAAAAGGCTTTTGGAAAGACAAAGTTTTCTATCATGGCTAACTGGCCTAAAGAAAAACGTTTGTCAGAGCTCGACCACAAAATAATCGGTTCCCCATGGTGGGAAATAAGAGTGTGGGACAAAAACAAAAAGCCGCGTTTTCAAATTGCTTCGTTTCTGTTTAGTTTGTTTTTTTTATTTGCCTACAAACTCGATCGACTTAACTTATTCAGAGGATTAATTCCAAAAAAATGGGTTTACATATTCAATGAATTTTCAAAAACAGATCTTGTTGTCGCAGTTGCAGGGAATCAGCTTTTCACTAGTGGCAGAAAAGGATGGCCTCTTACTGTTGTTGGGTTGCCAATTTTTCTAGCCAAGTTATTCAAGAAAAAAACCATTATTTTCCCACAATCTATCGGCCCATTAAAATATAAATTTGATAAGAAATTAGTCAGGTTCTTGTATCAAAACGTTGATCAACTCTTTGTTAGGGACCTGGTATCACTTAAATTAGTTAGAGATTTAACAATCTACAAATCAAACCCCTGCTTTATGCATGATGTGGCTTTTACTTTCCCTGCTGTAGAAGCTCAAATAGCAAAAAAAGTCTTGGCATCATATGGCTATCGGGAAGAGCAAAAGACAATAGGATTAACAATTCTCTCAAGTATGCCAAGCTATTTACCATCGGATGTCATGCAAAACTATTATCAGTGTTTTGCTGATATGATCACCTCATTAGTTGACAGACTAGGGTACAGCGTGTTCGTATTTTGTCAGGTTTATGGCCCAACAGATGACGAAAACGATTTCATCGGTATTGAAACAGTAAGAAGGCTGCTTCCAGATTCAATTATAGAAACACTTCACATTATTAATAAGGAGTTGCATCCCTCCCTGTTAAAAGCCTGTTATGGATTAATGGATGTTTTTATTGCAAGTAGGCTACATTCTGGTATTTTTTCTTTAGGAATGCGAGTTCCCACACTTTTTGTGGGATATTTACACAAGACCTTTGGGGTGTTGAAAGCGTTACAAATGACAGATCAAATCGTGGATCTTGAAGAAGTAACAGAAGAATTGTTATTACACAAAGTATCAAATCTATGGGAAAATAGAAGTGCCATTTCTGAAAGAATCAATTCACAAATGTTATCTATTGAGAAAGATTTAGATGTTCTCCCTGAGAGGATCCAAAAGGTGATCGATAATTATGAAAATTAATGTTCTTCAGATTATACGGGGGTTGGACATTGGGGGTGATAGTGGTGGAGCTGAGCTTTTTGGAATCAAACTATCCCAAGAAATAAATAAAAATCCCAATTGTCAAGTTTGGATTTGTGCTTTTTTTCGTGTTGGGACAAAGACTGAAGAAAAGTGGTGTGAAAAATTAAATGGAGAAGGAGTTAACACATTTTTTGTATCAGAATGGGGTGGCTACAATAACCTATACAAGTTTATAAAAGGAGTATCAGCACTAATTTCAAAGATACCTCAAATCAAACCAGATGTGTGCCATAGCCATTTTCAATTGGGTACCTTAGCCGCAGTTATATTAAAAAGGCTTGGTTATACAAAAACTGCTTACAGAACAGCACATATTCGAAAAGAATGGGATTATGGGAAATGGACCTGGTTTCTTTCCCCAGTTTTTATGAAACGGATTTTCCCATCATACTTAGATGGTGAAATTGGGGTCTCTAAAGCCGTCTGCGATTATTTAACAAGTCGCCGTCCAAATAAACTTGACCTATCAAAAATTCATTTAATATACAACGGTATAGATATTCAGAAAATTAAAACTGAAGGTGAACTGCCACTAAACAAAAATAAAAGTGAGCTTGCAGAACGGAAGGATCTCTTTATCGGCTGTGTTGGTCGCCTAACTGAGCAAAAAGGTTATCCATATATTATAAAAGCAATGCAAAGGGTCATACAAAGATATCCCAACTGTCTTTTGCAAATTGTTGGTGAGGGAGAGTTAAAAGAAGATCTTCACCAAATGGTAACTGACCTTAATTTAGTTGAGCATGTGGAATTTCTAGGCTTGCGCAATGATGTACCAGCACTGATGCGCACTTGGGATATCTTTGTATTATCTTCTCTTTGGGAAGGACTACCAACAGTTGTAATGGAAGCGATGATCAGCAATATTCCAGTTATCGCAACCAACATTCCAGGCACAAATGAGTTGGTAATTAACCAAGAGACCGGACTGTTAGTCCCGGAAAAGAATGTTGATAGTTTGGTTGAAACGATAATCAGTCTTTTAGGAAATCCTGGTTTACAAAACTATTTAGTGAAAAACGCCAGAATACACGTAGAGCAATTTGGTATGGAAAATATTGCCAGAAAGTATTATCAATTGTACATAGGAAACCTGGTTGACTAAGGTAACGATTGTTCTACAAGTTGTCTGCAGATCATTTATCAACCTAGAACAAATGTGGGGAAATAATTAGGGCATGAATTGATTTATATTTTAGAGAAAGCGACGCAGGTATTTAGTTCCAGCACAAGCCAGTCAGTTTAGGATTTATTTACGCATTATGTGTAAACGCGATTTTTTTACGAAATGATAGCTTTCCTTTTTATCAGCAAAAAATGTATCTACTGCTTTTTTACATCCTTGCCAATCATAATAATCATCAATGATCATGATTGATCCTGACACAAGGTGCGGTTCAATTTCTTCTAAGCAAATCATTACTGATTCATACCAATCTGCATCAATATGTGCAAAAGCCACTTCTTGCTGGATGCGAAAAGTGTCCTGGTATAAGCCTTTTACAAAGTAAATATTTTCTCGATCAAGAGAAACACCAAAGTCCTTAAAATTCTTTTTAACCTTATTTAATAAATCCTTCTCATACCCATAATATGGCTTTTGGTTAATGCCTTTTGCTTGCCCGCTTGTGATGATTTCATAGCGAGCATGAGCATCGACCCCATCATTTTCTGATGGGGATGGAATCATTCCAAAAGCATCGTAAATAAAAAAAGGCCTTTGAGGCGATTTTGCTTTCGATATTACAATTGCTGAGCCTCCCAAAGCACAACCTGCTTCGATAAATATGCCTTTTACTTCTTGTTTCTCAAGTCGCTTTACCGTCCTGTAAATATCTGTCAATGCCATAGGACTGAGAAATGATAACCCCGCTTTTCTGACCTGCCGTATTATGCGTTTAGAAAAAATTGATCGAGTATATCTAAGAATTTTATTTTGTATCCGTTTGAGTAATTTAACCACTGTGTTTGGAAACTCTGAAACCTCCTGCACAAAGTTTCTCTTTGTGAAAACCTGCTTCTAATCAAAATCGACAACTTCCGGATCAATCCTCAGCGTATCTCCAGGGCCCACTTCATAGACGATCGGGATATCGGTACTTTCAGAAATAATTTTATAATCGATATGAATGCTACCGATTATTAACACGTATTCACCAGGTTCAATATTAAGAAACATATACTTGCCCTGGTCATCTGAGGTCGCTGATGGGCTTTTTGCATCATCCAGGATGAACGTTCCCTCATCATCTAAATCATCAAAACGATACACTCGTGCCAACCGTATAGTCATATCTTTTATAGGTTCATTCGTTGGTGTAACTAATTCACCATAAATAATTGCAAATCCAGTCTCAGGAGAAGGCACCTGAACGTTTATACCCCTTGAGGCTTTGCATCCCGGACAGAGTACTAATAACAATATTATTATAAGACGAAGTTTGTTTTTCAAATCATCTTTCCTTCTATGTTTTTCAGTTAAAGAAATAAATTAACCCAAAGGTGTTATTGATATTTTGGCTTTATTCTTCAATAATTGTATCATATAAGTTATTACGTATTTTGAATTGGAGGAATCTATGATGAAAAAGTCTGTAACAATATTGATGCTTTTGATGGTTTTATTAACCACATTAGGGATCAATTATACCCCTGTTCATGCTTATGCATACGACACATCTTTTGTGTCAATGATCCATTATCAAAACGTGGGCACCGACACTGCACATATCACCATTGATTTTTATGATCAGACGGGTGCAATTAAAGCCAGTTTGCCAGTAACCACATTGGAACCCAATGTAGCAACAACCCTCTTTGCCGGTTCAATCGGTGATCTGAGTGCAGGATTTAAAGGATCAGCTGTCATCAGCTCTGATCAACCTTTAGCCTCAGTGGTTGCCCAAGTTGGTTCTGGACAGGTCAAAAACCAACCTCTCTCTAGCGGTTTTTCTGAGGGTGCCAGAAGCGTTCTTATCCCCACGGTATTGAAGAAAATGTTCTTCTTTACTAGCGTTTTCTCCATCCAAAATGTTGATTCTGTTGCTGCCGATTTAAAATTAACATTTGTACCGGTTGCTGGAAGTACAATCATCTATAATGTTGATGATGTTCCTCCCTACGCATCACGGGTGTTTGACATGGCAACTATCCCAGCGATCACTGACCCTACTTTCAATGGTGCAGTGTTAATTGAAGCCAAAAAGCACGGTTCAGAAGATCCTGGCTCAATCGTAGGTGTTTCCATGGAATTAGAAAATGCTGGTTATAACGCTTATGCTTTTGATGGCGCTGCAATAACAGCAAACAAATTATACATGCCAACTGCTGTTTGTAAATTTGGGCCTACGAAAGACCAAACCTCAGCATATGCTGTACAAAATAATAACAGCACACCCGTTGAAGTTATGGTTACTTACAGCAATGGCAACATTGATGGCCCGCATGAAATACCAGCCTATGGAAAACGTAGTTTTGACGGCTGTGTGAAAGGAAATCCAAAAGGGTTCCTTGGGTCCGCAATTGTGACTGCTACAGCAAATATCCAAGCTGTTGGAAAAGTCTATGGCGGCGGATTGTATCCTGCACACCTTTCCTTTGTCACAGGTTATGACAAAGTTTCACTCCCATTCATTCGATGGACAAAAGCTAACTGGACGAATGGACAAGGACAACGAACATATATCGCAATTCAAAACATCGGCGAAAGTGCTATCCCTGCTGGTGCAGTTGTAGTTGATTACTATGACAAAGACGGTAATAAAGTGGGTACACATACTTTAGATGCAATTGCAGTTGGTGCAAAAGGAAATTCCCATCCCAACTTTGCTGGCTTAGTCGAGTTCGGCGCACTCGGTGGTGGTGCAATTGTCACTGGACCCGCAGGTAGCAAACTAGCAGTTGTTGTGCGTGTACAAAAATATATTGGAAACGATATGTCTGTTGGCGAAGACTATACTGGAATTCCCATCAACTAATTGTTAAGACAATCTAAGAAAACAACAGGTTCATTTACTTGAACCTGTTGTTTTTAATGTATTGTGTTGGGATTTCATCAATTATTCATTATTTGCTATGTTAATTATTTATCCATTTAATATTAAACTAAATTAATTTACAACTGGAATAAATATTTCATAGAACAAAGCTTTATATGCCCATAAGTTCGTCTGTGGTAATTGTTTTTCATATGTAAAAACATAAACTCGTGGACCGATTGATAAAAGATTTATTTTATCAACTCCTTTTAATTCTTTATCCGAGAATAATTTCCATTTGCTATCTGAAAATTGAAATGCAAATTCTACCATATCTGATTCGCTTATTCCACTCTCCCCCCCCATGACATAAATCGAATCCGACACACCCCCTACCCCAAAGCCATACCGCGGCTCGGGCAGGTCTTCAAAATCTTCCCAGGGATTTTCGGCACCGACATCCCGCGAAGGGTAATAACTAACAGCATCCGCAAGCACACCTTCGTCGTTTCTGCCCCCCAGAACAACGATTTTGTCCATCATTGCAACGGCACCGTGATCCCGCCGGGAAAGGGCCATTGGTGTCCCCACGCGCCATTCATCCGCACCTGGGTCGTAAACAAACACATCTTTCAAAGTTTTTTCCCCATCCCAGCCGCCAAACAAATACATCTGCCCTTCAAAATCCGCCAGAGCATACGCGCTGACCGCCTGGGGTAATTGTGCTCCTTCAGACCAGCTATCGCGACGGGGGTCGTAAATCTCCAGGATGTCGGTCGGCGTTCCATCCGGACGCCTGCCACCGGGGACGTAAATCTTCTCGCCGATCAACACGCCGTGCACGTCCGCCACGGGGAGGGGCTTTTCGCTCAGTTGTGTCCAGCGGTCTGTCTCAGGTGTGTAACGAAAGACGCTGCCGCTGATGCCCTTGGGACCCTCACCGGCGATGGCATAGATCTCGCCGTTATAGGCCGCAGCCGCCATGCCAGCACGAGCGACCGGCAGGGGGGAAAGTTCTTGCCAGCGTTGATTAAGTTCCGTTAAAACTTGTGTATCTGGTACTGGCTCTGGATTAAGCATTTTAATAACAAAAAACACCAGGAATGCCACCAACAAAAGGCTTACAGGGACGATTACCCCAATATATTTACGCCAATTCCCAAGCGGAACGGATTCCGGTGGTTCTGGTTGAACATCGCTGACCCCCGGAACATCGACCAGACCATGTTCAATCCCGTACATGGTAGCCTCGGTGCGCGAGGCAACGGAGATCTTTTCAAAGATGTTGCTGAGGTGTACCTTGACTGTGTTGGGGCTGATGACCAGTTTTTGGGCGATTTCACGGTTGGTCAAACCCTTGGCCACGAGCTGCAAGATTTCAATTTCACGTCCGCTAAGGTTGTGCAGGTCGGTCATAAATTCCAATAAAATAAAGCTGTGATGGTGAAAATTATACTGGAAAACCCGATGATATGCTCAAACCGCCAGGGCTGCCAGGTCGGCTTTCACCATCATCTCAATCAATGCCTCAAAGCCAACCTGTGGTTCCCAGCCCAGGTCGTTATGGGCTCGTTCGGGGTTTGCCAGAAGCGGGTGCCGTTCAGCAGGTCGAAAGAAAGCCGGGTCCTCAACCACATAGTTCCGGTAGTCTAAACCAGCAACCTCAAAAGCAATTCGACAAAAATCTCTCACGGTATGTAATTGACCACTGCCAACCAGGAAATCCATCGGTTGGTCATGCTGAAGCATCAGCCACATCGCCTGGACATAATCGCCAGCAAATCCCCAATCTCGTTGGGCTTCAAGGTTGCCCAACCGCAATTCAGTCGCTAATCCATGTTTGATTTGCGCCACCCCATGGGTGATTTTTCGAGTAACAAAATCCAAGCCACGCCGCGGACTTTCATGGTTGTAAAGCACGCCTGAAACGGCAAATAAGCCATGCTGTTGACGATAATTTTGCGTAATAAGATGCCCGTAAACTTTTGCCACCCCATACGGATTGCGTGGATTAAAGCGGGTGTTAATCGTCTGGGGGAACTCATCTGGCTCGCCGAACATTTCACTGGTCGAAGCTTGATAGAAACGCGCCCCTGGAGCTACCTGTCGCAAGCAATCCAACAAGCGGGTTACGCCCAGTGCCGTGGACTCAGCAGTTAGCACTGCCTGCGACCAAGAGAGCTGTACGTTGGATTGACCACCTAAATTATAGACTTCATCTGGCTGATACGCATCAATTAGCGCATACAATGAACCCTGGTCTAACAAATCACCGTGTGCCAGCTCAATTTTGTCTTGGATATGTTCGATGCGGCTGAAATCGATCATGCTTGTGCGACGAATCATTCCCACCACACGATAGCCCTTTGCCAACAGAAATTCTGCCAGGTAGGAACCATCTTGCCCGGTGATGCCAGTGATCAATGCAACTTTCAATTTACAACCTCCTTATCGTTTGAATTGTAACATAAATAATAGCCGTTAATCCGAATATCACACTTCCTGTAGTTAGTCAATTTTTACGTCTCATGACGAATAATGAACATTGCATATCACACCAAATTATCGTTATTAGAATAAAAATCTGTCCAAGAAGATAATTAACTTTTTACCTCAACAGCAGTTAAAGCCCGGTAATTTGTATGAATCATTGCTCATTTGAGTAAGAAATTAGAAGAAAACAAAGAATCGTTTTCATCGCATTCAACATCAAAAGGGCTGTGCGATTCAGTTAGCGCTATTATTTTTTAATCCATGGTGTTTTACCATGATTAGCAAGCTTCTCTATTATGCGGGATTTTGCAGATAAACAAAAAAATCCGAAGAGAGTTTGATCGGAACTTGGCTCCACGCTTTCTTATTAATTAATGCAACAATTTGCATCAAACACAGCAGTATGAAAACACTTTTTGCAAAGTCTAAATTTCTAATTCACGCCCATACCTATCCTTTACAAATTTTACTAATTTAGATAAAATTGATAATAACAGTAATTCTTACCTTAATAGGTGTAAATTAAATCTATCCACGAATTGTTTTCTGTACAGGTAAGAATCTGTATGCATGTCGGAAAAACCATTAGGAAAAGAAAGAGAATAAATCCATGCAAGTTACCCGCCAGGCAGATTATGCTCTCAGAGCGATGCTCTATTTAGCGCGCCTTTATTCGATTAATCCCAATCAAAGGGCATCCACCAGTAAAATCGCAGAAACCCAACAGATACCACTTTCGTTTTTAGCCAAGATTATCTCGCAGCTGTCAATAGCGCGTCTGGTCACCACGGTACGTGGCGCGAAGGGCGGTGTTAATCTGGCTCGTTCACCCGAGGAAATCTCCTTGCTGGATGTGGTTGAAGCAATTGAAGGCCCGATATCCCTGAGTGAATGCAGCAAAGACCCTTCAAACTGCGCCTTTGGCAACACCTGCCCAATTCACGAAATTTGGTGCGAAGCCGAGAATGAGGTGATCCGCAAATTAAAGCAAGCCACTTTTGATGTGTTGCTGGAACGCGAAAAAGCCTTAATGGAATAAATCCACAATAATCACCCGTTGCCTGCTGTCCAATTCAAACGAATACCCCGCTAAAAATATTTATTGGATTGGGTTTTCGGTCAACGGTGTGAAAATCGGATTTTTTATTGTTTTTTGCCCATTTTGAAATATTGCTTGGATTATTTCGTTGTATTTTTGATTAGCGTTTGCTACCGCTCTGAAACCACGGTTACGCTCCCAACCCTTGCTTTATAATTAGGCAATCATGTCAATAACCAACACCGCACAATCATTAAATATTGATATTCATGGGCTCGTGAAGCGCTATCACAGCCAGCCTGTTTTAAATCAATTATCACTCACCATTAATAGCGGCGATTTTTGCCTTTTAGTAGGTGACAATGGCGCCGGGAAAACCACGCTTTTGCGCATTCTTGCGGGGCTTGTCCGACCAAACCAGGGAAAAATAACTTTCTGCGGCTCGTTTCTGGGATCTGACCCGGCTGTCCGCCGCCTGATTGGGTATGTGGGGCATCAACCCATGCTTTACCAGGACCTGACAGCCTGGGAAAATCTACGTCACTATGCCAGGCTTTACCAGGTAGAGGATATCGAGGACGTTGTTTCACAAGCGATAAAATCTCTTAACCTTTTACCGTTTCAGCATCAACCGGTAAGGACTCTTTCTCGTGGGATACAACAACGTCTTGCATTGGCTCGCGCCAGCCTGCATCGTCCCCCCATCCTGCTTTTTGATGAACCATATACTGGATTAGACCAGGATGCAGCCAGTTTAATTGATAACTTGCTGCAAGACTGGCAAGGTCAGGGCCGCATTATCCTTTTGGCAGCGCATCGTCCGCAAAGGCTACTATCGCTTGCCTCACACGTAGCCTGGCTGCAAGAAGGCTGCATCTCCACACATATTCCTGTATCAGAACTTCCCAAGACGCCAGAGCTAAACCGTTACATACAGGAGGTGGCATGAAAGCTGCGCATGACTACCTTCATGTTCTCTGGCAGGTTTTCCGGAAAGACCTCCTGATTGAATGGCGCGGTCGACAGGGACTTCCGGTCATGCTGGTCTTCGCGTTAATGATTGTTTTTCTGTTCAACTTCGCCTTACAACTCTCGCCAGAATTGCAAGCCGGGCTGGCTTCGGGTTTGTTATGGGTTTCACTGGCTTTTGCGTCCACCTTGGGCTTGAACCGCAGTATCAGCCAGGAGCGAGAAAACAATGCTCTGGATGGATTGTTGTTAGCGCCTGTCGATCGATCGGCAATTTTCTTTGGGAAAACCTTGGGGAACTTTTCCTCCACAGCCCTGGTAGGATTCTTGCTGTTACCGGTGTTCAGTTTGTTCTATTCACAAAATATGCTGCTCCTCCCCCTGGTGCTGGTTATGTTCCTGGGATTGGTCGCTTATGCCAGCCTGGGAACCCTTCTTTCGAGCCTGAGCATTCAATCTCGCACTCGCGACGTCTTGCTGCCCGTTTTGCTCTATCCGTTAGCCCTGCCTGTGCTGATCGCTGCTGTGGAAGCCAGCCGGGGCATTCTTTCAGGGCAAGATCTGGGAGAACTGCGCAGTTGGGTTTACCTTCTTCTGGCAGGTTCACTTCTTTTCAACGCAGCAGGTCTATTGTTTTTTGAAAGCATCCTGGAGGAATGATATGCCCAAAAAACCCATCCTTCTGATCGTCCTGGACCTTTTAGCGGTTATCCTGATACTGACGGCACTGCTTGTGATTATCGTTTTTACGCCCGTAGAGGCAATCATGGGGCCGGTACAAAAGGTGTTTTACTTTCACGTTTCTGCAGCCTGGGCAGGGATGGTTTGCTTTCTCATTGGGGCTGTTGGCGGGGCCGGTTACCTGCTGAAGCGACGTTTCCACTGGGATTGGCTTTCTTCATCGGCAATTGAGGTTGGATTGGTATTTTCTATCATTGCAATCATCAGCGGAATGATCTGGGCCCGCCCGATCTGGAATACCTGGTGGGTATGGGACCCACGTCTAACGACGACAGCCATCATGACTCTGATTTACTTTTCTTATTTCATCCTCAGGGCCGGGTTGAACACTCCCGACGCAAAAGCGCGCCTGGGGGCTGTGTATGCAATCCTCGCTGTCCTGACTGTTCCGCTAACTTTTTTCTCAATCCGACTATTTCGAACCATTCACCCGGTGGTGATTCAAACTGGAGGCGATGCAGGTAATGCCTTCAGCATGTCCCCACGGATGCTCAACGCTCTGATGCTCAGCCTGGCCGCTTTTACTGTCCTGATGGTTGTTTTAGTCTGGCATCGATTCCGCCTTGCACGATTAACCGCTGAAATCAAACAGGAGATTGATTGAGATGCCGCCGAACAACCTGACAGAAATGATCCTTGGATTTGTCATCATCCTTGGCATCCTCATTTTTTACAGTTTTACATTGATTCTTCGTTTTCATAATTTCAGGAAAAAGGGTAATAGTAAGAACAACGAATAGTATCTGGGGGATGCTTATAATAATCCAATATTTTGTTAACGATCTTCTATGACTCGATCAGTATGCTCATACTGAGAAATTAAAGGTAAAAGAAATGAGGAGATCGTAAGATGTCAAAAATAATTGGAATTGACCTGGGGACAACTAATAGTGTTGTATCTGTCGTTGAAGGCGGCGCAGCAACCGTCATTTCCACGGCAGAAGGTTCACGATTACTCCCCTCGGTAGTCGCTTTTAATAAACAAGGTGAGCGTCTGGTTGGTATCCCCGCCAAACGTCAGGCCGTTGTAAACTCGGAAAACACCATTTCATCGATCAAACGCTTTATGGGTCGACGTTATGATGAGGTTAAATCTGAACGCGAAATGGTACCCTTCCAGGTTGTGGCTGGCCCCACAGGCGATGCCCGCGTTCATATCCCTGTGAATGATAAAACATATACGCCACAGGAAATCTCTGCCATGATTTTGAATAAATTGAAGACCGATGCAGAGGCTTATTTAGGTCAACCTGTGACAAAGGCTGTGATTACCGTTCCTGCATATTTCAACGATAGTCAACGCCAGGCCACCAAGGATGCAGGAAAAATTGCCGGTCTGGAAGTAATGCGGATAATTAATGAACCCACGGCTTCAGCCCTGGCTTACGGACTGGATAAAAAAGAAAGTGAAATTATCCTCGTCTTTGACCTGGGTGGAGGCACGTTTGATGTATCTCTGCTTGAGGTTGGTGAAGGCGTTATTGAGGTTAAAGCCACCAATGGAGATACCCATCTCGGCGGTGACGACTGGGATGAGGTTATTGTGAATTGGGCAGCGGATGAGTTTAAGAAAGAACAGGGCATTGATCTGCGGGATGATCGCCAATCGCTACAGCGTTTGCGAGAAGCAGCCGAAAAGGCGAAAATTGAATTAAGTTCGGTGATGGAAACCGAAATCAACCTGCCCTATGTAACTGCCGATGCTAGCGGTCCAAAACATTTGCTTTTGAAATTGAACCGCGCAAAATTTGAACAAATGACAGCCCACCTGGTTGAACGGACCAAGGTTCCATTTAATGCTGCCATCAAAGATGCCGGTTTGAAAGTCGGACAGATTGACGAGGTGGTTCTGGTGGGTGGCGCAACCCGTATGCCAATGATCCAGGATCTGGTGCGTGATTTGGCGGGCGGCAAGGAGCCCAATAAAGGGGTCAACCCTGATGAGGTTGTATCCATGGGTGCCGCAATCCAGGGCGGTGTATTGGCTGGGGATGTCAAGGACGTGCTCTTACTGGATGTAACCCCGCTTTCGTTGGGCGTGGAAACCCTCGGTGGTGTGATGACCACATTAATCGAACGTAATACAACTATTCCGGTAAAAAAGACAGAGGTTTTCTCCACAGCGGAGGATAGCCAAACATCGGTTGATATTCACGTTTTGCAAGGAGAGCGTCCATTGGCAGCCGATAATATGAGTTTGGGTCGTTTCCGTCTGGACGGAATTCCACCAGCACCGCGTGGTATCCCGCAAATTGAGGTGACCTTTGATATTGATGCCAATGGTATCCTGAACGTAACTGCCAAGGATAGAGCCAGCGGTAAGGAACAGAAGATTACCATCACTGCTTCAACCAACCTGAATAAATCGGATATTGAAAAGATGGTTGAAGAAGCCGCCAAACACCGCACAGAGGATGAACAACGCAAAGCACTGATCGAACTGCGCAATCAGGGTGACCAAATAGCATACCAGGCAGAAAAACTGCTGAAAGATCTGGGTGATAAGGTCACGGCGGAGCAACGCGCCAACATTGAAAATAAGGTCAATGATCTTCGCGAAGCCCTTCAGGGCGAAGATAAAGCACGCCTTCAAAACTTGATTGATGCCTTACAAGCCGATCTGCAAGCAATTGGTGAAATGGCTTATCAGCAAACCGACGCAAGTCCAGGATCTGCTGGCACACCATCACCTGAGAGCGAAACCAGCCCAAATGATGAAGATGTCGTCGAGGGTGAGTTTAGAGAAGCATAAAATTGGAAAATCTAAATCCTAATTAGTGAAAAAAGAAGATGTCCAAAAGGACATCTTCTTTTATTTTTTTAACATTGAAAGAAATAAACACCAAATCCATGATTGGAATTTACAGCCAACCGCGCAGTTGCATCGCTTTAACCACCTTGTCGATAGCCACCATGTAGGCTGCATCTCGCATGTAAACATCCTGCGAGCGGGACATGTCGTACACGCCTGCAAAAGCCTGGGTCATCTTGTCGTCCAATTTTTCGAGCACTTCTGTCTTTGTCCAGTAGAAGTTCATATCATTTTGGACACCTTCGAAGTACGAACAGGTCACGCCGCCAGCATTGCACAAGAAGTCGGGAATGACAAAAATATCGCGTTCCTTAAGAACCGCATCCGCCTCTGGCGTGGTGGGTCCATTGGCACCTTCAGCCAGAATCTTTACGCGATCATGAATCTTTTTAACCGAATCGCCGTTAACCTGGCCTTCCAGAGCCGCTGGAATGATAACATCTACCTCTTTCGTAATCCAATCATCGCCATCTTCAATCTTGTATCCAGCATTTACAGCCTGATCTTTATTAATAGAACCATATTGATCGGTGATGCCTGTCAAAAAGTCAATATCAATGCCATCATCCTTGCTAACGGTATAAGATGTGCGATCATCCCGATCCCAGTAACTAACGCAGATCACTTTGCCGCCCAACAATTTGATAAATCCTTCTGCGGCGTGCTGAGCCACATTTCCAAAGCCCTGGACAGCGGCTGTTGTTTTGGATGAATCGATTTTCAGGTGTTTCATTGCCTCGCGCACGGTATAGATCACACCATAGCCTGTGGCTTCCCTTCTCCCGAGTGAACCTCCACCACCCACTGGTTTACCGGTGATCACACCAGGGGTGTACTGACCGGTGATGACGGAATATTCATCCATCATCCAGCCCATCATTTGAGGATTTGATCCAACATCCGGGGCGGGTACGTCCTGTCGGGGACCAATTACCTGCCACAAACTGCGGACAAAAGCACGACACAAGCGCTCTTTTTCGCCATTTGATAGCGTTGCCGGGTCAAGGACGATACCGCCCTTCCCACCTCCCAGGGGGATATCCGCAACAGCGCATTTCCAGGTCATCCACATGGCCAAAGCACGAACGGTATCTGCCGTCTCTGCGGGGTGAAAGCGAATTCCACCTTTAGCAGGTCCCCGTGCATCATTGTGTTGCACACGATACCCTTGGAAGACGCGGATATTCCCATCATCCATGCGAATTGGAATTCGCAAATGGTATTCTCGCAACGGAAAGCGTAGCATCTCCCGTATTTGTTGATCGAGGCCCAAAAGATCGGCAACTTGATCAAATTGTTGTTGCGCCATGGTAAAAGCATTGGTGTGTTCTGACATTGTTTCTCCTATCGGTTGGTTTTTAATAGGTTTTACGAAATAAATTTTTCAGGTTATAGTTTCATCGTAAAACTTTATTTAATCAAAAATACGCCGGCATCTCGGAAGAAAACCCGCGCAATTCTTGGCTCAGTTGTCCCTGATTTAAGAACATCCCTGCTCCAAACAAGTGTTAATCAAGTTAACCATAACTGAGATTCAAAAATCCGTCAATATGCGCTCCGTAAAATTTTCACTGTGCGATTCGTCACAATAAAAAACACAAGGTTAGTTTCCAATGATCACCGATATGTATTCAGGTGGGGAAAGGCGCATTATTCGCAATTAATAAATGGAACTTCAATCGTGGAAAAAGCGTCTATATGACGAAAGCAAATATTAATTATCCAAACACAGATTTTTTGGAGGATCAAAATGAACAAAAAAAGTTTCCTATTATTATTTAGTATCCTGGCTTTAGGCTTCCTGGCAGCCTGCTCTCCATCTGCAGCGCCAATCAGCCAGGAGCATGTCCGATCGCTTTCTGTCAATGGTCTGGGCCGTGTGACCATTGTTCCTGATTTAGCAATGATCAACATCGGCGTACATTCCGAAGCGGAACTTGTCGCAGACGCTTTGGAGAAAAACACCGCCCAAGCGATTGCCATTTCGAAAGCTCTGCAAAATATGGGGATTGACGAAAAGGACATTCAAACCTCTAACTTCAATGTCTATCCCAATGACCGCTGGAATCCAATTACTGGAGAAGTAGAAGGACGCTACTATGCGGTTGAAAATACAGTTAATGTGACTGTCCGTAATCTTTCGAACCTTGGCGAAGTGCTTAATACCGTCGTCAAAGCCGGCGCAAATTCGATTTATGGCATCTCCTTCAATGTTGAAGATCGCTCAGCAGCCGTGACCGAAGCGCGAAATTTAGCAATTGCCGACGCAAAAGCCAAGGCTGAAGCCGTTGCCGCTTCTGCTGGTGTCAAGCTGGGTGAGATTATCAGCATCAGCGTTTACGAAAGCGGTGCACCCATCGCTGCCTACGATGGCTTTGGGGGGATGATGGCAGAGGAAAAGGACATCCCCATTGCAGCCGGAACATTAGCCATCACAATGGAATGTAATATCAGCTATGCAATTCAATAATTTCCACCCATTCTTCTAAAAACAGTGGGAGCTACCCATACAATAGCTCCCGCTGTTTTTGATTAATTATTTTCATTTTTAAAAATCACTTAATTTTTGCAAAGTGAGTATACTGTTAACCCTTACCCAAATTTCTATGCCCATATTCTACAGGTGGATTTAGAAAATTTTACGATTATCACAGGAGTTTCAAGCATGCAAATTGTAACCGATAGCGGCTATGATATGTCCCCGCAACAAAAAGATGGGCTGCCCATCCACACCCTGCCCTTAAAAATTGCACTTTCTGGCAAATCCTATCGTAGTGGCAGCGATATCCAGCCCGAAGAATTTTACACTCTGCTTGAAAACACCGAGGACATGCCGACCACTTCAACCCCTTCTGCAGGCGAATTTATAGAACTTTACCAAAAAATTTCTGAAACCGGACAGGATATCCTTTCCATACATATTTCTTCTGGTTTAAGCGGTACTTTCAACATCGCACAAAATGCAGCTAGCCAATTACCGGACCTCAACATCCAGTTGGTAGACACACGGACACTTTCTGCTGAGATGGGCTGGCAGGTGGAAGCTGCTGGCCGAGGAATCCAGGCTGGCTGGCCATTGAAGAGGATCCTGGAACATATAACCAAAATTCGGGAAGCGACGGAAATGGTCTTCACCCTGCCTGATCTTTCATACCTGATTCACGGTGGACGGATCAGTCATTTGAAAGGATTACTTGCAAATCTGCTGGGCATCAAACCCTTGATTAGCGTCGAGAAGACAGACGGAAAATACTATGACCGTGGCAAATTCCGGACTTTCCAACGTGCCATCCAGGCAATTCCTGTGTATATTGCTAAGAAATTTTCCGAAGGGACACCGCTTCGCGCGCAAATCGGACATGCCAACAACCCCGATGCAGCCGCCCAGTTAAAAGAAGCCACGGAAGCCCTTTTTAAGTGCCATTGGCTGCCAGATTGCTCTATCTCCCCAGTGCTGGGCGCACATACCGGTCAAGGGCTGGTTGGGCTGGTCTTTGCTCCGTTAAGCAGTTTACCTGCATAAATTCTGCAGCGGAAACTTCGTCAAATCAGATTGTTTTGCGATTAATTAAAAAACCCCGAGGGTCAACATGGGACCTCGGGGTTGTTGTTAATAACAGCTTTTTATGGCATGGGGTTGCTATTCGCCCAATCGTCACCGATAATAAAAATTATATCAAACCCGGGATCCACCTCATCGTTGTAGAAAATATTTAGAGCCGATAATCCAGAGGACTCTGCCAAGAATTTTAAGGCATAAGGCTTACCGCTATAAACATAAATTTGGCTGAATACCGTATATTCGGCGTTTGTTTCTTCCGTGATATTGAAGCCCTGTTCACGAAGCCATTCGGCGGTTTTGGCAGCCAGGCCTGCCTGCGAAGACCCATTGCGAACGGATACCCGCGCCCCTTCTTCAGCAATGATATCTCTGATTGCACCTTCTGCTGCCGGACCTAAAATATCGCCCGTTCCAAAGATTTCATCCCGCAATAGACGAATTTTATCCGGCACCGGCCTCAAAATATCAAGGCCATCTTCCGATTTTGCCATGGTCGTGTACTCGTTGCTGATCACCAGGGTTTTTATATCGTCACGGTTCACATCTAGCACAGACCATGCCAACTTGATGACTTCGTTAACGGACATGTTCGTGTGAACTCCAGCAGAAATATCATTATAGATCTGTGGAGCATTTGCCACCAGTTTAGGCATCATATTAAATTCCAGGATGCGGTCGCGCACTGCCATAATAAAATGCTGCTGTCGTTGTGCCCGGGCAAAATCGCCACCTTCACCTGCTCGAGAGCGCACGTATGCCAGTGCATATTCACCAGGCAAGGTGACGATTCCCGGCTCAATGGTGACTGTATTCCACTTGCCGCGACGATCCAATACCATCGGCTCGTCAAAGGTCAAACGAACGCCATCAATATGATCGATAAAATCCACAAAGGCTTGAAAATCAATTTGAGCATAATATTGGATTGGGATTCCTAAAAGCTCTTCTACGGTTTTCATCGCCAGACCGGGTCCCCCGCCCGGCAAATTATAAATCTCCCCTAAATAATAGGCCGTATTAATCTTGTTGTACTCAAATCCAGGGATTGGTACCCACAAATCACGCGGGATAGAAAGCATACCAGCGGTGTCAGTGAGTGGATCAAAGGTCAGCACCATCATGGTATCGGTACGTGGGGTTTCCCCTGCTTCCCAATCGCGATAGTCCAACCCCATAAGGAGCAGGTTTACCCGGCTGATACCATCCCAGGGTTCTGGTGTGGGCAGGTTTGCGGATGGAATGAACTCCAGTGTGGGCGCTTCCGTCAACGCATCAGCCTTGCCATCCGTAGAAGATGGAATTTTGATAATCGGGTCACCCGGCAATGAAAAAGTTTGATTGGTAGCCACCACATATCTGGCTATTCGAAAGCCAAAAAAGGCGCCTGCCAATGCCAATATTAAAAATACACCAAGAATAATTCGGGTGGTTCTATCTTTTGGGAAAGAATGGGCGATCTTTTTAAAAAAGGACATCTCAAAATCTTATTTGTGAAAATATTGGATTAATGTTCAAGCATCCATCAAGAAAATTTAATTAACAACCAAGAGTGGAGATTTTCTGTTTTTCAAAACCGATCATGAAAAAGGCGGTGGGGGAACTGGCAGATCTTTTTTATCGATTTCAATCCACTTGTCGCCTTCATCGATCAACATCACCGGAATATCCTCAACAATGGGATATTTCCGTCCACAATCCTGGCAAATAAGCCAGTAATCTTTATAATGTTCAAGCAGCCCATCTGAATTCTGAACACAATGTGGGCACCGTAACATATCGAGTAATTCTTGAATGACCATCAAACCTCCAGATTTTTTCCATAAGGGGTATGACTGAACAGACTGAATTAATTCTATTCTATCTCGCCGGTTCCGTCTACCAGTTCGCCTTTCAAGGCTCAGTTTGTTTTTTGTTCCGGGATTCCTTCTGTGCCAGGACCATATTCGAATATTGCCTGCCAGGGGTAAAAATGGGTGTAAAAAGCATCAGAGAAATAGACCTGGTCATTAAGATAGACCGTACGGGTTACGTTAATATCAGCGCCATCAGCCGCATAATCAATTTGCTTGATGGTGCCCTTGGGTAGATCCGGATTCTCTCGATAAAGTGGCTCCGGCGCTTTAACAACATTTGTCGGACCGGTTGTGTGCCAGTCAACGGTGCGCCCATCACTGGTGGAATAAAATTTCCAGGTCAGAGAGTAATTGCCCACATAAGTTTCCATTAATAACCAGTGATCCGTGTCGTTGATGAATTTTATATCAACAAAGGGTACGTACACCGTAGCATCCAAACCTGCCAAATTCGGATCACGGGCGCCGTTGCTTAATTGCTCGTAATACCCAACCCGGTAAGAATGGGCATGACGCTCAGTGATGGGAAAACCAGCAAAAAAGGCTGTTCGGAAGAGGGTGGTGCTTACCTGGCAAACGCCCCCGCCGACACCCTGGATGGTTTGATCTCCATAAATGATGGGCGCCTCGGCATAACCGCTATCCAGGCTGATATTACCCAGAGCCTGTGCCATGGAGAAGGTCTCACCTGGTTTCACCAGCAAACCGTGAAAGCGATTGGAAGCCGTCTGGATATTCTGCACACGAGCTGCTTCTGAACCATAGAAGTAAGAGGTGTACTGCTTCACCAGTTCAGTAATACCCAGTTCTTCACCGCGAATTTCATCGGTGACCTCCGGGTCGAAGGTAGTAAATGCCAATGTGACCGTGTGGTCGCCCTGCAATAGTTCGGTATTAATTTTTTCAATACTGGCTTTGATGTCTAAATCTCGTCCGATCACTGCCGGTTCTAAGACCTCCAATTCACCTGTATCGTCATCGAAGATAAACCGCGCATTGACCGGATTAACATACAGGCCGGGTGCCAGGCTGCTGAGGTAAACATAGAACAAATCCTCATTGATCCCAACCTGGTATTCTGGCTCATCCTCCAAATCACCTTCAACCCGAAGGACTGAAAGCATGGCAGCCAGATCCTCCGGGGCAATCGTCCAGGATTGCGGCTCGTCCCCTTCCTGCGCTGGTGCAGTCAATATCAGGGGGCCGCTAAGGATTTTTCGCGCCTGCTCTGCCTGGAGTTCCACATCCATGATGAGCGGTTGCGTCTCAATCACTTTAAGTGGGATTTCTGCATCTTCCAGCTGCATCAATTGGAGTGCTGTCACAGCCAGCATGGCAGGGAGGTCAACTTCACGCCCTACCTGTCCACCGATAACAGAAACATCGGTGTTGTTGAGACTCAGGGAAGCTTCAATCACTGGTTGATCGACCTCGTTGGCAATAGATTGAAGTGCTTTCAATGCAACCCTTTCGTCATAGGTTGCTACTGGGGAGACCAGCACGCCCTTAAACCAGGCACGAACTTTCTGAAAGAAGTTTGGAACAAGCCAGCTTCCTCGTCCTACAGTATAGGCTTGCTGGGCGCTAATTGTAGGATCAATGCGATATCCCAACTCGCCGGGCGTAAAAGTCCAGATTAAATCTTGATAGGTATATTGAAGGCTGCCTTGCTCTGCAAATTGTAAGGACTCCCTCAATCTTAAATTGGCTTCATCAAGCGTCAGACCGGACAAATCGATATCATATACATAAACGCCCGGATATACGCGATGGGCATAAACCACCTCAAATCCTACCAGGGCAGCGATCATCACGAACCCAAAAACTGCCAAAGCAATTGGTAAAGCAAAAGCCAGTCGCTTAATGATCGGGATTGCGGTGCCTGTTGGTTCATCTTTGTTCGTCATAGGACTCGATTATACTGCATTGGTTTTTAAAAAGCGCCCCTGGCAAATGCTGCTGCAAATAAAAAAAAACAGGCACAATAATCGGATGGTTCGTCAAATCAATGGGAATTAATCATTTATAATAAAAACAAACCGCTTCAAACCAGAATGATTGGGGCAGACATGACCATATCTATGATTATATTGATCGTTTTCATCTTTGCGGCTCTGGTCCTGTTTTCCATAGAAACCTTGCCAGCAGATGTAGTAGCCCTGGGATTGATGATGGCATTGATCCTTACTGGCGTCCTGCCTGCTGAAATCGCCTTTGAAGGTTTTGGCAGCGATACTTCTTTGATGATCCTGGGAATTCTGATTTTAACCGCTGCGCTGGTGCGCACCGGGATTGTCCAGATTCTCTCTCGAAAAATCTTTCAATCGGTCGGATCAAGTGAAAAACACTTATACTGGATCGTAACCGGATCAGCAGGCTTGTTCAGCGCCTTTATCTCCAACACAGCCACAGCCGCCTTCTACACGCCCATGACAATCGGTTTGGCGAGGCGGCTGAAAATTAATCCTTCAAAATTGCTGATGCCGATGGCTTTTGCAACCATCCTGGCCAGTTCGGTCACACTGGTGGCTACTTCCACCAACCTTGTCGTCAGCGGGCAGTTAACCCAATATGGAATGGCTCCCCTGGGTATGTTTGAACTGACCGCGGTGGGCGTGCCGATATTAATCGTAGGATTGCTGTATATGTATTTTATCGGTCAACACCTGATCCCCATTCGCGGTGCTGATAGTGCAGACCCTCAAACAGAAATCCTCGCGTACCTGGCGGAATTTAAAGTGACCCCTTCATCGCCCTGGGCTGGTAGATCCCTGAGCGAAATTGGGTTGGGCAAAGAATATGACCTTTTTATCCTGCGCATTTTAAAAGAATCCGGTATTCCTGTTGAACCTCGTGCTAATGCAATCCTGGAGCCTGGCGATCGCGTGTTAATTGAGGGCAACAAAAACAACCTGGTCGATTTGAGGGAAAAGAATCTGGTTGAATTTGCCGGAGAGTTCGAATCGGATATGGCAAAAAACCTGTCCATGGCAGAAGTGATCTTGTTGCCTGGCTCGCCATTAATTGGGCGTACGTTGCGTGGCGTAAACTTCAGAGATCGTTTTGGGTTACAGGTGCTGGGCATCAACCGCAAAGGTGAGACCATCCGCCGGCGTATCAGCATGACCCGGTTGATGGTTGGCGATCAATTATTACTCCAGGGCAATCCGGAAACAATCCAGGGCCTGGGTAAAAACACGAGTTTTCGGGTCGTCACGGGAAAGTTAGATGTCATGCCCGAGACTTCTAAAGCCCCCCTGGCATTGGGCATATTTGGTGGTGTGATCCTGCTGGTCTCGTTCAATCTCATTTCTCTGCCCGTGGGCGTCATGTTGGGGTCCTTGATTGCGTTTATCACGCGCTGTATCACCCCCGAAGAGGCTTATCGCCAGATAAACTGGAGCGCCTGGTTATTGATCGCCTGCATGCTGGCTTTGGGGCGAGCCATGGAAGTAACTGGTTTAGCCTCACTGCTGGCCGACAAAATCGTCGCTCTGGTCGGCGGATATCACCCCATCCTGCTGCTCTCAACCTTCTTTTTTCTGTCATTGGCATTAACACAACCCATGTCAAATCAGGCTGCCGCGGTGATCATCACCCCGATTGCCATCCAGGCTGCTCACCATTTGCATCTCAATCCCCGTACCTTTGCCGTGATGATTGCGATCGGCGCCAGCAATTCGTTCATCACACCATTGGAGCCAGCCTGTCTGATGGTTTATGGTCCTGGCAATTATCGCTTCTTTGATTTTGTAAAAGTCGGTTCTATTCTGACGATCTTAATCTATTTAATTGCGGTATTAATGGTGCCCTGGCTCTGGCCGTTATAGCAAAAAATGGTCAAACCATATGTATGTAGACTTTTTTCAGTGGTTTTTTAACAAAAGATAAAATAATCCGACCCGAAGATGGCGTTTGTTTTTAAATATCGTACCAACAATAAACTTGTTGGCAAAAACAACCTTCCCCCTTTTTAGAAAATTATTCTTCCAAAGTATAATATGCTTCTGGAACCGGGTGTCTGCCAGACCAAACTACTTTTCTGAAATAGGTTGGGTCGGTGTTGCCTTCCGAATTAATCAATAGCACTTCAGAATCTCGCCCCAGACCCAGGGACTCTCGCAAGGGTCCATATTCCGATCTTTGCATGATGAACATCAATGCACCCAGGGTTGACGCGCCAGATTCACCGGAGATCACAAAGGGGTCACCAGCCAACGGCATTCCATACACTCGCATCCCTTTAGCCGCAACATAATCAGGGCTTTTTATAAATACATCGGCTGTATCCCACAGATTGCGCCAGGCCTGTGGATTAGGCTCGCCGCACGCCAGTCCTGCCATGATGGTATCCAATTCTCCATCGACTCTATAGGGTTCGCCATCGCCAATTTCAGCGGAATGAAACAAACAGGCTGCTTTATCAGGTTCTACCACAATCGAACGCGGACGTTCCGCTCCAAATAAGTGGGCGTAATACCCTATCGTGGAGGCAGCCAGAGAGCCAACACCCGCCTGAACCAGGATATGGCTGGGTTTAATAATTCCCTGGGCTGCCAGTTGTTCCTGTGTTTCGACAAACATAGTCACATACCCCTGCATTACCCAGCGCGGAACATCTTCATAGCCTGGCCAGGAAGTATCCGATATCACCTGCCAGCCGTTCTTTTGCGCATCTTCATTTACCTGCCGGACGGCATCATCATAGGTACCTTTTATCACTACCACCCGGGCGCCATTGTTCTCAATTGCTTGAATACGGGCACGCGAGGTCTTATCGTGGACATAAATGACGGATTTAAATCCCAGGCGAGAAGACGACCAGGCAACCCCACGACCGTGATTGCCGTCGGTGGCAGCAGCAAAAGTAAGATCGCCCAACTTTTCGCGGATCAGGTAGCGCCCTTCCGGAGAAAAAATATCCAGATCGTCAATGCCCAGTTTAGATTTAACAAAACTATAAATCGCAAAGGAGCCTCCCAGAACTTTGAATGAATTCAAACTGAGTCGGAAGGATTCGTCCTTGACCCAAATGCAACCCAGGCCCAATAAAGATGCCAAGCGTGGCAGGCTTTTAAGCGGGCTGACCTGGTATCCCGGGATACGGCTGTGAAAGTTCCGGGTTTGCCGGCCAATACCGTCCGGGAAAAATTCATCAACAGCCGGGCTCTTTTCAATAGTTCGAGCGCGTGGATTTTCGATCCAGGTAATTGGTGGTTTGTCTTTCATATCTCATTCCAATAAGTAACCGTTAAGCCAATATTTTTTAGGATTATACCCGTAGGCATGCGCCTTATTCTATATTTGAATCTGTGTTTGGGCGCCAGGAAATCCATTTTTATCACCCCTAATTTTTACGGCACAATACGCTGTATTGACTTATGGCTGGTTTTATACTTCCTTTCATAATTAGAACAAAAAACCCCGTACAAAACTGTACGGGGTTTTCATTATTCTGTGGTTGTTGTTAACGGGTTGCAGAAGGTCCGATATATTTCGCACTGCCAAACCCAAGGATCAATATGAAGATGAAGTTCAAAAAGAACAATCCCAACCCAAACCCTGTGCCTTTTCCAAAGGAGCGGGCAAGGTCCAGATCGATAATGATCATTATGATCACATTGACAATGGGAATCAACAATAAGAGCAGCCACCAACCGGGACGTCCAACAATTTCTAACAGGACATACAAATTATAAATGGGGATTAAGACTGCCCAGCCCGGTTTGCCCGCCTTGGTAAAGATCTTCCACATACTGACCAGGAGCAAAATACCCAGCACGAAACCAACCAAACCGGCCAGCAGTCCGAAAATTGCTCCACCAATAGGCAGGGTTTGGTCTTCCTGTGCCAAAACATTAAACAAATAAGGCAAAAACGTTAACATTATTATTTTCCTTTCAATTGACTTTCCATTAAATAGAATAAATCGGACAATTCTTATTATATTTGTATACTATTAAATTGTCAATATTTATTTGAAGAACTGCCGCGATTACACCTAAAAATACAATTGTCCCCGGTGAAAAACTTGCTGACTTTTTCGAGGTCTCTGTGGAAAAAGCGTGATCAGCCCACCAAGCGTCAGCACACCAGCGCCGATCCATAACCAGGAGACAAGCGGGTTGTAATAAATGCCGAACGCAGCCTGATTTTGACCGGCTGGCTGCCAATCGATCAAGATGGCGTACAGGTCCCTCGCCAGATTACCTTTCAACCCAGGGTGTGTGATTGCCAGTCCCATATTTTTGTAAATCTCTCTCTTGGGGGAAAGCGTACCCAATTCCTGTCCATCCCGATTGATAGAAAGCCGAGCAGTCGTGATAAAGCGCCCAACATCCTCATCGTGTTCAAGCGCATCAAATTTAAAGGTGAAACCGCCTAATTCCACACCCTCGCCAAGCGATAACGTTGTTTGAACCTCCTGCTGCAATCCCTCAATACCAATAATGCCAACAGCCATAAGAACGATCCCCATGTGCACCAATACAGCCCCATAGCCCCGCAGGTTGCCGAGCATCGGCGACCAAAGAGCGCTCCACACGTTCGTTGCGCTTCTACGGCGGTTGCTAATCACCTGGCGCAGGTAATCCATCAACATCACCAGGATGCTGAAGCCGACCAAGCCCAGGGAGAGCAGTACAAGCCCTTGATGGATATCCCAAAGAAGCCACGCCGCTATCGGCACCAGAATGGAAAGCGGTAACACAACTCGCAGGTATTTATTTAGACGGTAAAGACGCCTGCCTCCCCAAAAAGCCAGCGGGCAGACGCCTATCAGAAATACTAAAACGATGAATAACGGTCCGGTGATGCGTTTATACCAGGCCGGACCAACCGTTATCTGCTTACCACTAATAAATTCAGAAAGCACCGGGTAAACAACGCCTAAAAAGCAGATCGCCAAAATGCTTAATAAAACCAAATTGGTAAAGAGTGTTAGCATTTCTTTGTTAAAGCCAAATTCGGTTTCATAGGTCCCTATTAAATCCCGCCAACGATAGATCAACAATCCCAGGGAGATTAAAAACAAAACAGACGTATAAATAAACATGGGAATACCAATCTCTCCGCCGGCAAATGTATGCACCGAAGAAAGTACCCCAGATCGGGTGATAAAGGCGCCAAAGACTACCAAGATAAAGGTTAAAATCACCAAAACAAAATTCCAGCGTTTAAATCCATCACGGCGCTCCTGGAGTATTTGGGTATGAAGCAGGGCTGTCGCGCTCAACCATGGTAATAAGGCTGCAATTTCAACGGGATCCCAGCCCCAATAGCCACCCCATCCTAAAATATCGTATGCCCAGCGCATGCCAAGCACAAGCCCCAAGGATAGGAACACCCAGGTGACTATTATCCATGGACGGGCGATTTGCAGCCAGGTGTTTTCTTTTTGACCTGTTGCCAGGGCGGCAAGAGCCAGAGCGAAGGGGATAATAAAGCCAATAAAACCTAAATAAAGCGCCGGTGGGTGCCAGATCATACCAGGGTGGCGCAACAAAGGGTTCAATCCCTGCCCATCCTGCGGAACAAACAGCACTGCACCGGAAGGTGGCAACAAAGAAAGGACGCTGCTGCCGTTGGGATACAACCAAAATCGTTCGAAGGGTGATTCAAAGAAAGTGCTGAGCATCAAGAAGAAGCCCAATGAGAGAAACACAACCAGCAGTGTCCACGGTAAAAGATCGACTTCATTTCGCCATTTTCGAAGCGCAAAGAAAAGAGAAAATCCTGCCATCAACCAGGACCAAAACAATAAAGAACCGCTTTGCCCACCCCACAGGGCTGTCAACCGTAAATAGAGGGGCATTTCTCGACTCGTCACACTGTAAACATAACCCACCTCAAAATGATGCCCCGCCAGCATCCACAATAACATGACCAGGCTAATCGTTACCAGCGGAAAGATCAACAGCAAAGAGATTCGTGCTGATTTAATCCAACCCGGTGTTTTCAATGTCAACCCAAATATGACAGCGATTAACCCATACACAGCCAACAGAAATGCCAGAGAAAGTGACAGATATCCTGCAACAGGAATCATGGCTTATTGTTCCACCTGATTTGGAAGTGCTTCTTCATATTTGCTGGGACATTTCAGCAAAAGTTCTTCGGCAATAAAGTTTCCCTCTGCGTTTAATGTGCCTGTTAATATTGCCTGTGCCTCATCTCTCAGCATGTCCGGTGGCGATCCTTGATAAAAGACGGCTAATCGGGGGTTATTGGGATCAATCACCGCCTGATGTAAAGCCTCACTTAATCCACCAGCCCGTTTAACAAGTTCCTTTTCTGCAGGAATATGCGCAATTAAAAAACTTAATTCACCTGAATGAGCATCATAAGATATGCTTTCACCAATTACAGCCCCTGAAACGCGCAGGTTCTGGCCGCGCAGATCATCTTCCGTACTCAGCAATTCCTGCACCGTCAGAAAAAATTCCCCTGTTGCTTTTGTCGCACTGATGACCATAAAAATCACCGCAACTAGAAATAATCCTCCCCCGACAATAAATTTTATTCGATTTTTTTTCGATCCATCAGAACCGGGTTTGTTCATGATCTGCTTCCTGGTTTATCCACTTCCTGTAATTTCAACGCAATAATTATATCGGATAGGATCATGATTGGCACACAAGCCAGCAAATCAAACCCAGCCAGGCACAACATAAACCCAATTAATTCGGTTTTTTCCAAGGATTTTTGTCCTATGGTATAGTATAAACATTCAAAAAGGCTTGGAGATAACCTGATGTATATTGCGATTGAGGGCGTTATTGGCGTAGGGAAAACCACCCTGGCACGCTTGCTACAACCTTATTTTGATGCAAATTTGCTTCTCGAAATATTTGAAGAGAACCCTTTCCTCAGCGATTTTTACGGCGATAGAGCCCGCTATGCCTTCCAAACACAAATATTCTTTCTGCTCAGCCGCTATCATCAACAGCGAAAGGGCGTAACTGAAGCCTTAACCGACAAGCCCTGGTTGCTATCGGACTACACCTTTGAAAAAGATCGCCTGTTTGCAGAGATTAACCTACAGGGTGATGAACTGGATATGTATTTCAACGTCCACGAAGCCCTGGCAGAAAAAATCACCAAGCCCGACCTGGTCATCTATCTTCAAGCCGACACCGATGTGCTCATGCACCGTATCGCTCAACGCGACAGACCCTATGAACGTCAAATGGAGACCGATTATATTCACACGGTTAACCTGGCTTATGAGCAGCACTTTGCCAACTACCCCGCTGAACTTTGCCTTACCATCAACACTAACCATCTCGATTATGTCCGCAATCTGGAAGATTTAGAAGCCATCAACCAGCGCATCAGGCAGGCTTTGAAATTAGCACCTTTTCAGGAAAGTTTGCCGATCGATTTCTAACACTGGAGGCAGATTATGCGCATCACCAAAGCTTTACTGCATAAGCTTGCAAACGATACGATCAAACAGCGTAAACGCAGCGAGCCAGACCTGCATGCAGCATATTTAATGGGCTCCTTATTAGGTGATGACCCCCTGTTGGGTGGCTCCACAGATATCGATCTGGTGCTGGTACATCGATACCTTGCGCCTGTGGAACGTGAAACCACTGCCCTGACTCCTGAAGTTTCGTTAGATATCCTGCACAGCCGACTATGAGCCTCCACGCCAGTTTCGAAAAAATGCTCTGATGGGTTACCCCCTTATAAACAGCAACATCATCCTCTTTGATACCGATCATTGGTTAGAATTTCTTCAATCCAGCGTGACTGCTGAATTTCATCGCACAGACAACGTCCTGGCTCGGGTAAATGCCTTATTGAGTTCAGGGCGCGAGATCTGGCAAAATTTATATGCCACTCCGCCCGCGGAACACCTTAATTGGCTTGACAATTTTTTACAAGCCCTGGCCTTTGGAGCAAATGCCCTGGCGGGTTTGATTGGACCCCCATTAACCACCCGTCGCTTTATGCCAGATTTTAACCAACGCATGCATACCCTGGGCACGCCAGATATTTACCCCGTTTTTTGTGGCCTTTTGGGCTGCATGGAAGAGCACGAGAATAAATTTTCGGTATGGATTGACGCTTTTGAGAAAGACCTGGAACTCTTCGCAGGTACAGGTTCTCCACCGCCTCATCTTTCTGCCTGTCGCCAGGCTTATTATGTACAGGGTATCAAGGCTCTGGCCTATGATGACAATCCAACCCACATGGTTTGGCCCCTTTTACGCACCTGGTTGGATCTCCACATTGCCAGCCCACAAGAAACACCTGGATTTGACATCTGGCAGGATTTACTGAATTCGCATAATTTCACCGAAGAAGTCTGCGATGCCAAAGTTCGTGGGCTGGATGCTTTCCTCGACCGTATTGAAATATTAATTGAAACCTGGTCAAACACCTACGCATTTTGACGTACTTGTTTCGGTTTTCTTCGCATCTTTATTAAAAATGAAAACCAAATAATTATCAACCTGTGGACAACTCCCCTTAAACTGTGGATAACTCATGATAAATGTGGATAAACCCTCCAAAAAGCGTCTCTATTTGGATATCTTTTTTGGATAAAGATTGGATAAATTCCTGTAATAAATCCCTTTCTTAACTTGTAGTAGGGTTTTATTCGACTTTTTCAATCACCTTCCACAATTTATTGTTGAAAAATTTCTTTATCTCATCTTGTATTTTTTCACTATTTCAAGCATTCTCAAGCGTTTTTCTGCAATATCAACCTCAAAATTATCAACTTGATCACCAATTAAGTGCTTTTGTAAAATTTTTCCACATATCCACAGCCCCTACTACGATTACTATTTTTAATTACTTTAATAACAAAGGTGTGAATAATATTTTTAAACCCATCATCAACAATGGATTTTCCTTCGTAATGAAAAATTTATCTGTTATGATAATGTTTCCTCGGTGAATTAGGCCTTGACTTAATATACCGATCGGTATATTATGATGATATGGATAATCGACAGCGCTTATTAGATTGTGCTCTGGTTCTTTTCAGTTTGCGTGGCTACGATGCCGTAGGCGTGCGCGAAGTGGTTGAAGCCGCAGGAGTAACCAAACCAACCCTCTATCATTATTTTCAAAGTAAACGTGGTCTGCTGGATGCATTGTTGGAAAGAGATGCTGGAAGGCTTTACTCCGAAATAATGAATAGAGCAGCATATCGAGGTGACCTGGTGTTGACCCTCGAAAACATCCTCAAAACTTATTTCTCATTTGCACAATCTAATTCAGCCTATTACCGAATGCAATTGGGAATGTATTTTTCTGCCCCAGACAGTGAAGGAAACCAGGCCATCCGTCCTTACGCACTGGCACAGCACCGACTGCTTGAAGAAATTTTTACCCAGGCCGTAGAAGATCATGGCAATTTGCGGGGCAGGCATGCCCGCTACGCTGCAGCATTTTTAGGAGTGACAAACGCCATGATAGGACTTTATTTGAACGAAGAAATTGAATTAACAGACGAATTGGTGCATCAAACTATTCACCAATTTATGCATGGCATCTTTAGTTAAAAGGATTAAATTTTTTTTTATAAAATATATACCTAACGGTAATTACATCGAATATGGAGTTTGCGAATGACCTCTTATTGGTTTCAGAATTCAATAATTTATCATCTTTTCCCACTTGGTTTAGCAGGAGCCCCACCAGCTAACCACACCAGTGAAACGGTTGAAAATAATTTTGGTCAGATATACCCCTGGATTGTGCATGCCAAATCCCTTGGTGCTAACGTAATCTTCCTGGGACCTGTTTTTGAATCATCCACACATGGCTACGACACGCGAGATTTTTATAATATTGATCGGAGGCTGGGGAATAATTCAGATTTCGAAAATTTTGCCAGTGCCGTTAAACAGCAGGGTATGCAATTGGTGATTGATGCTGTGTTTAACCATGTGGGGCGGGAGTTTTGGGCTTTCCGAGACGTATTGGAAAAGGGAGAACAATCAGCCTATACAAATTGGTTTGAGAACCTTCACTTTGGTACGACCAGCCCGAAGGGTGACCCGTTTGGTTATGAAGCCTGGCAAGGGCATTACGACCTGGTTAAACTCAATCTGGCAAATCCAGATGTCCGAAAGCACATCTTTGATGCAGTGCGTATGTGGATGGATATGTTTAAAATAGATGGGCTCCGGCTTGATGCTGCAGATTGTATTGATTTCGATTTTTTACGCGCATTGCGAGATTTCGTAAAAGCACGCAGGAGCGACTTCTGGTTGATGGGTGAAGTGGTACATGGCGATTACCGGCGTTGGGCAAATCCTGCAACTTTAGATTCAGTTACTAATTATGCCTGTTACAAAGGTTTATACTCCAGTTTAAATGATGGAAATTATTTTGAAATTGCACATACTTTAAATGATCAATTTGGAGAAAGAGGGCATTACAAGGATCTGTATCTATACAATTTTGTGGATAATCATGATGTTGATCGTGTGGCCAGCAAACTGCACGAAGAGCGTCATCTGTACCCTTTGTATTTACTGCTTTATACGCTTCCAGGAATTCCTTCAATTTATTACGGGAGTGAATGGGGCATTCAGGGGAAAAAAGGTGAACATACGGATGCCCCTCTGCGCCCAAAACTGGTCATTGACGATATAAAATCCCCGCACCCAGACCTTTTAGGAGTCATCTCAAAGCTGGGCGAAATCCGCAAAGGCTCAACAGCCTTGAGGCAGGGCGACTTTAAAATCTTGTTTGTAAATCACCAACAATTGGCTTTTAGCCGTCAAACTTTGGAAGAAACGATGGTGGTGATCTTAAACAGCAGCTTCGAAAATATAGACCTTAACCTGGCCCTACCTGGGCAGGAAACCGCATTCATTGATTTAATAAACCCTGGAGAGAGATTTAATGCTCATGATGGTCAACTGCAAATACCGCTTCAACCATCCTGGGGGAGGATTTTGAAATCTGTTCGTTAATTTTGATGGAAATTACTAAAAATCTAGAAATCGGTGCTGATAAAAACAAGTGAATTGACGGACTATTTGTGGGATCATTTACGTTTGTTGTTTTGCATGCTGTTTGGAAAAAGACCGCCCTTTTCAGTGTGCTCCTCACCTGTTTTCGCATTGCGATAGTTGCGAATGGGAATTAGAGTAAGCGAATAGTTTTTCTCTTGAGCCCACAGGGCTAATAAGCGCAATTCGTTCAAAGCGTTTTTAACAGCCAAACCCTCTTCAACCCCAAAGCGATATGTAAAGAAGCCGGGGTTTACCTCAAGGTAATTCAAAATTGAATCCCAAGCAGCAATTAACGGTTCCAGGTCGCTGCGGAAAGTGACATCTTTTACTGGATGAACGGGTAATCGCAAGTTGCGTATAAAAATATCAAGGATCGTTGGGTTAAATAAAAAGCGTGCATAGGCGGAGCCATGTTCGATCTGTAAATGTTCGGGCAGGTCAAGCTGTGTATCCACTGCGCCTGGATGGACTTCAACAGTTAAGCAGAATTTTTCGTCGAACCTCTGGCTGCTTTTTTGGATATCATCTTGCGGCACAAGATCCCGGATCTGTGCCAGAATTTCCTGTGCAGAACGATCCAAAACGTCTCTCAGGGAAGCCAGACCCGGATCAGCAACAACGGCTGGGATTAATTCGCCGACATTCATTGTTAATCTGGGGCGTTTTAGCGTTAAAGCGGCTTGTACACCACCCATCACACCCCCAAAACCAATCGGAATAATGGGAGCTTGCGTGCGATAGCTCAGCCAGGCAGCACCCAGTTGCGCTTGCATCTGACCCGCATCCCAGATACCGCCTTCGGGAAAGATGCCTAAAATACCGCCCTGCTCCAGGACGCCAGCAGCAGCATTTAATGCCTGGCGATCCAGGTTTCCACGGTTTACAGGAATTAATCCATATGCGTTTACAAAAAAGGCGTAATGTGGGTCAAATGGGATATCTCCAGTCCCAAGGAATTCGACAATCGCCGGACTATAGGCAGCCATCATTACCGCTTCAAGTACGGCTGCGTGATTGCCAGCCAGAATCGCCGGACCTTTTTTCGGCAATCTTTCTATCCCATAAATTTCCACATTGGCAAAAAGCGACAAGAGAACTTTTCCCAGCGCTATCATTGTTTTTCTGATCAGCACTCTACGCGGGTATGGGATATCAGTAGTAATCTTGTTTTTTGGCATCATAAAATTTTATTGCGTGTTCGTCCGATTAATTAATCGATAGATTTTCTAGGCAGAGTTGAGTTTCGAAATTAAAATTGAGTAGCGAAGATGATTATAGCCGATGAAGGAAAAGCGTGTGTAAGCAATCCGCGTTAAAAGCAATTAACACTGAAGTGCGGTAAATACAACCAAATCAGAAAGTATAATGACTTGGTCAGATGTCAAAAACTAAATGTTTGTGAAAGCAAAGCATTTAAAATAAGATGAGTGGAAAATAATCATGGATTTTTCAAAAATCAGCTATCGAAGTTTTTTGGGGCGTATGGTCAGGCTGCCTCTGCGGCTTATTCCTAAAACGGCTGTTTTTCCGATCTTACAGGGACAGTTGCGGGGAAAGAGATGGGTGGTCGGTGCTGGCAACCACAGTTACTGGCTGGGCAGTTATGAAATCCGAAAACGGCAGGTTTTTGAACGCGAGATCAAACCGGGCATGGTCGTGTTTGATATTGGCGCTAACGTGGGTTTTTACAGCCTGCTGGCAGCACAACTAACGGGGAAAGCAGGTAAAGTTTACGCTTTTGAGCCGCTACCGCGCAACGCTGAATACATCCATAAACATGTGGCATTGAACAAAATCACTACAATCGCGGTTTTCGAAGTTGCTGTTGGTGATAAAAATGGCGAAGCCTGGTTTGAACCGGGCGTCAGTATTGCCACCGGTCACCTTTCCGAAACCGGCACAATCCGGGTGCGACAGGTGAGCCTCGATACATTGATGGCTGAAGGGCTCCTTACACGCCCGGATGTGATGAAAATCGATGTCGAAGGGGCTGAATATGACGTGGTCAGAGGAGCCCAGGAAATTATTCAAGCCTACCGACCCTTGATCTTCTTGGATACCCATGACCGCACTGCCCACACGGATACAATCGGGTTTTTAGCCGAGATGGGTTATCAATTTGAGCAAATTGACAACCTCCCCCTGGCGGAATCAAAAGAACTGCTTGCCAGCCCATAAAAAACCCTCAGTATTTAAGATATTTATATTAAATATCGAATCGATTAATTCCAGCGATATGTACAGTTCCTGGCTGATTGAGCGCACCATCGATTTGTATTTCAACCGGCAGGAAATGTTTGATAACCATTGCATTTGTTTCCAGGTGCAGTGTGATCGCATTGGTTCGAAAACTTGAGGTCCCATTGATCAGTGAGAGCGGCAGTAAAAGTTGGTCTGCCAAGAACGGATCAACACAGCCGTCGCTTTGAAGAAAGTCCAGTAATTGATCGACAGCTTCATCAGCAACCTCTTCGGCGGGTTTGCCGGGTGCGCCCAAAGCGCTGTAACAAGCGCTTCCGCCCTGGTCAAATTCTGCTTGCAACAGGAGGAAAGTACCTTTGCCGGGGGAGGGCATGGTCAAGGTGTTAATTTTCGAGTTTTGGCATACAGGGTACAAACGGCGTAGTGCCTGGTGTTTTTGGCGCCTGGCGATCGCCTCATCAAGGTTTGCCACACCTGAAAGGCCTCGAATCTGGCTAAGTTCCCCGCGCTTCAAGCAATTAAAAGGGTGCAGATCGCGTGCGGGCAAAATTTTCACCTGCACTTCTCCTCCACCACGAGGATAAAAACCCGATTTTGTAAGGCTAATCTCTGCGCGAAAACCAATCTGGAGCATCACCGGCAGCCATTGGTATGTCAGGTAATGAAAAACGGGACTCCACGGAACATGGGTGCCGCCGGTAAGGACGACATAAGATGTCCCGCCAGCAAAACTTAAAGGCAGAAAAATTGTCTGCAACAAAAGTGTGAGCGCTCCTGCCGTGGAAATATCAAAACGATACCGGCCAGGGCGTAACTTGCCCGGGACGAGGGTCAAGGCGTCGCTGTTCAGTTGCGCACCAGAAACTTCAGCCCCGGTAAGTTTTGCAATCGCTTTGACCGCTGTCAGGTGTTGCGGACGCAATCCAGGTTGGCTGCGATGCGCCCGTATGTGGTGGATATATACGGGCAATCCCGTCAGTGCAGAAAGGGTCAGACTGGTACGGATAACCTGGCCGCCGCCTTCACCGGCAGCACCATTTATTTCAATCATCATCTACCCAGTTTAAATATTCTTGAATAACTGTATCTTACCATGTTTGTTTCACGTGAAACATTGGGCTTGGTCTGACCCACTCAAAGAGCGACGTTTTATATCCCGTTAAGTCTGACAAATTTTGGGGTATAGTGGTACTGTTTCACGTGAAACATACCGTTTTTCTCGAGATTTTTTATTTTCGGCTTGTGGAACGAGGCAAGAGCAGGAATGGCGTACCGCACTTTGGTCTTTAATCAAAACCCTGTTGCCAAACAGGGGCTGGCAACGGCCTTAATGGAGGCGCTTCGAAAGGTGCATTTTGAGAGCCTTTGCCAACAGTATGGTTTGGATACTGGATTGATTGAGCCAGCTTTGTACAATTTGTCGGTTGAGGTATCTTTGGGTTCAACGCAGCCCCTTTTTCTTCTGCATTATCAAAACAAAGATAAGCCGCCAATTATCGTCAGCGAATGGGAGTGCACCGAGGTTTGCCAGCGTCAGATTCTGGGTGATGTTGTACCTGCTGAATCAGCGAAATTTTTCAAAGCGTTTATGAAGAGGGTCAAGACAATTTACACCGTAGAGCTGGAAAGATCGCAATTAACGAATTTGGGGCTTTTGCTGGCATATGAAGTCGTCCGATGGTTGGCCGCACAGGGCACAGGTCTTGTGTTTGGGTTGGATCGAGCCTGGTACCGGTTAAATAAATATCATGCGTTCATCCTGTTGAAGTGAGTGTTTTTGACCTTAAATGTTTCCGCAGTCTCTAAAAATTGCAGCTAAAGCGTACGATATAAGCAATTAATTTTTCTTGTATGAAACCTAATAGAAGCAGCATAAAAAAAGTGCCTTCAATAGGCGCTTTTTTAATCCAAAGTTATTAAGTGCTCAGCTGATGTGCATGGGCATGATGATGTGCTTGAAATGATCATCCCCTTGCGGGCGAATAAGGCCGGGTGTGTTGGCAGCATTGGTTTCCAACCAGACATTATCGGCTTTAATTACCTCCAGGACCTCTCGCAAGAAACGGACGTTGAAAGCAACCAGCAGAGGCGTGCCATCAATTGAAGCGTCCACAAGAATTTCGGAGGAGCCCGTTTGTTCCGACTGGGCTGAAATTTCCAAAACGCCGGGTGCGGCAGCATCGGTTTCAGGGATAATGTTCAGACGAGCCACGTTTGTACCCTCACGGGCAATGATTTCCGCCTGTCTGCAGGCTTTGAGTAACCCGGTCGTTGAAAGCAGGGTGTGGGTTTTAAAACTTGGTGGGATAATGGCTCGATAATCGGGGAAAGTGCCTTCAATGAGTTGAGATGCCAGCTCAAGGGTATTTGTGTGGAAGATCACCTGACCACGCTCAGCGGGGAAGGACATCATGAGGGTTTCTTCAGAGGTGCTGCCGATGATCCGCGATAATTCGATGAGTGCACGGGCGGGAATAATGGCTTCAATAGGATGAGAAACCGGGTTCGGAATTGCATCTTCCCGAATTGAAATTCGGAATCCATCAGTAGCGGCCATGGTGATATGATCGCCATCCAATTTCAGAAGCACACCCGTTAACACCGGGCGAGCCTCTTCCGTTGATGCTGCAAAGGCCACTTGCTGAACCATTTCTTTGAAGTTGGTGATGTTGAGGGGTACACCATTATCAAGGTCAGGCTCCGGTATGGGTGGAAATTCTTCAGCATCAATCCCTTTGATATTGGTATCTGAAGTACCACAGCGAACATTCAGGGTTTGAGTGCTTTTATCGAGGGTCATGATAACCTGTTCATTGGGTAAATTGTTGACCATGTCCGCGAATGTGCGTGCTGGCACGGTGAGAGCGCCCTCGCCTTCAATGCGTGCACCAAGCCAACTGGTGATGCCAATTTCGAGGTTGGTGGCAGACAGCCGCAGGCGGCCTTCGTCCGTTTTTATCAGGATATTCGAGAGGACTTGCAAGGTACTCCTGGGTGAAACCGCTCTCGATACCATGCTGACACTGTGGGCAAGTTGAGTTTGTTTTACGTGAACTTTCATCGGGTGCGCACCTCTCCTATCTCATTAAAGCCGTTATTTTTATCCTTAAAAGTATACATCGAAGGCAATATTTTTGCCAGTGCTTCAAACGATCGGATTTGTACCCCTTGTTGACAGGCTTAATGGTGTGAAGTAAGCTTATTTCTGTCCGGGTGGGACCGGCGCGGCGGAGCCCAGTGAACCCCGTCAGGTCCGAGAGGAAGCAGCGGTAAGCCGGTATCTCCGGGTGCCGCCGGCAATCCTGCCCGGGCTTTTTTAAACGATTGAATACCTCATCAATTCATGATATAAACCATTCTATGAACGAAAAAACACCCCCTGTCTGTGATTATGAGGGCTCTGATTACCAGCAAACCTTTTGGGAACGCGGTGGTCGGGACTATGAAGATGCTGTGGAAGCCATTGCTCTGCGCCGTCTTTTGCCACCTGGCGGCAAATTTATGCTCGAATTAGGTGCTGGTGCGGGACGGAACACAAATCGATATATTAACTTTCAGCGCATTGCCCTGGTGGATTACTCGCGATCGCAACTGGTTCAGGCGCAAACGCACTTGGGCGCATCAGAGAGCTATGTGTATGTTGCTGCGGATGTGTATCGCTTGCCATTTGTTGATGGGCGCTTTGATGGTGCTACCATGATTCGCACCTTGCATCATATGGCTGAACCAGCATTAGCGCTCTCACAGGTGTACCGTGTCATGGCGCCAGAAGGGGTGTTCATTCTGGAGTATGCAAACAAACGCAATCTTAAGTCGATGATGCGCTATTTAATGGGCAAGCAGGATTGGAATCCTTTTACACGGGATCCGATAGAGTTTGTCTCCTTAAATTTTAACTTTCACCCCCGGGCAGTCTCTCGCGATTTAAAAGATCTTGGTTTTGAAATTGAAAAAACCCTTACCGTCTCCCATTTCCGGATAGATGCTCTCAAACGCCTGATCCCATTGCGTGTTTTGGTGAGCCTGGACGCGCTCTTTCAACGAACCGGCGGCCTGGTACAGTTTTCGCCGAGCGTTTTTGTGCGCTCTCATGTAGCTGGAAAAGACCAGGCGGCAGAAGGTGAAGCCCTTTTCCAATGCCCGCGCTGTCAGGCAGATCTTCCGGGCATGGGCAAAGATTTAATTTGTGATGGATGTGGGTCAGTGTGGCCTTTTCAGGATGGCATCTACGATTTTCGCATTAAAGATGATTGATATTGGATGGATTATCGGATGTACCGTTTTTATAACCGGTTTCCAGTGCGCAATGTTTATCCCAAACAAGATCTTTACCTTATAAAAGCCCTACCTATTAAACTTTAACCTTCATTTTTGGTTTCTCTAAAAACATTTGTTTCTTGGAGATTAATCCTTCCGAAATATTATTGGTAATTTTCCCAGATTGCAAGAACTTTGTCAGCGTAGGCATACCCCATATCCATTGGACCGTATCTGAACAGAGCTTCACGATAGGAGCCGGTTTTTAAAGATAATGCTGCCAGCATTTGGGTTCCATAAGCAAGATTGTACACCGGGTCCTGCAACTCAGCGATTGTCGGTCGAGCTGCAAAACAAGGTCCGTTAACACACATGAACTCGGATGCTATCCCATCACGGGGCATGATTTGCATTAATCCAACCGCACCACTGCTGGAATAGGCTAAGGGATCCCCGCCGCTTTCTTGCAAAATGACTGCGGCGATTAACGATGCAGGTATACCAGTTTTTTGAGCATTCTCTTCAATGGAGAAACACCATTGCAGAATACTGGACGGGTAGCTTGTGGGTAAAGTGCATGAATGATCTTCATAGTGCATCATCGACAGGGAACCTTCATCTACGTTAAAGATAGGATCGTTTTCTGTAATATGTGCGCTTGCTGAAGCTGTAAGGGTTGGTGCTAACTGTGTCGTTGGCGGCATTTGGGATGCAGCCACGGTTCCGATCCAGATTACGATCATACAGCCCACTATCACTGCAGGGACAACAATAATTCTTCGCATCGGTACCTTTCCTTTCTATTAGAACGTATGTTCTATTTTTAGAGGCCAGTATAGCACAACCGTTCTATTTGTCAAGGGTCAATTATTTAAATCAAAATAATTAAATAGGTCCAAAACAATTGGTAAAACATAACCCCTTTGCCGGCATAACACGTTTATAGAAGCCCTGTCCGGTCAAATCCGGTGTATACGTTATGCATTTTGTTATTTCCTAGTATAGGTTCCAGCGTTACTGCGGCGTGCTATAATTAGCCGAAAGGAGAAGAAAATGAGCAGACCTATGATCATTGCCCACCGGGGGGCAAGTGGACACGCACCTGAAAACACGATGGCAGCTTTTCGATTAGCGATGGATCATCACGCGGATGGCATTGAACTGGATGTAATGCTGACGAAAGACGGTCAGGTGGTTGTTATCCATGATGACACCGTTGATCGCACTACAAACGGCGCTGGCAAAGTAAACGAGCTTACCCTGACAGAACTCCAGGCGTTGGATGCTGGAAATGGTGAGCATATCCCAACCTTGCAAGAAGTTCTGGATGAATTCAAAGACCAATGGTTGATCAATATTGAATTAAAAAACTACACGACGCCTTTCGATAAACTGCCAGTTGTGGTGGCGCGAATGGTTAAACAAGCGGGCTTAACAGAATCTGTGATCATCTCATCCTTCAACCCCTTTAACCTCCCTCGATTTCGAAGACACTGCTCACATGTCAAATTAGGATTACTGACCGTGCCTGGCAAAGCAAGATTGGGGTTATGGCGTCTGTTTCGGTTTGATGCCTTACATCCTTTTTACGAAGATGTTAATCCTGATTTGGTTGCTGAAGAAAAAAAACGTAACAAGCAAATCAACGTATGGACGGTTGATAACCCCGATGATATTCGACAGATGGCAGCCCTGGGGGTTGATAGTATTATCACGAATTTTCCACAAGAAGCGCGAAAAGCCTTGGAGATTGCTGCGTGAAAAAACTTTGGCGCTTATTTTGCTGCGTAATGATATTTTCTTGGATTCTGGCATATCCAGGCGTATTTCCCGCATACGCCCAAGAAACCACACGAGCAGAAGCCTTGCTTCAGACCATGAGCACGGAAGAAAAAGTTGGCCAGTTATTTCTGATCACTTTTAATGGCAGTGAAATAGATGAAAATTCTGAAATCTACAAATTGATCTCAAAATATCAAATTGGGGGTGTGGTCTTACGTACCGAGAAAAAAAACTTTTCAGAAGAGGATACGGCTGCTTCAGTTCAAGAATTAACGCGCACATTGCAGGAAGTTGTTTGGAATTTCTCCTCGCAAGTGATTGATATCGAAAATAGCGGTCGGACAAAAGGATATACCTACGTCCCATTGTTAATTGGGGTTCAGCAACTGGGAGATGGATACCCTGGCGATCAAATCCTATCAGGGGTAACGCAAATGCCCTCTCAACTGGCAATAGGAGCCAGCTGGGATGTGAGTCTGGCAAATCAGGTTGGTGAAATTTTGGGCAACGAGTTGGGAGCGCTGGGTATTAATTTATACCTGGGTCCGAATTTAGATGTGCTTGAAACGGTTAACAACGAAGCAGCCAGCTCTTTAGGGGTTAATGCCTTTGGTGGTAACCCCTTTTGGGTAGGGGAAATGGGGAGAGCCTTCATCAGCGGTTTGCACCAGGGCAGCAACAACCGCATGCTGGTGGTAGCGCGCAATTTTCCTGGCACAGGAAATTCTGATCGCTATCCCGATCAGGAGGTATCGACAGTTCGAAAATCTCTGGAACAATTAATTCAAGTTGAATTGGCGCCATATTTTTCGGTTACCACACCGCCCCTCGGAGACCCAGGGCGTGTGGATGGCATCATGGTGTCACACAACCGTTACCAGGGATTACAGGGAAATATTCGGGCAAACACCCGACCGATCAGCTTTGATTCAAATGCCCTTCAACAAGTTTTTTTATTGCCTGAATTTTCAACCTGGCGCGATGCAGGCGGTTTAATCATCAGCGATAATCTGGGCAGCGGTGCTGTTAGGCGTTTTTTTGATCCAAAAGAGACCAACTTTGACGCCCGACTGGTTGCACGCAATGCTTTTTTGGCGGGTAATGATATTCTTTACCTGGATAATTTCCTTGGATCAGGTGATCCAGATCCTTATACAACAATTTCTTCAGTCATCGATTCCTTTGTTCAAAAATATCGTGAAGATTCAGCTTTCGCGAAAAGGGTAGATACCTCCGTTTTACGTATCTTGAATGCGAAATTTAATATTTTCTCTAATTTTTCATTGACGAAAGTTGTTAATGGGGAGATTGAAAACCTGGGAAAAGCCCAAGAGATTACTTTTGATGTCGCTCAGGCAGGGGTTACATTAATCAACCCCGGTGATCAGGAATTAGATACGATTCTAGCAGAACCACCCTTATGGTACGAAAGTGTGGTTATTTTTACTGATGTACGCACAATTGTTCATTGTGATGGGTGCACAGCTACAACGAATGTTACTGCAAATGCACTGGTGAACGCTTTGATCAATCTTTACGGGCCTCAAGCTGGCGGACAAATCCTTCAAAATCGGCTGCAATCCTACTCTTTCACACAATTGTCTGAATTTTTAAACAACTTTGAAACAGAAACGTCTGCATTGCTGGAATCGAATCTCCGTGCTGCGAATTGGGTGGTTTTCAATGCCCTTGATCTATCTGAAAAATACCCCTCATCGAATGCATTAAAACGAATTTTGACAGAACGGCCTGAACTCTTGACGGATAAAAAGGTGATTGTTTTTTCCCTGGGCTTGCCGACCTATTTGGATGCAACGGATATTTCGAAAGTCACCGCCTATTATGGTCTGTTCAGCAAGGCGCCTGCTTTTTGGGAGGTTGCTGCTCGGGTTTTAATGCAGGAATGTGATTTGCCAGGCGCGCTGCCGGTATCTTTGAACGCGGTTGGTTATGATTTAGATACCATTACTTCTCCTAACCCAAACCAGGTAATACGATTGGAACTGGTAATTCCAAAGGAAGGCAGGGAGGAATTGGAAGAACCGGGTGAAAGTAATGGGAATAATGATGAACAAGCAGACACCTCAACCTCAGAGGAGCCTCCGGACCTGATCTTAACACCTGAGCCGACGCCATTACCAAGCTTTAAGGTTGGCGATATGATCACTATCCGTACTGCGCCAATTCTTGACCACAACCAGCATGTTGTGCCTGATGGCACCAAGGTGCGTTTTAATTTTCGTATAACGGGGGAACCAGGTATCCTCCAGCATTTCGAATCGACAACTACAGGTGGAATTGCGTTTTTTAATTATCGGGTTGAATCCGCTGGCGGCATTGATATTTCTGCGTCAAGCGGTATGGCAACTCAGTCAGAGACGTTACAAATCAACATCTCTTCTGAAGGAATTATGTCAATTTTTGCATTTACACCCACGCCGCGGTTTTCTCCCACGCCAGAGCCCTTAGCAACAGCAACGATGACGCCCACTTTGCAGCCCACGCCAACCAGCACGCCAGAGTCTGATTTAGCCAGCTATCCTTCTTTGGGCGATTGGGCTTTTGGCATCCTTGTGATGGGTGTTGGCAGCGCGCTGACCTTCGTGATCGGCTTGTTTTGGTGGGGTTCTTTACGCTGGGGACTGCGCTCTGCTTTGTGTGCACTGATTGGGGGTCTGTTTGCCTATTCTTACCTCAATTTAGGCTTTGCTAGCGCCGGCTACTGGCTTCAAAAGTCGGGCACGGTGTTCGTGATTGAAATGGTTGTTGTGGGGTTATTGATCGGGTGGATTGCGGCATTAATTTGGTGGATGAGAACAGAAGGGCGTTACCCAAAGCGAAACCGGCATTAGTTAAAAAAACTTGATGAAATGGGCTTTTTTCGTGTCAGAAATTCCGAATCAGGGTCAGCAAAAAGCTGATCACCATCAGTCCCCCTGCCAAATATAGAAGGACTTTTTCTGTTTTACGAATCAGTTTGGGTTGAATGCGGTCGCCCCGAAAGGTTTTAGTGATGGGGGCATCTTCTAAAAACAAGGCATTTACAAAAGCATCAATATCCTTTGGTCGGTCTTCCGGATGAAGTTGCAATGCCCAGTGAATCGCCCGCTCCGTACGTACACTGATATCGGGGTTAATCTCCCTGACGCGAGGCAGGGTGCCCGGGTTCAGGAATCGGTCGCGAACGTTGAGGGGTGGTTCGTTGGTCAACAGATGATAGAGGGTGCCGCCAAGAGCATAAATGTCGCTGCGTGCATCGGTGTGCTTTGAATCGCCGCCATATTGCTCCAGCGGAGTGTACAGAGCGGTGCCCTGTCCCTGCAATATCGTAATGGTCACTTCACCGGGAGCTAATATTTTCACCAAACCAAAATCTACCAGCTTAACCAGACCATTGGGCGTGAGTTTCAGGTTGCTTGGCTTAATGTCGCGGTGCAAAATGGGTGTTTCCTGGTTGTGTAAATACCTGAGGGCATCCGCCATTTGGCTGGCCCATTCGAGGACGTCTTCTTCTGGCAAAAAGGTCTGTTTTTGCCGGGCTTCAATCATCAGTTGGCGCAGATCTTTGCCAGGCACAAAGTCCATAACCAGGTAGTCTCGATCGCTGATTGAAAAAAAGTCGGAAACTTTGGGTAAATTGGGGTGATCCAGGCGCGCTAAAACCGTTGCTTCTCGTTGAAATTGCTCGCGCGCTTCGTTAAGCATCTCCTCTGGCAAAGCGCGGTCGTACTCCACCTCTTTAACCGCACATTGGCGACCTTCCAGGCGCAAATCATCAGCCAGGTAAATACATCCCATCCCTCCCTGACCAATAACTTCTTTTATCTGATACCGGGTATGCAATACCGTACCAGCCTTAATTGGGACTGGCATTGATTCAAACCTCAATTAAAAACTTTCCGATCCAAAAAAATGGATCCATTTTCTTCAGATTATTACCGGCCTCTTTTTCGGCGTCTGACCGGGAATTTTCTTCCAGTAAAACGGGCACTGAGATTGATACAAACCTCGATCTGGAATTAATTGTTCAATGGGTATTTTACCAGATTGAGGCTCGTTTTGTAAGTTCGTGTGTACGTTAAATATAAATTAAAACAATTATGCAGTCAACAAATTTGGGCTGCTTCTCTGTATGCCAATAGATACCCTATTCAAGGTAAAATTTAATTATGCCACCCTATGTTGAGATATTAATCAACCTCCCCCAAATTTCTGGAACCTATCATTATCACTTACCGCCAGAATTAATCGGGGTGATCCAACCCGGGGCACTGGTGATCGTGCCCTTCGGCGCACAACGTGTCCAAGGTATCGTTTTGAGGTTTGTTGATGTTCCCGAAGTGTCCGAAACCCGTCCGGTAGAAGATCTGGTTGCAAATCTGCCAGCGTTGACGCCAGTTCAAATTGCATTGGCGCACTGGTTGGCTGATGAAACTCTGACAACACTTGGCGCTTGCATTGAACTCATGCTGCCTGCCGGGTTGAGTCAGCGTACAGATTCACAGATACAACTGATTAATGGTCAAGACAGTGACCTTTCGGCTTATTCTTCGCTCGAAAAGCGATTGATACGTCTGCTTCAAAAACGGGGCACCCTCCGTGGTCGGCAGATTGACGCTTCAATGCGCCAGGTTGAATGGCGCGGTGTGGCTAGAGGTTTGGCGCGCAAAGGGGTGCTATCAATGCGGGCTGTTCTTCCCGAACCGCGGGTCCGTCCTAAGAGGGTGCGCAAGGTAATCTTAGCCAGAGACCCTGGTGAAATCGAAGCATTCGGGCAATCCTTCAGCCGATATGCTGATGTTCATGAACGGCGTAAAAATGTACTGCACTTTCTTGCGTCTGCAACCGATTTGGTCGAACCCGGGCAAATCTATAAAAATACGGATGCCAACAACGCAGACCTGCGGACGTTGGAACAGTTGGGATGGATTGAATTTGTTTATGGCCAGGTTTGGCGCGACCCCCTTGAAGATCTGAGCCCTGTTCCTGGTGAGCTGCCTGAATTGACACATGACCAAAATACAGCCTGGGAAGCCATTAAATCTGCTCTCGTTAAAGCCCAGCTGGGAGAAACACAGCCGCCGCACCTCTTGCACGGTGTGACCGGCTCAGGAAAAACCGAGCTTTACCTGCGAGCCGTTAAAGAAACTTTGGCTGCGGGAAAAGGTGCCCTTATACTGGTTCCTGAAATTTCGCTCACGCCCCAGACAATCCAACGTTTTTCAGCCCGTTTTCCAAACAAGGTTGGGGTAATTCATTCTCAACTTTCAAATGGTGAGCGTTATGATACCTGGCTGCGAGTGCGTATGGGTGAACTACCGGTGATCATTGGGCCGCGCAGTGCATTGTTTGTCCCCATGCCCGATATTGGGTTGATTGTGGTTGATGAATGCCATCAGGACACTTACGATCAGCAAGATTATTCCCCGTATTATCGCGGTGTGGCTGCGGCAATTGCCTTGGCGCGGCTATCGGGTGCGCTGATTATTTTGGGTTCTGCAACCCCTCAGGTAACCCAGTTTTATCAGGCAACGCAAGGAAATTGGCGTTATATTGAACTTCCAAAGCGAATTTTGGCGCATCGGGAATCGATCGAACGCCATGCCCGCCGGCTTGGAATTGCGTTGAAAGTCGCACCTGGCGAAGGCCAAACCGCCGATTTGGGATTGCCTAACGTGGCGATTGTGGACATGCGCGATGAACTTAAAGCCGGAAACCGCACTATTTTTAGCCGTGAATTGCAAAAAACCATTCAGGATGTGCTTTCAAAACGTCAGCAAGCGATTCTCTTCCTCAACCGACGTGGTTCAGCAACCTATGTGTTCTGTCGTGAGTGTGGTCACGTTATCCGTTGTCCCCGGGATGATAAGCCATTAACCTACCACCGTTATCAGGAAGGTTTACTTTGCCATACCTGCGGCTATCAACGCAAACTGCCCAGGCGTTGCCCGGTGTGTGGCAGCCGGCAGATTCGCCAACTGGGTACAGGAACCGAAAAAGTTGAATCGCTGGTCAAAGAAATTTTCCCTGGGGCGCGCACGCTGCGCTGGGATGCTGAAACCACGAAAACGAAAGGTTCCCATGAGCGCATCTTGACCCAATTTACTCATCAAGGAGCGGATATTCTCATCGGCACGCAAATGTTGGCAAAGGGGCTGGACCTACCCCTGGTGACCCTGGTTGGTGTCGTTCTGGCAGAGGTGGGGCTTAATCTGCCCGATTACCGTTCTACTGAGCGCACTTTTCAGGTTCTTACCCAGGTTGCTGGACGCGCCGGACGCAGTCCTTTGGGTGGGCGGGTAATTATCCAGACATATCAGCCAGAACATTATGCCATCCAAACCGCCGCTGAACATGATTATTCGCAATTCTATGACACAGAGATGGTTTATCGACACCAATTAGGCTATCCGCCGTTTACCCGCCTGGTTCGGCTGGAATTTCGTCATCATGACTCCCAGATTGCAGAAGAAAACGCATTCTTTTTGGCTGGGAAGCTGCAAGAGTGGATTGCCGATGCAGGTCAACCGGTTTCGTTGATTGGTCCGGTGCCCTGTTTCTTTACCCGTTTGCAGGGACGTTACCGCTGGCAAATCATCCTGCGAGGACCCGATCCCAAAGAAATCTTGCGAAACCGACGGCTGCCGGATTGGATAATAGAGGTGGATCCACCCAGCCTCTTGTAAAAGATACGAGCGATAAAAACATGGCAACAGTAATTACGACCTCACGTTATAATAGACATGGTTTATTAATTTCTTATCGGGAGCACGGTAGTGCAGCGTTTGAGTTCCGCTTTTCGATTTATTAGCGCCTGTTTTTCCCTGGCGCTGAAACACGCACGAATTAGAAGACCAATACTTCACCTGTGGATGGGAGGCATAGGATTACTGGTCCTGTGGTTGGTTCCTGTGCTGGTTGTAATTGCTTTGCTTGGTGTCAGACCATTGGGGTTAGTTCTAATAGGTCTTTTTATCAGCCTGCTTCTGTTTTGTTTAATTGCCTGGAGCCAGATAACCGCTTTGGAGACCTGCCGCGCCTTTGATGACCTGACCTGGATAAACCAGGAATTGCCTGGATCATCGCAAGAGAAAGGTGAATATTTGCATTGGCGTCAGGTCCTTTTATGGGTTTTTCTTCAGCCCGGGTTGGCAATAAGCCATCTATTTACCCAAGCTTTTCGTCCCAAACACACAGAAAAATTCGCTTGGCTATCAGCAGCATACTTGATGCTGCCGGTAATTGCCCTGGAAGATTTTAATCTTAAGGAAGGGATTGATCGCATTAAACAATTGCTCAGGGACCGGCTAATCCGCTTTCATCCAAGCCATGTTGGCGTTCGTTCGCTAACCGGAGCTGTTCACTGGGTGCTGACCGTGAGCGGTGTTTTGCTTGGTGTGTTGGTCGGATTAAAAATTGCCGATTTTCAAACAGCCACATTGCTCAGCCGCTTTTTGGCTGCTGTGGTCAGCATTTTAATTGCTGGCGTTTGTGCATTGTTGGGGTTGAGCATCAGCAGTTATAATCGTGCTTGCTACCATACTGCCCTCTACCAGTGGGTGTTAAATGTTGAGAATGCTCGTATGTCGGGTGACGCCAGCCAAAGCTCTCCGCCAAAAATTTTGAGCCAGGCGATGAGGACGAAAAGCCTGAACCAGAAGGAAGTTTAATCATGCCGCAAAGAAAAGAATTGCTTACCTGGAATGATGTTGATCAATTAATTGATCATCTCTTGCCTCAGTTCAATATGGTCTTCGATGGAATGATCATGATCTCACGTGGAGGTATCGTCCCGGGCGGTTTGCTGGCTGAGGCGATGGATATTCAAAAATTATTAATTGCTTCGGTGGATTTCCCTTATGAATTGGAAGAAATGCAACGTCCGCGCCTGCTGGCCTGGCCTAACTTTCTTATGTTTCCGGAAGAAGATTTGCTGGCTGGCGAGCGCATCCTGATCGTGGATGACGTTTGGGGGTCGGGCAGAACGATTACCTCCGTAAAAAACCGCGTTTCCGCTGCTGGCGGTTTCCCCTATACCTGTGTATTCCATTTCAACCCTTATCGCAACCTGTTTGGCACAAATCGCCCCGACTATTTTGCTGCCATTACAGATGCCTTCATTGTTTATCCCTGGGAGGTCGATCGCGACCTGAACGGTGCCATATTGGGCGATATAAAATAAGGATATTAGCCATTCCTTTCAATCAAACCAATCTTGGCGTTTTTTTAATAGGGAAAGATCGCGCCAAAGTATTGAGGCATTGTGTTTATTGAAAAACACAAATCAAGCAACGCATCACCCGGAGCATAAGGTGAGGGTTGGCGCAATTTCCCCAACGAAAATTGACCGGGCTCAAATTATCACTACATTGGAGGATTAGAGATGACGAGAAAAATCCGCTGGTACGACTTTATTACCATCAACATCTATTATTTTGCACTTACGGCACGCTCGCAAACACTCGGATTGATCATCCCTCTAATTCTGGTCAATTTTGTTGGCGAATCAGGTAAAGGAGCAGCCTATGGTAATCTGCGTTTGTGGGGGTTGATGACTGCGGTTCTTATCCAGGGATTAAGCGGCATGATGTCTGATCACAGTACATCCCGATTTGGTCGACGGCGTCCCTTTATCCTGATTGGTGCAATAACCGAAGTGCTGGTGTTTGTTCTGATAGGCGTGATTGCTGCCTCCATGGAGGGAATGACAGGTTACTGGTTTTTATTTGCTGCGTATATCCTCTCGATGCTTTCTGCCAATACGGGTCATGGCGCTCTACAGGGCTTGATCCCGGATATTGTCCCGCAAGAAAAGCATGGAATCTTCTCCGGTGTTAAAGCGGTTTTCGAACTGCCGGCGCCAATTATTTTTTATTCTTTTGTAATTGCCAAACAGGTCGGCGGGGTAAGTTTTTGGCCTGCAATCATCACCTTGTCTGGCGTTGTATTACTTTCTGCCTTGATTGCGATGTTTGCGCCTGAAAAGCCCGTCAAACAACCGGTTCCAAAAATGGACTGGCAGCCAATCTTGCGTTTGGCAATTATGACAGCCGTCTTTACGGGGGTGATTCTTGGTTTGGGCTGGTTGGTAAACTTTTTAATCCACCTGGCAGCAGGCTTACCGGATATGACGAAAGCCTCCACCTTGATTTTGACAGTGACCATTGCGGTGCTGGGGATGGTTATTGCGGTGGTGCTTGGCGTTTGGGGGAGTGTGCGCATCAGCCTTGGCAAACAAAACTCTGAGGTCAAGAAATCCTTCACCTGGTGGGTGATCAACCGCCTGTCTTTCCTGGTGGGCAGTACTAACCTTTCGATTTTTGCCGTCTTTTACCTTCAGGAGCGTTTTCCAAACCGCATCGAAGCCACCATTGCGGATACCGTGGGTCAATTGATGATGTTTGTGGGCTTGGCAATCTTTATCTCCAGCATTCCCGCTGGTTGGGTAAGTGACAAAATCGGCAAAAAACCCGTCTGCGCCATCAGCGGTGCACTGGCTTTGCTGGGCACAATAATTATCATTGTTTCGCCTTCGAACACGGTGTTGTACATCGGCGGGGTCTTGATCGGTCTGGCTACCGGTTTCTTTTATTCTGCCAGTTGGGCTTTGGGGACGGGACTGGTCCCCAAAAAAGAAGCTGGGCGCTACCTGGGCATCCACAATCTGGCTGGGGCAGGGGCGGGTGCTATCGGTGGATATATCGGCGGTCCAATTGGTGATAAAGCTGGCTTTTCGGTCCTCATGGGTATCTTTGGACTGCTATTCTTGATTTCGACCCTGGCTTTGTTTGGGATTAAGGAAAACACCTCTCCGCAAGGTGAGGAACTGGTGAAAAATACGGCAGCCCAATAGTCAGCGTGCTGGAGACCCTCCACAACCACACAGAGAACCTCAAAAATATCGAGGTAGATCTGCGTACCTTCTTACACCGCTTCTTGTTCAGCGGCGATGAGGTGTTTCAATCCGTAGCGTCGCTCTCATACGGGCAGCGTTCTCGCTTGATGTTAGCCTTACTGGTGGCGCGCCGATGTAATCTATTACTGCTGGATGAACCGCTTAATCACCTCGATTTGCCCTCGCAGGAGGCGTTTGAAACTTCCCTGAGCAGTTTTGAGGGCACGATTTTAGCCAGCGCCCACGACCGTTATTTTATTGAGCGCTTTGCCCGGGTCGTGTGGCATTTCACGCTAGGGGGCCTCGCTGCGGAGATAACTTAGCCCGTGGGTTAGTGCAGGCGGGCAAGCTTGCCGCCCCCGCAGAATAGGTACCTACTGTCGTTGCGGCGAACGAACCAATCTCGCAGCATCTGTTATTACGAATGCTGTCATTGCGAGGAACGACTGCGTAGCGTGCCTAAGCGCAGCGAAGGGTAAGCAATCTCATCCTGAAAATTCGAGACTGCTTCGCAAGCTCGCAGTGACATAATCGCGAGGAACGACTGCGTAGCGTGCCCAAGCGCAGCATAGGGTAAGCAGTTTCGCACCATCTGTCATTGCGAGGAACGACTGCGTAGCGTGCCCAAGCGCAGCGAAGGGTAAGCAATCTCATCCTGAAAATTCGAGACTGCTTCGCAAGCTCGCAGTGACACAATCGCGAGGAACGACTGCGTAGCGTGCCCAAGCGCAGCATAGGGTAAGCAATCTCATCCTGAAAATTCGAGACTGCTTCGCAAGCTCGCAGTGACATAATCGAGCTCATAGTGACACAATCAAGCTCGCAGTGACATAATCGAACAAGATTATTTTCCTGCTCCCTACTTCCTGTTCCCTGCCTCCCAATTCACCATCATCGTCCCCGAGCGCAGCGAGTGGGATCACCATTCACTATTCACCCCACATACTCAGTGCACAGCATTTCCCCAAACAAGCGTGATGGATGCTCTGCCCTTCCTCCATGTCTGCCCAACTATGATTTATTACAATATTAATCATATTTATATTTATTATTATTAATCATTATGTTGATTCATAAACCGATTAAATAACATCATTTGTTTTTCAATTCTCTTTTTATACTGCGCTTCAGACCCTGCGCCGTGATGGATATGCCCTCGAGTTAAGTTATAATAAGACCAACACAGGCGTAAGGAATCGGGGTTTATGGCAGAATTTTTAGATCGAGCAAAAAAGAACAAAGCCGATGAGTTTTATACGCAGATGCCCGACATCGAATCTGAATTGCGGCATTATAAAGAACACTTTCGCGGCAAAGTTGTTCTGTGCAACTGTGATGACCCCTTTGAGAGCAACTTTTTTAAATATTTTGCAGCCAATTTTAACCATCTGGGGTTGAAAAAGCTGATCGCCACCAGCTATAGCGATTCGCCGGTCGCCTACCAGCAGCTGCCTTTATTTGAGGTGAATCATCTCAAAATTAAAAACAGCGCCGAAAGGCCTGCCAGCAAAATTGAAATCAACGAAGTCAAAGATGAAAATAAAAATGGCGCGATTGACCTGGCGGACGTGGAATACCTGATCAGGAATCGAAAAAACACGCTGACGCTGCTGGAGGGCGATGGCGACTTCCGCTCGGAAGAATGTATTCAACTGCTGAAGGAGGCGGACATTGTCGTCACCAACCCGCCTTTTTCTTTATTTAGAGAATATGTCACGCAATTAGTCGAGTTTAATAAACAATTTTTAATTATTGGCAGTCAAAACGCGGTTGCATATAAAGAAATATTTCGATTGTTTAAAGAAAATTTAATATGGTTAGGTATGAATAATGGCGGGACGAAATGGTTTCAAGTTCCCCTTGACTATGAAATTTTAACGGAGAGCAGAATAAAATTTGATGAACAAGGTAATAAATATTTTAGCATGGGAAATATTGCATGGTTTACTAATCTTGACATATCAAAACGCCATGTCAACATCACTCTTTATAAAAAATATACCCCATCTGAATACCCACACTATGATAACTATGACGCCATCAATGTGAACAGGTATACAGAAATCCCCTATGACTACGATGGCGTAATGGGTGTGCCGATTACATTTCTTGATAAATACAACCCGGAACAATTTGAGATATTGGGGATTACAGATCGGCAAAATACATCGGGTATGAGAACGAAGAAATACACTCCTGAAGATACCCCAAGATATAATGATCTCAATGCCAGAAGCGTTTTGAAAATAAACGATAATTATAAAGCTTTGTATGCAAGGATTTTAATTAAAAGAAAGGGGATGCAAAATGAAAGTTGAATTGCATGAATTAACCATCCGCGCAGTCACAGAAAATTATGTTGACAACGCCGAAGAGGGCGTGCTCGGGTACAACGGCAGGCTCAACATCCGCCCGAAGTACCAGCGCGAGTTTGTCTATGACGATAAGAAACGCAATGCGGTCATCGATTCGATCCGAAAGAGCCTTCCGTTAAACGTGATGTACTGGGCGGTCAACGAAGACGGCAGCTTCGAGGTGCTGGATGGGCAGCAGCGGACGGTCAGCTTCTGCCAGTATGTCAACAACGATTTTTCGATCGACAACCGCTTTTTTCACAATCTGACCGAGCCCGAAAAACAAAACATCCTCAACTACAAACTGATGATCTATTTTTGTGAGGGGGACGACAAAGAAAAATTGGATTGGTTCAGGATCGTCAACATCGCCGGGGAAAAGCTGTTCGACCAGGAATTGCGCAACGCCGTTTATACCGGGCCCTGGCTCTCTGACGCCAAACTGAAATTCAGCAAAACGAACTGCGCTGCTTACCTGCTGGCAAAAGATTATGTAAACGGTTCACCCATCCGCCAGGAACTCCTGGAAATTGCCCTGAAATGGATTTCTAAAGGAGAGATAGAAGCCTATATGGCTGCCCACCAGCACGATCCAAACGCTAATGAATTGTGGATGTATTTTAGAAGTATCATCGAATGGGTGAAGCTGACCTTTCCCAATTACCGCAGGGAAATGAAAGGGGTGGATTGGGGCAGCCTTTACGATCAATTTAAGAACGACGTGTTCGATACCGACGCCCTGGAAAATCAAGTCGCTGACCTGATGATGGATGACGACGTGACCCGTAAACGCGGCATTTACCCCTACGTGTTAACCCACGATCAAAGGCATTTGAATATCCGTGCATTCAGCGACAACCAGAAAAGAGAAGCCTACGAACGGCAAAAAGGCGTCTGCGTTCGCTGTGGCAAACCGTTTGAGATCTCCCAAATGGAAGCAGACCACATCACGCCTTGGCACTTGGGCGGAAAAACCCGCGCCGACAACTGCCAGATGCTGTGCAAACAATGCAACCGGGAAAAATCAGGGGTTTAGATGAAAACTGGACAGGGGAGATTTTTGGATAACACGGCGTGAATGGTGAGTGGTGAATAGTGAATTGTGAATGAGGATAGCTCATAACTGATAGTGTTAAGTTGACAGCTGACTGAAATAGATTTTTTCTTTGTGGTCTTTGTGCCCTTCGTAGTTCAATACCCTGTCGCTGACAGATAACCGTTCACAATTGATCCCTGATCGCTGTCAGATACCCCTGATTCCTAATCCCTAACCCCTCATCCCTAATCCCTACTCACTATTCACCATTTACTATAATGAAGGTAAAAAAAACAGGCAATTTCGGTGCGGGTATTTAAAGACAAACCATATTTAATAATGGGTTTATACATCAACACAACAAATTAGCATAACTACGATTTTGACTAATATTTTTCAATTCGTAGGGGCAGACCTCCGTGTCTGCCCAACCCGAAATGCACGCTGGTCAGGGCAACCACGGCTCAATACCCTTGCAGGGCACAGGGAGTGCTACGCGAAGGGTTGCCCCTAGAAGTTTAATCCAATAGAAGGATCCATTATTTTCAACACCCTGTTCTAAAACAAAAAGGCCGGCCTTGTGACCTGGGTTTTTCCAGGCACCTCATCCGGTACGGGTCCCGTCCACCGTGCGCCACATCGGCATCTATAATCTTTCGACCTGTGGGGTGCGACTTCCCACCTCAGAACCTGTTGCCATTATAAAGTAAAGAAAAAGAATATTAAAGCAATTTTGGAGAGGGCATTGAAAAACAAACCATATTTAATAATGGGTTTATACATCAACACAACAAATTAGCATAACTACGATTTTGACTAATATTTATCAATTCGTAGGGGCAGACCTCCGTGTCTGACCAGCCTGAAATGCACGCTGGTCAGGGCAACCACAGAGGGTTGCCCCTACAGGTTTAATCTAATAGAAAGATCCACTATTTTCAACACCCTGTTCTGAAACAAAAAGGCCGGCCTTGTGACCTGGGTTCTTCCAGGCACATCATCCGGCATGGGTTCCGTCCACCGTGCGCCATATCGGCATCTATAATCTTTCGACCTGTGGGGTGCGACTTCCCACCTCAGAACCTGTTGCCATTATAAAGTAAAGAAAAAGAATATTAAAGCAATTTTGG
>Ga0255347_1000564_pt1 | contig 66533 bp, 70 predicted proteins | sample wastewater_treat_2_FD_192479 | JGI IMG/M metagenome (GOLD analysis project Ga0255347, IMG submission 192479) | Wastewater microbial communities from Lulu Island WWTP, Vancouver, Canada - plant24 | ecosystem: Engineered > WWTP > Wastewater > Unclassified | place: Canada: Vancouver, British...
GCGGGGAAGGCTCAGGTCACCCCCCGGATGGTGGATGTTTTAATCACCAGTAACACCCGCAATGTCCTGCTTTATGCCAGAGTGATCGACTGTTTCAAACCAGAGATGATCTCCGCCACCATGGCGGGCGTTCCCGTTGTCTTTACTTTGCATCTGGACGTTTATCAGGAAAGGCCGCGTCTCTGGAATAAACATATTGCCGGCAAAGAAATTCAGCGCACGATTAAATACGATAATTTGAAAAAAATATTTACGATCACGACCGACGGTGCACCCCAGCCGATGGTATTTCAGGACTTTGAAAGCGCCCGGAAAGCCATGGCGGATTTTGACGGGATCACGATTATTCCCTTTTCGCGTTTGTCCAAAGGGAATAACTATCATGTGTTGACCAAGGTCAAAATCGATAAGGTCAGCCTGCCTTTTAATATGGAGTATGTGCTGTTTTTTGTGTCCCTGTGGGACTTGGAAACGCCTCTATACAGGCTGAGATTTTCATATTGATTTTTTAGCCGCCCCGACGACGGCATCCAGGAGCGCATGAAAAGCAAAAAAAAAAGCATCAAGTCTTACCTTGACGAACGGGAATTGAGAAAACGCCGGCGCGAACGTATTTTGATGCTGGTCGTAGGCGTGCTTGCCATCGCTTTCACGGTACTGGCCAGCCAGCTCTCGGCAAGAAAAGAGCTTCCCATTTCGTCAAATATTCTGGTCTATGGCCTGACCAGCATCAATATCATCCTCATTCTTTTGCTTCTGTTCCTGATTGTCCGCAATGTATTCAAGCTGTTTTCCGAGCGCCGCAAGGGGGTAATCGGCTCGCGCCTGCGTAACAAGCTTGTCGCCGCCTTTGTCGGGCTTTCGCTGGTGCCGACCATCCTCCTTTTTTTATTTGCCATCAATTTTCTTTCCTACTCGATTGAATTCTGGTTCAACATCAAAATCGGTGAGGGACTAGCCAGGTCGCTGGAAGTGGCCCAGGAATATTACATGCAGGGACAGGACCTGGCTAAATTCCATGCCCGACAGGTAAGTATGGACATCACCAAAAACCGCCTCTATGATGACGATAAAAGTGATTATCTGCTGAGTTTTTTGTCACAACGCCAGAAGAACTATAAAATAGGTCGTCTGGAAGCCTATTTTGATTTTGCCGATAAAAATATCGTTTTTACCGATGACGAAAACCCGCCGCCGGAACCGGTTGAGCTCTCACCCAAGATGAAGGAGGATGTCTATTCCGGAAAAGAAGTGGCGCTGGTGGCGCCTACAGCCTCTGGAGAAGTCATTGTAGGGGTTGTGCCGGTTTTTTCCTACGCGGTCAGCACAGAAGTTATCGGTCGCGTGTCGGTCAGCTACGCCGTCCCTCAGGGGCTTGCCGATAAGTTACGGGTTATCGCCGACGCTTCCGAGCAATACGGCCAGATCAAATTCATGAAAAACCCGATAAAAATGTCATATGTCATGATCATGTCCATCGTGACGCTTGTGATTATTTTTCTGGCGACATGGTTCGGCCTGTCGCTGGCCAAGAGTATCACCAACCCTATCCAGGATCTTGTGACGGCGACAAACCGGATTACCCAGGGGGACCTGGACAGTCGTATCGAAGTCGAGGCGGATGACGAAATCGGACTTCTCGTCAAATCATTCAACTCCATGACGGATGATCTGCAAAAGAGCAAGACCAGCCTGATCCTGGCCAATATATCACTGGAAGAGAGACGCAAATATATGGCCGCGGTTTTACGAAATATTTCCGCGGGAATTATTTCCGTAGATAAAGACGGTATCATCACTACCATCAACCGTGCCGCAGAGGCCATGCTGGAAATAGATTCCGGTCTTTATCTGTACCGGAATTACCGTGACCTGCTAAGTGGTGAGCAGGTTGCCGTGCTGGACTCCCTTCTTGCAGAAATGAAAGAAAACCGTGAAGGAATTTTAGAAAAACAGATGGAGCTCAGCATCAAGGACAAGGTGATGACGATTTTATTGACATTGACCACCATTGTCGATGAGGAGGGCAGTGATTCGGGCGTGGTGCTTGTGTTTGAAGACCTGACGGAACTGCAAAAGGCAGAGCGGGCCGCGGCCTGGCGCGAAGTGGCCAGAAGGATGGCGCATGAGATTAAAAACCCGCTCACACCGGTGCAGCTATCCGCGCAGCGCCTGCAGCGCAAATACGGCGACAGCCTCGGTGAAGAAGGCTCGGTTTTCCGGGAATGCACTCAGACCATTGTCGATCAGGTAGAGGTCCTGAAAAATCTGGTCAATGAGTTTTCACGCTATGCACGCATGCCGGTGACCACTCTTGCGCCCAATGACCTCAACAAGGTCGTATCCGACGCGGTATTACTTTTTACTGACGCGCATAAGGACATTGTCTTTGAGTACAGCCCCGCGGAAAACTTGCCGCCGTTCAATCTGGATGCCGAACAGATCAACCGCGTCATGATCAACCTGCTGGATAACGCCGTGGCTTCACTGAATAAAAAATCAGGACATATCGGCGTGGTGGTGCGCTACGATGAGGAGCAAAAAAGAGTGGTCGTTGCCGTCGCGGACGACGGAGCGGGAGTCCCGCCCGGCCACAAGCAGAAAGTGTTCGAGCCCTATTTTTCAACCAAAAAGTCTGGTACGGGGCTCGGGCTGGCCATTGTCAGTTCCATTATCGCCGACCACAAGGGGAAAGTGATTATCAGCGACAATTACCCTACGGGAACGATAACATCTTTTCAGTTGCCCGTTTCCGAAGTTTAGCCTATAAACGGGGCGGATTGAGTAAACCTTATGAACGAAACCATTCTTGTTGTTGATGATGAAGAAAGCATCTGCCAATCCCTCAAGGCGATTCTGGAGGATGAAGGCTACCAGGTGCTGACGGCACAAAGCGGCGAAGAGGCCATCCGAACGGTAGCAGAGGAAATGCCGCAGCTTGTGCTTCTGGATATCTGGCTGCCGGGGATCGACGGGCTGGAAACTCTCAAAGCCATCCACTCCGCCCATCCGCAGGTGGTCGTTGTGATGATGTCCGGCCATGGCACTATAGAAACGGCCGTGAAGGCGACGAAGTTGGGAGCCTTCGATTTTATCGAAAAGCCCCTGTCGCTGGAGCGTGTAATCATTGTGGTGAATAACGCGCTCAACGTTGTTCGCCTCGAAGAAGAAAATATTTTACTCAAGCAGAAGGTTTCCCATCAGTATGAGCTCACCGGAGTGAGCCCTCTCATTACTGAACTCAAGGAAATGATCGGAATTGTCGCCCCGACCAATGCCTGGATTCTGATCATGGGAGAAAACGGGACGGGCAAGGAACTGGTCGCCCGCTCCATACATCATTTAAGCCGGCGCTCGCACAAACAGATCGTCGAGGTCAATTGCGCCGCCATCCCGGAAGAATTGATCGAAAGCGAATTGTTCGGCCATGAAAAAGGCGCTTTTACGGGAGCGACCGAAAAAAAACGGGGCAAATTCGATCTGGCTCACGAAGGAACTATTTTCCTTGACGAAGTCGCGGATATGAGCCTCAAGGCGCAGGCGAAAATACTGCGCATTCTCCAGGAGAAAAAATTTGAGCGGGTGGGCGGTAACCGGGTGATCGATATGGACGTGAGAGTTCTGGCCGCAACCAACAAAGATCTGGAAAAGGAAATGGAAGCGGGAAGATTCCGCCAGGACCTGTATTATCGTCTGCATGTTATTCCTCTTAAGGTACCTCCGCTTCGTGATAGAAAAGAGGATATCCCCTATCTGGCGGAGCGATTTCTTCAGGACTTCGCAGGCAAAGAGGGGCTCCAGACGAAAACGATTACGGATGCAGCCATGGAGAAGCTAATGGCGCACAGCTGGCCCGGCAACGTCCGGGAGCTGAAAAACATCATCGAAAGGCTGATCATTCTGACTCCGTCGAACGACATCGATGTCGACGATATCCCGCCTCTGCGGGTGGGGCGGGAACAGGATTTTTCCTCGCCGGAATCTTTTGCCGCCGGCGATTCCCTGAAGGATGCCCGGCTGGATTTTGAACGGCAATTTATCATCAAAAAGCTCGAAGAATACGACGGCAATATCTCCAGAACAGCCGAAGCCATCGGACTGGAACGCAGCAATCTGCATAAAAAACTCAAAGCACTGAAAGTTGTCACCAAAGACGACAAACAATGATGGTGAATGGCGGAAGACACAGCGTTAAAGGGGCGTAGCTGACGATTTGTGGCCAAGCTTGTCCACTTCATCTCTTTGTTGACTGTCCTTCATCACTCACCTTTTTTGTCATTCCCGTAAGTGAAAATTTGCCGAAAGGCAGTGACAGAACTCCCAGGACAATGACTACCGCAACAGACAGAAAATGATAGACCAGCGCAAACGACAGGGCCTGAACTTTGGCAATGCCGAATAAACTCAAAGCCAGTATGCAGGCGAAATGCCAATTGCCGATGAAACCCGGTGCGGTAGGCAGGGCGATGCCGGCAACGAGGACAATCATCACGATAAAAGGCGCCAATGCCGGCAAATGAAACCCGAAGGCGATGAGCAGCGCGTAAATGGCTCCGACATCTACGAGCCACACGGCAGCGGATAGAATCAACAGATAGGCGAGCCGCCGGACATCGGCGATTACCTCAATCCCGTCAATGAAATGATGAACCATATTCTTAATTATTTTTGCCACGCGATCCGGGAATAGGCCGGCTAGGCGCTCAATTATTTTCAGCGCCGCCTCCCTGCGGACAATAATGAAGATCATAAAGCAGATAAGCAATGCCGATAGTATAAAAAAGGCGATAGCCGTTCTTACCATCCATGGCGGCAGATCATGCAGTATGATGACACAGACTGTTATGACAAGAATCGCCAGGCTATCGAGGGCGCGCTCCGCGATGATCGTGCCGAGGGCTGAGGACATACGAATGGGACTCATTTGTGAGATCAGATAGGGTCTGGCCAGTTCGCCCAGGCGCGCCGGAATGGCGCAAATGGCCAGGAAACCCACATTAGTTACGGCAAAAACCGAAAGAGGATTGATTTTTCCCAGCGGTTCCAGAATCACGCCCCAGCGGTAGGAACGTAAAATCTGCATGAAGACGATGAAAAAAAGCGACAGGCCGGCCGGTCCCGGCTGAACGTCTTTCATGTGAGCGATGGTTTCGTGGAAGTCAATATTGGCGATGGAAATGATAATCAGGGCGACGCCCAGTAAAATTCCCAAAAGAAGTTTTTTATTCATGAAGATGTCACAGGGCCGGACCTGTGTTGGTTTGCAATTAATTTATCACCGTTTCATCACCGCGGCCATGACACGCGAAAGTGTTTCTTTAAACATCGGACAGGTATGAGGAAATTTTGTCATGGATGCGTTGTGAGGAAAGCTGGTTTCCGAAAATTCCCACACGTATGGCCACGGATGTCTGGTTTTTCCCCCGGTAGGTCACGCTGATATGTACCTTTTCATCATTTATCAGTGCCGAGATTTTGCCCTGGGCGATTTCCTTGGCCGGCTTAACCTCTGTGCCCCTCATATCGGCTACAGTTTTCTCGCAGGCCGCCCAGACCTGCTCAAATGGGGCGGCATAGTCTGTTTTGAGTTCTCCGTTTACATAAAAATAGGTTCCCGCTCCGGCACCGACGGCGGCGGTGCCTACAACCAGCGCTGTGGCACAGCCGGATAAGATAAAAAAAGCGCATAAACATACCACGAGGCGATACGTTTTTCTTTTCATCTGTTATCCTCCGGTCGTTGATTTGGGCTCTTAAAACACATTGCCGGGGGGAATGCAACATTAATATCTTTTTTGTGCGGCTGTTTTAATTAAAAGAGGTTGTTCGTCCGGCCCGGACTCCGGTGCGGTGGCAGGTATTTTTTGTCAACTTATCATGAACTTAAATTTTCAAACTCTCTGAGGAGCGCCTCTTGTTTTTTTGTCAGATCACGCGGGATCTCCACGAAAACCTCAATGATCTGATCGCCGCGCCCGTATCCCTGCAGATGAGGAATCCCCTTACCCCTGAGGCGGAAGATCTGGCCTGTCTGTGTTCCTTTCGGGATTTTAATTTTTTCAGAATCCTTTAAGGTGGGTACCTCGACTGTCGCACCCAGCGCAGCCTGCACAAAAGAGACGGGAACGCGGCAGACGATATCGTCACCGGATCGCATAAAAAAGTCGTGCTCTTCGACGCTTATAAAAACGTACAGGTCACCGTCCGGGGCGCCCGGGTCTCCCGCCTCTCCCTCGCCGCGCAAACGCAGACGTGAGCCTGTATCTACGCCGGCAGGTATTTTCAGCTCCACCGTCTTACGCTGCTGCTCCTTTCCCATGCCGTGGCACTTGCGGCAGGGGTCGGTGATGAACTTGCCGTTCCCGTGGCAGTGAGGGCAGGTGGAGCTTATGGTGAAAAATCCACTGGACTGCATTACCTGGCCTCTGCCCTGGCAGGTCGGACATACGGAAGGGGAGGTGCCGGGTGCCGCCCCGGAGCCTTCACATTCGCTGCAGGGATGCAGTTTTTCCAGATCAATTGTCGTGGTCAGACCGAAAGCTGCATCCAGAAGTGATATCTTTAAATCATAGCGTAAATCAGCCCCGGCTCTTATTGTACGACCGGAGCGCCTTCTTCCCTGCGGGCTGCCAAAACCGAAGACGTCCTCAAACATGTCTCCGAAGGTGGAAAAAATATCGTCAAAACCACTGAAGCCCTGAAAGCCGGTTCTGTTCAAACCTTCGTGGCCGAAGCGGTCGTAGATCTCGCGTTTTTGGCTGTCGCTCAAAACTTCATAAGCTTCAGCCGCCTCCTTGAATTTATCCTCTGCCTGCTTATTTCCGGGATTTTTATCCGGATGATACTGCATGGCAATTTTACGGTAATTTTTTTTAATTTCCTCTCCGGAGGCGGTTTTGCCTACACCGAGAATCTCATAATAATCTCTTCTGATCATTTAACCTGTTTTGTTTCCTCCGCTTCGATCGCCTGTTTGAGCCTGCCGGCAAGCTGTGTATCAGTGATTTTTTCCACAGCCTGCCTTGCGAACGAGAATTTTTTTAACTCCAGGGCTTTTTTAGCCAGTTTATCCCAGTCGGTATCCTGCACGGCGGTGCCCAGCACGCGTGACGCCTGTTGAAAAAGGAAAGCATCCCCGTGGGACAGGGCGAATTGACTTATTTTTTCAATCCCTTCTGTGTGATGAGCGGCGGCATAAAAATCCAGGGCATCGGTATGGGACCCTTCCTCGAGGCATAAGTTTCCGTAATCAATAAGAGATTCGGAAGATGTCTTATCCAGAAATAAAATTTTTTGTTTTAGGCGGTAATCAGGCAGCTTCTTTGAGCGCAAGGTGCCCCTCCTGAAAATTTCAAAATGAAGACAAGCACGCGGTAATTTAATGATGAATTGACTTATGTCAATGATTTCCGCGAGATTATTTTACGACTAAAATATCGTCCGTGTGTCTGCCGGCGCTCATTACAATAATACCCACACTGTGGATTCGGACAGCCGGGTGCTGTAAAAAAGCGTCCGCTGCTGATCAACCATCATTGTTTCCGGAGCGTTTTCAGCGGACGAAAGGATTGTGTTTTTTTTCGTGGCCGACCGTGGACGTAGGAGTGCGTCCATAGTTATGGCCGGGCATCACCACCGTGTCGTCAGGCAGTGTAAAAATCTTTGTTTTGATAGAGTCGTACATCGTTTGCCACGAAGCGCCGGGCAGGTCCGTGCGTCCCACCGCTTCCACAAACAGTGTGTCACCCGTAAAGACGTAACCGGGGGTGTAAAGGCATATGCCGCCGGGAGAGTGTCCGGGAGTGTGGATGACTTTCAGCTCTATATTGCCCACCGATATTGTCTGTCCATCCTGCACCAGGATGTCCGCAGGCGGTGACTGAGATGCTCCGAACATCCTCAGCATGGCGGCCGGCGTGGAGGAAAGCATGGGCGCGTCATCGGCATGAATGATTATTTTTGCGCCGGTGAGTTTTTTCATCTCAGCGTTGCCGCCTATATGGTCGACGTGACCGTGCGTATTAACAATGTAATTTATTCTCAGGTTATTTTTGGCCGCCAGTGCCAGAATATCATGGGCCTGGTCCGCCGGGTCAATGACCAGAGCATCCCCGGTATTCGTATCGCCTACCAGATAGGCGAAGACTGCCAGATGTCCTACCTGCATTTGCTTTATGAACATAGAACACTCCTTTACAATTCGAGTGCGGAGGCTAGCATGTTTGTCCGCAGTCCGTCAAATTAAATCCCGCGCCGCAGTACTGCACCGAAAAAGCCGTCCATACCGTGGCGGTCGGGGTAGGTCCTGAAAAACCCAGTCTCATCTGTAAAACTGCTTAAAAAAGAAGATGCAGACCGGTTGAGGGTAAAGTCGGGGAATCTCTCCAAAAAATTCTCAACCACATCGTCATTTTCCTCGGCCAGCACGGAGCAGGTGCAATACACAAGTACGGATCCTTTTTTGACAGCGGCCGCGGCGTGCCGCAGTACATTTTGCTGAATTTCCGTAAGCTTGGGCAGATCTTCCTCTTTCAGGCGCCATTTGATTTCCGGGTGGCGTCCCAGCGTGCCAGAGCCGGAGCAGGGCGCGTCCACAAAAACAAGGTCGAATTTTTCATGAAAGCGGGCAGGCAGGGGCCTGGACAGGTCGGCGACGGCTGCGTAAATGGTGGTAATTCCCAGCCGGGCCGCTTCTCTTTTCAACTGACCAATCTTGCCCGCGTCACGGTCAAGTGCCGTGATGCGGCCGTTCGTGAGACAGGCCAGATGAGTAGTTTTACCGCCGCTGCCCGCACAAACATCAATAACAGAGAAATCATTTTCGGGGGGTGCCAGATAAGATGCCAGCTGAGAAGCCTCGTCCTGCAGGCGGAAGAGGCCATCTTTAAAAAAATCCGTTTTTTGAACAGGCAGGGACCAGTTTTTCATGACGATCCCGACTGGTGAAAAATTTGTCGGCCGGCACTCGAAGCCGCAGGCTTCCAGCCTTTCCATAAGCTCCGGCCTTGAGATATTTAAAGTGTTTACGCGAAGCGTCAGTGGGGCAGGTTCATTGTTTTGTTGGCACATAGTGATGGTCTGTTGTGGCGTGTAGCGGGAAAGCCATTTTTTAACCAGCCATTCAGGATGAGAGTGAAAGGCTGCGATGTATTCAGAGTGGTTTTCAGATTCACGCGGGAAGCTGATTTTATCCGGATTGAGCAAATAAGCCCGCAGGAGCGCATTTACCAGTCCGGAAGCCTGCGGGGTGATTTTTTTTGCAATCTTGACTGCTTCGTCCACAACGGCAAACGAGGGCAGGCGATCGCTGAATCTGAGCTGAAAAAGGCCGGTGCGCAGTATGTTTTTGACCCGGACGTCCATTCGGGAATAGTCACCGTGATACAGGCCGGCAATAATCCAGTCCAGATGCGCCTGCATTCTCAAGACGCCATAAACCAGATGGGTAAGAAGCCTGCCGTCGGCTGTTTCCGACAGGCCACCTCCAGACAGGCACTCGTCCAGCAGGTCACCCGCGAAAGCCTGCGTCTTTGAGACAGTGTTTAAAATATCTACAGCCAGGTGACGGATCGATTTTTTCATCTGCAATGTAAATTCCGTAAAAGTGATTTATCCTGAAAATCGTAAGGAGGATCCGAGATGGCGAGCCTTGATGTCCGGGACTTGCCGGTTTTCAACCTAAAACCCCGCCCGCCTCCAGCTTCCGGCCCCGCAAAAAATCGGCAACGGTCATTCTTTTTTTACCTGCGGGCTGAACATCCTTTATAATTATATATCCGTCCCGGGCCGCCACCGGCAGGCCGGCCGCCACCGGCGGGGCGATGGTTCCGGGTGGCTCCTGCGGCGGAACGGGCATCAGTTGCGCCGAAAATATTTTCATCTCCTGACCGTCGAGGCTGGTATAGGCGGCGGGAGACGGGCTCAGGCCACGGATGAGATTGAAAATGTCACGCGATCGGTCATGCCAGTTTATCCTGCCGGTTTCCCTGGTCAGACGAGGTGCAAAGGTGACCCCGGCAGGATCCTGTTTTTGCCTTTTTGCCTCTCCCAGGAGAATCCGGCCGATGGTTGTTTGCAATAGTTTAGCACCCATAATTGCCAGGCGGTCATGGAGCTGTCCGACGTTCTCCTCCTCTCCCAGCTTTGTTTCCTCCTGCAGAAGTATGTCGCCGGAGTCCATACCCTCATCCATCAGCATGATAGTCACGCCGGTTTTTTCCTCACCGCGGATAATGCTCCAGTTCAGTGGCGCGGCACCTCTGTATTTAGGCAACAAAGAGGGGTGGATGTTTATGCACCCCAGCTTGGGGAAATTAACAATCTCTCCCGGCAGTATCTGGCCGAAGGCAGCCACGACCACCATGTCCGGATTCAGCCGGTAAAACTCCTCCAGAAAAGTAGTGTCTCTGACTTTTGGCGGCTGTAAAACATCCAGGCCCAGCTTTTCGGCGAGTTTCTTGACCGGAGGGGCGCTTGGGCGGCGCCCGCGTCCTGACGGCCGGTCGGGCTGGGTGACAACAGCTATGATCTGATGATCGTTTTTGTACAAAAGCTCCAGGGCGGGGAGGGCAAATTCGGGCGTTCCCATGAAGATAATGCGGAGTTTGTTCATCAGCTTGTGTATTTCCTTTAGTATTTGGGCCATCTATAAGGAAATTTAAGGCAAGAGTCAAGCGGCTCCGGCTCCGGCGGTAATTGAGCAATTTCCTGTTGTCAATTTCGATTACGTGTTTTATAGTGTGCACGAAACATTATTTATTCATAATTCGCAGAAGCACTCAATGAAAGGAGATAAGGCATGAGAACGTACGCGGTAAAATATGTGGAACTAACCGAGCAGCATGCGGAGAAGATGGCCAAAAGGTGGGCGATGGATGTGCAAAACAACGCCAGGACAAAGACATATAAGGGGCTGGAAGAAGAAGCGATTATCAATCAGGGTATAAAATTTTACAATAATTTCAGCAGAATGTTCACCGAAGAAAAAGTCAGCGAAAACACCCTGAAATATTTCCGCACCTACGCCCAGGAGAGCTTTGCCATGGGCATCCCCATGGATGAAGCGGTATATGCACTTATACTTTTACGCAGACACATTTGGTTGTATGCAGAATTTCAGACGATTTTCAGCGCGGGAATCGACCAGCGTCAGGCGCTGGACACCTTAAGCCGCACCATTTTGCTCTTTGATTACGCCGCCTATGAGGTGACCAAAGAGTATCAGGAGCTGATTCAAAAAGAGAGAAACAACAAAAAATAATTTTGTTTTCCTGCGCAGCAGGCACTACAGAAAGGAGTACAAAATATGACAGATTCGATAAAACTGCTGGACGTACTGGAGGCCAATATCGAAGAAATTGCGGGACACTGGGCCGTCGATGTCAGGAAAAACAAAAGAACAATTCATTACAGAGATATTCCTAATGAAAAACTGGTCGTACAGGCGGTCAAATTCTACGGTCAGCTACGCAATATGTTGATTGCCCCCAACCGCTATGAAAAAACGCAGGAATTCTTCATGCACTATGCCAGGGTTTGCTATGAAAATGGCATTCCCCTGCATGAGGCGGTTTACGCGTTGAACATGATGCGCCGCCATATGTGGTTGTATGCCGAGTTTCAGGCGATCTTCATAAACGCCATCGAGCATCATCAGGCCATCGATTCCGTGATGCGCATCATGCTTTTAATTGATCATGCCGTTTTTGAAATCACTCAGTATTATCAGGACCGCCTCCGGCTGGAGAATTGCCGGGGGTGAACGATAAGTTCCACGTCCGTTTGAGGAGTGTTCCGGCAGCCGCTTCGGCTGCCGGGTCTGCCTTCCGCGATGGGTTTCCCGCCGCTTGTGGCGCGGATGACATTGTTTCAGAAAAACAAGCTCACCTGGGGGCTGATGACAAAGCAAGCCCTTCAAGTTTCCAATAATTCAATTCTCTGCAATTCATCTTTCGGTTTTGAGTACCGGATCGGCGGATGGCTACATGAAATTTTCCGGATCAACGTCGATGGTGATTTTGACGCTGCTGGTGGCGTGTTCTTCGGCAAGTTGTGCCGCGATCGTGTGCAGTACCTTGCTGTTTTGGCCTTTAATCAGCATCTGCATTCGATGTTCACCACGGATTTTCGCCAGCGGCGAATCGGCAGGACCGATGATTTCCACGCCGTCCCCATAGCGCGGAGAGATTGCTTTGGCCTCCGCGCCCAGTTCCCCGGCCGTGACGGCCAACACATCGCGCTTTGCCGATGACAGACGCAGCATGATCATGCGGCTGAAGGGAGGGTAGGAAAGCACGCGGCGGTACTGGATTTCCTCTTCGTAAAAAGCTCTGTAATCGTGGTTGCGCGCGTGCCTGAGCGTGTAATGATCCGGATTGAAAGTCTGGATGATCACGCGTCCCGCTTTATCTCCCCGGCCGCCGCGTCCGGCCACCTGGGTGAGCATCTGGAACGTTTTTTCCGCCGCGCGGAAATCGGGCATATTGAGTGAAGTGTCCGCCGAGATGACTCCTACAAGCGTTATGTCGGGAAAGTCGTGCCCTTTGGTGATCATCTGCGTACCCACCAGGATGTCAATTTCTCTTTGTTCCATGCGGGCAAGGATTTTCTCCTGTGCCCCTTTTCGTGAAGTGGTGTCGGAATCCATCCTGCAGATCCGTGCCCCGGCGAAAAGCCCCAGAAGTTCCGCTTCCAGCTTCTGCGTGCCTGTGCCGAAATTGAGTATGCGGCTCCCCCGGCATTGAGGGCACAAGGGTATGGCCCTTTGGCTGTAGTCGCAGTAATGGCACTTGATCAGGTTTTCCGCCAGGTGGCTTTTCAGCGCCACGGCACAGTGGGGACAGTGAAAATTGTAGCCGCAGTCGGCGCAGACCAGAAAAGTATCGAACCCGCGTTTGTTAAGAAACAGCAGTACCTGTTGTCTGCGGGCCAGTGTTTCGGAAATGGCCGTGATGAGGCTTGTGGAAAGCACGGGGATTTTGCCTTTTTGCTCCTTTTGCGTCTTCATGTCCACGATGTCGATGGCCGGCAGAGGTTTTTCGTTTACCCGTCCGGAAAGGCGGCAGTAGGCGTATTTTTTTGTTTTAGCATTATAGAAGGTACGTACGCCCGGTGTGGCCGATCCCAGCACGCACACGGAGCCTGTGAATTTCGCCTTGACCACGGCCAGATCGCGGGCGTGATAACAAAGGCGTTCATCCTGTTTGTATGAGGAGTCATGCTCTTCATCCACGATGATCAGTTTGAGATTTTTAAGCGGAGAAAACAGTGCGGAGCGGGCGCCGATAACCAGATTTATCCGGCCGCGGCGCATCTGGCGCCACTGATCATAGCGGACGCTCTCCGTGATGGCACTGTGTACGACGGCGATTTTGTTCTCATCAAAGCGACCGCTGATTCTGGAGATCAGCTGCGGTGTAAGAGCAATTTCAGGAACCAGATAGATTGCCGTTCCTCCTGTTTGCAAGACGTGATCGATGGCTGAAAGATAAACTTCCGTCTTGCCGCTGCCGGTCACGCCGTGGAGTAAAACGGGCTGGAAAGAGCCGGTATCGGCATAACGGCAGATAAGGTCAAAGGCCCGTTTCTGTTCGTCATTTAGTTCAAAGTTTTTTTGCTGGACCTCAAGTGCGCTTGTGAGGTCCGGCCTGCGGATGAATTCCTCCTGAGTGGCTGTGACCAGTCCCTTCTCCAGCATCCGCCTTATGATATCTGCACTGACGCCGGACAAATTCATCAACTCCCGAAGCTCAAGCGGACCTTCGCTTTTAAGGCAATCGAAGACCGCCTGCTGACGGGGCGTGATCCTGGCGTTATCAACGGTATTTTCGTTGAGGCGGATGATTTTTTGCATGCGGACGGCCAGCTGCTTTTTGTCTTTTGCGCTGAAGGCGATGAACCCGGCCATCCGCATGCCGCGCACAATGGAAGCGGCGCTTTTCAGGCCGGATTGCCGGACGAGGTCATTTAAGGAAAGACCGTCGGGATGCTGCTTTAGTATTTCCAGCATTTTCTTTTGCGATTGCGTCGGGCACGCATCGGCCGGTATCGGCAGGGGCGTGATCCAGATAAAATCTTTCTTTTCCGCTCCCGAGGGGATCAGCTCACCCAGGGTTTTTCCGAGCGGATAGATGCAGTAATCGGCGATCCATTTGTAAAATTGAAGATCTTTTTCGTCAAAGAGAGGTTCCTCGTCGAGAATTTCAATTACCGGACGGACATCGTCAATCTCACACACGGCAGATAGTGAGACAATGAATCCGGTGCGTTTTCTGCTGCCGAACGGCACAAAAACTCTTTTGCCGACGGCTGCGTCCGGTGCGAGGTTTTCCGGAAGCTCGTAGGTAAAAAGCTTGTCAGCCGGGATATTGAGGGCGATGCTTGCAAACATGGCGGTTTACTACCACTTTTTTTATGAAAGATAAATGCTCGACGGTGAAAAGGGTAAAAAAAAGCCCCGGTACCGGGGCTTTTTCATGAGAGAAGGGGCTATTCGCCTTTGAGTTTTTCCAGCTTTTCCTGCTTGGTTTTACAGTCAATGCATTCAGTGGTGACCGGCCGTGCCATGAGTCGCTTTTCGGAAATCGGTCCGCCACAGGAATCGCAAACGCCGAATGTTCCTTCGTCAATCCTTTTGATGGCTTCCTGCATCTTAGCGATGAGTTTTCTTTCGCGGTCGCGAATTCTTAGTTCAAAATTACGCTCTGATTCCAGGGTGGCGCGGTCATTGGGATCAGGAAAATTTTCCTTGCCGCTGGTCATTTCCGAAACAGTTTTACCCGCCTCAACCAGCAGTTCATTGATTTTCTCCGTGAGCAGCTTGCGAAACGCCTCAAGTTTTTCCGGCTTTAAAGTCGTTTGCTTTTCCAATGTTACTACTCCTTCAATCGTAATACTGAGAAAAGTCCTTTTACCTAAAGCCGTCTTTTTTGTAAAGCAAAAAAATCAAAGCGAAATCTTTCGGCACTGCCTGGTACTCACTTTATCCGCTCTTGCGGAGCATCTTCATTCCCGCAAGCGGCAAGTATTTTTTCCACAATATTGGTCGTCGATTTTCCCGCCACTTCGGGGATAAGCCTGACATAGCCGCCCCACTGTTTGATTTCATTTCGGCCGACAACCTGATCCTCGGGCCAGTCGCCCCCCTTAATCAAAATATCCGGCTTTAAATAACAGATAAGCTCCAAAGGAGTTGCCTCCGAAAAAATGGTTATAAAATCAACACATTCAAGCGCAGCCAGCACCTCGGCCCGCTCGGCTTCCGGAACCAGCGGCCTGGTACTTCCCTTGAGGGCGCGGACCGACGAGTCACTGTTTAGCGCCAATACCAGAACATCGGCGGTTTTACGTGCTTCCTTTAAATAGCGGACATGACCGACGTGTAAAATATCGAAGCAGCCGTTGGTAAAAGCGATTATTCTGCCTTTTTGGCGAAGCTCGTCAATTTTTTCTTTGAGGAGTTCCCTCTTCAGGATCTTTTCCATAACCTCCCTTTCTGCGTAAACAAGTTTGAAAAAGTGCTAGGGCACGCGCGCCAGCGTGATTGCCCCCACCATGGCCGCGCCCGCTTTTTTCAGGGTTTTGGCGCATTCATTCAGTGTCGCGCCTGTTGTGTAGACATCATCAACGATAAGGACGTTTTTCCCTTTGAGTTTTTCGGGCGAAAAAACGCAAAAAGCGCCCCGTATGTTGCTGCTTCTTGCTTTTTTATCCAGCCCGGTTTGGGAAAGGGTCTGGTTTTTTCTTTTTAAGATGGAAAAATCAAGTTCTACCTTATACTTTTTAGCCAAAGCTCGGGCGAAAATGAGCGACTGGTTGAAGCCACGTCGACGCAGGCGTCGGATGTGCAGGGGAACGGGCAGGATCAGGTCGAATGCGCCAATATCAAAGTCGTTAAATTCAAAACTCGCCAGCAGGCGGGCCAGAGCGGCGCCGATAGTGAGATTGCGTCCGTATTTAAATTTGTGGATTGCGTCAAGGATGATGCCTTCATAAGAACAGACGGCGCGGGCCTTATCGTAATCCGGCTGTTCTCTAAGGCAACGGCCACACAGATGGTCGACTGCCGGTGAGTCCGGATAAACAGCCCCGCAGACCGTACAGTGGCTCCGGTTCAGATAGCATATAAACGAGCGGCATTTTACGCAAAATACTTCGTCCCCGCCGGGCAGCAGCTCCGCGCAGGCGATGCAAAGAGGCGGAAAAAGCGCATCCGATATTTCAGAAAAAAAGCCGCCGGCAATCAATTCATCTCCTTAGTCAGCTTTTTTATTTGCGTTTCTTTATCGTCAATCTCCATGCGCGGTGCTTCCCAGAGATCCTCCAGGCCATAAAAGGAACGTGCCTCTTCCTGGAAAACCGAGATGATCACATCATCGTAATCCAGCAAAACCCACTGGGCGTTGGCCTCACCTTCCACCCCCAGGGGCAGGATACCCTCCTTTTTCAAATATTCCTGAACCGCCCCGGCGATTGCCTGTACCTGCCGGTCGGTATCGCCTGAACAAATCAGCATATAGTCTGCAAAAGATGATATCTCTTTCACGTTCAGTGCGACAATTCTTTTCGCTTTTTTCTGCAGGACTGCATTGATGCACAATAAAAGCCTCCGTGCCGACTCATTTTTGGTAATTGCCAAGCTTCCTCCTCTGGTCCTGATTTTTGAGTCACTACATTTCCATTCTCTATCTCATAAACGGAAAAACTTGACAATATACCATTGCACAATGGTTTCGCGGCGGCATAAAAGGAGGTCTCATCGGTGCCGGAATTTTATAACGAAAAAAGACACCATCAAAGCTTTGACAGGGGGCCGCCTGATATGGTTTACTTTCACGCTCCTATGCAGGGGCGCACAGTATCAAAATTATTGTGGCCAGCCCCCGCTCATGAGTTTATTTTTTTACCCGATTACTCCCGGCCGTGACGGCTTTCGGGGAAGGCAAACAGAAAAAAAGAACGAATAAAAAATTCATCATGATTACGCTACGCTTTGATCCGCTGCAGATATTCAAAGAAAGTAAAACACCTGTCGGGCTCCACGCACGCGCGAACTGGCTTGGCCAGGCCGACAGCGGCTCCTGGCAAAATGATCGGAGTCAGACCGTCGCTTCACTTATAGATAGCCTGGCACCTGACGGTCCATGGCGGCAATCATTTATGGAAACAATAAGGCTTTTGCACTCTTTGTGGCTTGCGGCTCCTGATAAAGCCGTAAGTGCCGGGCAGCCTCTGGATTGGCTTATGCAAAATGTACTTACTCATCACCTTCCGGAGGCACTCGATGAAGAGCTGCCACCGGATGCTTTTCGCCTGTTGCCTTTTGTCAAGACAAACGATCCGTTAACGCTGGTTTGCGCGACACTTTTTCTGGCTTCAGTATATGGAAGGGTAGGTGAGGAAGTTGTTTTGGATCATTATCAATTGATCGCAAGATGGCTCGATGACCATGAGGATGAAGAGCGGGAAGATTTCGCTGCGGACAAGAGCAATATTTTGCGTGCCCTTTGTGTTCATCCGGTTTATGCGGGCGAAGCGGCGTCCATCAAATTGGTGGCCTGGCTGGCCCAGAGCCAGAAAGAATCAGGACTCTGGCCGAAGCCGATACCATTTTTCGTGACTCTGAATACCCTTTCCCGCCTCAATTCCGAAACTGCGCATCGCTTGTGGCTTCGGGCAATCCCGCTTCTGGAAACAACACAGAGAAAGGACGGCACATGGGGTTTACACGACCATGAGTGGAATACTTTTTTGGTGGTCGAGGCATTGAAAAACAAAAAATGCCTCTGACCCGGCCTACGGAGGTGGACGGATGAAAGTCGAGTTTTTCTGCCGCAACAGGTGAACAACCTGCCGGAAGGCAAGGGAGTTTCTCTTGCAAAATAAAGTGCAGTTGATGGAAAGGGATTTTTTCAAAGATCCTTTTGGTCGCGATGAAATTGCCTGCCTTCTCAAGGGGAGTACCGCCGCGGAAATGTTCAGCTTTAAATCACCGTCTTTCAAGAAGCTGGGCATGAAGCCGGAATCTCTGGGTGAGGATGAGCTGATTGATATGATGGCCGGTGAGCCGCGGCTCATCCGCCGTCCTGTCGTAAAAATCGGCAGCAGGGTTTATTTTGGCGCAGATGTAAAAACGCTTGCGGCGATATTGAAAAAATAGTTTTTTGACAATCGTTTTGAAAGGGAGGCGGGGATGGAAGAAAAAATCATCTGCTTTTGCTATGGATTGTCGCCAGGCGACATTGAAAAAGGCAAAGAATCGTTCGGACGGATGCATCCGGGAGTTTCCCGACCGGATGTAGTATCCCTTACCGGGGCGATGATGGATTTACCGGTGGGGGAGGTTTTGGGCCAGACCCTTTTCGGCGCGGATTCAAAAGCAGAGAAGGACGGCGCGGATCCGCAGGCCCGATTGTCTTCGGGCGAGAAAATATACAGAACAGTGATTGTACATACGGCAGGGCGCGAGCAGGTCTTTCAGGTGATGAGAAGCTTCAAGGCGGTGCTGCCGGAGCCTCAGGACATTGTGTTTGCGGTGGTTACTCCAACCGCACTGGGGTGGCTGTTTAAAGATTACATTGTGCATCTGGCGCAAGAACATGAAGAGATGAAAAACCACCGGGCCGGCAGTTCCGATAAGCAAAAAACTTAAGTTGTGCATCGGCGGGTACGATCGCTACCGGAGGCTGTTATGCATATAGAAATAGAGCGCAAATTTCTGGTGACGGGAAATGAGTGGCGGGATACTCCCGGAGTCCGCATCCGCCAGGGCTATTTGAACCGTGAGCCCGAAAGAACGGTGCGCATCCGCCTGGCAGGTGGGGAAGCTTTTTTGACGATCAAGGGCCCATCTTCCGGTGCGGCACGCCGTGAATTTGAATACGCAATTCCTGTATCTCACGCCCAGGAGCTTCTGAAAATGTGTGACGGCCGGCTCATCGAAAAGATGCGCCACAGGGTCGGCGTAAGCGGCCTTGTGTGGGAAGTGGACGAGTTTCTGGGCGATAACCTGGGTCTGGTCATCGCGGAAATTGAACTTCAACATGAAGACCAGGCCTTTGTCCGTCCGGCGTGGCTGGGGCGGGAGATCACCCATGACCCGCGCTACGCCAACGCGAATCTGTGTGTGCATCCTTTCACGAGCTGGGAACAAAGCCGGCAAGTATAAAAAAATCATGCAAGGCCGGGGCGGGAAAAAAGGATAAAAGATGAAGCATGAACTTGCGGCGATTGCACTTTTGCCGGTGTTATTTGTCGAGGCCGTTATTGTCCGGCGGCGGACGCCCCGTCTGCCCGAGCCACAGGGCGAGCGTCGCGGCGTACATGGTGCGGGTGAGTCCTTGCGCCTCTTCATTGTGGGCGATTCCGCGGCCGCGGGTGTGGGGGTGGCCACGCAAAGTGAGGCTCTTTGCGGTCGGCTTGTGGCGCACCTTGCCGGAGAGTTCCGCGTTGACTGGCGGCTCGAGGCGAAAACCGGACACAGGGCGGAGGATGTGCATCTGATACTTCAGGAACAGGACACGGAGAGATTCGATGTCGCGATAACTTCCATCGGAGTCAACGACGTGACCCATATGACCGGCCTGGGCAGGTGGGTGGATAGTCAAAAAGCCATTGTGGAACTTTTGCAGACGAAATTCCTGGTCCGTCATATTTTGCTGACGGGATTGCCTCCCATGCATATGTTTCCCTCCCTGCCGCAGCCGCTCAGGTGGTATCTGGGCGCAAGGGCCTTTAGCTTCAATAAAGAACTGAGGCTATTTGCAAACAGATATGAGGGGTGTGAGTTTGTCTCGATTGATTACCCGCTGGAGCCGGCCTTCATGGCGACGGACGGTTTTCACCCCGGAGCCCCGGCTTACGACCTGTGGGCGGGGCATGTCGCCGGTGTGATCCGCCGACTGTTTTATAAAAAATAAAAGACCCGGGTCAGGCGTCCGCCTGTTTGCGCTTAAGTCGCCCGCGTGCGTCGAGGCAGCTTTCCTTCATTTTCTTCCACAGCTTAATGCCCATGCGCCGGTGTTCTTTTAAAATCTGTTTGAGCATTGAAGGCTCGGTGTTGGGATTGATGGTTATCGCCCTGAGGACGACAACCCTGCGGGGAGAGTAGCGGGTCGATTCGATTCTGGTGCGGGAAACAAAAGACATATCATGGTCGCGGATGGTCTTGTGCAGCTCGATGTTGAGTTCGTTGATGATGTTGTTGATAGCGGTAATGCGTTCCGTGTTTTTGCGGGGGCTCTTCATCAGGCGGTCGAGTTCTGATTTGAGTTCTTCCGGAACGAAGCGGTAGATAATGATGAACAGTTCCGGGTGATTCATCAATTCAAAAAGCGGGTCCTGCTCGACCAGCCGGACAAAGGTATTTTGCAGATTGCGCGCGTGTTCGAACAAAAGCCTGTAGCCGGTTTTCCCGAATATTTTTATGGATGCCCATGGTTTGAGGCAGGAAAACGGGCGGGAGCCCTCGATGGTGAATCTTCCCTGGTCCACCGACCCTTTACGGATGATGTAGTCGGAGGTGTGGTAAAGAAAGCGCGAATCACAGACATTTTTAAACACGCAGATGCCCATGCTGTTCGGGGCGTAAAGCAGTTTATGGCCGTCGATGGTCACCGAATCCGCCTTTTCGATGCCCCGCATCATGTCTCGCGCTCCCTCCATAAGCAGTGCGCCCCCGCCCCAGGCCGCGTCCACATGGAAGTGCGCGCCGATTTCTCCTGCAACTTCCGCCAGTGCATTCAGATCGTCGATGTTACCTGTTTCCGTGGTGCCGGCAATGCCGACCACCGCGATGAATTTCGTCGGCTTTCCGATTGCCCGGTCTTCCCTGCGAATGCCTTCGATAAGTGAACGAAGCCTCGCCACATCGATTTTGTTGATGCAGGGTTTAACGGGAACGCGGATGACGGCCTGATCGCCGATGCCGAGGATGCTGCCCGCCTTGCAGATGGAATAATGCCCGCGGCGGGAGACAAAAATAAGCGCCTGCCGGTAGCCGTAATGCTCAAGGGCGCGGACGAGCCCCTCGGAGCGGATACCTTTGAAGCCCCTGTTGTCGGGTGGAAAAGCCCTGGCGATGGCCATGGTCAGGGCCGTCACATTGGCGATGGTGCCATCGGAGGTGATATTTCCCATGGCGATTTTAGGGTTTTGAATCTGTTTTTTATAAAAATCCGCCTCGCCGCGGTAAATGAGCTGGTGAATCCAGCAAAGAAATTCTCTCTCCACAAAAGATGAGGCCTTGGCGCTTTCAATTTTTACCTGATTCTGATTGAGGCTTACAGCAATCATCTCCAGGAGAATCATGAAATAAGGCACAGCGCTGGTCATGTGACCTATGTAGTAGGGATTGGCGACCTTCACGGAATGCCTGATGATGTTGTGCTTGATTTCAGCAAGGATATCTTTTATCAGGTGAGGCTCCGTGGGCATTTCCGTGGTGCTGAATATTTCTGCCAGCTTTTCCATCGAAATGGAAGAGTGGATGCCGCCCCGCTCTTTAAAAAAATCGTGTATCAGGTCGAGCAGATGTGCTCCGAACTCCATGAATCTGTCCGACGAGTCGGGCATGATGAAGAGTTTTCTCATGTATTCGGGAGTGCTCTCGATTTTCTTTTGCAGATGTTTCGCGTCGAGTTTGAGTGAATCCATTTTCAGAAGATAACCTCTTCGGGCTGATATCTCGCTTCTCATACCACAATAAGGCCGTGAGGAAAAAGAAGAATATTGAAAAAATAAATGAAAAAGCCGATAATCGGCGCGCCCCGGCGCGCCTGTATGGCCTTTTGCCAGTGTTTCCCGGTGTCGTAAAAATAATGACTCCAGGCGTTTTCGCTACATCTAAAGGTTTAAGAATGCAAAATATTATCCAAAAAGTTCATGTACATATGCCATATCACCTGCTGGATAGGTATCTGTCGATGATCCTTGAGCACAGACTGAATCCGGAGCTGTATTTCAATCACCACACCCTGTCATCGATTGATAAAGACGATTACCGCCGCACGGCCGCAATTTTTAAGGACGCAGGGCTGAAGGTTACATTTCACGGGCCGTTTGTTGATTTGCGGCCCGGTGCGCTCGATGACCGGATCCGCAAAACGAGCATGGAGCGCATCAGGCAGGCATTCGACCTTGCTCAATATTTTCAGCCGCTTAAAATAGTCTGCCATCCCTCCTATGATGATCGCTACTATGTCAATTGCGATGATTTGTGGCTGGAAAACAGCGTCCGTTTCTGGAGCGAACTAAAGCGAGTCGCCAAAGATACAGGCACGGTCGTTGCGTTGGAAAACGTCTATGAGAAAGAGCCGGATATATTAAGGAAGCTCATGGAAATCCTGGCCGATGATCACCTGTGTTTTTGCTTCGACACGGGGCATTATAATGTTTTTTCCAATACACCTCTTACGACATGGATCGAGCAGATGGGGCCGTATATCGGCCATCTGCATCTGCACGATAATTTCGGCGAATTTGACGAGCACCTGCCGATAGGCACCGCCACCTTCCCTTTTCAGGAATTGCTCACCAGGTTGGGTATGCTGAAAGTAAGACCGACCATCACGCTGGAGGCGCACCGACAGGATCATCTCTGGCAGTCGCTTGATAATCTGGAAAAAATGGCGCTTCCGGAGCTGCTCAATTGAAGCCTTCAAGGTGAGGGGACGAAAGTGCTCAAATATCTTGTTAAAAGAATTATTTTCATGGTCCCGCTTCTTTTAGGGATTACCGTCATCTGCTTTGTTGTGATGCATCTGGCGCCGGGCAAACCCACCGATTTGCAGACCCAGATGAATCCCAAGGCCTCGGCGGAGATGAAAGAGAGGCTGATGAAGCTCTACGAGCTCGACAAGCCGATCCATCTCCAGTACTGGTCGTGGCTGAAAAAACTGGGGCGGGGTGATCTGGGAACCTCATTTTCCGCCGATCACCGTCCCGTCAGGGATAAAATTCTGGAGCGTCTTCCCATTACGATCACCATCAACGTTTTGTCTTTACTCATCATAATTGTAATAGCTGTGCCTATCGGCGTTTTATCGGCCGTTCATCAGGACTCGCTGTTTGACAAAATCACGGCTGTGATTGTTTTTATCGGCTTTGCCGTTCCTACTTTCTGGCTGGCCCTGCTTTTGATGATTTTTTTCGGGATTCATCTGGGCTGGCTGCCGATCTCCGGCCTGCGTTCACTGAACTATGAATATCTCGGCACCTGGGGACAGCTGACCGATCTGGCGCGGCATCTCATCCTGCCGGTCTTTATTTCCGCCTTCGGGGGACTGGCGGGACTTTCCCGCTATATGCGCGCCAATATGCTCGAAGTGATCCGCCAGGACTACATTTTGACCGCCCGCGCCAAGGGCCTGAGTGAGAGGCAGGTCATTTACCGGCACGCGCTGCGTAATGCGCTCCTGCCGGCGATCACAATTCTGGGTTTATCGATTCCCGGCCTGATCGGCGGCAGTGTCATCTTTGAAACGATTTTTGCGATTCCGGGTATGGGGCAGCTATTTTACATGTCGGTGATGGCGCGTGACTATCCCACCGTCATGGGGATATTGCTCATCGGAGCGATTCTTACACTGGTGGGAAATTTAATCGCGGATGTTTCTTACGCGGTTGCCGATCCGCGCATCCGTATTTCTTAAAACTTTGCTCTGCCGACAGCGGGCGGGGTGTTTATTTTGAGATTTGTGTAACGGGGTTTGGCAGCGATGACGTTTTGGGAAATGTTTTCAAAAAACAAATTGGCCCTGACCGGTTCTGCGATCGTTTTGTCTTTACTTGTCGTTTCCATTTTCGCGCCGTGGATTGCTCCCTACGATCCGGGCGCGATAGATCTCAAGCATGTTTTGGCGCCTCCTTCGGCCCAGCACTGGTTCGGCACGGACCAGCTCGGGCGCGATGTTCTTTCGCGGATGATCTGGGGGGCGCGCATTTCTTTAAAAGTAGGCTTTGTCGCCACAGGCCTGGCGATACTGATCGGGATGCTGCTCGGTGCTGTGGCCGGTTATTACGGTGGCTGGATCGACACGCTGATTATGCGGTTTGTCGACATTATGCTTTGCTTTCCCACTTTCTTTCTCATTCTGGCGGTGATCGCCTTTTTGGAGCCCTCCATCTGGAACATCATGCTGGTGATCGGCCTTACCGGCTGGATGGGGGTGACGAGGCTGGTCCGGGCGGACTTCATTTCACTGCGTGAGCGGGATTTCGTGCGGGCCGCCCGCGCGATCGGCGCCGCTGATGCGCGGATCATATTCCTTCATATTCTTCCCAATGCGCTCGCGTCAATACTAGTTGCCGCCACGTTGGGCATTGCCGGTGCGATTCTCACGGAATCGGCACTCAGTTTTCTGGGTATCGGTGTGCAGCCGCCCACACCGAGCTGGGGCAATATCCTGACAGCGGGCAAAGACAATATCGACATTGCCTGGTGGTTGTCTCTTTATCCGGGGCTGGCCATTCTGATTACGGTGGTGGGCTATAATCTCCTGGGCGAGGGCATCCGGGATGCCTCCGACCCACGGCTCAAGAAATGAGGAGCCTTAAAAAGGCAGCTTGCTTTTCTTATCCCGGCTCCCTTCATCTTTGTCGATGATTTCCAGTGCTGTTTGCAAATCGCGCGCGAGGATTTTTCTCTCCAGCGGGTCGAGCTCTTTGACTTTCAAAAAAGCAGGTCTGAGCGTAATTTCTTCCGGTGTGGCGCTGATATATTTGCCGGCCGCCACGCGCGGGAGAATCTTGTTAAAAATATTTTCCAGTTTTGAACCTTTAATATTTATTGAGCTTATCTTCCATTTTCCGTTTTCTCTCGTCATGGTGACAAAACCATTTAGCGCATCAGGCCCTGGTTTCGACAGATATTCCAAAATAGGGTTTGTGTCCTTTTGAGGCGTTAATTTAACACTGATGCCAAGTTCATTTGCTGTCAAAACGGGCAACCACATACTGTCCCGTTTGATTTTGATGGAGTAGCGCGGGGTGTCCATCAGGTTGAAATGCTCTAAAAGCGCAAGCTCCAGAGCGAAATGAAATTTCATCGCCTCCTGGAAGGAGCTCTGTTGGGCCCTGGCTTTTTCGGAGTAGAACTCCAGCACTCCCGCATAGTTTCGGGAAGATATCTGCTGCAAGAAACGCTTGACATCGCTTTGGGCGTTATTGTTGATGCCCAGGACGGAGACAAAAACCAGAAATAAAACAAAACAAATAAAAGCGGCGACGATAATTATTTTGGTCGAAAGCTTTAAATTCAGCATAAATTTTCCTTAGATAATATTTGTTGAGACTCTGACTTGTTCAAATTCGGTCAAATATCGCCTGTTCGAGTGGCTTTTCTTCTACACAGATTTATTGTGGAAAGCAAATCAATATTGCGGACGGGTTTGCAAATAAATCTCTAAGCTGATCGGGGAAAAAATAATAGCAGGCGAGCTGGTTGCTCGTGGTTCATAGTTTATAGCTCATGGCTCATAGATCGTAGCGATCCAATCCACGGGCTGGAGATTTGCTTTGGGCTAATTTGCTGATTGCGGGATGTTTTGAAGATGGTCAGAAATGGATGGTTTATGGCTGGAGGAGCCAAGAGTCACTCCTTCGCGCCAGGATTATTTCAGCAATCCTCATTCCATTTTTGCTGCATTGCAGATTTCCCGCCGGGATTCAATGTCATTTGTCGCTCAAAAGGGCTTTTTCCATCATCTGTTTTCTTTGCTCCGGGGTTATCTGTTTTATGTACACGCCGATGCCGGGAAGAGCCATGTTTTTTCCCCAGGGCTGGCGCCACCGGATTTCTCCCGAAATCGGTGTCTTATCGTCGAGTTCATCGATGACAAACCAGACCTCCGATGAAGATGACCAGTCCTCGCAGGACAATAAAAAGCACCCATCTTTAGACACATTAACGGTCATGCCGCGGTGGGTGGAGGCAGGGTCCATATTTTCTGTCCGGCTGATAAGGACATTGAAATAAACGTTTTTTCTCACACTCAGGCGGACCGCTCGAGGTACGAAGAGCTTGCATTCCCGCGAGACAAAGTCCGCCAGCGTACAATTGTCGGGAAGCGATCCGCCGGCTATGGTGCGCATGCTCTTACTTTCCGGGTCCCACTTCAGTTGAATGACTGGGAAGGCATCCAGAACATCCTGCGCCAGTCCCTTTTCTTCGCGCGAGGCCTTGACACTGGTGACCAGATCGATCATGACTCCCTGGTAGGTGTTGGTGATCATCGACTTCATCAGCTCACCGAATGATTCCACCGTGTCCACTTCGATGCCGGCCCTTTGGGCTTCGAGGAGATACGCCTCTTTTGCCGGGCCATTTTTGCAAACAAGAATAAGTCGTATAGCCATAAATATTTTTAACCAAGCCCGTTCCAGGTTTGTGGCAGCTGTATTTAGCGATGTGCTCAAAAGTTTAGTAAAAAGAAACGTGAATGTCAACATCCCCCGCCATGTTTCTTGGGGCTTGATTATGCCCTTAAAATATAATAGTAGTCGAGGCGATCATACTATCAGAAAAAACTGATATGCAAATTCATCAGGAGGAATTTTTGCGATGTCCAGGAAATTCGACGCGGAATTCATGAAAACCGACCGCCGCATCATTGCCAGAAAACTGCTGGCGGGAGAATTATCGGAAAAGGAGCTGAACAGTCTTTTAAAGAAACTGCCCGACGTCGCGGAGAATGCCGAAGAAGTATCACCCGTGCCTCAAAAAGGGTAATCATGTTTATTGACTCCCACGCTCATCTGGAGATGAAAGAGTTCGACCGCGACCGCGGGGAAGTAATCGAGCGCGCTTGGGCGGCGGGCGTGGAAACCATTGTTACCGTGGGGACCAACCTCAGCCTGAGCCGCAAAGCCCTGTCAATTGCCCGTCAGTATGAAAATGTTTATGCGACAATAGGGATTCACCCTCATGATGCGGCAAAGGCAGACGATAAAGTGCTCGACGAGTTAAAACTGCTGGCTGGGGATGCAAAAGTCGTCGCCTACGGTGAGATAGGTCTGGACTTTTTCCGGAACATCTCACCGAGGGAAAAACAAATCGAGATATTTGCCACCCAGCTTCAAATCGCCAAAGCACTTGATCTGCCTGTGGTCATCCATGACCGGGACGCCCACGAACAGACGCTCACAATGGTCAGAGACTCCGGTGTCCGCCGGGGCGTTTTTCATTGTTTTTCGGGTGAATGGAATATGGCACGGAAATGCATCGACCTTGGTTTTTATATTTCCATTCCCGGTGTGGTGACGTTTGAAAAATCCAAAGTGTTGCGGGAAGTTGCCAGGCAGGTGCCGGCCGATGCGATACTCTTGGAGACTGACTGTCCCTACCTCACGCCTGAGCCGCACCGCGGGAAGCGAAATGAGCCGTCATTCATGGTTCACACGGCACAGAAAGTGGCGGATATCAGGGGTGTCCCCATCGAAGAACTGGCCGCCGCCGCCACCGTCAACACACGCCGGCTCTTCGGACTCGACCGTGTCTTGCCCGGATAGCGACGGGCGCCATTTTTCGCAAGTATACACGTAAAAGCTTTTGGAGAACCAAAAGGGTAGATCAATGAAAAAGGCCGTAATATTGCTATCCGGCGGTGTCGATTCCGCCGTAACACTGGCGATCGCCGACAGCCGCGGCTTCGAGCCATACGCGTTGAGCTTTCGCTACGGCCAGCGACACGCCGTGGAACTTGCGGCCGCCTCACGCGTTGCACAAAACGTCAGCGTCCGGCAACATCTGATCCTGGATATTGATTTGGGACGTATCGGTGGCTCCGCTTTGACCGCCGATCTGGATGTCCCGAAAAACCGTGACCATAAGGCAATCTCTCAGGTGATTCCCGACACGTACGTTCCCGCCCGCAACACGATTTTTTTGTCCTATGGTCTGGCCTGGGCCGAAGTGCTGGGTTCAGCAGATATTTTCATCGGCGTCAACGCGCTTGATTACAGCGGCTACCCCGACTGCCGCCCGGAATATGTGGCGGCCTTTGAGCGCTTGGCGAACCTCGCCACAAGGGCGTGTGTGGAAGGAAGGCAGAAAATCACCATTCACGCACCGCTTATCGACTTGAAAAAGTCAGAGATTATTCTAAAAGGCATCGGGCTGGGTGTTGATTTTTCCCTGACGCACAGCTGCTATGATCCGGCGCCTGACGGCTCGGCATGCGGGCAGTGCGACTCGTGCGTCTTGAGACTCATGGGATTTCGTGAGGCGGGGGTGAAAGACCCGGTAAAATATCAGGATCGGGAATAAATGATCACAGATGTATTACGTTAAGGAAATATTTTATTCTATTCAGGGTGAGGGTTATCACAGTGGCCGGCCGGCCGTGTTTTGCCGCTTTTCGGGATGCAATTTGTGGTCGGGGAAAGAAAAAGACAGAAAAAACTCTCCGTGCCCTTTTTGCGACACTGACTTTACCGGCACCGACGGTCCGGGCGGTGGTGAGTATTCAACCGCGCATGATCTGGTAAGCCAAATATCCAGGTTGTGTCCGTCTCCCGCGGCAGACTCCGGTCGCCCCTTTGTCGTATGCACCGGCGGCGAGCCTCTCCTGCAGCTTGATGCGGGGCTGATTGCCGGACTGCACAAAGAAGGTTTTGAAATTGCCGTGGAAACCAACGGCACAATCGCAGCACCCGAAGGAATTGACTGGATCTGCGTCAGCCCCAAGGCCCGCGCCCGCCTGGTACAGGTAAGCGGAGATGAGCTCAAGCTCGTTTATCCGCAGGAAGGGATGGATCCGGAGGAATACGCGAGCCTCGCTTTTCGTCATTTTTTTCTGCAGCCGCTGGACGGGCCGGGATATGAGGAGGCGACCGTGAAGACGCTTAAGTACGTGCTTGAGCATCCGGCCTGGTGGATCAGTCTGCAGCTGCACAAAATACTGAATGTGAGATAGGAAGAGACGATGGAAATATTCAAGGTGTTTAAATTCGATGCGGCGCATCATCTGCCGTGCGTGCCTGACGGCCACAAATGCTCCAGGACCCACGGCCACTCTTTCCGCGTGGAAATCCACGTCAGAGGCGACGTTGACTCTCACAAGGGCTGGGTGATGGACTTTGCCGACATCACTGCCGCCTTTGAGCCGATCCTCGACGAGCTTGATCATAAAAACCTAAACGCCATCGAGGGACTGGAAAACCCCACCTCCGAGCGTCTTTGCCGCTGGATCTGGAACAGACTGAAACCGTCATTGCCGCAGTTATCAAAAATCATCGTTTGCGAAAGCCCCGATTCCGGTTGTATCTATGACGGGAAAGACTAGAGGCTAAATGCACGGCGGTTGTTCGTGACTGTCCGTGAGGTGCGGTATTAAAAAATTTGCATTTTGGAATTTAATGTATTAGCGTTTCGATTCAGGGGTGCCGCATGGTTCCTGTCGGGAAGGGCGGCTGAGAACATACCCTTTGAACCTGATCCGGGTAATGCCGGCGTAGGGAGTGGCAGCATAACTTAATAAGAGCCATGTCCTTTTCAGGCAAAGGGACATGGCTTTTTTCGTGAGCATCATGGACAGAGTAATTATTGTAAGCGGAGGTCGGCTGGGAGATGCGGATTTCTTTCGCCGAAGAGCATCGGTCATGGAAAACAGGCTTATGGTGGCCTGTGATGGAGGAGCGAGGCATCTTGCCGCACTGGGGCTCGTGCCGGATGTGATTGTCGGTGATATGGACTCGCTTGATGCCCGGGAGCTTGCCGCATGGGAGAGGCGCGGTGTCAGGATTATTCGCTACCCCGTAAAGAAGGATTTTACCGACACACAGCTGGCACTCGATTATGCTCTGTCGTGCAAGCCCGGATCGGTGGAGATCTGGGGAGCACTCGGCGGGCGCATCGACCATACGCTTGCCAATGTTTATCTGTTGATGCATGCCGGGGACGCGGGAGTGCCGGCTTACCTGATGGATGAATTCACCGAGATGAGCCTTGCAGGAAAGGAAACCATGATCACCGGCGCTACCGGCTGTCTGGTATCTATAATTGCCCTTTCGCCCCTGGTTGAGGGCATCACGCTGGAAGGGTTTGAATATCCTCTTGCCGGTGAGAATCTTTCATTTGCCCAAACACGCGGCCTGAGCAATGTCGTCACCTCTTCTGTGGCGACAATCCGTGTGAGCTCAGGTAATCTTCTGATTGTCCGCTACCGGCGGGCGGGCGTTTTTCCGGAGGTGGAATAAATGAGAAAAGTATTGAGAGTATTGTGTGTGGGCGGCTCCGACAGCGGTGCAGGTGCGGGCATACAGGCCGATTTGAAAACCATCAGTACCTGCGGCTCGTATGCCACAACCGTGATCACGGCACTGACGGCACAAAACACGCGCGGCGTGGAAGGTGTTTTTGCCGTGTCGCCGCAATTCATCGCGCGCCAAATCGATGCAGTTCTTTCCGATATCGGCACGGACGCTGTTAAAACCGGCATGTTTTCATCACCCGCTGCGGTGGCCGTCGTTGTGGAAAAAATAAGGCAATACCGTTTAAAAAATATTGTGGTTGATCCGGTCATGGTCGCCAAGGGAGGCCACCCGCTGACGAAAGGCAGGGCCGTCGGCGGAATAATGAAAAAGCTCCTGCCGGTGGCCTCCATAGTAACGCCTAACATACCGGAGGCGGAGGTGCTGTCAGGCCATCGCATCGGCACAGTGGATGATATGAAAAAGGCGGCGTCCCTTATCCATGGTTTGGGCGTAAAAAATGTCGTGATCAAGGGTGGACACTTAAGGCAAAGCCGGAAAACCGGCAGCATTGATATACTATATGACGGAAAATCATATAGTGAATTTTCCGCAGACTGGATAAGGACGAAAAACACGCACGGCACCGGTTGCACGTTTGCGGCGGCACTGGCTGCATATCTGGCAGGCGGGATGGCGATGCGCGACGCTGTTTCGGAGGCCAAGGCGCTGGTGTTAAAAGCCATCAAAGGCAGCCTGAAAATAGGTCACGGACACGGACCGGTTAATATTTTGGTAAACTTGAACAATGTACGGAGGGATAAATGACTCAATTGGAGAAAGCCCGCCGCGGAGTGATCACTACAGAGATGGCAATTGCCGCCGGGGTGGAGAATGTCGAGCCGGAATATATTCGGCAGGGAGTAGCGGCAGGTACGATCGTCCTGTGCCGCAATATAAATCACACGGGTATCCGGCCATTGGCGATAGGCGCCGGCCTGCGCACCAAGGTCAATGCCAACATCGGCACATCGAAAGACGGAAATGATTTACCCGCCGAGCTGGAAAAGCTCGCTTTGGCGATTGCCGCCGGCGCCGATGCGGTGATGGATTTGTCCACGGGCGGTGATTTGGCGCACATACGCAGGGAAGTTATGAATAACTCCAGCGTGGCAATCGGCACGGTGCCGATTTATCAGGCCGCCGTAAAAATGACCGACGCCGGCCGGGCCGTATCCGAGATGACCGCCGATGAGATGTTTGAAGTGATCGAAGAAAACGGCCGTGACGGTGTTGATTTTATCACCGTCCACTGTGGTGTGACGCGCCGGACCGTGGCGGCGATGGAGGAAAAGGGCAGGGTGCTGGGCATAGTGAGCAGGGGCGGCTCGATGACGGCCAACTGGATGCGCTGCAACGGCAGGGAGAATCCTCTTTATGAACAGTATGACCGGCTTCTGGAGATAGCACGTCGCTATGAAATGGTTTTGAGTCTAGGTGACGGCCTGCGTCCCGGGGCAATTGCCGATGCTACCGATCAGGCGCAGATCGCCGAGTTGATTGTCCTGGGTCAGCTGGCCGAACGGGCCCGCCGGGCAGGCGTGCAGGTGATGATTGAAGGGCCGGGACATGTGCCGATAAAAGACATTGAAGCCAATGTCAAATTACAAAAAAATATCTGTCAGGGAGCGCCGTTTTATGTACTGGGCCCCCTTCCCACCGATATCGCGCCGGGATACGACCACATCACCGCCGCCATCGGCGGGGCGATTGCCGGCGCCGCCGGCGCCGATTTTCTCTGTTATGTAACGCCGGCCGAGCATCTGCGCCTGCCAACACCGGCCGATGTGCGTGCCGGAGTCATTGCTTCGCGCATTGCCGCCCATATTGCCGACTTGGCCAAAGGAGTCAAAGGGGCGCACGACAGAGATTTGCAGATGTCTCAATTCCGCAAATCATTTGACTGGCAGGGCCAGGTGGATGTATCACTTGATCCGGAAACGACCGCCGCCCTTCTGGAAAAAAGCAAAAGCGCCGCTGAAGAGGGATGCACCATGTGCGGTGAGCTCTGCGCGATCAGGCTCGGCAGAAAGTGATACATGATCGGCGCTAAAAGTTGTTTCATCTTCTGAGTACGGCTTCAGGCTAAAGGTAAAGAGCACGACCTGCCGCTGAAGCATTACCGCCTGCGGGGTCCTTGTTGTGGACGATTCTCATGAAGTTAAAAAACGTACTGCCGTGGAGATTGCCTTGCGGCTCAAACGTGGAGGCTATGAAGCTTTTTTTGTCGGCGGTGCGGTGCGCGATTACCTGCGTGGTGTGACGCCGGGCGATTACGATATCGTCACCTCCGCGAAGCCTGAACAGGTGGCGGAACTTTTCGAGCGTACCGCGGATATCGGCGCCAGGTTCGGGGTCACGGCCGTGATTTCCGGCGGCAACGTCTATGAGGTGGCCACCTTCCGCAGTGACGAGGCGTACAAAGACGGAAGGAGGCCCGTGCAGGTTCGTTACTCCACGGCGAGGGAGGATGTTTGCCGCCGTGACTTCACCGTCAACGGTCTTTTGATGGATCCGGAATCGGGTCAAATCATCGATTATGTCAACGGCACCCAAGACATTGAAAAAAAGATCATACGTACCATCGGCGACCCTTATCAGCGCTTTGGCGAAGATTATCTCAGGATGTTGAGGGCCTTGCGCTTCGCGGCGAATCTTAATTTTTCCATTGAACAGGATACAAAAGACGCCATCGTGGCACATGGCAAAAAAATACGAGGCATCAGTGCCGAGAGAGTGGCCGAGGAGCTGGATAAAATCCTCACACGCGGCGGAGCCCGTCGTGGTTTTGAATTATTGTCAGCGACCGGATTATTGCGTCATATTCTTCCGGAAGTCGAAAATCTCAAAGGAGTGGGGCAGCCGCCCCGCTACCATCCGGAAGGAGACGTATGGGAGCATACGATGATCATGCTCGAGGTGCTTGCCGCCGAAACAGCTCCCCGCACCAATGCCACGCTGGCCTGGGCCGCGCTCCTGCACGATGCGGGCAAGCCGGCGACACGCACGGTAGATGAAAAGGGAGTACACTTTTACGGACACACACGTGAGGGGGAACGAATCGCCGCGGAAATAGCCGCCCGTTTGAAATTTTCCCGCGCCCGTCGCGACGGTCTGGTTGCTTTGATTCATCATCACATGGCATTCATGAATGTTCAGAAAATGCGCCCCGCACGCCTGAAGCGTTTTTTACGCATGCCCGATTTTGATCTTCATTTACAACTGCACAGGCTTGATTGTCTGGCCAGTCATGGTATGCTCGACCATTATGAGTTTTGCCGTGCCGAGTTGTCACGAGCGGCTCCTGAAGAGCTCAGGCCGGTACGGCTTTTGACAGGAGATGATCTGATGGCCATGGGATACGCGCCGGGCAGGCTCATCGGTGAGATCCTCAGAAGGCTCGAAGATGAACAGCTGGAAAGCAGGATCAAGACCCGCGGCGAGGCAGAGGCGTTTGTCCGCCACAACTGGGGTCTCTAAATAAATCACAATGGTGAATCTTTGATGAAGTTTCAAAAATATAAAATAGCGCCTCTGATTTGTCTCTTGCTCACGGTTTTGATGTTTCCATCATGTGCAAGCCGTGATGTGAAGGTGAGCTCTCAACCGGCTGTGGCCCAAAAAAAACATCTGGCACTGATGGGTTATACCATTCAGGCCGGAGCTTTCGCGCGGGTGCAAAACGCTCTACGACTGACCGAAAAGCTGAAGGATCGCGGCCTTGACGCAACTTATTTCAAAGCTCCCGACGGGCTGTTCAAAGTACGCTTCGGTAATTTTACATCCAAAGATCAGGCACGCGTACGGGCCGAGTCGCTGCAGCTAGCAGGGGTCATCGAAGAATTCTATATCGTTCTTCCTGAAGAATCACCGGCGGCAAAGCAGCGGCAACTCGGTGTTGATTATCTCAGAGAGTCGCTTGTGAAAAGCGCTTATGATTTTATAGGCGTCCCATATTTGTGGGGAGGCTTGTCGGCGGATACGGGGTTCGACTGCAGCGGCCTGACCATGACCGTGTATCAGCTGAACGGTCTGAACCTTCCTCGTCATTCCAGAACACAGTACGATGCAGGAGACGAAGTATCTCTCGACGAACTGCAAAAAGGTGATCTGGTATTTTTTGCAACGCGCGGGCGGGGCAGAATATCTCATGTCGGCATTTATATCGGAACCAACAAGTTCATTCACGCTCCAGCGCCGGGAAAAAAAATATGCATAAATTCTTTGAAGGATGCCTATTATGCAAAGCGCTTCATGGGTGCGAGAACATATCTTTTGTGAAATGAGATATGAAAACGCGGAAAGCCTTGTCAATCGTGAGTTTCATGACTCGCCAAAAAAAATGATTTAAAAATAAAATTGATAATATTTGTTGTTCAGCAGCACAAGCAGTAAATAAAAACAGTTTTGCATCAGAATAATAAATAAAAATAATTTGTTTTTTTATAATAGTTTTAGTTGACCAAATAAAAAAAATAAAGTAAAATCCGAGTCAAATTAACGAAGTGGGTTGTAAAGAAAGCAAACTCAACAAAAGGAGGCTAAACCCAATGGCAGTAACAGCAAAAAAAGTTGCGAAGAAAGCGGCAAAGAAGGTCGCCAAGAAGGCGGCGAAGAAAACCGTAGCGAAGAAAACCGTAGCTAAAAAAACAGCTGCCAAGAAAACGGCTGCCAAGAAAACGGCAGTGAAGAAAGTTGCCAAGAAGGCAGCGAAGAAAACGGCAGCCAAAAAACCCGCGGCGAAGAAAGCCGCAAAAAAAGCAGTAAAAAAATAAATTGGGCAATAGGATCGTTTAAAGAGCAGGCCGGTGTCAAAAGCCTGCTCTTTAAATATCCATTTCATTTGTTACTCCAGCTATACAGGTCAGAGCGTCATTACGCCCCATCGCCTGCTTCGCAATATTTTCATCAGAAATGTTCATCGCTATGAACATCTGTCTGCAAGTTAAAAAGAAGATAACTCATATAAATGCGTCAAACTGTGCCGTGGCGGGTTTTTTGCGGGATTAAGCAATGCGCGATTTAATTCTCAGTATCGACAATGGTACGCAATCTGTGCGTGCTCTCATTTTTGATCTGAAAGGAGCGTTGCTTTATAAGATGCGCGTGCCGCTTGAGGCTTATTTTTCTCGCGAGCCGGGTTGGGCGGAGCAGGAACCACCGTACTACTGGGAATGTCTGTGTCAGGCCTGTCAAATGCTCTGGCGGGAGAAGCCCACACTGAAGGATGCCATCGCCGGTGTGGCTCTCACCACACAGCGCTCTACCGTGATCAATCTCGATAAAGATGGCAAGCCTCTGAGACCGGCGATTGTCTGGCTCGATCAGAGACGCACCCCCGGGCTGAAGCCGATAGGGGGCCTGTGGGGAGCGGCCTTCAAGATCACCGGTATGAGCGAAGCCACTGCATACTTTCAGGCAGAAGCCGAAAGCAACTGGATCAGGACATACCAGCCGGATGTCTGGCGCCGAACCCACAAATATTTATTCCTTTCCGGTTATCTCACCTACAGGTTGACCGGACACTTTGTTGATTCCGTTTCATCTCAGGTTGGTTATGTTCCTTTTGATTATAAGGCGAAGGCCTGGGCCAGGCCGTGGAGCTGGCAGTGGCAAATGACGGGAATTGAGCGCCGGATGCTTCCTGAGCTCATCGAGCCTTGCGGTTTATTAGGCCGGATTTCGAAAAGCGCGGCGCGGGAAACAGGTATCCCCGAAGGACTGCCTTTGATTGCTGCGGCTGCCGATAAGGCCTGCGAAGTGGTCGGGGCCGGTTGTCTGGACCCGCACGTGGGCTGTTTGAGCTATGGGACGACCGCCACCATCAATACGACTCATTACAAATATGCCGAAGCCGTTCCCCTCATTCCCCCCTATCCTTCGGCCGTGCCCGGTGCCTACAGTCTTGAAAACATGATCTACAGAGGCTACTGGATGGTAAGCTGGTTCAAAGAGCAGTTCGCCCATCTGGAGAATATCGCAGCAGCCCGGGAAAATGTCGAAGCGGAAGTACTGATCGAAAAGCTGCTGCACGATGTCCCGCCCGGAGCGATGGGGCTGGTTTTGCAGCCTTACTGGTCGCCGGGCATTCGGGTGCCTGGCCCTGAGGCCAAAGGAGCGGTCATCGGCTTTGGTGACGTTCATAACCGCGCTCACCTGTACCGGGCCATACTGGAGGGGCTGGCCTATGCCTTGAGAGAGGGGAAAGAGACCCAGGAGAAGCGAAGCGGTATTCCCATCACGGAGCTGCGTGTGGCGGGCGGTGGTTCTCAAAGCGATACGGCGATGCAGATCACCGCGGATGTTTTCGGCATACCGGTGTCCCGGCCGCGGATTTATGAAGCATCCGGACTTGGTGCGGCCATCAATGCCGCTTATGGACTCGGACTGCACAAAAGCTTCAAAAGCGCAATAGAGGCAATGGCGCACACCGGCGATTGTTTTGAGCCTGATCGTGACAGGCATAAAATTTATGATCAGCTCTACAGGCGGGTGTACAAGAAGATGTATAAAAAATTAAAACCCCTCTACGAAGCAATCCGTGACATCACCGGCTATCCGAAAAGGGCGGGGGAGATTTAGCGATAACTCCATGGTGAAGGCTTTGACCGCGCTTTGGCTTCACACCTTTTTACCATCCCGTGAAAGACTGATTGCGGACATCCTACTGCCGGTAGCGGACAATCCGCTACCGGCAGGGTATTGTCACGGGGTCGTTTTTCTGAGCCACAATTGTGGAATCTCTGTCGCGAGCCAGTGGGCAAGAGCGGCGTTCACTTCGGCGGGCTTTTCCTGAGCCATCCAGTGGCCGGAATCAATGAATACTTCAGACAAGTGAGGGCAGGCCCCGCGCATCGGTTCGGCAAAAGAGGAGGTGACGGTCTGGCAGGTCTGATCATATACCCCGTGCAGGAAAAGCACCGGCATGGTGAGCTTCCCGCCATCTTTGGCCCTCTCTGAATAGGAGGCATTGAGCTCGTCATTCACGTAGTAGGAGCCAGGGCCGAAAAAGCCGGTGCGCTCCAGCGCCGCCACGTAACTGGACAGATCTTCTTCGGTCATGATTTTTGTGTCGAGTTCCATCTCCGGTGCTTCGGCGGCTCCGCCAAACCACCCTCCGTCCCTGCGCACAAAAGCGGTGCGTGAGGGTTTACCCAATCCCCGGGGGCTGCCGCTGCGAAACAGCGCCTTCACTGTATTTTGTACATTGGCCTCGAATACGGCCTGCGCTTTTTCGAACTGTTCAGAGTAAAACAATATGTATTCCCATTGCCCGGCCGGGAACTCGTTTTGGGGATACACTGAACGATCTACCAGACGCATATAATGGGCAATACGGGATCCCCCGGGAAAATACGGTACACAGAGGCTGGCCACCCCATGGCAGCGTTCCGGGTGATGGCTCGCCAGATTCCATACCACGGGGCTTCCCCAGTCGTGTCCGACCCAGACGGCCCTGTCCTGACCAAGTGCATCGATGAGTTCGATCATGTCCTGCACGATCTCCTCCATGGCATAGTCCTTGTGCTCACGCGGCGCTCCCGATCGGCCGTAACCCCGCATATCCGGCGCCACCGCATGAAAGCCCAGAGCTCCGAAACACGGCAGCTGGTGCCGCCAACTGATGGACAGCTCCGGCCAGCCGTGTACAAAGATGATCGGAGTTCGCTCTGGTGAGCCGCAGGATAAATAAAATGTCGTGTGTCTGGCTGTTTTAACGATATGCTCTGTTACGGGAAAAGTCATGGCATTTAGTCTCCTTTCGCAATAAGTAATACGAGATTGAAGACTATATGGAAAACCACCGGCAAGTCAAGATGGTTACGGGTGCGCTATCGCGGGATCGGCAAGTCAGACTTAAACAAAGCTCCGTCACCCCCGGTGTTTTGCTATTAAATATTTAATTGCTTTTTTCGTGTTTTTCGAATAGTTGACCCCCTTTGACACGGCCGGACTCACTGCACATCATCGGGCTTTATGACGGGTTCCGGCCGGGGGAAAGAGCCCCGATATGCAGTCGATGAAAATGCGGGTAAAGGAGGCACCATGAACGACAGCAGTATGACTAAAAATAAAAAGCTCATTTCGTGGGTGGAAGAAATGGCCCAAATGTGTAAGCCGGACAAGGTTTACTGGTGCGACGGTACTTGGGCCGAATATAATGCCATGATCAAGACGACGGTCGACAGCGGTGTGGCTACACCGCTCAATCCTGATAAGCGTCCCAATTGTGTCCTATTCCGGTCTGACCCGTCCGACGTGGCTCGCGTGGAAGACCGCACCTATATTGCCGCCCGTACAAAGGATGAAGCGGGCCCCACCAATAACTGGATAGATCCTGATGAATTAAAAAAGACGATGAGGGGGCTATACGAGGGTTGCATGAAGGGGCGGACGATGTATATCATCCCGTTCAGTATGGGGCCGGTAGGTTCACCTATTGCTCAGATTGGCGTGGAGATAACCGACTCGGCCTACGTGGTCGCCAATATGCACATTATGACCCGTGTCGGCCGGAAGGTGCTCGATGTTCTGGGGGAGGACGGCGTGTTTATCCCCTGTTTGCATTCAGTCGGCAAACCACTGGCCGAAGGCGAAACGGACGAAGGTCTGTGGCCTTGCGCCCCGATGGAGAAAAAATATATTTCACATTTCCCTGAGGAAAAAATGATCTGGTCGTTCGGGTCCGGCTACGGCGGAAACGCCCTTTTAGGCAAGAAGTGTTTCGCGCTCAGGATCGCCTCGGTCATGGCCCGTGAACAGGGCTGGCTCGCCGAGCACATGCTGATTCTCGGCATCACCAGCCCCGCAGGGGAGAAAAAATATGTGGCTGCCGCCTTCCCGTCCGCCTGTGGCAAAACGAATCTGGCGATGATGATTCCGACCATTCCCGGCTGGAAAGTCGAATGTGTGGGCGATGATATCGCCTGGATGAAGTTCGGGGCGGATGGACGGCTCTACGCGATTAATCCCGAAGCAGGTTTCTTCGGCGTTGCTCCCGGCACTTCTGAAGAGTCCAACTATAACGCGATGAAGTCTATCGAAAGAAATACGATCTTCACCAACGTCGCCCTGACCGAGGATGGAGATGTCTGGTGGGAAGGCATCGGCTATGACCCGCCGGAGGGAAAAATCATCGATTGGACGGGCAGGGAGTGGACGAAAGATTCAGGCAGAATCGCCGCCCATGCCAACGCCCGGTTCACGGCGCCGGCCAGACAGTGTCCGGCCATCGACCCTGACTGGGAAAATCCCGACGGCGTGCCGATCAGCGCCTTTTTATTCGGTGGCCGCCGTCCCAAAACAATTCCTCTGGTGCATGAGGCTTTCAACTGGAATCACGGCGTGTTCCTGGGCTCGATTGTCGGTTCGGAAATTACCGCCGCGGCCATCTCCGCCAATATCGGCCAGGTCAGACGCGATCCGTTTGCCATGCTGCCTTTCTGCGGCTACAACATGGGAGATTATTTCAACCACTGGATAGGCATCGGTAAAAAAACAGCGCCGGAGAATCTGCCGAAGATTTTCTATGTGAACTGGTTTAGAAAAACGGATGACGGCAAATGGCTCTGGCCCGGCTACGGAGAAAACAGCCGCGTGCTCAAATGGGTATTCGAGCGCTGCGCAGGTACAGGCAAGGCCAGACAAACCCCGATCGGTTTCATGCCGACCCCTGACGCTATCGACACAAGCGGCCTGAGCATCAGCGAGGCCGACATGAATGAACTTCTGGACGTGAACACGGATGAATGGAAACAGGAGGCGGTAAGCATTCGCGAGCATTACGCGAAGTTCGGAGACCGTCTGCCCGGGGAACTTATGAAAGAACTGGAAGATCTGGAAAAGAGACTGGGGTGACCGGCACTTCGCAGTATCGACCAGATGCTTCCTGACACGCAATAAAAAACAGGCCGCAGGCGATAGATGTTCGCAGGCGGCCTGTTTCTTTTGTTCGCTTTGCGCCATTTTCCCGATCTCTTGCCCGGTTCCTGTAATTGAAAAAACGGCCCTGACCCGCCAGCGTGGACAAGTTATGCATTATGACTCTCAGCGAGATTTCTCAGATACAAATACAATTATTTTGCATGCTATGCGACAGAAGGTTATAGTTTACGGTACGCAGGATCGTTACGGTCGGAAGTGCAGGCTCGTATTATTTCGCTTGACTCACAAAGCAAAATCATGATGACAAATAAGCTCTGCCGTTAGATTATATGCTCAAGGGGCCGCTTTGGGTGATTATCGGGTGATTAACGGTTATTCTCACGGAAAAAGAGAGAAAAATACGGCGTTGAAGATCATCAATCGATGTTCGATGCGTTTCTACCTTTTAAATCGTTTGCGGAGAATATCGCATGAATACCTGGATGACTAAAAACAGTCAGCAAGTGACAAGGGTACAGGGCGGAAGAACCAATATATTCATGGTTTCCCTGGGAAACAGGAGCATGCTCATTGATGCCGGTTATCCGGGTAGGCACCGCACGCTGGTTTCGCGCCTGAAATTGTCAGGCATTGGTAAGCCGGAAGGCATCGTACTTACACACGCCCATTTCGACCATGCGGGCAGGGCTGCATCTCTTCGGGAAATATTCGGGTGTCGTGTCTATATCCACCGAAGCGAGGCGGAGTTTCTAAAAAGAGGAGCCAACCCCGTCATACGGGGAGCCACAGCATTAGGTTCAATCATAGCCTTTATGGCATCAATCGCTCCTGAAAAATTCCTTGCCTATCCCCCTTGTCATCCGGACATTTCTGTGGATGATCGCCTCGATCTTTTCGACCTTGGCCCGGACACATACATTCTGCATACACCAGGGCATACGTCCGGGTCGATGTGCGTTATTGTGGGCGGCGAGATAGCCGTGGTGGGTGACAGTATTTTCGGAATGTCCCGCCGCTCGATCTTTCCTCCTATTGCCGAGGACCAGCATCAGCTTCTTGAAAGCTGGGGACGTCTTCTCGATACAGGCTGCAGGATCTTCCTCCCGGCGCACGGCGGCGCGAAGACGAACGGTGAACTTCGTTTAGAATACGGGCGAAGGGGAGGGACACGGGCCCTTGCCGCTTCATGACTTCAGAGGAGCTGCTTCAGAATATATCACTACTGTGAAAGGGGAAGATAAACATGGGAAAGATGCTTGCACTTTTGACAATAGGTTTTGGTGTTTTGTGCCTCCTTTTTCTTGTTCTGACAGTTGCGACGGTACGCAAAAAGAAAATCTTCGGATCTTTGACCAGTGTTTTGTGTGCTCTTTTGTGTCTGTCACTGGCCGCTTTGTCCGGTACGATTGCCATTGCGACAAAAGGTTACCGCGCACTGACACATGAAGAGGTTGCGGCTGTTGTAAGGGTAGAGCCGGCAGGAGAAAAGAGAGTGAGCGCCCACTTCCGGTTTGCCGACGGGCGTGAGGCATCTTATCAACTTGCGGGTGATTCCCTGTACGTTGATGCCCATATTCTCAAGTGGAAACCCCTTGCCAATGCCTTCGGCCTGCACACCTTCTATGAGCTCGACAGAGTATCGGGGCGCTACATGAATATTGAAGATGAAATATCCGGGCCGCGCACCCTGTATTCTATTTCCCGCGACAAACCTCTGGACATCTTTAATTTGAGGCGGATCTATCCCGTTTTCACCCCACTGCTGGACTGCCAATACGGTTCGGCCGCATTTATCAACGTCTATGAACCTGCCACACTGGAAATACGTGTATCGACAACAGGGCTTTTAATCCGTAGGGCCAAGTGAGCCCGGAGAAAAACAACTTCTCTTGTATTGCCGGGTCTTATATGTTTAAAATGCTTTTCCGGACGCCGGAAACCGGTGAAAGTTGCCGGATGAAATACAGATGTCGGGATTCAAAAACAACCTCTCAATCACCGGCAGGCTGTTTATAAAAAACAATAATTAAAAGGGAAGGTGAAGCTATGAACAATTTTATCTTTTACAACCCGACAAAAATTATCTTCGGCAGGGACACGATCAAAGCCATCGGTAAGGAAATACCGAAAGGCTCCAAAGTGATGCTGACCTTCGGTGGCGGCAGCATCAAGCGCAACAGGATCTATGACGAGGTGACGGCGGCGCTTACGGGCTTTGAAGTTGCCGAGTTCGGCGGTATAGAGCCCAATCCTACCTATGAAACGCTGATGCAGTGTGTAGAAAGGGTGCGCAGCGAAAACATCGATTATCTTCTGGCAGTCGGAGGCGGGTCAGTCATCGACGGGACGAAGTTTATTGCGGCGGCAGCTCTTTATCAGGGCGATCCCTGGGAAATTGTCAAAAAGTACGGTATGACGATTGAGCGTGCCCTGCCTTTCGGTACGGTTCTGACCCTCCCGGCCACCGGCTCGGAGATGAACAGTGGTGCAGTGATCACGCACCGCGCACTGAATTCCAAACTTCCTTTCAACAATCCGGCGCTTTTCCCTGAATTTTCCGTGCTTGATCCGACCAAGACCTATACTTTACCCGCCGAGCAGATCGGAAACGGAGTGGTGGACACATTCGTTCATGTGACCGAACAGTACCTCACCTATCCGGTGAACGGCAAACTCCAGGATCGTTTCGCCGAGGGGATACTTCTGACTTTGATCGAAGAGGGGCCCAAAGCACTGGCCGAGCCGGAAAATTATGATGTGCGCGCCAACCTGATGTGGTGCGCCACGCTGGGACTCAACGGTTTGATAAGCGCCGGTGTTCCCCAGGACTGGGCCACCCACATGATCGGCCATGAACTCACGGCGCTCAAAGGGCTTGACCATGGTAAAACACTGGCGGTTGTGCTGCCGGCCATGCTGAAAATACGCGCCGCAGAGAAGAAGGAAAAACTTCTGCAGTATGCACAGCGTGTGTGGGGTATCCAAAGCGGTGACGACGAAGCGCGCATCGGGCTGGCCATCGAAAAGACGCGTGATTTTTTTGAGAACATGGGGATTCCCACCCGTCTTTGCCAATACGGTATCGAGAAGGATGTCATCCCGGAGATCGTCGGACAGTTAAAAGTCCATGGCATGGTGAGGCTCGGTGAAAAAAGGGACGTCACCCCCGAGTTGGTGGCTGAGCTTTTACAGGATTGTTTATAACAGATGGGAGGAAATCACATGGATCAAAATTCAGTGGTTCTTATTTCCGGCTGTTCTTCAGGAATCGGCCTGGCACTGGCAAGGGAATTCGCGTCGCGGGGTTGCCGTGTCTTCGCTACAGCGCGAAAACCTGAGGTTATTGAAAATCTGAAACAGGAGGGCATGGAAACAGCGGCACTCGACGTCACCAGTCGGGATTCCATTGATGCGTGCGTGGCCGAAGTGCTGTCAAAAGCGGGACGGATTGATGTGTTGGTCAATAACGCCGGTTACGCGCTTATCGGGCCGATGATTGATCTGCCCATCGATGATTTGCGCCTCCAGTTCGAGACCAATGTGATCGGCCTGATGGCTCTGACGAAGGCCGTCGTGCCGCACATGATCAAAAACCGCTCCGGCCTGGTGGTCAATATCGCGAGCGTTTCCGGAATCTGCGCCACACCGTTTGCCGGTGCTTACTGCTCGACGAAAGCGGCTGTGAACCTTATGTCTACATCCCTCAGGCTTGAGCTTGCACCTTTCGGTATTGATGTAATTACGGTGCAGCCGGGGGCGATTAAATCAGGCTTCGGTAAAGCCGCCCTGCACAGCATCAGACTGGGCGAGAAGTCGGTTTACGCCCCCCTGTCCCGCTATATAGAGGGGCGCGCCATGTCCTCGCAGAAAGACCCCACATCGGCGGAAGAGTTTTCCTCGCAGCTGGTCGATAAACTGTTTTTGAAAAAAATTCCCAAAATCATCCGCCTGGGAAAATCTTCCACACGCCTGCCGCTGGTGGCCAGTTTGCCGGCAGGAAGGTTTGATAAAATTATGACAAGGATGTTCGGCCTCGACAAGCTTAGAAAATAACGGCGGGGAAAAGGAGGGAAAATGAAATTTCAGTTTGCCCACAACAATTTTAATGTGTTGAATCTGGAAAAAAGCCTGGCCTTTTACCGCGAGGCACTCGGCCTTGAGGAGGTGCGCCGCCATGAGGCGGCCGACGGCAGTTTTATTCTGGTTTTTCTCGGCGACGGCAAAACTCCTCACCAACTGGAGCTCACCTGGATGAAAGATCGCCTGGAACCTTACAATCTGGGAGATAACGAATTCCATCTGGCCTTTCGTGTCGACGACTTTGATGAGGCGCACAGGCTGCACGAAAAAATGGGCTGCATCTGTTTTGAAAACAAAAAGATGGGCATATACTTTATAAATGACCCGGATGACTACTGGCTTGAAATCATCCCACAGAGAAGGTAAATTCAAACCGCCCGAAGTACGAACAGCCAGGCCCTTTTATCATATTAATTCTCCTCCTTGAGGGCCGGTTAACGAAAGGAGAGCGTCAGATGAAAAAACTGTTTTTAAAGGCACTGTCGGCGGCGTTCATCATTGTTGCACTATTTTCGGCAACGGCCGGGGCGGACGTTCAGGTGCGGATCAACATCCCGTTGCCGCCGCCGATAATTTTTCCTGCTCCGCCTCATGTTGTCGTGATACCGGAAACGGATGTTTATGTTGTACCGGATCTCCGGGACGATATATTCTTTTACGGCGGCTGGTGGTGGCGTCCCTGGGACGGCCGCTGGTACCGATCGCGCTACTACGACAGAGGATGGGTTTATTATAATCGTGTGCCGCGTTTCTACAAACGCGTCGCTCCGGGCTGGCGGGGCTATTATCATGACCGCCGCTGGCGCGGCCACGAATGGCATTATCGTCCCATTCCCCACCATGAAATGGAGAGGAACTGGCGGGGCTGGAAAAAAGACAGATATTGGGAAAAATCAAATAACTGGGGTGTAAGGGACATGAGACGCCACCCTTCTCAGAAGCCTCCCGGATACAGCAGGCCCGGCCCGGATAGACCGAAAAGCGCCCCGCCGGGCCGTGGACCCGGCACTCCCACCAGACCGGGCCCACGCGACAGGCGCTAGAAGAGGCTTAACTATCCTGAAGATTTCAGCATATGCCGGGCGGCCCGTATGACCATGGGCCGCCTTTTCCATATTACTCGTTTGGCAGGGTGAGTTAAAGGAGGATGACTCAAATGAATAAAATTACCTTTTCCTCTTTTCAAAACGTGATCTTTTTTCTTTTTCTGGCGACCGTGAGCGTCTTTTTCGCCTATATTCTCAAACCTTTCTTTTTCGCCATTTTCTGGGCCGTACTCATCGCGGCAATTTTTGCACCGCTCAACCGCCGGATCAATGAAAGATTTAAAAGCCCCAATCTTGCGGCAGGACTCACCCTGGTTGCCGTTGTGCTGGCAATGGTCCTCCCGGTGAGCCTGCTGATAAGTCTGCTGGTGGCGGAGAGTATCGATATTTATTCATCACTGCAGACATCGTCGGGGCAGTGGATCGAAACCATCCAGAAGACCTTCTCCTTTATAAGCAACCATCCCTTTCTGGCAAAGCTGCAAATCAACGAGGAGTTCATCACCGGAAAGATCGTCGAAGTCATGAAAGCCGTGTCCGACTTTCTTGTCAGGAATCTCACGTCACTTACACAAAACACGGTGGTGTTCATCCTGCAGTTCGCCGTTATGTTATACTGCCTGTATTATTTCCTGCGCGACGGCGAAAAGATCATAGACAACCTGACCGGCTTCATACCGGTCAACAAAGGCCATGTAAATATCTTCATCCATGAATTTTTATCGACGGCCAAGGCGACACTGAAATTCACGTTTGTCATCGGCGGCATCCAGGGATTTCTGGGCGGGCTGATTTTTTTTATTGTGGGCATCGAGGGGGCACTGGTCTGGGGAGTGCTTATGCTGGGACTGTCCATTCTGCCGGCTGTAGGCTGCTCGATCATCTGGGTGCCGGCCGGAATCATCCTGCTCATCCAGGGGCAAATCTGGCAGGGGCTGACGGTGTTGATTTTCGGTGCGGTGGTGATCAGTAGCGTGGACACTTTGCTGAGGCCCGTGCTTCTGGGCAAGGATATCAAAATGCATTCTTTGTTGATATTTCTTTCCACATTGGGCGGCCTGTCAATCTTCGGGGTCAGCGGCTTCGTTCTCGGACCGGTAATCGCATCCCTGTTTTTAGCGATCTGGAAATTATTCTTCGAAATCTACCCGCAGGAGGACCAGACCGCGCAAAACACAAAATGATAACTTAAACCATCGCGTACGGCCGGATGACAGGCCTTTGTAAGGCCCGCGATGGCAGAGAGGTCATTTGGCATAGACGGACAGGCGGCGATTCAAGGCATTTCCCTTCAGGCTTCGGTTCATGTTTATACAAATAAGAAGGTCCGACTGAATGGGATTAAGGCGGCTATAAAGATATGTCAGCCGATATCCGAACTGAAGAAACGCTCCTGCGTCCGGGACGTCTAGCTGTTTTTTTCAGGCTTCAGTTTGTCTTTTATGTTTTTCCCCCCGGTCAGGTCGGTGGTGTAGCCGCCGCCGGTGAAATCATTTTCCTGCAAAATGACCCGGTGAAAAGGCAGAGTCGTTTTGGGGCCGACAAGTTCAATTTCGCCCAGCGCCCGCTGCATGCGCGCAATAGCTTCCGGACGCGTTTTCCCCACACTCATGATCTTCATCATCAGTGAATCGTAATGGTAGGGGAAGTTGTAGCCTTCATAAATCCCTTCGTCAATGCGGATACCGGGACCGTGTGGTAAAAACAGTTTCCGGATGACGCCCGGTGAGGGGATGAAATTTCTCAGTGCGTCCTCCGCATTGATCCGGCACTCGATGGCGTGCGCGTTCAGACGGATGTCGTCCTGGTTGTAGCTCAGTTCTTCGCCCTCGGCGATGCGTATTTGCTCGCGGACAATGTCGATTCCGGTGACCATTTCCGTTACGCAATGCTCCACCTGCAGCCGTGAATTGATTTCGTTGAAGTAAAATTTTCTTTCCCCGGGGAAATAGAAAAACTCAACGGTGAGAGCGCCGACATAATCAAGGGCCAGGGCGACGTCAATGGCGGCCGCGCCCATTTTCATTCGCCAGAAAGGGCTGACGATGGGGCATGGTGCCTCTTCAATCAGTTTTTGAAAACGACGCTGCACGGAACAGTCTCTTTCGCCCAGATGAATCACGTTGCCGTGCGAATCGGCCAGAACCTGAAATTCAACATGCTTCATGCCACGCAGGAATTTCTCTATATAGAACGAGGAGGTGCCGAAGGCTTTTCTGCCCCGCATTTCGGATGTGGCGATGGCTTTGCCCAGTTCTTCTTCGTCGCGTGCAATCATGATCCCGATACCGCCGCCTCCGCCGGATGGTTTAACGATGACCGGATAACCTATCTCCGCTGCTATTTCCCGGGCGCGTTGTGCGCCCTCACGCGTCCCGTTGGTGATGGCATCGTCGCTGCCGGGTGTGACGGGAATATTGATGAGCTTCATGAGCTGCCGTGCCCGATTTTTGGGTTTGGCCTTGGACATGCACTGGCTCGACGGGCCGATGAAAATGATCTGCTCTTTTTCGCAAAGCTCCACGAAGTCGGGGTTTTCCGACAAAAAACCGTATCCCGGATGGATGGCATCCGCACCGCTTTGTCTGGCCACTGAAACAATCTTTTCAAAATTCAGATAGCTTTCCGTCGCTTCGGCACGACCGATTTCATAAGCTTCGTCCGCCAGTTTCACATGCAGTGCGTCCGTGTCGGCCTGAGAATATACAGCCGCCGTGGCAATACCCATATCCCTGCAGGTGCGTATAATGCGCACGGCGATTTCGCCCCGGTTAGCGATAAGTATTTTTCTGAATTTCATATTTTTGTCTCCTGGCATTGCTTTCCTGTGCAGCCGGGATATAGCTAGCAGTAATTATGCCATTTATTATTGACTGATTCTGACGGCAAGCCTGTAATACTCCGAAGTTGCGGCCGGTGAGAGGCGCACGTTAAAAGGTAATTCCCGATATATGTGCGTCACGGAAAAAAATAATTATTTTCATCGGTTTTAATTTCATTTCATTCAAGAGAAGAATGAGGGATTGAATTTTATTCCGCTGAATTCGTCGAAGCGGGTATGTTGAGCCTGAAGCCAGATGTCTTTAAAGGAAACAAATTTCACACCGTGATGTGAAATTGTTTTTACACCCAGAAGCGGTGTTCGCACTCCGAGGGCTTTACCAGCGGTGCTGATCTTTTATCTGATAAGCTGGGGCAGGAAGGTGGCGAGTTTCGGAAAAACTAGCAACAAAACGGCCAGCGCGATCATCGCGTAGAGCATGTGAAGTGCACCTCTGAAGATGAGATGAAGCGGCACATCCCGGGCAACTCCGGCAACGACGTAGGCGTTGATGCCGACCGGCGGTGTGATGACGCCCATTTCGGCTATGACGACAATGACAACGCCGAACCAGATGGGGTCATACCCCATGGCGAGGACCACCGGATATATAATGGGGATGGTAAGCATGATCATGGCCAGTGAATCCATCAGGCAGCCCAGAAACAAATAGATGACGATGATGAAGCCCATGATGATCATCGGATGGAACTGCAGGCCCGCGACGAAGGAACCGATATTGGCAGGTATTTGTGTTACAGCCAGAAAATGGCCGAAAACCGTGGCGCCGGCAACTACCACGAAAATCATACAGGAAATGCGAGTAGTGTCGTAGAGGGCTCTGACAAACCCCTGCCAGGTTAGGCGGCGGCCGGCCAGCGCGATCACGATGGTGCCGGCGGCACCGACCCCTGCCGCTTCCGTTGGTGTGAAAAACCCCGCAAACAAACCTCCCATCACCAGCACGAAAAGGATCAGCGTTTCAATAATTCCGGAAAGAGATTTGATTTTTTCCTCCCATGTGCTTCTGGGGGCGCGCGGCCCTATTTCCGGGTTGAAGCGCGTCCAGATGAGGATGGAAATGACAAAAAAGAGAGACAACAGAATTCCCGGAATGACGCCGGCAATGAAAAGCTCACCTATGGATTGCTCGGTCATGATGCCGTAGATGATAAATATGGTGCTGGGCGGGATGAGAATGCCGAGACTTCCCCCGGCGGCGACCACACCGGTGGCCAGGGCCGGGTCGTATTTGAATTTTTTCATTTCCGGCAGTGCCACGGAGGCCATGGTGGCTGCCGTCGCGCTGGTGGAGCCGCTCACGGCGGAAAAGCCGGCGCAGGCGCCGATAGTGGCGATCGCCAGGCCGCCGGGCAGATGTCCGAAGAATTTATTGGCGGAATTGAAAAGACGTCCGCTGATGCCGGAGTGAAATGCAATCTGACCCATCAGAACAAACAAAGGGACGACAGTCAAGTTGTATGAGGTAAAAGTTGCATAAAAATCCCGAATAATCAGACTGGAGGCGGCGCTCCAGGAGATGATAAGCCCGAACCCGAGATAGCCTACCAGCGCCATGACAAACCCGACGGGCATTCTCAAAAACATGAGAAAAATCAAAACGGCAAAGCCGGCCAGGCCGATTACGAATGGGCTCATGCGTCAATCGTCCTTCGCAGAGACTTAATGAAGTCGGCGGTTAACAAGAGGCACAAAAGGGCGCACCCAAGGGAGATGCCGAAAATAAAAGGGTAGGCGGGGATATGCAGCGTCGGTGATACCTCTCCGCTGCTTTTGATGTCCAGCGCGTAGATAAAGGCTTGGAAACCGATAACACAAAATAAAAAAGCGCCGGCAAGGTTACAGAAGGCATCAATAGCCAATCTGGTGCGCAGGGGAAGTTTTTCCACAAGGATTTCCACGGCGATATGCCCTTTTTCCATGGAAGTGAAAGCAAGGGCGAAAGACACGACAAGCGCTCCGAGGAAACCGACCAGTTCGTATGTACCGGGAATCGGCCTGCCGAAGATGCGTAAAACGACGTCCGCTGTGGACAGGAGCATCATGGCGACCACGGCGGCGCAGGCAAGGATATTAAACGCCTTGCCCGCACGCGCCAGGTATTTTGTCGGACTCAACATCTATCTTCCGTTCGTTACTTCCCCGCCTGTGAGTGCGCTTTGATTAAAACGCGGATCTCATCGACCGCCTTTTTTCCAGGTATTTTTTTGTCTTCCATGGTTTTCACATATTCATCAACGACCGGTTCCACGGCTTTTTCCCATTTGGCTGATTCTTCAGGAGCCAGTTTGATGACTTTGTTGCCCAGGCCGGCGATGAATTTGTAGCCCTCATCATCGGCATCGTCCCAGGCTTTGCCGGCCACGGCAATCCATTCGTTGCTGACATCCTCGAAAACTTTTTGCACGTCTTTGGGGAGTTTCTCCCATTTGTGCTTGTTCATGACTACGAACATGGCGGTTGTGTAGCCGATGCCGGCGCAGTCGATCGTATATTTGACCACCTGGCCCTGTTTCCACCCTTTCAGGGTTTCCACAGGAGCAAAAGTGCCCTGCACAACACCTTTCTGGAGGGCCTCGTAGGTATCGCCCTGCGGCATGGCAACGGAAACTCCGCCCAGGCTTTTGACGATTTTTGAACTCAGGCCGGTGGAGCGAATTTTCATGCCCTGCAGGTCCGCCAGCTTAGTGACCGGTTTTTGTGTGTGCAGAAGTCCCGGGCCGTGGGCATGAATATACAGAAGCTTCACGTCGTTGAGCTCCGGCGGATTCATCTTTTTGGCGAAATCGTTGGCCACTTTTGTTGCGACCATGCCCGTGGGATAACCCATCGGAAGGTCCAGCGCCTCGATAAGCGGGAAACGGCCCGGAGTGTAGGCGAAGCATGACATGCCGATATCCGAGATGCCCTTTACGACACCGTCATACACCTGCGGCGCGGGAGTGAGTGAGCCGCCGGCAAAGATGTTGATTTTAACTTTACCTCCGGTGCGCTTTTCGATTTCCTTGGCCCAGGATTCGCCGGCCTGTGCCTGCGCGTGGGTGGCCGGGAAAAAAATGCTGTAGGTCAGAGTGGTTTGTGCAAGTACGCCTGAGCTGAAGACCAGCATGACAAACAGTGTGACCAAGAAAGATGTTGTGGCAAAAAAAGTTGACTTTTTCATTGGATCCAATCCTCCCTTTTTTTCTGCAAGATAATAAAGATACTGCCGTTTATGACTTTTGTTTATTTCTAAACTGCTGGTTTGGTGTAAGCCCGCTTACCTTGGTAGCTCAGGCAAGCAGGCATCAATACATATAGATGCAGTGGCGCGGGACTTTGTTTATGGAAGCATTTGGCATAGTGAGGCCCGTAATTATTTGAAGTCGTGGTCGTCGGTAATATGTGATTTGACCTGTCGTGTCAAGGTTAATTTATTGTTCCTGCTTCTGGGGCTGAAGCTCCCGGCTGTCTTTTTTCAGTCGATCGAGCTCTTCACGATAGCGCCCTGCCTCGGCTCTGGCGGTTTCGATTTCTTCCCTGGCTTTCTCAAGCTCTTCCGCCTGGCGTCGTCTCTCCTGGCTGATTTTCTCATGCATTTCGTCGAATCCGACATAAATGGCCAGTGCGCCTCCCAGGAGCATGAAAACAGGCACAACCCCCTGCAAAACAGTGATAAATTCGCTCCACCACACAATCAGGCCGATCAGCCCCAGGACTGCTATAATTGCGCCTCCCATGAGCAGGTGCATACGAACAACCTCCGGTTAATTGTTATCAACCTTGCGCCGGGTTAATGTGCAGGTTTTTTAACATTATTGGCAAACTCAGGCAAGGCATAAATAAAGAATAATAAAGATAAAATATTGCTTGATTTAATAAGATTCATCATTTAATTAAACAAGTTTCGTAAATAGGACGGTAAAAAAATAATTATGATCGAACCCAAATTTGACAAATCCGGCGGCCTGGTGCCCGCCATAGTGCAAGATGCCGAAACTAAAGAAGTATTGATGATGGCATACATGAACAAAGAGTCGTGGGAGGCGACACTGCTTGCGGGGAAGGCCACCTTCTGGAGCCGTTCGCGGCAGAAACTGTGGGTCAAGGGTGAAAGTTCAGGAAATGTCCAGATAGTGAAAGATATTTACATTGACTGCGATGACGACACGATTCTGCTTCAGGTGGAGCAGGTAGGGGAAGCGGCCTGCCATACCGGACACAGGTCATGTTTTTTCAGAAAACGGGAAGGAGACAGCTTTGTCGTGGTGGGGGAAAAGGTATTCGACCCGGAGGATGTGTACAAATGAATCTTTTGAAACTGGGCATTCCCAAGGGAAGCCTTGAAAACTCTACCGTGGAATTGTTCAAAAAAGCGGGCTGGCGCATTACCTATGACAGCCGCAGTTATTTTCCGGATATTGACGATCCGGAGCTTTCCTGTACGCTGGTTCGCGCACAGGAGATGTCCCGCTATGTTGAAGACGGGCATCTTGATTTGGGACTCACGGGCATCGACTGGATCATGGAAAATGATTCTGATGTAGTTGCTGTTCAGGATCTGGTCTATTCGAAAGTCTCCACCCGTCAGGCGCGCTGGGTGCTGGTTGTGCGTGATGACTCGCCTGTACACGCGATTGAAGATATGGAGGGAAAGCGCATCTCCACTGAGCTGGTGGCTTTCACCAGAAGGTATTTCGCTGAAAAAAACATTAAAGTTCAGGTGGAATTTTCCTGGGGGGCTACCGAGGCGAAGGTTGTCGACGGCCTGGTGGACGCGGTTGTGGAAGTGACCGAAACCGGTTCCACCATCCGCGCCAACAAGCTGCGTATCGTGCATGAGCTGATGAAAACAAATACGCGGCTCATTGCCAACAGGGAGGCATGGGACAATCCCTGGAAGCGTAAAAAGATCGAGCAGATCAGAACGCTTTTGACCGGGTCACTGCTGGCGATGGGGAAAGTCGGGCTTAAACTCAATGTCTCGCGCGATAATCTTGAGCGCGTGATGAAGCTTCTGCCCGCCCTGAAGGCGCCGACGATTTCCAGCCTTTATTCGGAAGAGTGGTTCGCCATTGAAACCGTTGTCGATACGGGGGTCGTCCGGGACATTATTCCTCAACTACTCGAGGCGGGCGCGCAGGGGATTATCGAATACCCGCTAAACAAAGTCATTTAAACCTGGAGGTATACATGGCCAGAAAAGCGAAGGTGGTTCGTAAAACGACCGAAACGGATATTTCCCTGGAAATTGATCTGGATCGGTCCACCGGCGGCAAGATCGACACGACCATACCTTTTTTCAACCATATGCTGGAGTTGTTCGCCCGACATGGCGGATTCAAGCTGACGGTCGGGGGCAGGGGTGATACGGAAGTAGATGATCACCACCTGGTGGAAGATCTGGGCATCTGCCTGGGAAAGGCGCTTGGTCAAGCACTGGGCGACAAGAGAGGAATCAACAGATATGGTTCAGCATCAGTGCCGATGGACGAGAGTCTGTGCCGTGTCGATGCGGATATCTCGGGCCGTCCCTACCTGGTTTATAATGTAGAGCATGAACGGCGGAAAATCGGGGAGTTCGAGCCCGCGCTGGTTAAAGAATTCTTTAAGGCGTTTACCGACCACAGCGGAGTGACATTGCATATAAATCTTGTCTACGGAGACAACAGTCATCATATTATCGAAGCGGTATTTAAGGCGTTCGCGCGGGCGCTGCGGGAGGCGGTAACCATTAACCCGGAAAATAAAGGTGTTTTATCCACCAAGGGAACGCTTTGACAAAAAGTGCCGGGAGGCAAAATGCTAAACATCCACGCAATCAGAAAAATTGTCCGCGCAGTGCTGATTTTATGTTTTGCAGCACTCATGCCATTCAACGCGGCTGCCGAGGGGGGAGAAAAGACCACCACCGTGCCCAAAACACGTCTGGCAGTTGTTCCATTTATGGCGCTCGAGCCGGAAAGTTCTACCTCAACCACCGTACAGTGCCCGCTGTGCGGTCATGTTAATTCCGGAGGACCGGTTTTCCAGGGAGCTCAAACAACTCTGGAAGAAATATTCATAAGTAAATTGAGAGAGTCGAAGAATGTGGAAATTATCGCCCCGGAAAGGGCGGCAGGCGTCTACCGGCGGATTTCCTCCGCCTCTCTCAAGGAGTCCATGCTGGAGGTGGTGCGGCAAACCGGGCGGGAGCTCAGCGCGGATGTTGTTTTGGCCGGTTTTGTGTATCGCTGCCGTGAAAGGGTCGGTTATAGCTATTCGGCAAAAACCCCCGCCTCGTTATCTTTCGAGGTCCATCTGATTTCCGTCAAAGATGGCAGCAGTCTGTGGCGCGGTGTTTTTGACAGAACGCAAAAGTCTTTGATGGAGGATCTGTTTTTGGCATCTTCCTTTTTCAAAGGCGGCGCCAAATGGGTAACCGCGCGCGAATTGACCAGGCTTGGTGTTGATGAGGTATTTGAGACCTTTCCCGTTTTTGATAATTGAGTGCAGACACTGACGTCGTATCGTTTTGCCGGTTCTTGGTGCCTGTCAAGTCTTCGGGACTTGCCGGGCGCCTTGCCGAATTTTTGAAATAAATTATTTCCCGGAGTTTTCTGATTTGATCATCATTCCCGCTGTTGATATAAAAAACGGCCAGTGTGTCCGCCTGGCACAGGGCGACTTCGAGCGTGTGACAGTCTATAGTGAAAATCCTGCGGACATGGCGAGCCGCTGGGCTCAAAAAGGTGCACAGAGAATTCATATTGTGGATCTGGACGGATCGGTTGCAGGTTTGCCGAAGAACGCGCCGGTCATATTGAATATTGCCAAATCTGTCGGAGTGCCGATCGAAGTAGGGGGAGGCATCCGCAATATGGAAACAATCACTCATTACCTGGAAAACGGTGTCACCAACGTGATTCTCGGGACGGCCGCCGTTCTGGACGAGGAATTCGTCAGGCAGGCGGCAAAGAAATATCCGGGGAGAATCATTCTGGGTATTGACGCCCTGGGAGGTAAGGTAGCAGTTCAGGGATGGACTCAAAAAACCGGTCAAAACGCGGTAGATCTGGCCGGGCGGTTTGCCGATTGTGAAATCATGGCCATTGTCTATACAGACATCCAGCGTGATGGAATGGAAACGGGAGTGAACGTGGAGCAGACAAGGGCCATGGCCAGGGCCGTGTCTTTTCCGGTCATTGCCTCGGGCGGCGTGGCGACGCTGGCGGATATCGACAGGCTCCTGGCTGTGAAAGACTGTTCCTTTTACGGAGTGATCATCGGCCGTGCTCTGTATACAGGAGCGTTCACGCTCGAAGATGCCATCGAAAGAGCAAAAGGGGTATCATAGAAACAGGAGGGAGATATGTCTGATTGTATCTTTTGTAAAATTGCCCGGGGGGAGATCCCCTGTTCGAAGGTTTATGAAGACGACACCGTGCTGGCTTTTGACGATATTCAGCCGATGGCGCCGGTGCATGCAGTTATTATTCCCAAAGTTCACATTCCCACCCTGATGGATGTGACCGCAAATGAACTGGGGATCGTCGCACAAATGGTCCGGGCTGCACAGAGTGTCGCTAAAATCAAGCAGATTGACGCAAGTGGATTCCGGACGGTGATCAACTGTAACCCCGATGGAGGCCAGGTGGTGTTTCATCTGCATATGCATCTGCTGGGCGGTAAAAAGCTGGAAGATCAACTCGGATAAGAGGTGTGAAATGGAATTGAATGCCAAAATAGAACAACAACTGGTAGCAGCGGCAAAGGCGAGGGACAAAGTTACTCTCTCAGCGCTCAGGATGCTGAAGACTGCGCTGCATAATAAAGAAATTGATCTGATGCGGCAACCCAATGAGGCGGAAGCGATGCAGGTCCTTTCTCAAATGGTTAAACAGAGAAAAGACTCCATTGAGCAGTTCGCCAGAGGTGGCCGGCAGGATCTGGTCGAAAAAGAAGAGGCGGAGCTGAAAATTCTTCAGGCATTCATGCCCGCACAGATGTCTGAAGATGAGGTGGAAGCGCTCATCAGGGAACTGATCGCCGAAACGGGAGCAGTTTCGGCAAAGGATATGGGGAAGGTGATGAAAGCGCTGATGCCAAAAATCGCCGGCAGAGCGGACGGTAAGGCCGCAGGTGAAAAAGTGAAAGGGCTTCTGTCTCAGTGAGGGGCGTCCGCCCTGATTTACCACCTAAACATCCAAAGGCAAGGCAATCATTCGTGCGTTTTGACGACAGTAAGATTGAAGAAATTAAAAGCAGGGTGGACATTGTCGAGCTTGCGGGCGAATACCTGACGTTAAAAAAAGCAGGCAGAAATTATCTGGGACTCTGCCCTTTTCATCAGGAAAAAACCCCTTCCTTCACCGTGAATCGTGAAAAACAGATCTTTTACTGTTTCGGCTGTGGAGAGGGAGGCAATGCCATCACACTGCTGATGAAAATCGCCGGCATGAGTTTTCCTGAGGCGATCCGCCATCTGGCGGAAAAAACGGGTGTTATCCTTCCGGCCAGAGCCGTCGGCAGGGGCGGCGATAAAGACGAGCAGCGCGATGGTATTGTCGGAATTAATCTCAAGGCGGCACAGTGGTTTGCCGGGAACCTCTCATCGCCGGAGGGCAGGGCCGCTCGCGATTATCTGCAGGCACGTTCTTTGACAGAAGAGATTTCCAGGCAATTCAGACTCGGATACGCGCCGGACAGATGGCGATCTCTTGCGGATTATCTGGAGCGAAGCGGGATTTCCTTGAAACTGGCCGAGGAGGCTGGTTTGGTGGTCGCCGCCAGGGACGAAGGCTTCTATGATCGATTTCGCAGCCGTTTGATTTTTCCCATCGAGAATGTTTTCGGTGAGGTGATCGCTTTCGGCGGCAGAATTCTCGGTCCGGGCGAGCCGAAATACCTCAACTCTCCGGAATCATCAGTCTATACCAAGGGGAAGAATTTATACGGCCTGAACAGGGCCAGAGAGGCGATCCGTGAGGAAGGTTTTTGCCTGATCGTGGAGGGATACTTCGACGTCATATCCCTTTGGAACGCCGGTATCCGCAATACGGTGGCGACACTGGGCACGGCTCTGACCAGGGAACATCTGGATCTTTTGCGCCGCTACACGCAGGATGTTGTAGCACTTTTTGACCCGGACGAGGCTGGGCGCAGGGCGCTTGACAGGGCTCTGGAACTGTTTTTGGCCGCCAATATGCGCGCCAGGGCACTCGTGCTGCCTGATGACAGCGATCCGGACGAATTTGTAAGAAAATATGGAAAAGAAAAAATGACTGACCTGATTGCCGCCGCCCCCGCGATCAGTGACTATTATATTGACAATGTCCTGGGAGACGGCAAAACTTTTGAAGAAAACCGCGATCTGCTCAAGACAGCGATGGAATTTCTGGCGAAAATCGGAAATGGGCTGGAGCGAAATCTCTTCATCAAGCGGATATCCGAGAAATTGGGAATAGACCAGGCGTTATTGAAAAAAGAAGCTCATCGTAAAACAAGTCGCGCCCGACCGGCTCAGGGCAGACCCGTGAAGGCGACACAAACGGACAGGAGCGCTCTTGAAGTAAATTTGATCAGGTTGATGCTCGAGTACCCGCAAAATATCCTGCTTGTGGAGAACGAGGATGTCCTTGATTATTTTCTTGATGAGCCGTTGAAGGATTTAGGTGCGAAAATGATTCAGACCTATAAACTTCTTGGCTTCATAGATCTTCACGTGCTTCTGCCCACGGATGCGGACAAACCGCTCAAAGACATGATTTACAAATTAAGTATTGAGGCACCTCCGACCGATGAAAGTATGGTGGAGCGAAATTTCGCTGATAATATCCGCCGGATAAAAGAAAAGTGGTACAGAGAAAAAAAACGCCTGCTTCAGCACCAGTTAAGACAGGCCCAGGAAGAAGGTAACCAGGACATGATACGCGAGTTGACCGTTCAAAAGCTGGATTTAATGCGACAAGAGAAACAATTGCAATAAACGACAATAAAAATTCGGGGGAAGCCAGATGGCCAAAGAACTTCAGTCTGATGAATTCAAAAAGTTGCTTTCACTGGGAGAGCAAAAAGGGTTTTTAACCTATGACGATGTCAACGAACTGCTGCCGCCTGATGTAAATTCTTCGGACCAAATCGATGACATCATCATGCTGTTCGGTGAGAAGAACATTGATATCATTGACACGGAACAGGGTGAAAAACTGGTGGTTAAAAAACCGGCGGATGACAGCATATCAGCCAAACTTTCTGAAATGATGACTCTGGTTCCTGCTGCCGGGAAAACCGGCGATCCGGTGAAAATGTACTTGCGGGAAATGGGTCTGGTATCGCTTTTGAGCCGGGAGGGAGAGGTAGAGATAGCAAAAAAAATCGAAGAGGGAGCCCGCGAGACCATGTGGGCTATTTTCAGTCTGCCCGTCTCCATCGAGGAAGTCATCAGCATCGGTGAGAAGCTGTCAACGGATGAAATTCGCATCAAAAACATTGTAGACAACATTGAAGGAGAAGAAGGATTCCTCGAAGATGACGAGCACAAGGACAGGGTGCTCCGGCTCATCGGCAGAATCAAGATGTTCAACGACCGTAATGAACAGCTTCGTGAAAAACTGAAATCTAAAACCATGCGCCCCAAACAGCGTGAGGCCCTGACGGCGGAACTGGCCAAAAACTCTAAAAACATCATTACGTTATGCCGAAAAATCCGTTTTAATAAGAAGCAGATGCACCGCTTTATCACACAGCTTCGCTTCCTGGCCGATGAAATAGAAAAATCAGAGGGGGTGGTCAATCAATACAAAAAAGAATCAGGCATGACGCTCACTCAGATGGAAAAGGCCTGGTCCAGAATGAGAAAGTCAAGCCAGGAGGAGAAAAAAGTCGCCAAAGAAGTAAAAGTGACAGTGGAGTGGTTGCACCGCAGCAAGCAGGCTGTGAGTGAGGCGCAAAAGCGTATCAAACATATTACCAAAGAAGTAGGGATTCCCACGGCAACATTAAAATCTGTGGTTGAATCCATCGAGGAAGGCGAGACCAAGGCGGAACTGGCGAAAAGAAAGTTGGTGGAGGCCAACTTACGCCTTGTCGTGAGCATCGCGAAAAAATACACCAACCGCGGTCTGCAGTTTCTTGATTTGATCCAGGAGGGCAATATCGGCCTGATGAAGGCCGTCGACAAATTTGAATACCAGCGTGGCTACAAGTTTTCGACTTATGCGACATGGTGGATTCGCCAGGCCATCACGCGCGCTATCGCCGATCAGGCTCGAACCATTAGAATTCCCGTGCACATGATCGAAACCATCAATAAATTGATTCGCACTTCCCGCTACCTTGTTCAGGAACTGGGGCGTGAGCCTACCCCGGAGGAGATAGCCGACAAAATGGAGTTTCCTCTGGAAAAAGTACGCAAGGTTTTGAAAATCGCCAAAGAACCTATTTCTCTGGAAACCCCGATCGGCGAGGAAGAAGACAGCCATCTGGGGGATTTTATCGAAGACAAAAAAATTATGTCGCCTTCGGAGGCCACCATCAGTATGGATCTGGCAGATCAGACACGTAAAATCCTGTCAACCCTGACTCCGCGGGAAGAAAAGGTTTTGCGCCTGAGGTTCGGTATCAGCAACCGCATGGTAGTTGCCGGTCTGGAAGAGGGACTGCTTCCGGATCAGGCGCAACCATATGAGGAAGCCCTGGAGCTCGATGAAGATGATCCGCCTGCGAAAACAACCAACTCCAGCCGCCGGCGCGTATCAAAATAGGGTTGACAACCGGTGTAATTGGGTATATTTCAACGAACCTTGATGCCGGTTCTATCCGCATCTTGCGGATTGAGGGGCGCGAATGGCACCGCTCCATGCGTGGTGCATTGATTAAAAAAAACCGCAAACAGAAAAAAGGGCGGGCCTATAGCTCAGTTGGTAGAGCCACCGGCTCATAACCGGTAGGTCCCTGGTTCGATCCCAGGTGGGCCCACCAAATTCGACGGAAGTGCGTATGCTTATGGAAAGTATTTTTTTTCTAACAGCAAGGAGTTGTTGTGATACTGCAGGCAGTTCAGTTGCCGTGCCCGGACAAAGCGGATGGTCACGTCCCGGCACGCAGGTTGAAACATGCAATCATGGTTTTTTGAAAATGCACCTTTAAAAGGTGCATTTTTTTTACTTTTTCCCAAACTGCGGGCATAAAGAGAGCTGAATCCTCCAAAGCGACTCAGACGTTCAGAGCGGGAACATTAAAAAATAAAAGGAGAAGATAGTTGAACGAAAAATTATCACTGCTTATCCGTTTGCAGGAATGTGACTCCACATTGGCCGGGCTGTTTGCGAAAAAAGACAGATTGCCGGAAAAGCTCGCACAAATGGGCGAAGAATTCCAGAACTTCAAAGAAAGTATCTCTCAAAGCGCGACCAGATATGAAAGGCTCAAAGCCGAGCGCGAAGACAGTGAACAAAAAATAAAGAGAATAAGCGAGGCGATGGCCAGGTCAAAAGAAAAGCTCCTGGATGTGAAAACCAACAAAGAATACCAGGCGATGCTCAAGGAAATTGAAGTGGCCGAAACGTCCTTAAGCGACCTCGAGTCGAAGATCATTGTGTTGATGGACGAGATGGACCAGCTCCTTGTCGAGGTGAGACAGGATCAGGAAACATTAAAGCAGGCTGAAGCAAGACATCAGGATGACAAGAAAATAATTGAAGAGAGGTTGAATTCAGTTGATGCGGAAGTGGCAAAATGGAATCAGAAGAAACTGGATTTGCAAAAGGACATCCCCCAGGAGCTGCTGACCCAGTACGAAAAAATAAAAAAACGTAACCATGGCCTGGGCGTCATTCCCGTTTGGAAAGCGGTTTGCAGCGGCTGTCATATGAATATACCGCCCCAGCTCTATAACGAACTGCAGCGCTCCAATGATTTGCTGAGCTGTCCCAGCTGCCAAAGGATCATGTATTTTCAAAATCAGGACGCCGCCACACAAGACCATGGATAATAAAACGGTTAAGCTATTCAGCGACGGAGCGTGCCGCGGAAACCCGGGTGTAGGCGGAGCAGGAGCGGTTATCATTGATGATGGTGGGCAGGTGCTGTGGGAGGGAAGTGAATATCTGGGCCACTGCACCAACAACATTGCCGAATACAAGGCCCTGATTCTCGGATTGAAAGGGGCTCTGGCGCTGGGTATTGACCGGCTAGAAGTGTATCTTGATTCTGAATTGCTCGCAAACCAGGTTAACGGCTCGTATAAGGTGAAAAACGAGAATCTGAAAATCCTGATGCAAGAAATCCGCAAACTGATTTCAGCTTTCGAAACCGCCAATGTCCGGCATGTCCGGCGCTGTCACAATGAACTGGCGGATAAACTGGCTAACCGGGCTATCGATGAGCATGGAGGGTGAAGGATGGAGGATAAAGGATAAAGGATGTTGTCTTTTGTCCTGCGTGGCTGGAACTGCGCGAAGATTTCTTGCAAGTAATCCCGAACATAAGTATTATCGAATCAGGGCGGAGAAGATCAGATGATCGCGGGCAGGTACGACCTGCCTGAGGAAAGTCCGGGCTCCGCAGGGCAGGATGGTCGCTAACGGCGACCGGGGGCGACCCCAGGGAAAGTGCCACAGAAAATATACCGCCCGCCCCTGGCGGGTAAGGGTGAAAAGGCGAGGTAAGAGCTCACCGCTTTTCCGGTGACGGAAAAGGCAGGGCAAACCCCATCCGGAGCAAGACCAAATAGGGGAACGTTTGAAGGCGGCCCGTCTGATGTTCCCGGGTAGTGTCGCTAGAGGCGCAGGGCAACCTGCGTCCCAGATGAATGATCATCACCGCGTCAAGGGCAACCGTGGCGCGGAACAGAACCCGGCTTATGATCTTCTCCGCGCCTGTTTTCACATGCCGAGGCCACGTTTCTTGGCCTCCTTATAAAGCCGCCAGACACACAGGCCCACGGCCAGCATGAAAGATGCCAGCATAAAATTGGGCGTCGTTCCCAAAATCTCATCGATCAGGTAGCCCAGATACAGAAAAAGAAAAGAGGAAGCAACCATAGCCAATCCCCAGGCCGACAGCACCACGATACTGTTGAGCTGGGTGAATTTCTGGCGTTTCTCATTTGGCTTATCTTCTTTTGGGCTGGTCAATTCTTTTCTCTCGTGACAGCGGCAAGATGGTGGCGGTTCGGGAAGCTACACCTGCATGTAACTGATCAGTTTTTTAAGAAAATCCATGCCCGGTTCCGTAAAAATGAGCACCAGGATAAAAAATAAGATAAATACGATAATGAGTTCGATGGTGCGGACACGGGGGTATTTTTTTTTGACAAATACAAGAAGGATGATGCCGGCAATAATTATAATTACATGCAGAATCGGGAAAAAGCTGATAATGAGTTCCATTTTATTCTCCTCAATAGAAAGATGGCCGACATCATCGGGAAAAAAATTATTGTTGTCAAGGTAAATAAAAAGGCCGAATCGGAATTCGGCCTTTTCTTTGAGATGCGAGATTTAATTAATCATCATCATCGTCATGCAGGCCCGCCAGATCGCCTTCAGAACCCTGCGGGACTTCCGCTTTCAATGAACGGCTGATACCACGAACCAGAATCAGCATGATGAAGAATAAAATAACCATGGCGATGATCAGCACGAGGATAACAGTGGCTGTCCAGGCCTTTGATTCTTTCTCGATATTCTGAGCCACTTTTGCGGCTGCTTCATTGTATTTCTCGACTTCCAGTCCCAGTCCAACCCATCCGAAGCCGGCCGGCTCAGGGATGTTTGACGCATAAAACTTAATGGGGGCGTACGCCACGAACTTGGTCAAACCCTCGAATTTGTATGTTACTATTCCTGTTTTCCCCGAGGCTGCGTCCTTGGCGATATTAAATATGTTGTGATCCAGAAAGCTCATCTGGAACATATTTAGCGCTTCCGCTCCTTTTTCAGCAAGTTCAGCAGCATTATCCTGAGAGACTGTAGGAACCGGTGACCCGTTTGGCTGAAGTCCGACAATATGGTAGTCGGCCGGATGGGAAATCACAAAACCACGATAGTCGACCATGTAGGCGTAATTGCCCGTGGAGGCATTCGCCTCGAAAACCCTTTCCGCCTGTGTAGGGATCAACTGATCCGTAAACTGGGCCAGATGACGGTAATCAAGAGACAAAACAATAATTCCCGAAAACCCGTCCTGATCGAAAACCGGTGTGGCGAAACGGACAACACCGTTAAAGCGCTCGCCTTTTTGAAAGTCGGCCTTGTTAATGTACCAGCCGGTCACAGGCGATACATAGATTTCACCCTTGGCCAGGTTTTTGGTTTTGGTAAAATAATCTTCTCTTTTATATGTCGTGTTGGCCGGAATGCTCACATCGACGAGTTTGTCCGCCGGTACTCCCTGTCCGTTTACCACTTTGACTTTTTCCTTGCCGTATTTGTCAATGAGCGCGATTTCGGCATACAGTGGCACCAATACCTGCTGGATATTGCCGTCACGTTTTACCCAAAGAGGTTTTTTGTTTTCAGAGATAAACTGCTTGTATACGGATTCTGTTGAGGGAATGATGGTTGCGACCTGCAGGTCTTTTTTGCATTCCATAAGAAGGCTTGCAACCTGATTTGCCGTGTTGACGGCTCTCGCCTTTATGTCCTCCTGAGACTTGGTGTCGAGAACGTTCACCGCCCTATCCTTGATTGTAACCCCGAGCTTAAACATTCCGTTAGCGATTAAAAACGCCATTAGTGATAAGGGGATTACAATAAGCAGGATGAATATTCCTGCAATAGGTAATGACTTCTTATCTTTAGTTTCTGACATTATGAGCTCCCCCTAACCTTTCTTGAGTTTAAAGTTGACTTATCAATGATTAACCCAAAAAGAAAGCTTTGAAGGGATTAGCATACAATAAAATCAGAGCGATGACCAATGCGTAAATGGCGATTGATTCCGCCATGGCCATGCCGACTAGCATAACCATCATGATCTTTCCCTGAACACCGGGGTTTCTGCCCACTGCCTGACAGGCGCCGTTTGCCGCATTACCGATACCGGCTCCCGCTCCGATCGCACCCAAACCAATGGCCAATCCGGCACCGATCATGGCGCCCACGGCGAAAATAACCTTAATATAAGTCTCTCCTCCGACCGGGATGGCGTCCGCTGCAGCGGCGAACTGGCTGGTTAATACCAGGGCTACCCCCGACACAAGAACTGTTAAAGAAGCCTTTCCGAGTTTACGTGACATTATCTGTCTCCTTTCCTGACCTGTAATTTATTTTTTCCCGATTGCATAGCATATTTTCTTTACTACGCAAAGTGGAATTCGTATCCGTATCAACCGGCGTAACTAATTGCATGAGGCATGCCAAGGTCTGAATTTATGTGATATATTTTCTATAAGAAGTTGTCATACAAAATAAAAAATTACCTAATCCGTTGAGATGACTGCGGTTCATTTTTCTTTAAAAGCGAGAAGGAAGTGGGGAAAAACTATCCGCTGACTCTGGCAGGGATTCAAAAACGTGCGGTCATTTAATGTTTTGTTCAAGTAAATGCATGAAACATTAAACTTGCTATCCTCCCATTAAGAATGGCTTTGTGATCACCTTCATTTGCGGAGCCCCACCTGGATAAGATCTTTATAGTGGCAATGAGAAAAATCGGCTTGCCCGGGAGCGTTGAATGGAAGATCATTTTAATATGGCTTACTTATTAGTGAGTCGGTAAATTTCATACCCATTTTGTTTGTACAATAAATCCGTAGATTTTTGCAGGCGCTGCAAAAACAATTCAATTGTGTCTTTTGAATAATTGTTGTGCAGGAATTCATCAAACAGGTCCATTCGCACCAGCCAATGAGTATGGCCGGATGAATGCAGACGATTTAGAAAAGCATCTTCATCGGTCGAAGCTTGTACGAGCCCCCGGATAAAATTCATGCCCATATCGGCGCTGTCCTCATAAACTCTGTCCAGATAATACCCGCGTCTGCCCAGAAACAAAAGACGGACCTTGGCGTGTTCAGGTGTGGATTTGTTTATATATTGCATGGCCGGATAACTGAAACAATGGCGGGAAATGAAATCATCCCGGGATTCTTTACCGGTCACATAGTCCCATGGCCCGATCCTGTGATAGTAATCTTTCATGTAAAGTGCGTTTTGACCAATCAGCACAACAAGTACTGAAAGAAAAGCTGCAATCAAAAGATATCGGATATTTCCCTGGCGCTTCATCATCCAGGTGCCGATATTTGAAATCCCCATCACCGCCATGATGCTAAGAAAAGGAATGGCCGGCAGAATGTAGCGCGTCCTTATATGGTCGAGAAATGTAGCGGTTACGATCACAAAAAAAGCAAAAACCACGAACAGCAGCTTTTCGCGAAAAAATGATTTATTTAAAAAGGCAAAAGGGGGCAGGATGATTAATAAAGGATTGAGCACCCCGTCGAAATAGTGGGGATTGTTGTCCTGTCCCTGGAAAAAATAACGAACCGGTATAAGAAGTGTTTCCCAGAAACCTTCGCCGAACATGGCTTCGCGCATTTTAAAAAGCCCCATATAGGTGTGGCCGTAAACGATGGAACGGGCTCCTGAATCGGTGACCATCGTATTAATGTTAAAAATATTCTTCATCAGCGGAAACACAGGGTTGCCGGTCAGGATGAAATTCTTAATCAGCCATGGCGCAAACAAAGCAAGAGAAATGATAAAAAAGACGACTCCGCACTTTAACGCCTTCCATTGATTTTGCGTGTCCCGGGAATAAATATAAACAACGGCCAGCGTCAGAAAAAACCAGGAAACAAGGGCATTGTATTTTGTTCCCAGTGCCAGCCCCATGGCCATTGCCGAAAGAACAAGCCATCCGGTTTGTTGATATTCACCGCTGCGATACCGCAAAAAGGCGAGAATGGACGCCGTCAGGAAAAAAACAAGGCCCAGATCGACATAAACTTCCGTGGACAGACGGAAAACCATAGGCGTGCTCAAAAAAACGAGAGCACCCAGCAACCCCGCGGTGGCGCTTATTCTTTTTCTTAAATAAGAGAAGATGAGTGCCGCCGTGCCGAGGCCGAAAGCCATGTGGATGAACTTGGCCAGAAAATCCTTGTTCAGGTAAAGCGGGATGAGATACAAAAGATCCACATTCATCGGAAAGTAGGAAAATCCCGCCCATTTAATTTCGTAAAATCCCCCGTTTTTGAGCCAGAGCTTGGGGATAGCCAAATGATGAATCAGTGCATCCCGGTCTATCGGGGGTGTCAGGTTTAACAGAACTTCTAGAAGCAAAACGGCTAAAATGGCGATGCTGATAACTAGTGTCGGTAATCGATGGGAGAGTTCAGTATTTTTTGTCGGCATGGCGGATTTAACCACATGTCAGGTGGATTTGTCAAACTCCACCGTATGGTTTTATTTTTTAAGTGTTGACCTGTGCTTTGATTTCATGGTTTAAATTCAGTTAAAATAATA
>Ga0255347_1000571_pt1 | contig 66202 bp, 55 predicted proteins | sample wastewater_treat_2_FD_192479 | JGI IMG/M metagenome (GOLD analysis project Ga0255347, IMG submission 192479) | Wastewater microbial communities from Lulu Island WWTP, Vancouver, Canada - plant24 | ecosystem: Engineered > WWTP > Wastewater > Unclassified | place: Canada: Vancouver, British...
GACAGATGAAGAGTTCCAGGATATTTTATTCAAAATTAATAGCCGTCCTCGAAAATCCAGAAACTGGCGGTCTCCTATAAGTCTACTGGAGGATTATCTATTCGCATTTGAAACTTGAATTCAGGTAAAACATCCGCTTATCTCATAATTGGAGTGTACCGGTATCAGGGCAAATGACTTCAGGCCCGCAGAGATCATGCATCTGCATGTTTTTTTCTTTTCTGAAAGGTTGTATTCATCAAGGTCATTTACATGGAAAAAATTATTGTAACCGGTACCGAGATCAGCAATAACACATGGCTCTTCGGGCATTATACTCCTGATGCAGAAACTTTCGCTGTCCTCCGGGTCAAAGTCTGCGCAGTCCGAGCGGAGGTAATTGGTAAGGACGGTTATTCCCGCAGAACTGTAGAGGTTGAATCCGTTCTCTTCTGCAAGTCTCAGTCCTGTTGCGCCAATGCCGGTTGTCTGCGAAACAAGTTTGAGAATTTCGTGGATCATTTCGGGTTTCGGTGTCTTGCTGTTGAGCAGTTCAAGTATGTCAATCGCTATGCGCTGCCTGTCGAGCGTCGCTTTTTGTCTGTACGATGCGCGGGACTCTCTGGTTATATCCCTGAAATTGAGGATTGCGTGCGGTTTTAATCCCTCCTCGACAAGGGGGCAGCATTTGATTTCAAAAAGTCCCGCTTGCCCGGAGATTGTCATAAATTTTCCCTGGTAGACCGATTCCGAACCGCCGAAGCAGGTGATTAGGGCGTCTTTCAGCCCCTCATCATTCAGGATTCCGCCTGGAATTGAAATTATGCTCTCGTGGAGTCCTCCCCCGAACCTTAGGCTGAACATTTCATTTTGTATGATAATGGAAAATGTGCTGTCAATAATTGCCATGGGCTCCTGTACCGCGGAGAGTATGTCGTTGTATTTACGGTATGACGCCAGGCTTATGATATACATTCTCATCGCGGCCGTTAATATTCCTGCAAACATGACAAGTCCGAGCTCTATGAGATCCGGCACGATGTACACGCTGCGCCCGGTGAGTATATCCGCAGTAATCAGGATGATTCCTGTTATTACGATCGCGTAGATGACCCTGTATTGCCACAGAAAGGCAGTCAGGATTACCGGGATGTACAGAAGATGAGTCGCTCCAATATCGTAGTTATATATATGCTTAGATATGATTATCAGGATGATAACCAGGCAAAAAAGAAGTATGATTGATGGTATTTTCAGTCTATTCATATTTCACGACAGCAGTAAAATACCGGCATGAAATATTTTAATTGTCAATACAAAAGATTTTTTAAGGCATTAAAATGCTACGGCCACATTGGTCTTTTTTTCAAGAAGTTCCCGGGTTTCCGCAGGGATTCCCTGAAAAATTATTTTTTTGTTATCAAGCATGGCAAATCTCTGCGCAATGCATATTGTTTTTATAAGCCCGGGTTCAAAGTTGTGTATTTTTGAAAAGTCAAAGATAAGCGCGCTGTCGTTGCAGCCTATGCTTCGAATTCTTCTGAAAAATTCGGCATTGTTCTCGGCCTCAATACGTTCGGTAAAATCACATTTTAGCATAACAACCTCCGTTGTCCTGTTTTGTAATTTCAGTTATCACGTAAGCCAGCTGATCAAAATCGCAGGATTTATCAAAGAAATAGTCAGCTCCGAATTCCCTGCACTTGTTTATGTAATAATCATCGTAGTAGTTTGAAAGCATGGCCACCGGAATGCAGGGGCATGCTTTTTTCAGTTTTTTAAGAATGTCCAGACCGTTGCGTTTTTTAAGTTTTATGTCCAGAACCACAAAGTCCGGATTTAAACCTCCGATGATCTTCCAGTCCTCATCGCCGGTGATTCCCATTACATTGACTCCGTCGAATGCGGAAAGCATCGATAACAGCCTTCCTCTTATAATTGATGAATCATCTACAATAAGAACCTTCATTTCTTCTCCTGAATCAGAAAAGCCTGATTTTTTTAGCACGTAGAGCGATTTTACGCAATCGGACAAAGTCTATTAATTCAGGAGAAAAAGGGAAATTTCAGGGTAAGAAAGGACTATGTCTGTGTAGGACAAACACCTATACGCGCAATCATATATCGAGGATGTTGTTTTTTATTACATAGTGGGTAATTTCGGAATTATTCTTCATGTTCATTTTTTCAAGTATCCTCTGCCTGTAGGTGCTTATAGTCTTTACGCTCAGGAAAAGTTCGGCGCCTATTTCACTCACGGTCTTACCTGAAGCAATCATGCAGAGTACCTGGAATTCCCTGTCGGTCAGGTTTTCATGGGGAAGATCGCTGCCGCCCCCTGCGAGGCTCTCTGCGAGGGTTTCTGCGAGAGTGGGGCTGATGTATTTACCGCCGGCGGCCACTCTTCTGATAGCCGATATAAGATTTTCGACCGCAGTTTCTTTTGTTATGTAACCTGAAGCGCCGGCCTTAATGGTGCGCACCGCGTACTGATCTTCGGCGTGCATTGAGAGTATAATTATCGGTAACGAGGGTTTTATCGCCTTGATGTGTTTCATTGCCTCAATTCCGTTCATTCCGGACATCTTGAGGTCAAGCAGCACCACGTCGTAATCATGCTTTTTTATCAGTTCCAGAAGTTTTTCGCCGCTGTTTGATTCACCGGCCACTTCCATGTCCTCTTCGTCGGCAATAATCTGTTTAAGCCCGGCGCGGACTATGTCGTGGTCATCAGCTATTGCTATCCTGATCATAGAGCAGTTTTATGCAGGAATCAGAACCGTTACGGTCGTACCCGCTCCCTCCTTCCCTTCAATTGAAAATGAGCCGTTAAACAGCTTGGCCCTTTCGCGCATGCCGATTATTCCATAGGATCCCCTGCTATTGAGGTCGCCGCTACGCAGGCCCCTGCCGTTGTCCCGTATTACCATTTCAATCTGTCCTGTTTTTTTTGCAAGAGATATTGCGACACTGCTTGCCCCGGCGTGTTTGATAATGTTGGTCAGGGATTCCTGCAGAATACGGAACAGGGCTACCGACTTCTCCTCGGACAGATAACCAATGTCTGAACAGAGAACTTCACATTCGTAGCCGGTGCGTTTGCGGAATTCCTCGCTCTGCCATTCGATTGCAGCAGGCAGGCCGAGGTCGTCAAGTATGCCGGGCCTGAGGCTAGAAGAGAGCCTGCGCACGGTCGTGATTATCTCGTTTATTATGCCGTCCATGGCAGCGGTTTTGGCGGCAAGTTCGGTTTCATCGGGCTTCAGTTTTTTTCTTATCCACGAGAGGTCAAGCCGCAGCGCTGTCAGGTGCTGGCCGAGCACGTCGTGTATTTCGCGGGCAATGTCGGTACGCTCCTTTTCGCGCAGGGATTCGACGTGTGCCGTAAGGTTGCGCAGTTCCTGTCTTGAGAAGAGCAGTTCCTCGAAGTAGAGCTTATACTGAGTGATGTCTCTTATTATCCCCTGGTAGCCTCCATAAATCCTGTCCTGATCCCAGGACTTGAGCGTCATCTGCACGTCTATGGTGCGGCGGTTTGCGCAGACCATCCTGGTACCGAAATTGTTTACAGAGCTTTTGTCGTGCATCTCTTTCATGAAGCTCACGTAGTCCTCTCTGTCTTCAAAAAGGAATTCCATCCTGTTCCCGATAAGCGAGTCGAGCGGGTACCCGAAGAGGTCTGTCATGGCCTGGTTCGCGTCTATGATAATCTCCCTGTTGTCGCAGATAAAAATAGGGTCAAGCGACTGCTCGAAGAGTGTTCTGTATTTGATTTCGCTCTTTTTGAGTTCACGGTCAAGCTTGAATCTGTGGAGCGCGATCTCGATGGCGGAGTAGAGGTATTTTTCGTCGATAGGTTTTACGATATATCCGTAGGGCTCTGTAAGGTTCGCCCTTACCAGAGAGTTTTCATCTGAATGCGCGGTAAGGTAGATTATGGGTACGTCAAATTCCCGGTTGATCAGCTCGGCAGTGAATATGCCGTCGATTTCTCCTGCAAGCATTATGTCCATAAGAATAAGGTCCGGTTTCTCTCTGCGGACCGCGTCTATACATTCCTCGCCGGAGCTGACTATCCCTGTGATCTGGTAGCCCAGGCTTTCTAACATCAGCCGTAAATCAAGTCCAATTATAAGCTGATCCTCGACTATTAGAATTCTTTTGGTATCTTTTTTCATAAAGCCGGGCAACATCCCTGTTGATCTGAACATTTAGTCTGCATGAGATCAGTAAAATGTCAAGGTTAAACTTTGAAAAAATTTTCAGGCCGGATTTTTATTAACAGCTTTTTTTGAACCGGTCTCGGAGAACATCTCTTTGTAGAGTCTGCCTGTGCCTGAAGGGGGTTTTGTCAAAAATGTTACGAGAAGACTTAAATCCATGTAGATAAGGGCAAAGGGGGAGAGCATGGATTCAAGAAGTACTATTCTGTATAATGTGCTCACCAGGGTTCCGTTCAGTTTGATGACATTGCTCTCTATGAAGCTGTAGTTTCTTGCCAATTCGTAAAATACTGTACCGCAGGTGTTGATACATGTTTTGTCGCCGGCCAGAGACCTTAACAGCACCAGTCCCCCCTTTCCCCCTGACCGGTTGAGGTCGTCGGGCAGTTGCTTGTTTATTGCCCAGAGCATGGCCTGATACAGGGACCGGTTCTTTTCGTCCGTCATCCTGTCGCCCGCGAGCATGGTCAGGTGGTACCTGTGGTAGTTCAGCGATGCGGACAGAACGCGCTGCCACCTTTTTTTGCGCAGCAGCCTGTATAACAGCAGAATGAGAATTAGTCCGCACCAGAATAGCAGATCCTGCAGCGCCGGTGAAGCGGCATAGTATTCATGTATTGCGCGGAAAACAGAGGTCATCTGCCGCTGCTCTTCATTTTTTCCATTAATGCTTCAAGCCGGTTGAGGGCTTCAGCGACAGATTTATCAGCCCGGAGCTTAGAGGCTTTAAGCAATGCGTCGCTCATGAGCGGGCCTGTTCTGTTCAAAAGCGCCACATCGGGCCTGAGCTCTGCCGGAGGGGATTCCATGAAATTGCCGAGCTCGGGATACTTTGCGTTGAGCCGTTTTATCTCGGGTATAAGTATCTCAAGCGAGTCCGAAAGCCGGTTCACGGCGTCCGCGATGGTTCGGGTTTCGTCTGAGGATTCAACGGCGAGTATGAAGTCCCTGTAAATTCCGAGCAGCCGGTTAATAAAGATCTTAACATCGGCGTATCCCGATGCGGTGTTGTCCGATTCTGCAAAGAGCACATCTGCGCCGTCGCGGATCAGGGCTCTGTCTGTTTGGCTGCATTTAAAGGAGCACCTTATAAAACGGCCCTCTGTTTGGGCAACCGTGAGCCTGATTCTGTTTTTTCCCGAAAGGGTGTAAAGAACAGAACCGGTTGAGGCTACGGCGAGTCCGCTATCTGTTGCGGTATAGACTATGACCTCGCAGCGGGCAGCGCTTATGAATTCAATTTTACCCACGGGTATGTCCGCACTATATAGCGGCAGACAGAGCAGTAATATTAATGCAGCGGTTCCAGTTCTTTTCATCAGATTCCACCGGGATAATTCATGTCAGGGAATTATGCAGTACTGGTATTATATGTCAACCGGAGTTGTTCTATATTCCATCCTGCAGATAGTGATTCTGCTTTATCCCTGTTTTCTTCATGTAATCGAGTTTATTAAGCGCATCTACAAATGACATTATGCCCGCAACTGAAATATCTATGCTCATTCCGTTCCCGAACACTTTAAGCATTTTGCCCTCATACTCCTCTTCGACAGTAACCGATACCTCGCAGAGCGCGTCTGATCCGCCCGTAATAGCCACCAGGTTGAATGCCCTGATATACGCGGTGCTGCCCGTAATTTTTTTAACCGCCTTGACGCCTGCATCTACGCCTCCGTTGCCGTGTGCCACATCAAGTACGGACGCGCTGTTGCTTTCATTGTCCTTAATGGTGATCACCGCGACTGGTGTCAGGGACATGCCCGTGGAAATCTGAACATTTTCAACTGTATATCTCCGCTTTTCCTCCCCGCGGTGCAGGACCTCGCCCAGGATCGCGATAAGATCCTCGTCGTAAATTTCCTTTTTGCTGTCTGCTATGCTTTTGAATTTTACAAAAAACGCGTCAAGCTCCTCCTGTTTAAGTTCGTAACCCAGGTCCTTCAGCCGTGTGAGTACGGCATGCCTGCCGGAATGCTTGCCCAGAACAAGTTTAGACTTTGTGATCCCTATATCCTCGGGACGCATTATTTCGTATGTCATAGCGTTCTTTAAAACGCCGTCCTGGTGAATGCCTGATTCGTGGGCAAACGCATTGTCGCCCACCACGGCCTTGTTCGGCTGTACCGACACGCCGGTAATATTGGTGAGCAGTTTGCTGGTTGGCATAATCTGCTGCGTGTTGATATCGGTATGGACTTTCATCAGATCGCCTCGTGTTTTAATCGTCATGACGACCTCTTCCATCGCGGTGTTACCTGCCCGTTCGCCTATGCCGTTTACTGTGCATTCAACCTGCCGCGCGCCCGCCTGTATTGCAGCAATCGCGTTGGCCGTTGCGAGTCCTAAATCATTGTGACAGTGAACCGATATGATCGCGTCGTTAATGTTTTTCACATTTTTAAAGAGGTATTTGATAAGGTCGTAGAATTCGTGCGGCACTGTATAACCCACGGTGTCAGGCACATTGATAGTCTTTGCCCCGGCCTCGATTACCGCCTGTATCATTTCGGCAAGGTATTTTCTGTCGCTTCTGGTCGCGTCCATGGGTGAAAATTCCACGTTCCTGGTGAAAGTTGTCGCGAATCTGACAGCATCAACAGCCTGGCGCAGCACCTCGTCCCGCGTCTTTTTCAACTGGTACTCAATGTGTATGTCCGAACTGGAAATGAAGGTGTGAATCCTGGGGTTGGCCGCTTTTTCAAGAGCGCGCGCGGCAGCCTCTATGTCTTTCTGGTTTGCCCTTGCAAGGCCGGCCACCTGCGCGCGTTTTACATTCTGCGAAATAAGCTGAACAGCTTCGAAGTCCCCGTCCGAAATAACAGGGAAACCGGCCTCAATAATGTCTACTCCAAGCCTTTCGAGCTGTTCTGCAAATATAAGTTTTTCCGCCATGTTCATGCTGAAGCCCGGTGACTGTTCACCATCCCTGAGTGAGGTGTCGAAAATATAAATTTTATCTGTGCTCATGTTTTTCTCCATTTTTGTGTAAGAATTCTGAAAGTCTGATAATCCCGATCATGTCCCGGTTTTACCTCATCAAATCCTGCAAAACCGGAGTCTCTGGAAGCATAAAGCTGCCGGTATGACGAGGCGTGATGTTATCATGATTACCCCGTCTGATCATTTAAATTCAGCTAAGACTGTATGGGAAGAACATTCCCTGCACCTCCGGTTATACCGTAAAATAAAAAAGGCCGCCACTTTTGTTTCGTGACGGCCCCTGTATTTGCCTGGTTATTTAAGACATCACGAAACCGCGCCAGCTTTAAGCAGGCCGAGTAATAATAGAGCAGAGAGTGATGTCAGTTGTTTATGTGTCATATTTTTAACCATAATTCAATAAAATCCGGCCCGTGATATTGTCAATAAAAAATTTGGCTCATCCGGAAATTTGGGGGAAGGGGTCAGAGCCCTCTCGGGGGTATTATTTACTCTTGATCTTTCAGCTTTTCTATTGTATCTAAAGACAAACCGGTTATTTCGGCTATTTCTTTTAACGGCATATTTCTGGCCAGCATGACTTTCGCGGTGTCAATTTTGCCTTTCTCAATGCCTTTTTCTATGCCTTTTTTAATACCTCTTTCCATGCCTTTCTCAATGCCTTTTTCTATGCCTTTTTTAATCCCTCTTTGCATACCTTTTTCTATACCTTTCTCGATGCCTTTCGCTATACCCTGCTCAAATCCTTCCCGTTTCAATTCTTCGCCATATTTTTTAAGTGAAGTGCTTAACATTGTTTTTACCTCTTCGATGCTTTTAATTTCATCAACCAGTTCCGGATTGCCTGAAAATCTATAAGCCAGCCAGCCGATGAACATTTTATACTCTTCAGGCCTTTCACCCCTTATCAATTCGACAATAGTATTAATTTCATGCTGCAATTCTTTTGCCTGACAATTTTCAGTATAAAACAGAGCTGCAACAGAATTATTAAGCTTAATCAGAAATTCCCTGTCAAATTCATTTTCAGCTATCTTGTAATACCTGAAACGCGGTATATATACGCCCGGTATTGTGTTTTCTATCAAATTATCCAGTTCATCAGGCGCAGTCCATTTTTTATCTCCGTTATAAAGCATAACAGGGAAAACAGCCGGCAATTTTTTAAACTTATGATTCCTTACAAGGTATTCATATAACTCCGCGATATACCGCAGCATCCTCAGTGCCATAAACCTGTCAACAGTTGACTGAAATTCAAGCAGTATAAAGATATAAACTTCGCTCCCCTTGAGGTTGACTTTATAAATAATATCCGATTCCCTCTCTTCAAATTTATCCGACACAAAAGATTTATCTATTCGTTCAAGAGTAGCGAATTCCAGTTCATGTATCCAGTCTTCATCTACGAAGGATGTGAGCAGTTGGCGAACCATTTCATGATTGGAAAACAGCATCTTGTATCCGGAATCGTGTGTGTTATGTTTTTTCATCAAATATGCCCCTGCAATTAATACGTTTTCAGGGGAATAATTGATAAAAGTTTTTTACGATTCCCGGTTTTTTTTGTTCCACTGTGTTTATGCTCTGAGCATGTCAAACTGATATTCTCCTATTTCCTGCTCAGAGCATTGCAGGCAGTGCAGTGCAGAAAACAAAAACAAAAAAATCAGCTCAGAGCATTTTTTTTAAAAAAATGCTCTGAGCTGGAAAAATTTTTATCATTTTACAATCCTGAAACGTATTAATATTAAATAGCATACAGGATGGTAGCCATGTCAAATCCGCCGCGACAAATATTCCAGGAGGTCACCTATCACGTATTCACACGCTGTATTGAGTTAAAAAATCATCTGTCCCATGATTATGCCAAGAGAATTGCCGTTGATGTCCTCGCCGATGCACTTGAAATTTATTCATTCGAGCTTGTACACTTTGAATTTGTCGAAAATCATATGCATCTGCTCATCCGTACTATAAAAAACGGACAAACAATCTCACGAATAATGCAATATATAAAGGCAAGAATCGCGGAAAGATTCAACAGGCTGAATAACCGCACCGGCCCTTTCTGGAACGAACGCTTTGGTTGCGAAATTATTGAACACGCACAAGATCCCATTGAATATTTCTGCTGGCTGCTATGGTATATTGCCTACAACCCGGTCAGAAAACGCGTAATCCGTGATCCGCGAGAATCAAAATATGGAACGATCAGGGCATACCTTGAAGAAAACTATAAACCTGTTGTTAAAATAAAGCTACATCATTTTTTCCATGAACTTGGGAAAACATTTGAAGATAAAGTCAACCGCATCCTGGAATATGAAGAGGAATACAGAAACTATCTTGCAGGGAAATACAAATTTTTGAAACTTAAACCTGTCTGATACTGATTGTTTTAAAATCGCAGACATGCAACTTTAATTGAATAGCATAAAATTAACTACTGAAAAACATCACCAACAGTTCAATGTTAATTCCTTAACTATTTTGTAGTAAAAAATGTTCTAATAGATATTTCAGGAATAATTACTGCTAAATAATACCAATCATACAAAAAAATCTAAACGAATCATTCATATGACTTCAAATATTAAATAAAACAAACGCATGAGTGAATTGGTTTTTTGTTCCTTGCTCTGAGCAGTTTGTCTTTAAAACACTAAATCACCTTGCTCTGAGCAAGAAGCATAGCACTAAGTACTAACTATCTAACTATAGGCTCTGAGCAACTATTGATTCCCCAACTATTGATTCCCCGGGGGTCAGAGCATGTTCCCCGGGGTCAGAGCAAGTTCCCCGGGGCTCAGAGCATGTTCCCGGGGTCAGAGCGTGTCTCCCCCGGCTCAGAGCATTTCCGAGGGGGCGTTAAGTCAAGGCCGCGACCTCTGCATGAAATTTTACTTGAATCTTTCTTTTTTGTTATTGAAAAATATTCATGTTTAAAAAAACCTTATCATTCCCGTTTTCCGGGAAGTTTTTCCGTCTGGTTCTATATTATCTCGCAGGGTGAGGTTATATGATCAAAAAAGAACTGCTGGGCCGCTGGACTATTGAAAAGTCTGAGGAACTTTATTTAATAAAAAGCTGGGGAGCCGGCTATTTTAACATATCGCAGTCAGGCGAGGTTAATATATCACCATTCGGGTCCGGGTCTGATACCCAGGTGAGCATTATGGATATTATTTCCGGGCTTAAGCAGCGCGGCCTTGACATGCCCGTGCTGTTGCGGTTTGAAAATATTCTCGATGCCCAGATTTCGCTTTTAAATGAATCCTTTAAAAAGGCTATAAAGGAGTGCGGTTACCAGGGGGAATATCGCGGAGTGTACCCCATAAAGGTAAATCAGCAGCAGCAGGTAGTCGAAGAGGTGGCAAGGTTCGGGCAGCGTTACCATCACGGCCTTGAGGTGGGCAGCAAGGCAGAGCTTATAGCGGCTCTTTCAATACTTCGCGACCGGGAGGCCTGCCTTATATGCAACGGGTACAAGGACGAGGAGTTTATTGATCTGGGACTGTACGCGGTCAAGATGGGTTTCAAATGTTTCTTCGTGGTTGAGATCCCGGGAGAGGTTGAACTGATACTGCAGAGATCGGAAAAACTGAAGGTTAAGCCGAACTTAGGGATCAGGATAAAATTATCATCCAGGGCCGGAGGGCACTGGACTGAGTCGGGCGGGGACAGGAGCATATTCGGCCTTAACACCACTCAGGTAATTGAAGCGGTTGACTTTCTGAAGGCCAGGGATATGCTCGATTGTCTTCAGCTTTTGCATTATCACTTAGGCTCCCAGATTCCCAACATCCGCGACATACGCGCCGCAGTGGTTGAGGCAACCAGAATCTACGCGGGGCTTGTCAAGGAGGGCGCGCCCATGGGTTACCTTGACCTCGGGGGCGGCCTTGCGGTTGACTACGACGGGTCGAACACCAATTTTACAAGCAGCCGGAACTATTCCATTGATGAATACTGCGTGGATATAATTGAAATTGTTCTTGCCACTATGGACGAGGAGGGCGTGCCTCATCCCACAATCATTACTGAATCGGGCAGGGCCACCGTGGCATATTATTCTGTTCTTGTGTTCAACGTGCTGGACGTTGCTAAATTTGAAGTGGCAAAGATCCCCGAAACTCTGCCCGAAGGGTCGCATGACCTGGTAAAAAACCTGTATTATATACTGAGCACAATTTCACTTAAAAATATACAGGAGTGCTACAACGATGCTCTCTTCTACAGGGACGAGGTGCGCGAGCTTTTTAAGCACGGCAAGATAAGTCTGCGTGAACGCTCTTTTGCCGAAACCATTTTCTGGTACATCATGAACGTTATCGCGCATGAAAAGAAAAAGCTTAAACAGTTTCCGCCGGACCTTTCTGAAATTGAACTGGCAATAGCTGACATCTATTACTGCAATTTTTCGGTGTTTCAGTCGGCGCCCGACAGTTGGGCAATAAACCAGCTCTTCCCCATAATGCCGCTTCACAGGTTAGGTGAAATCCCGACCAGGAATGCGGTTATAGCTGACATTACGTGCGACTGCGACGGCAAGATAGACAACTTTATTGACATACACGACGTGCGGCATACACTTAGGCTTCATGAATTTTCAGAGGATAGTGAATATTACCTTGGTATATTCATAGTGGGCGCGTACCAGGAGACCCTGGGAGACCTGCATAATCTTTTTGGCGACACCAATGTTGCCAGCGTAAGAATTAACCCTGACGGCCAGTACGACATAGTCCGTGAGATTGAGGGTGATTCGGTGGCTGATGTATTATCATACGTTGAGTACAATCCGCGCCAGATGATTGTTGATTTCAGGGAACTGGCTGAAGAGGCAATAAGGGAGGGTAAAATAACAGTGCAGGAACGCCTTGAGATTATGACCGCATACGATAACGGCCTCAGGGGCTATACATATTATGAAAAATAGGGGGGTGTTGTATGGGAAAGGTGCTTATCATTGGTGCCGGAGGTGTGGGGCAGGTTGTTACGCATAAGTGCGCGCAGGTGCCTGAGGTTTTTGAAGAGATCTGTCTTGCGAGCAGGACGCTGTCAAAATGCGAAAATATAGCTTCGCAGATTAACAGGCCCATACGCACAGCAAAGGTGGACGCGGATAATGTGCCTGAACTTGTAAGCCTGATAAAGGATTTCAGGCCCGATATTGTTATTAATGTCGCGCTTCCCTACCAGGATTTGCACATAATGGATGCGTGCCTTGAGACAGGCGTTCATTATCTTGATACTGCCAACTACGAGCCCCGTGACGAGGCAAGGTTCTGTTATGCCTGGCAGTGGGCATACCATGAGCGTTTTAAAAAAGCGGGTATCATGGCGCTCTTAGGTTCAGGATTTGACCCGGGCGTGACCAATGTCTTTACGGCCTACGCGCTTAAACACCACTTTGACGAAATTACAGAACTGGATATAGTTGACGTGAATGGCGGGAATCATGGACACCCCTTCGCGACCAATTTTAATCCTGAGATCAATATTCGCGAGGTGACCGCGCCCTGCAGGCACTGGGAGAATGGGGCTTTTATTGAAACCGCGCCTATGTCGATGAAAAAGACTTTTGAATGCCCTGAAAACGTGGGCACATATACAATTTACAGGCTATACCACGAGGAGCTTGAATCGCTCGTGAAACACATACCGACCATAAAAAAGGCGCAGTTCTGGATGAGTTTCTCTGATAATTACCTGAAGCACCTCGAAGTGCTGCAGAATGTAGGCATGACGTCGATCGAACCGGTGGAATACAACGGCGTCGAGATTGTACCGCTGCAGTTCCTCAAGGCTCTGCTTCCTGATCCGGCCTCTCTTGGCCCTTTGACAAAGGGGAAGACATGCATAGGCTGTATCATCAAAGGGACAAAGGACGGCAAAGAGAGGAAATACTACGTGTACAATATCTGCGACCACGAGGAGTGCTACCGCGAGGTGCAGTCACAGGCGATCTCGTACACAACCGGCGTTCCGGCAATGATCGGAGCGATGATGATCATGAAGGGATTGTGGAAAGGCGAAGGTGTTTTCAACATGGAGCAGATGGACCCCGACCCGTTCATGGATGCGCTCAATAAACACGGGCTTCCATGGAAGGAGAAGTTTTTGTGACAGATTTTTCGTCATTCGATACTCCATGCTTTATCGTGGACAGGGCGCTGCTTAAAAAAAATCTTACCGTACTGAACAGGGTGCGGAATCAGACTGGCGCGAGGATCCTGCTGGCGCTTAAAGGATTCGCCATGTTCAGCGCGGCCGGACTTGTATCGGAGTATCTGGACGGCACCTGCGCGAGTTCACCTCACGAGGCAAGGCTCGGCCGCGAGGAATTCGGCGGCGAGGTGCATTCTTTTGCCGCGGCCTACAGTGACCGGGATTTCGCGGAATGCCTTGAATTTTCAGATTATCTGATACTTAATTCAATGTCGCAGTACAGACACTTTCTTCCGGTGATCGAAAAGCATTCTGCTGTAAGGGAATTCGGGCTGCGTATAAATCCCCAGCACCGTGAAACAGAGATTGAAATTTATGACCCCTGCGGGCAGTATTCGCGCCTCGGCATAACCCGCGGTCATTTTCCCGAAAAACTCCCTGAATTCATATCGGGTCTTCATTTTCATAATCTGTGCCAGAATAACTCTGACGCGCTTGAACGTACGCTTGCAGCGATAGAGAAAAATTTCGGTGAACTACTGAACCAGTGTAAATGGGTCAATTTCGGCGGAGGCCATCACATAACAAGGCCTGACTATGACATAGACCTGCTCTCAAGGCTGATAATTGATTTCAGGAATAAATACAATCTTCAGGTTTACCTTGAACCGGGAGAGGCAGTGGCGCTTAACGCAGGTTTCCTTGTCTCTACGGTACTCGATGTTGTTCACAACGAGAGAAAGATTGCCATACTCGACGCCTCCGCGGCCGCGCACATGCCCGATGTGGTCGAGATGCCGTACAGGCCTCTAATAATCGGTTCAGGCGAACCAGATGTGCACCCGAACACCTACAGACTCGGCGGGCTGTCATGCCTTGCCGGAGATGTTATCGGCGATTATTCGTTCCCCGAACCTTTAAAACGGGGTGACAGGGTTGTTTTTACCGATATGGCAATATACACAATGGTTAAAACAAATACCTTCAACGGCATAAAGCTTCCGGATATTATCTACTTCGATTCAGAGAGCGGTGAAGTGCTTCATAAAAAGAGTTTCGGTTTCGACGATTTCAGAGGGAGACTTTCGTGAGAAAAAAAAGAAAGTTTTTTCTGGAGAGTGAGACCGGCGCGCAGTCTTCAGACCGGTCCCTTTTCCATGTAATACCGGTTCCCTGTGAAAAAACAGTCTCTTATGGAACTGGTACCGGCCGCGGGCCCGGGGCAATACTTGATGCGTCTCAGCAGCTTGAGGCTTATGACGGAATTACAATCCCTCTTGAGCATGGCATATATACCCATGAGCCCGTGGACTGCTCAGGACACATGCCTGCTGTTCTTGACAGGCTTGAGAGTCTCGCTGCGTCGGTTCTTATAGCAGGGGGGATTCCCGTTATTCTCGGCGGGGAACACACTGTCACTTACGCCCCGGTTATTGCCATGAAAAAACATTTCGGAAGCATAGGTATAATACATTTGGACGCCCATGCTGATCTTCGCAATGAGTTTGAAGGCTCAAAGTTTTCCCACGCCTGCGTAATGCGCAGACTGCACGAGCATGGCGCGGAGATTGTTCAGTACGGGACCCGCAGCTATTCTATTGAGGAGCAGGAGTACAGGATACTCAAGGGGATCAGGCATTATGACGCGCCCATTATGCACAGAAAAAAGATAACATCAATCGAACTTCCGGATGATTTTCCCGACGATATATACATCTCGGTCGATGTTGACGGCCTGGACCCTTCGGTTATTCCGCATACAGGAACCCCCGTGCCAGGAGGAATAATGTGGCACGATTTTTTTATGCTGCTCGATTCAATTCCATCCGGCAAGAGGATCAGGGGATTCGACGTGGTCGAACTTGCTCCGGCCGCTGACTCACGGGTTTCTGACTTTGCGGCTGCCCAGATCGTTTATAATATAATGGGAATTATAACAAGAAGACTGGACTCTTCAGCAGATAAAAAACAGCGCCAGTGACCAGTGCTGTTCAGTGTGATAAGTCTGTTTCAGTTTACCCCGCCGCCTAAGGCGGCGGGAAGAGCAGAATCGTTAAGGAATTAACTCAGATTATTAATACATGGAGTCTATTAAGTCCCTGTACTTATCAGTTATTACCTTGCGTTTTATCTTCATGGTGGGAGTTATCTCCCCGGTCTCCTGTGAAAATTCATGTTCAAGCAGCGTAAATTTTTTAATCTGTTCAACCTGGCCAAGGTCCTTCTGCCTGCCGTCAATTATTTCCCGGTAGAATTCATTAACAGCGGGATTGCTTATAAGTTCCTTTCTTGATGAAAAGGCGATGTTGTTCTTTTTTGCCCAGTCTTCAAGATTTTCATACGATGGCACAATAAGTGCGGAGATATAAGGTTTTCCGTCACCCACAACTGCGATGTAGTCAATAAAATGGTCTTCTGCCATCAGAAGTTCTATCATCTGCGGCGCGATGTTCTTTCCGCCGGAAGTAATAATCAGGTCCTTCAGCCTGTCAGTTATTATCAGGTAGCCGTCACTGTCGAATTTTCCAATGTCTCCTGTTCTGAACCATCCGTCCGCGGTAAAAGCCTCTTTTGTCTTGTCGGGCTTTTTGTAATATTCACTGAAAATATTGGGCCCCTTTGCCTGAACCTCGCCGCTCTCCGGGTCAATCCTTACGTCAACAAGGGGAGAGCATGGGCCCACTGTGCCGAACTTGAAGCAGTGAGGGCCGTTCATTGTAATTACGGGCGATGTTTCAGTAAGGCCGTAACCTGAAAGCACAAGTACGCCGCAGTAGAAGAAGAATTTTTCTATCTCGGGATTAAGCGGCGCGCCGCCGTAGTTCAGGTGACGCATGTTTTTGCCGAACAGAGCCCTTACCTTGTGCAGTACAAGTTTATCGGCAAGTCTTCTTTTAAATGCAAGGCCGGGCCCGGGTTTTTTCCCTGCAAGTACCAGATCGCCGTGCTGTTTCCCGATTTTTACTGACCAGTGAAACAGTTTCTGTTTAAGAGGAGACGCGTCCTTGATTTTTGTGTAGAGCGTGGCATATATCTTTTCAAAGAGCCTGGGCGCGCTGTTCATTACTGAGGTGTTGGCCTCGATTAGATGTTCAAGTATCTGGTTATGGTCTTCGCAGTACCATATCTGCATTCCCATTGAGAAGATACCGAAGTCCCAGGAACGTTCAAGCACATGAGTCAGCGGCAGCATGCAGAGTGTCGAGTCTTTATCGGTAAAATATCCGTCGCCTTCAACATACCTTCCGACTCCCCATGAATTCTGCATCAGCGTTTTGTGCGTATGAACGGCCCCTTTGGGTTCGCCTGTTGTGCCCGAAGTATAAATTATGGTGCAGATGTCGTCATAATGGGCGCGTGACATTATCTTTTCAATTTTTGCCCTGTGACCGGCTTTACGCCCTGCTTCGAGAAAATCATCCCACATAACAACACGTTTATCGTTGTGGATTTTTGTTCCTCTGTGAAATACTACTATTTTTTCAAGGGAGGGGCACCTGTCAAGAAGGGCGTAGGATCGGTCGTAGTGCGCCTGCCTTCCGACAAAGAGCACCCTGATCTCCGCGTCGTTTACAAGGTATTCTACCTCTTTCTCTGTATTGGTGGCATAAATCGGAACCGGCACGCATCTCATAAGCTGTGCGCCAAGGTCCGAGAGATGCCATTCAGCCCTGTTCGTCGAAAATATCCCTGTCCTGTCGCCTTCGTTGAGACCGCTTTCTATAAGTGATGCCGCAACTGCGAACATTGATTCCGAAACCTGGTTCCAGGTGAAATGCTCCCACTGGCCGTAAACCTTATGATGAAGCTGTTGCCTGTCGCCATATTTCTTCGCAAGGTTAATAACCATAACAGCTGTTTGTTTCCATTCATCCAGGTGTTTCTGGAAATCCTTCTCAAGGACGCTTTTGTCTTTCATGTATTTTTCAGTCAGGTTAGTTCTTGGCGGAATCGGTTTTAATGTATCAAATGCCATCGTTCTCCTCCTGTCGGCAGATTACTATTCAGAAACTATAACTTGATCCAGAGTTAATTCCTTAACTATTAAATATTTTCAGAAATAATTACTGAACTTGATCTTATTTTATGATATATAATTAAATATATTAAAAAATCGGGCAGAAATAAATCAAGTGTTTTATGAACATTGTTTGCGGTAATGAACTCAATTTTAATTATAAAACATTGATCCGGGATTTGTGAGCATTATAAAAAAATATCAGTCCCCGGCGCCATAAACATGGCTCTTTTTTAATATAAAATTCCTGTTGACAATATTTTCCGATCTGACATTAACATATAAGCTGAATTAAAGGAGTTAGAGAACATGGCAATTGTTAAAATGGCAGGCGATACATCCAACAATGTTATAGGCGAAAAGTCCTTTTTTACCGGTTCATTCAATATTAATGGATCGCTCAGGATTGACGGCCGTTTTGAAGGAAAGAATCTTAAGGCTGATCAGCTCTATATAGGTTCCGAGGGGCGTGTTAAGACCACCATTGACGCAGTTTCGGTTATCGTTGAAGGGCTTATTATCGGAAATATTAATGCAACAAGCCGTGTTCTCTTAATGCCCACTGCCAAGGTTTTCGGCGACATAAGGACTCCTGAGCTTATAATTCAGAATGGAGTACTTCTTGAGGGCAGGTGTACCATAGCAAACGACCTGCGGACTTCAGCCGGCGATGTTATCAAGGCGGAATATGAAAAGAACAGGATAGTGCCTGAAGATTTGTTCAAGCCGGCATCTAAATAGTAGAAGAGCCCCTATCTTCCGGTAATCTTAATGACAGCAGCACCCAGTCTGTCCAGAATCTCTTCCCTGTTTTTTCCGGTAATTTCAATGAAATCAGCCTGAACAATCCGTTCATCCTTTTTAACGAGGACAAGAGCCTTAATCCACGCTTTTCCCCTTTTTGTGCTTAACTGATTGCTATCTGAAAAATTAATAATCTCTGCCCCCTGTGAAAATCCATAGACAGTAATCCGCAGAGTGAAGCCATTATCACCGGCAGCAGCAAAAGGTTTTAACCTTGAACGTATTTCGCCCTCATTCAGATTAATTTCACCGGGAATATGGATTTCAATAGTTCTGAATCCATAAACGCTCCGCGCACAGCCGCTTTGCAGCAGCATAATAAGCGCAAGGCCTGCCATTGCGCTCACTGTTTTAATCGCCGGGGTGCAGTATTTAATTGCAATTATTACTCGCATAAGCGCCGTCTTTTTTGAATTTTACTCGCTTAATAACCTTAATTATTCGATAATAAAAAAGGAAAGCGGGGCGTTGTCTGAACCCGTGATCCATAAAAAAATACGGGTTGATAGATGAAGAGCGATATACTTGTAATAAAATCAATATTTTTATTTTTCTCTTTCTGGGGGCTTTCAATACTGCTCCTCTGGTTCCGGCCCAGAATAGAATTTTTCTGGAAATTAGTCGCGTCACTGATCTTTTGCTTTTATGTATGGTTTTTCTTCCCGGAACTTAAAGCGGGATTTTCAACTTTCAGAGTTTCGTGGTACGTATCAATACTCGATTTTCTGAAAGAGATACTCACAATAATTTTTACCGGCCTGTTCATTATCTGGCCCGTAGCCCTTATAGGTATCTTTTACAAGGCTGACGATATAGGCGCCGAAAAGCTTCTCCGTTTTCTCTGTCTTCTCTCTCTTGTACTCTGGGTTCTTTTTATAATATACTTTTTTTTCAGCGCGGGGATCGACAATTTTTTCTACGAAAACCTGAGAAAGATGGTCCCCAATGCGAAGTAGCAGGCACGCGCCGGGGGTTATGTTCTTTGCCATACTTCTCTGCTGCCCTCTGTCTGCTGCTGATAAAAATTCCACTGAGTACTACAACGAAGGCCTGGAATACGCAAAGTCGGGAAGGCTTGAACTGGCAGAGCAGTCCTTTAAAAAAACTATTGAGGTTAACAGGTATTACTGCTTAGGGCATTACGGCTTAGGAAGGGTCTATATGTACAGGCCTGACACAATGGACAGAGCCATAGTTCATCTCAAAAAAGCTGTTGAGCTTGATTCAGATTATGCGCCGGCCTGGTTTTATTTAGGCCTGGCACAACTCGTAACAGGCAAATATGTTGATTCAATCCATTCCTTTGGCAGCGCGTTCGAAAAGGATAACAGGTTCGTCGAGTCCCTTTACAACATAGGGACAGTTTACGAACTGCTTGGTGATGACTACAAGGCCTTTTATTATTACAGGAAATATCTTTACCAGAAGAAGATTCTTGACAGTTCCTCTTTCTGATCAGATATTGAACAGGCTCTCAGCCTTTTTCTTTCCCGTAACGCGTTCGTAATCATCATAATCCACAAATACAAGGTTCGGCAGTTTTTTTCTTGTACGTATAACTATATCATTTTTGCCCGCGCGCGCGTCTTTGGATGTGACATATTTGAATTCCCTGCCGCAACCCGGGCAACTGGAAAGTTCTTTGAGCTCAATTCCGATTTGTTTGCAGCCCGGGCAATGCCCGTATTTGTCCTCTACCATTATTATATGCTGCTGAACAGCTTCAACGTCAAGTTCGGTCCAGACTCTCATGTATTCCATCAGCCGATCCCCCTTTAAAGACTTTAATATTTTCATGCGGATTTCTCACTGCATAATCATTCATACACTCTTTTTCATCGAAAAACCTTTTTCAGGAACGGGATGATGTTTTCAACAACCTCGTCGAGTGTTTCTCCGCTTAAAATTCCATGACGTTCCGAGGGTATCTTAACCAGTTCTTTTTCGGTAGAACTTATTTTTTCAAAAATTATATCGGCGCTTTTGGGATTTACAACCGGGTCATCTGTTCCCTGCAGAACAAGGGATGGTATTTTTATATCCGGGAGAGACTGTTCCACAATTTTCATAAGTTTTCCAAGTTCGGCTACGCCGCGGACAGGATTGCGCCTGTAATTTATTTCCGGATTATCCGGGTAGTTAGGCACAAAATCCATCAGCCCTTTTTTAACATTGAATTTTTTCAGTATGGTGTTGAAAAAACTTACAGGCCCCGAGAGGCGCGCCTTTATGTTCTGAAGTTTAATCGGCGCGTTTATCGAAATGATTCCGCTGAATTTTTCATTTTTTCTGGCGGCCTGCAGCAGCGCGAGGCAGCCCCCGGTTGAAAAGCCTGCGATGACAAATTTTTTCACAGAGTTTTTCATTACAACGTATCCCCTGTTAACCGATTCATACCAGTCCTGCCACTGCATGCGCGCAAGGTCTTCGGGCAGTGTGCCATGTCCCCGCAGCCTTACGGCGTAGACTGAGTAACCGGCCGCATAGAGTTTCTCGGCCAGAAGGCGCACCTCGGCCGGGGCTGCCATGTATCCATGCACAAGAATAACGCCGTACTTGTTAAAAGTTTTATGCAAAAAGAATGGCGCGCCGTTGCGTTCAGACCTTGTCTCTCCTTCGCGGTAGAACTCTTTGTAATCGGTTTTGAAAAGTCTCAAGTCCACCTTAGTAAAGGTATCCTGAACCATCTTTCGGATCGCCCAGGGAGGCATTATCATGATCCGTCTGAGCATACTGGTCAGTTCTTTCAGCGGTTCAATTTCATTCCTCAATACCTCGATAAAGTTGTCCTGCCTTATGTTGTGAAAATTATAGGTGGGCGTAAACTTGCTGTTTACCCGGATAATAGTGGTGCCCTTCATTTTTATAAGGCCGTTCTTCAGCGCCTCCTCGATGAAGCTGTCATATTTTTCATGGAAAACGTCGGCACCGATATTTTCCTTCCGCGTGATCAGGGTGGAGTGGAAGTTTGTCAGCTTGAGTTCCTTGATTTTTTCTATCGCCAGGGAAGCCCTGTTCTTGAAGTCGTAATCTTGCATTGAATTTGTGGGATGCATAAGCAGTATGCATGCAAAAATGTGGTCGTGGTTTACAGTTGTCATGCTGTAAATGGACTGCATGTATTCCTGCATCATTTTTACGCTCAGTTTTTTTACGGTCTTATCAGATGTAAATTCGTCAAATTGTGTCTGTTTGCCGTGTTTTATAATATCCTTTACCACCGAGGTCTTTTCGAGATAATCCTGCGCCTTTATCGCTTCCCCGAAGTTTATGTCTATGTCAACGCCCCTTGTAAGCATTGCTCCCTCAACCTCAAGCTCCTCGGCTATCCTGCCGGTAATCTCCCCCGTGAATTTTTCCACCACTTTCTTGATCATGTTGTTTCTTGCCCGTATGGGGTAATAGGTAATGTTAACCGGCACTATGTAGGTCGATCCTGCGATAACTCCATTCAGGTCTTTTTTTTCTATTCTGTAGGCCTCCATGAATAAATCTATTTCTTCCATGCGCCTTTCGCTGTAAAGGTTTTTCATCAACTGCCTGATTATCTCGGTTTTGAGCGCGATTGTAGCCGCACCTGTATGTGGCGGCCTTCGTATCCCGGCGTTGTAAACAAGATATTTCCCTTTTTCAATAAGCTTCTTGTCTTTTATCATCTGTCCTTCGGGAAAAATAATCACTGACGCATTGTCGGTCAGCATCGCGTTGGTCAGAACAAGGTCCCGGTCAGGGGCCTTTGTTGATACGGCGCCCGCTTTTTTAAGAAATTTTTCCAGTTTGCCCTTGAAGAAGGAATAATGCGCAAGAGAGAGAGTGTATTTGCGCGTATGCTTGAAAATAATGTATGGAAGAAAAGCGGTCTCCATGCGTGTAAAGTGATTTACAACGTACATAACACTGGCAGCAGGTATTCTCTCTGCATTATGAACACGGATGTTCGCGGATGACGCCCTGAATAATGCGTCAAGGGTAATCTTTGCTGCACCTAACATCACTTTTGAAACTGGCATGTTTTTCCTCCGGTATCAGTATTTGCCTGAAAAATAATCTTCCAATATTGCGGCGTGATCAAAGGCCATGTCCTCAGGGATCTCTGCCCGGCTGAAAATTTCAGCTTTTGAGGCGTCATCCATTCCCCGCGGCCTGCCCCTGGCCTTTGCAACGAATACAGTTGTCACAGTGTGAAGCCTGGGGTCGCGTGAAGGGTCGGAATAAGTATGGAACTGCCGGGCCAGTTTAACATGCAGTGTTGTCTCCTCGAGCGCTTCCCGGACAGCCGCATCTTCAAGGGTTTCGCCGTAATCGACAAAGCCGCCGGGTATGGCCCAGCCAAATGGAGGATTTTTTCTTTTAATCAGAACAATCCCCTTTTTACCGTCATGTTCCGTTTCGATTATAATATCGACAGTGGGTACAGGATTTCTGTGTTGCCCGTCCTTCATAAAAAACCTCCGCTGATATATTAAACGAAGAAATTTGCCAGCGCAAGTAAATTAAATGTTATTTTTGTTTTTTTCTAAAACAGGTTGACTTGGCATAAAGCGTACAGCTTAGTGATGTTAAGACCGGTTTAAGCGGCGTATCAAAAAGATAAGGAGTTATGCAATGAAAGTTATGGATATGTTCAGCCTCAAGGGTAAAGTTGCTGTTGTTACAGGCGGCGGGCGCGGTATAGGGCAGTTTATGGCAGAGGGCCTTGCCGAGGCGGGAGCCGACCTTATTATTGCTTCGCGAAAGGTTGAGAATTGTGAAGAGACTGGCAAAAAGCTCGCGGCTGCCAATGGTATCAAATACCTTGCTGTCAAATGTGACCTTGCTAAAAAAGAGGATATCGACAATCTGGTAGACGCAACAATGAAAGAGTTCGGCAGGATTGATATACTGATAAACAATTCGGGCGTAACCTGGGGAGCTCCCACACTGGAATACCCCCTGGATGCCTGGGATAGAATATTCAATGTGAATGTGCGGGGCGTGTGGATACTTACGCAGAAGGTGGCCAACATAATGAAGGCTCAGGGCGGCGGAAAGATTATCAACGTGTCATCAATTTTCGGATCAAGAGGATCGAACGAGCTTGCGCATCCCGCGGTGGCATACAATCCGTCAAAGGCCGCGATCGAGATTCTGACCAAGAATCTTGCCATAAAGTTAGCCGAGCATAAGATCTGCGTGAACTGCGTCGCTCCCGGATTTTTTCAGACAGATATGATGGGATATGTTTTTAAGCCCGGAATGGAGAACATGCTGAAGATTATGCTCAGTGTAATACCCCTGCACAAGGCGGGCCAGGCGGAAGACATCAAGGGACTTGCGGTTTTTCTTTCATCGTCAGCTTCAGATTTTATGACAGGCGCGGTTATTCCGATCGACGGAGGCATGTCAGCGCAGTAGCATTTTTTAAAAGCAGCGGGCAGCAGCCCGCTGCCTGTTATTTCAGTGATTCCTTATCTTCTTTGTAGCAGTATTTGCATCCCATAATCATCAGCTTGCCGCTGTCAGTCATGTTGATCCTTGACGCGTATAGCCCTTCGTATTTTGTAAGCTGCGAGCCGCACATGGGGCATATTCGCGTGCCAGGCGGGAGCGCGGGCCTTTTGCGGAATGAGATTGTCCCGGGTTCTATTTTTTCTGAGGGTACGGGCGCCCTGCCCTTAATTCCCGAGATTTTATCCTTCGCGCTTTGCAGCATGGAGAGCATGTAGATGAAAACGCATATACCGAGCAGTAAACCGGCAAAGTAGAAGATGATTTCCATCAACCGCTCCTCTTTTTTGTGATAAAATTTATCATCACTGTTTCAGGTGACGGGTAGTCCATGGTATAGTCGCTCCCTATGGCGATTATATCGAATCCCTCCTCGTTGAGTATCTGTTTCATTTCAGCCAGGGTGTAGATTTTCTGCACATGTTCCTCTCTAAGCTGTTTGCCGCTCGCCAGGGTGACGAGAAAGCTGGAGATAATATGTTTTTTTTCCCTGTCGTACCTGTTGCTCCAGGATATGTATTTCCCCCCGGTTTTGTAGAATGATGTCTTGTTGTCAAAGAACCTGTCTATGTTGTACTCAGTGGTGATGTCGAACATGAAGACGCTCTCTTCGTGCATGCACTCCCTGACACAGGATAAAGTTTTCCGGATGTCGTCAGTCTCAAGAAGGTAGTTCATTGTGTCATGGACGCTGAAGATAAAATCGACCTTGCGGCGTATTGCGAACTGCCTTATGTCTGAACATATTATCCTGAAATTCCTGAAGGCCCTGGTCTTTGCCATCTGCAGCATCTGCATTGATCTGTCTATGCCGTAAATAATAAAATCATCTGCGGAAAATTTTGCGCCGAAACGTCCTGTGCCGCAGCCGAGTTCAAGCACATAGCGGGGGTTGTTCACAAAGTATATCATTATACCGCTTATGTACTGGTACCACCTATCGTAATTAACATGGCGCAGCATGTAGTCATAGGCGTCGGCAATGGTTCCGTAGGGATTGTTATGTGTCAAGTCCTGATGTCTCCGGTTAGTTTATCGATTAAAGAGGTTTGATGGCCGCATATTAGTCAAATACTATATAATCTTGACAGGAGATAAATTGTGTTTTATTCTTGTTTCAGATTTTTCCAGGATATACAAACAGCGGAGACGGTTTTATGGCTGAAAGAAATATAATAAGGTTTGGGGTGTCGATAGAGGAGAAGCTGCTTGGAAGATTTGACGATCTCATAACAGAAAAGGGTTATGTTAACAGGTCAGAGGCGATCCGCGACCTCATACGCGATACACTTGTGGCTCAGCAGATCGAAGATCCCGAGGCCGGGGCTTTCGGAACGCTGACCATGATATACAACCACCATCACGGCGACATTACCGACAGGCTGAACCATCTTCAGCACGACTATTACCTGAACATTGTATCAACAACTCACATACACCTTGACGAACACAACTGCCTTGAGGTGATTATATTGAAGGGTAAAGCCGGCCTGATCAGGTCTCTTGCCGAGATGATTCTTTCAATAAAAAACGTGAAGTATGGAAAGTTTGTTATCGTATCAACTGAGGATAATCTTGAGGAATAGCGGTTTCATAAAAGCCTTTGTTGATTTTTTTAGTCCTGTTTTTCCAGGAAACTGTTAATATATAACCGAGCAAATAGTCCATCGGTCTTAAACATATCCCGGAGGAGCCTGTTATGTTGTTTAAAAAAATTTTTTCCGCCCGTTCATTGAAATTCTGCTTTATCCCCGCGCTGCTTCTGCTGGTGTTACTTTATGTTTCTTACAATCTATATGCCCAGTCTGATAAGACAGGGCTGTTAAAAATTGATGACGGAGAATATGCTGAACCTGCAGTTATTGATGACGCTAAGCTTAATGTTGTGCAGGCTACGCCCGAGGGCAATGTCCCTTTTGCAGAACTCAAGAAAGAGATATACGTGGTCTTTAACCATCCGCTCGTACCCCTTGCCACGCTTGAGAGTGAGACAAAGGGTGTTTTCGAAATAAAACCTTCTGTGAAGGGAAAATTCAGGTGGTACGGCAGCCGTATATGTTCCTTTATCCCTGACAGCGCATGGGTTCCGGACACTTCGTACAGGGTCACTGTCCCCCAAGGGTTAAAGTCCCTGAACGGCAAGTCTCTTGAAAAGGAGTACAGTTTCGGATTTAAAATACTGGTCCCGGAACTCACGGTCTACTGTTCACCTTCACGGTATGGAAGAATCAACTATGATGAGTCCTTTGAACTGAGGTTCAACTTCCCTGTTGCTATTGATGAGTTGCAGAATTACCTGACTGTTACTTCGGGCGGCAGGAATATCAGTTACAGCCTTTCACTGGCAGACCGTAAAGGCTATTATGACAGCGATGAGGATGATTTATCAGAAGAGGATAAATCCCCGAATGCTTCAAAGTATATTAAACTTATGCCAAAGAGCCGGTTCGGGAAAGATGCAGATGTTTCAGTCAGGATCAAAAAGGGTATGCGTTCAGACGGGAACAGGTCAAGGCTGAACAGCGATAAGGTTTTTAACTATAAGACGCACGGGCCGCAGAATGTTTACCTCAGAGAGGACGCGCTTTATTTTCAGGAGGCATGGTACCTTGAGTTTGTTTTTGATAACGAGGTTGATCCTGACATCGCCGCGAAGTTCATAAAATTTTCACCATCGGCAAAGTTTAATGGCTACCCCTGGGGCAATACCCGCAGCATTTCGCTGCGCAACTGGAGCATAAAGCCCGGTGTTAAATACACAATCACCATTGAGCCGTTTCCCGATGTGCACGGCAATAATCTTGAAAGGGCGCAAAAATTTACAGTTTCAATACCCGATTACTACCCGGACTATTCCATCGACAGCAGCATGAACCTGCTTGAGGCAGAGGCTGGCCATAAAATACCCGTAGAGGTGACAAATATCGGCAGCTTCACTGTAGACGCGGGAGTTTTTACTATCAGCGATTTACAGAAGAAGCTCGAGGGCGGCTACAAATATAGTATAATGAAAAACATCAGCCTTTCACGGACTATATGGAACACGGGCCTTGGCATAAACCAGTCCGCAAGGTTAGGCTACGATGTATCTCCCTGCCTCACGGGGGGAAAGTACGGCTGGGTCGGCCTGGTATTTAATGCAAGGGTCTACAGCCCGGGTAAAGAGAGGCATGTTGAGAGCTCCACGGCGCAGCTTATCCAGTCCACAAACCTCGGCGTGTCAGTTAAGGAGGACTACTGGAACATCTATGCCTGGGTGAACGCTCTGTCAAGCGGCGCCGCCAGGAAAGGTGTAAAGGTCAGCGTGTATGACACAAAAAGGGAGATAGCCGGCGGGGTGACAGACGCGGACGGATACGTGAAGATCAGGAAGATCGTTCCCGGCATGTATGGCAAGTCGATATTCTATGCACAGGAGGGGAGCGACAGTACCTACCTGACTTCTGAGGATAATTATGTGTACATGGGCAGCCTTGCATCTTACAGCGAGAAGGCGCCGGAGGCGGTTGTTTCGGGGCAGTTTGTATTTGACAGAAAGCTATACAGGCCGGGCGATGAGGTCTTTTTCAAGTGTATAATGGCATCGAGGAAGGAGGGCCAGCTCTCGCCTCTGGCGAACAGCAGGGTGCTTGTAACTATCGAGAACTCCGGAGGTGAGACCGTATTTGAAAAGACGCTGCAGACTTCGGGCAACGGCGGAGTGTGGGGCAGCTTTAAAATCCCCGCGGACGCGTCGCTTGGCCATTACCAGATAGAGGTCAGGCGCGACAAAAAAATCAGCTATGGCATAAATGACACCTTCCAGGTTGAGGAGTTCAGGCCTGTTTCATTCACCGTTGGCATTAACGGCATCCGCGACGCAATGTCCGGCGAGACTCTCAAGCTTACAGTTGAGGGGGACTACATGTTCGGCGCGCCCATGGGAAGAGCGCCGGTGAACTACAGTATTTCAAGAAGCAGAAAGTCCTTTGAATTTGAACGCTTTCCCGGCTACACTTTCGGCGACAATCTTTACTGGTTAAACGAGGAGACCCAGGCTGAAGGTTATTACCTTGGCGGCGAAGGGGCCTTAAACGCGGCGGGTAAATACGAACTCAGCGTGAATCTTAAACCGCTTTCAACCGAAGAGAAGGTGAGCGGCCCGGATGCGAAGTACATGCTCAATGACCCTTATGATATTACCATAGAGGCCACTGTAAAGGATGTTGACGACAAGTCGGTTACCAGGACCGAAAAGTTTTCGGTCTTTCCGGGCGCTTTCCTTATAGGAATAAAGCCCGACAGCACGTACCAGCATTATAAAAACAGGTTCAGGTTCAATGTTGTAGCTCTCTCGAACAGCGGTGACGCGGTTTCCGGCAAGAAAGCTGATGTGCGCATACTTAAAAACAACTGGAACTCGGTGGCCACAAAGGGGCCTGACGGTTCAATACAGACAAATAACATGCTGATAAAGAATGAGGTCTTCAGAAAGAAAATTACCCTTTCGGACAAACCTGAAAAGATTGAGTTTATGCCGGATTCGCCGGGCATATACACATTTACGGTGCAGGACCCGTCGGGCGGCGCGTATTCGCGTACAGGCTTCTACGCCTTTGGAGATTCGTACAGTTCGTGGAACTTCGGCGATGATGATTCGGTCACGCTGATACCGGACAAGACAGACTACAATCCCGGGGATGAGGCAAAGGTGCTTGTGCAGTCCCCATTCAGCAAGTGCAAGGCCATCATAACGCTCGAAAGGGAATCTGTCTACTGGCAGAAGACCATAGAACTTGACGGAAGCGGCACGCCCATAATTGTTCCGATCAAAAAAGAATATCTGCCCAATGTCTACCTGAGCGTCATGTTAGTGCGGCCCAGAGTTAAGCCGGATAAAAATATGTCACCGCACGAACTGAGTGACTTTGAAAAGAATGACCTTGGCTGCCCCAGGTTCAAGGCGGGGATCACCATGCTCAGGGTGAATACATCAGAGAACATCGCGAAGATGGAGGTGGCGACCGACAAAGAGAGCTACAGTCCAGGTGAAAAGATAAAGATAAAAATAAAATCCGAACCGAACGCCGAGATAGCTCTTTCTGTCGCCGACAGGGGAGTGCTTGACCTTATCAATTATTCATACAGCAACCCGGTCTCTCTCTTTTACAGCAACTGGCCGCTCGGGGTCAGGATATTTCATAATATGGACTTCATAATAAAGCAGTACAAGTATTCGATGAAGGGGGGTAATCCGGGCGGCGGCGGTGACGAGGAAGGCGGCGAGGGCTCCGGCGGATTCGACCTCAAGGACGAGGACGGCACTCGCCGTGACATAAGGTACACCGCGTTCTGGAAACCGGATATTAAAACCGACAGCAAAGGTTACGCGGAGGTCGAGTTCAAACTCCCTGACAACCTGACGACATTCAGGATAATGGCGGTGGTATCTGCCGGGAAAAAATACGCGGAGTACAAAAAGGAATTTAAGGTCCGCAAGGCCATGGTCGTGCAGAAGAGTGTTCCGCGCTTTATCCGCGCAGGGGACAAGCTGAATATTGGCGCAGTGGTGATCAACCAGACCGGAGTTGCGGCAGACTACAAAGTCAGTATAGAGGCGGATCTTCTTGACCTGGATTCAACATCAAAGGTTGTGAACCTTAAACCGGGTGAGGCAAAGGAGATACTCTTTCCCGTAACACTGAATACAAAAAAATACGCAAAGATAAATGACGCCATTGTGAGCGCCATACGGTCGGGAAACATCGCGATCGACAAAATAATAAAAGTAAAAGGCTACCTGAGTGCGGAGCCTGTGAATATGGCGGCCTTTAGCAAAACAGGCCTTGGCAAAAAGGATGTGAGCGACAGGCTGCTATACGAGTTCCCGGTGCTTGAACATCCGGTTGAGGAGGCCTTTACGGTTTCCGGTTTTACCGAAAAAAGTTTTTCCGAGATGATAGTTTTTCCTTCTGAAAAAGAGGTATTCCCTCAGTATGGCGGACTTAATATTCAGCTTTCATCCACTGTGCTTGTGGGGCTTGACAGCGCTTTCAAATTTTACAGGAGCAACCCCTATCTGTGTATTGAACAGAGGGCATCGGCGTTCCTGCTCTCAATATCCGCGGGCAAGCTGCTTAATGAATTTTCATTCAGGCCTCCTGAAGACATTGGCTACGATTTCGCGAACATCGAGAAGCTATTTCTGGGCGAGGTAAAAGATTTCCAGAACGCCAATGGAGGATTCAGGTTCTGGAAAGAGAGCATGTGGAAGGAGGGGGGCAGCGACCCGTACCTGTCGGCCTATATAACCTTTGCGCTTTCAGTGGCAAAGAGCAGGGGATACAGCGTGGATGACCAGGTTATGAAAGGCGCTGTCAGGTATCTTAAAAAATACATACGTGAGCCCGAAAAGGACGGGTACAGCTATGTGCTCGAAACCATTTCTCTTATTAATTATACACTTTGCCTTGTAGGCGAACAGGATAGTTCGCTCTCAAAGATGCTTTTTGAAAACCGCAAAAACCTTTCGCTCAGGGCGAAGGGTTTCCTGGCGCTTTCAATAGCCCATCAGAACAGGGTAAAAAAATTCAGCGACAACAGGGAAATAAATGAGCTCTTTAATGCTTTCAAAAACAATATGGAGATCACGACGCGTAAAGTATCTTTAAGGGGCGAGACTTACGGTTCCTATACAAGGGCGTTTTATTCAGAGGGAGCAACCTTAGGCGTAATCCTCATGTGCTACATGGAGCTGGACAGTTCCAATCCCCTGATACCGGGAATTGTCAATTATATTATAAGTTCAAGGGCACACAACTACTGGCAGACTACACAGAGCATTGCCATGCTGGCCCTTGCGGTAGACCGATACCATACCATATACGAAAAAAGGAGCAGCGCGGAGATTGTTTCGCGCGTTCTTGTGAACTCAAAAGAGGCTTTCAGGCACACCTTCAGGCAGGACTCACTGGAAGTGTTCAACGCGAGTATGACCTATGACCGCTTATACACCTTAGGCAGCAGCGGTGTGCAGTATCCCCTGGAGTTCAAAAACGAAACAGAGTCAGGAAGGCTTTACTACACCGCCTCACTGGTGTATCAGCCTGTGATCCCTAAGGTGACTCCGCGTGACGAGGGCATGGAGATCAGGCGTGTCACATACGACCTCTCTACCGCCACAGATAAAAATCCGGACGGGAAAGAGGTCAAAGGCGAACTGGAGCGAGGGAACATCTACCTGTGCAGAATTTTTGTGGTTAATCCAAAACCATATTTTAACGCTTTAATAGTCGATCCCCTGCCGTCTAATGTTGAGATTGTCAATGTATCTTTTAAAACAGAGAAGCAGTCTCTTGACGAAAAGACAACTGAAGGTGGCCGCAAGGGAAAGGGCGATTACTGGTGGTCATATTCAAAACCGGTAATTGAGTACAGGGATGACCGGGTCGTAATATTCGAGGATTATCTGTCTCCGGGCATGCACGAGTACACCTACCTTATGAGGCCCACGGTCAGGGGGGAATCATATAGCCCTGCCGCGAGCTCAAAGCTTATGTACGAGCCCGAGGTTTTCGGAAGGACGGGCGTTGTTAAGGTGAACGTCAGGTGATGAGACTTGTAGAAAAAGTATAAAATAATTGCAGCTTAACAGCCGTTATGCTGTAAATGTGGGTATTGGATGCTGCCTATGGTCAGGTATAATTCATAAAGGCCAGGGTGGATGATAGCTTTCGATAGGCTGTCGCGACATCGCATAAGCAAAAACGTTATGCGGAACAGCCACACAAAACTTAGATCCAGCGTTCATGGCGGTGAAATTTAAAATTTTGTATAATGGAATGAATAATGAAAAGAATTACTGAATTTATAGCCCATGAAACTGATGGGAAAAGCTTTAAAACTAATAAGTTCTGCTTAGATTCAATTTCCAATTCAGCAATAAATTATGAAGAACCTAATAATATTTCCTTAAACCAATATGGCGAAACAATTAAGTCTAAAGAAAGTATTGATTTATCTGAACAATCCAAGAAGTTAGAAGGGGCGGAACCTCTTTTTAAATATTTTTTGGATGGTTCACGCAGAACCTATAAAGTTGACGACGTTATATATGATAAAAAAGTTTTCCCAATAATTGCAGGTCAAATTGGGGTCGGTTGTTGCTACAGAGAAAATCGTCAACTGATTCCGGATGTTCTTGAAATGCATAATGTTATTGCGTTGCCAGAATCTGCTGATAAAGATGGAAATTTTAGAGATAATTTCTTTGAAAATTTAAAAAATAAAATTTCAGAAATAGATGTTTTAAAGAAAAGAAATATTTCATTTTCAAAAATTTTAATATATAACGAACAAACATTACAGCCTGGACAAAGATATGAAAATTTTGGCATTGCAAAAATACAAGATGAAATGATTGAAAAGGAAAAACGAGTAGTAGCTTCGTTGGCAAAAGATGATAAACTTGATCAAAATTCATTTTTGCTGAAAGATGGTTCGCTGGAATACAAAAAAATGAAAACAGGAGATTACAAAGATTTATCTGTAATAAAAAGCAATTATCAATGTGTAATCGGTGCATCAAAATCTTTTAATCCTGAGAAATGCATGGATGAGAGAGGAAGAAGCAATGCATCAATTATTGCTAAACTGCCATTATACCATAGAACCCCAGCATACTTATATGAATCAGAAATATCGGGTGATGTGAAATTTGCTATTTGGTATGTAAGAATCAGAGATTCTAAATTTACCTATAGCCCTTTTGATGGGATATTAAAATTAGAAAAAATTCTAATATCTGATATAGAGCAAGAAAATGGCATTGAAACAGATTTAATTAATATAATTACAGCCAATATCATTAATGAAAGAAATCCTGTTTGTTATGGCGATGACACTAGATGGGCAAATCATTTATATCCAATTTATATGACAGAATATTATATTAAAAGTAAATACCTAAGTACAGAATATTTTTTAAATCTTTTTTAATGAGGGAAATTATGCAAAGTAAAATAATTGGCAAAATAGCTGCTACTGAAAATAGACCAACAACAATAGATGAATTTTATTTTTGGACTTCAAAAAATTTAATTCTTAATCCCTTTGATGTTATAAAGGTTAATCATATTAATGATTCTACAACGTATGGTGTTGTAGAAGAAATATCTCATATCACCGACACGCCCAGTTATTTAACCAGTTATATTTCAAATGATTTTGGAGATGTTGAAGCTATTAGCAATACAGAAAGAATTGGTATGAATTATATAAAGGCAAAAGTTGTTGGTAATTCGAAAAATATTTATATTCCTGTGACAAATGGATCGCAAGTTTCAATGGCGGATAGATATGAAGTTGAAAAAGCTTTAGGTCTTGATAATGTAAAAAATCCACTAGTTTGTGGTTATATTCAAATGTATGAAAGTGCTGATAATCAAAATAGAGTAACATTACCCATTTCTCTTAATTCTGATTTTTTAATTGGCCCAGAAGGAGCTCATTTAAATATATCAGGTATTTCAGGGCTTGCTGCTAAAACTTCTTACGCCATGTTTATTTTAAAAGCGATTCAGGAAAAATATTCAATGAATGATGTCGAAAAATGGTATCGCATTTATATTTCTCAACGTAAAAGGTCGAGATTTATTAGCAATTGATGAACCTAATCTTGACCTAGATGATTCAAATAAATCATTATATGAAATGTTAGGTCTTTCACATGAACCTTTTAAAAATGTTAGATATTTATATCCATATTCTACAAATAATTACTCAAATACATATGCAAGCAAAGATTTAATCGAATCTCAGATTGATAGGAATAAGGTCAGTTTTTATAAATATATTTATGAATATGACAAAGATAGTTTAGATTTATTATTCTCAAATATTGATGATCCTGCTCAGACAATGGATTCAATTATAAATTATATAATTTCTGCTCAAGGCAACTTTGGAAATATCAAAACCTGGGAAAATTTTAGAAATGAAATTGATGAATATTGCAAAGCAGGTAATTCTAAAACGGACAAAGAAATATCAATAGCTAGCTGGCGAAAATTTAAAAGAATTATAAGTAAATCTACAAAAAACCCTATCTTTTCACAACGAACAGTTAAAGAGAAAAATGAAACAAGAATTCAAGACTCAATAATGGATATTAAAAAAAATGATGTTTATGTTATAGATATTGCAAAACTGGAAGAGACAATGCAAAGTTTTGTTTTTGGCGATGTAATAAGAAATGTCTATGACTTGAAGCTTGGTCAAACTCAAAGAGATGAAAATGATATACCTTCAAAAATTATTATTTTTATTGATGAGTTAAATAAATACGCTTCAAGTGATATTCCCAAAAATTCTCCTATTTTGAGACAGCTAATAGATATTGCCGAAAGAGGTCGATCGTTAGGTATAATTCTTTTCTCAGCTGAGCAGTTTAGAAGTGTTATTTATGATAGAGTAACTGGAAATTGTTCAACACATGCATATGGTAGAACTAATGCCATAGAAATATCCAAGAAAGACTATCAATTTATTCCTAATGTTTATAAAAACATGATGACTAGATTAAAGCAAGGCGAATATATAATTCAAAATCCAATTTTCAGGTCTGTACTAAAAATTAAATTTCCTAAACCAGTATATAAACAATTTAAATAAATAATCAGGTTAACATATGGATGAAATGAAAAAGATACGCATAGGTAAAACTGTCATTGAAACACTTACTCAAGGCATGTATGAAGATGCTCGTTTTATCTTTCGAGAATATATACAAAATTCTGCAGACCAGATCGATAAAGCCATAGAGTTGGGAATATTAAAAAATCGAAAAGAGGGAAAAATTAATATTAATATTGATGCAACGCATTGTGATATTATATTTGAAGATAATGCAACAGGTATTCGTGAAAATGATGTGTATAATGTTTTAGGTAATATCGCTCTTTCCAATAAGGATAGAACTAAAGATAAAGGCTTTCGAGGAATTGGTCGTTTAGGAGGTTTAGGATACTGCAATAACCTTCAATTTGAAACATCGTATAAAGGTGAACCTTCTAAAACAATTATGATCTGGGATGCCAAATCTCTTCAGCATAAATTATTTGATAAGAATATAAAACATGATGCAAGTGATATTATTGAATCAGTTATTGAACTAAAAACTGAACAAGAAGATATAGAAAAGCATTATTTTAAAGTTCATTTGATTGGTGTAAACAATGAATACTTACTTAATAAAGATAATATTCGAGATTATTTATCAATGGTCGCTCCTGTACCATATCAAACACAATTTATTTTTAAATCAAAAATATATGATAAATCTAATGAATTGAAGAATAATATTGATGAATATTCAATTTATTTGAATACAGATCAAATATTTAAACCTTACACGACACATATTTACCAATCTGACAATAAACAGAAAAAATGCATTGATGAAATATTTGATATTAAATTTTTTGAAATTAATGGTGATTCAAATGATTTAATTGCTTGGGGGTGGTATGGTTTGTCAAGATTTGAAAAACAAATACCAAGTATACCAAATTATTATAGGGGTATCAGACTTCGAAAAGGCAATATTCAAATTGGCAACGAACAAACATTAGTTAATAAAAAGCTACATCGAGAGGATAGAGGAAATTATTATTTCCTTGGAGAAATATTCTGCACTCATACCAATTTGATTCCAAACTCTAGAAGAGACTATTTTAATGAAAATGAAATATTAAAGCTCTTCGAAAAAAAGCTAAAGGATTTATTTCATAGTACACTTTACCATTTATACCATAAAGCCAATGACATTAAAAATGCTTATAAAAAAATAAGCAAACTGGATGAAATACAAAGTGAATTTAGTAAAAAGATTAATAAAGGTTTTGTTGAAGGAGAAAAAGAAGAGTTAGAGAAAAAAATTGAGACAGCTAAAAAAGAGGCTGAAAGTGCTCAGAAAATAATTCAAAAGATATCAAATGATATTGAAAAAAGTTCCGATGAAAAAAATAAATCATTAGAAGTAATTTTAAAAAGAATTGAGCAAACTCATATTGTATCTAAAAGTTATCAAAATAATAATGATGCTGATAGTGAATCAAATGATGAAAAAGATAAAATCAAATATAGAACTGATAATTTATCAACTCTTACAAGACAGGAGAGAAAATTTTTAAGTAAAATATTCTCAATAATTAAAAAAACTTTAATTCCACAACAGGCAGAAGAATTAATACAAAAAATTGAAGAGGAATTGAAGTAAGTTTATGAAAAAAAAAGTTCTGCTTGTTGAACCAGATTATAAAAATAAATATCCTCCAATTGGATTAATGAAAATATCAACCTATCACAAAATGATAGGTTATGATGTAAAATTTTTTAAAGGTGATTTTAAAAATTTAGTTTTATCTGATATTACATCCTCCACTATTAAGAAATTAACTAAAATTGACAGCAATATTGACTGGCTGCAATATTATAGTTTAATATTTAATTACATAAAAACTGGTAAAGGCGAGGTATTGAATTCTATCCTAGATATCAAAACAAAATATAAATCAATAATTGAATCATGGTTAATCTATTTTAAAGACTTCTATAAAAAAGGTACATATATCTCATCGCCCAATTGGGATCGAATTTGTGTTACAACTCTTTTTACATTTTATCATAAAATAACAATTGATACTATTAATACATGTAAAAATTTAGTCAAAGACATTAATCAGATTTACGTTGGTGGTGTTATGGCCTCAGTTATGCCAGAAACAATATTAAATGAAACTGGTATTAAACCACATATTGGATTATTAAACAAATCAGGTGCTTTTGATGATAACAATATTATAATAGATAATCTTCCATTAGATTATTCCATTCTTTATGAAATTGATTACAAATATCCAGAAAATAATGCATTTTATGGCTATACGACCAGAGGTTGTATTCGTAAATGTTCATTCTGTGCAGTACCCACATTGGAGCCGAAATTTGAACAGTTTATTTCAATTTCTAAGCAAATTGAACATGCGAGACAATACTATGGTGATAGACAAAATCTTCTTCTGCTGGACAATAATGTATTAGCATCAAAGAAATTTCCCAAAATCATTAATGAAATCAAAACATGTGGTTTTTTTAAGGATTCAACTTATATTGAACCTAATTTATTGGATATATATATTGGTAATTTGAGAAAAAAAATTAATGATAATGCATATATAAAAGCTACATCTGTGTTATATTTAAATTTATTAAAAAAACTAAAAGGTGAAGAAAAACAAATTGTATATAATATTCTCACAGAATATCAATTACTGAATAATAATACCATTACAAAAAAATCATTACTCGCTGTTTATCCATTCCTAAAAGAATACTATGAAAAATATAGAAATAAAACACCGAAGCACCGCAAAGTGGATTTTAATCAGGGTGTTGATGCACGATTGATTACAAATGATAATGCAAAATTATTAAGTGAAATTGCTATTAATCCACTAAGAATAGCTTTTGACAGTATGAAATATGAAAGAGTATACATTGATGCAGTTCGTTTATGTGCTAGATATGGAATTAAATCATTTTCAAATTACTTACTCTATAATGAAAATGACCAACCTGTAGAGTTGTACCAAAGATTAAAAATAAACATTGAATTATGTGAAGAACTATCAATTAATATTTACTCTTTCCCGATGAAATATCATCCAATATTCGGTGAGTTTAATTTAAATAGAGACTATATTGGAAAACATTGGAACAGAAAATTTATTAGAGCCATTCAAACTATTTTAAATGCAACAAAGGGTAAAGTTGGTAGAGGGAGAAGTTTCTTTTTTAAAGCATTTGGAGAGTCTGAAGATGAATATAAGCTCTTGTTATATATGCCTGAACCATATATTTTATATAGATTTTTTTTTGAAGAAATTGGTTATACTCATGAATGGAAAGATGATTTTATGAAATTAAATTTTAATGAACGATCAATATTAGCTTCTATTGTTGAAAATAATAATTTCAGCAAAGATACTATTAAAGAAGTAACAAATAAAAAAGTTAAATTATTATTAGATCACTATTTAATTACCAGAGATGAAATAGTAGATTACAATACTACTCTTGGTAAATTGAAATTGCAGTATGATAAAAAGGGCACGATTTCGCCGTCCGCGGCTTCGGCAAATTTTCCGAATCATGCTAGTGCTACTTCACATAACGAGTCTGTAGAAAAAATATAAAATAAAATAATTGCAGCTTAACAGTCGTTATGCTGTAAATGTGGGTATTGGATGCTGCCTATGGTCAGGGATAATGCTATTTATAAAGGACAGGGTGGATGATAGCTTTTGATAGGCTGCCGTGACTTCACATAAGCAAAGCGCCCCGCGAAAGCCCCCCTTTTTATAACAGGATATTCTCTTGACTTCAAAGACTTAATTTAATACCATATAAAGACCAAAAGATTCTAAAGGGCAAAAAGAATGAATACTAAACGCGATATAAAACCCATTTCATTTGTAAAAGCAAATGCAGCAAACTTGCTTGACCAGGTAAATAAAACACACCGGCCGGTTATTATAACCCAGAATGGCGAAGCAAGAGCCGTATTGATTGACACTGAAAGTTATGATTCAATGCAAAATGCCATAGGAATTCTTAAACTGATTTCTATGGGTGAAAAAGATGTCAGAGATGGAAAGTTCGCTGAACAAAATTCTTTTTTCGCGAATATAGAAAAAAGAATTTTTAAAAAAAGATAAGAATATGGCTTCAAAAAGATATACTGTATATTGGTCAAAAATTGCCCAGGATGATCTTGTCGAAATCATCGAATATATTGCATCAGACAGTTATGATAATGCGGAAACAATATTTAAAAAAATCAAAGAACAAACCATAAAATTAGAAAGCTTCCCGGAAAGGGGAAGAACTATTCCTGAGCTGGAATTCCATAATATTAATAATTACCGGGAATTGATTATAGCTCCATGGCGGATTATTTACAGGATAGAAGAACGAAAAGTATATATTCTTTCAGTGATCGATTCAAGAAGAAATTTTGAAGATATAATTTTAAAAAGAATAATGAGAACTTAAAAAGATTTAAAACAGATTGAACGGAGGAAATTATGGCAAAAGTTTTTGTAGTTAATAGCAAGCATAGGGCGGATGTATTAGTCTATGCCGTTGATCGTGAGTATAAAGCTGATTTGCTCTATTTCGAAGTTGATCGGGAATATAAAGCCAAAGGTGATGAATTGTGGTACTTTGTTGAGCGTGAGTACCAGGCTACTGTTAAAATATTCTGGGTAGACCGTGAATACCAGGCTAAGCTTAAGGTTTTTAAAGTCGATCGTGAATATAAAGCTAAATGGAATAAAAGTAATAGCTATCGTAATAGGCTGGGGTAATTTTTATTGCAGATGCTTTCACTCTTTCCCGATCGCTCTTTCAGTTTTATTATAGACACACCCCGCCCCAGTTATCATATACATACAGTATGAAAGAAAAAATATTTATCCTGGCACGACTCATCCGCGGCAATCCCCGTAGGTCTGCTGTAATTTTTTTAGCCGCACTTATAGTCGTTTTTTTTCTGGTACCAGTCTCCAGAGAGAGGCTCAGGTCAGGCGGCTCAATGAGGATCTATTCAAAAGAGGGTACTCTGCTGCGCCAGTTCAATCCATCTGACGGCGCAGCCTCAATCCGCTGGCTTCCGCTTAATGAATTTCCCGCGCATATAAAAGAGTATGTGATTGCCGCCGAGGACAGGAGGTTCTATTATCACCCCGGTTTTGACCCGCTTGCCATTGCGCGCGCGTCAGTCCAGAATATACGCGCCATGAAGATAGTTTCAGGCGGATCGACTATCACGCAGCAGTCTGCCCGTATGCTTTACGCCGAAGTCCTGCCGCGAAACATAATCCTCAAAAAATTCTGTGAGATAATTTTTGCCATAAAGCTTGAAATTCACCTCACAAAGGATGAGATACTTGAAGTCTACCTGAACCGGATTCTAATGAAGTTCAACCAGCAGGGCCTGCCTGCGGCATCTGTGCGCGTCTTCGGACGTGACATACGCTTTATATCGCGGGCAGAATCTGCCGCGCTTGTGGTACTCATACGCCGCAACCAGGCATCGGTTGAGATGTTCAGGGAACGCTTCGCGGATTTTAGCAAAAAGATCAGTCTTGATGAAACGGGTGAGCTTGAGGGGATCGAGCGTAATCTATTCAGCAAAGGGGGCTTTTTCTATACCTCGCCGCACTCGGTCACTCCGCATTTTGAAGAGTTTGTCAGGTCGGCCGCGGGTGATGTCGCCGGTGATGTTAAAACGTCAATTTCTGCCAATCTTAATGAATCGGTAAACCGGATAATAAAAACCGAGCTGAAATTTCTTGCGCGCTACAATGTTGAAAACGCGGCAGTAATTGTACTCAGTCTGCCGCATGAGCGTTCAGGCCGGGCCGAACTTGCTGCGATGGTCGGGTCCGAAAATTTTTATGAAGGCGACTCCGGGCAGGTCAACGGCTGTACATCCATAAGGTTGGCGGGGAGCACACTCAAGCCGCTGCTCTACGGCCTTGCCATGGACAGCGCGGGTTATGAGCCCTGGAGTATAATAAACGACGCGCCCCTTACTGTTGCCACAGATAAGGGTGAAACCTGGTCGCCTAAAAACAATGACATGGCCTGGTGGGGTCCGATTACAATACGCGAGGCGCTTGCGTGTTCGCGGAACATTCCCGCAGTCTACCTGGCCGGGCAGATCGGCATACCGGCGCTTTATAAATTTCTCTTAAAAGCCGGATTTACTCATATGGACAGGGGGCCGGACTTTTACGGGCCCGGGCTTGCGCTTGGCGCGGGGGGCGCTTCGCTTCTGCAGTTGTGCCGCGCCTATACAGCCATTGCATGCGGCGGCCTGATGTACCCTCTCTACATCGGAACCGGCATAAACGGCAGAGAAATATATTATGGCAGGCACGAGAAGCTCTTTACAGAAAAGACATCATACAGGCTTATACACATTCTTTCTGACAATAAGGTCAGGCGCAGGGCTTATGGCACGCGCAACTTTCTTGACTTTCCCTTTGATGTGGCAGTAAAGACAGGCACCTCGAAAGACTTCAGGGACGCGTGGACCATCGGTTTTACAGAGGACTACCTTGTGGGCGTGTGGGTTGGCAACTTCTCCGGCAAAATGATGAACAGCGTCAGCGGCGGATGGGGCGCGGGCCGGATCTTTCACCAGGTTATCAGGACTGTGACAGACAGAAAACGGCCTCACTTCAGGTATCCCGAACATCTGAGCATGGTCAGGTTCTGCAGGCTTTCCGGACTTCCCGCGGGCCCATATTGCAGCTATTCAATGGAGTTAGTTGACCATACGGACAGTTTTACATCTGAATGTAATATTTGCAGCAGGAACAGTTCTGCTTCGGGACTTTACAGCAGAGGGAATGAGCCCGAAGTCCTCTCGCCTGTAAACGGCGAAACCTTTGTTATAGACCCGACGCTTCCATCGGGAGTACAGCAGATACCCTTGAGAATAATTATGCCGAGGGACAGCGCCGGGAAATATTATTACAGCATAGATTCAAAAAAGAAACAGCCCCTTGAACGTGCTGTTGAAACCGTAATAAGCCTTGTGCGGGGCTCTCACAGACTCGATATTTACAACGGGGAAAGAATAATACGCACGGTCATGTTCAAAGTGGAGTAGGGCATTGAACAAAATAGCGGAATACAAATGCGCTCAGAAGGAGTTTTTATATAAATCATGGGTGCTTCAGCCTTTATTTCTCATTATCGGAACTATTTTTTTAAATTATGCTCAACTATAAAGACCCCTCTTCCGATGATATGATTAAGGGTTATTATGCCCATTCAGGGCGGTTAAATAATGAAAAAGCGGAGCTCCATAATTTATGCATGCTTCGCTGTTCTCTTTATCATTGCAACAATGGCTGCGCGCACGGAAGCGCGTACTGGAAGCAGCGTATCCGGCAAAGGGAAGGCGAAGGATATCGCAGCATACGGAAAGTATGACACACGCGGGGCAGAATCCAATAGAGACATAACATCAACGAAGACATATATTGTTAAAAAGGGCGATACCATTTATGCCATAGCGCGAAAATTCGGTATTACCCCTGACTCGATCCTCGAAATAAACAGGTGCAGCACCGGGAAAATTATTCCCGGAATGAAGCTGAAGATCCCGGTGCGTTCCGCAAAGAAAAAAACAAAAACTTTTGATAAATCGGCAGCCTCAAAAGGCAAAAATGACTTGGATTTTCAGTGGCCATTAAAAAAAGTGAAGATATGCAGAAAGGATGGCGAAGATGGGGTCAAATCCATCGGTATAATAATTAATAGCGCTCCCAGCGCGGAAGTTCTGGCGTCAGAAAAAGGTGTGGTAAAAAAAATTGGATACATGAGAGGCTACGGTAAGTATATTGTAGTGACGCATAAAAACAGATATATTACTGTCTACTCGAATATTGATAAGGTGCATGTGCGCAAGGGACAGTCTGTAAACAAGGGTTCTGTGCTGGGGCGTATCAGCAATGACAGCCTGCTCCATTTTCAGATAGGAAAGGCGGGTAAGCCGGAGAATCCCCTGGAATACCTTCCTTCAAGAAGCTGAAAGAGCGCATGCTTATTTTACTTGACTTGAAATTTTTTATGTTTTAAATTTAGAAAAAACAGGGTATTAATATGAAAAAATGGGCGATTTCAGGCGCGGCTATTCTGAACCCGGATAAGACTTCGGAATCTGTAAATATTCTGATCGAAGGTGATAAGATATCCGCAGTCAGCGAAAAGGACATAGACACTCCTGTAAAAATTAATGCTTCAGGTATTATCTCAACCGGCCTTGTAAATTCTCATGACCACCTGCTTGGAAATTATTATCCCAAGGTCGGGAACGGGCCCTATGAAAACTGGCTTCCGTGGGATAATGACCTTAAAAGCGCTCCGGTTTACCAGGAGCGGTGCCAGATAGAAAACAGCGACCTTTATCTGCTGGGCGCGTACAGAAATCTTGTTTCAGGCGTCACTACAGTATCTGACCACATGCCTAACTTTGTTGCGGAACCATTTTATGATATTCTTCCGATGAAGGCCATCCGTGATTATTCCCTCGCGCACTCAGTCGCGTCATTTTACCTCGCATGGGGTGAGGGAATTGATGTGGAATACAAGAAAGCCCTTAAAAACGACATGCCGTTTATAACTCATTGTTCCGAGGGTTTTGACGAAGAGACCGTGCAGGATGTTGTGGTCCTCGATAAAAAGGGGGGACTTGGTGATCATTCTGTTCTGGTACACGGGCTTGCGTTTTCCGAAAGCGATATTGACCTGATCAAAAAGAGGGGCGCGTCGGTAGTCTGGTGCGGCGATTCGAACATGTTCATGTATAACAAGACAACAAACATAAAGATGCTTCTGGACAAGAAGGTCAATGTGTGTATTGGTACAGACTCGCCAATGTCAGGGGGGATTAACCTGCTTCATGAAATGATGTTCGACAAGAAGTTGTATAAAAAACTTTATGCAGAGGAGCTTCCTGACGAAACAATATACAGGATGGTAACCGTTAATCCTGCAAAGGCATTCAGGCTCAGGAATTCAGGCGAGATAAAGCCGGGATATACGGCGGATCTTCTGGTCGTACGCGACAGGGGCGGATCTTATGTAAATTCTGTTGTGGCATCAGAGCTGGCTGATATAAGACTCGTGGTAATAGACGGACTGCCAGCCTACGGCGATGCAGAATTCGCACCGCTCTTTTCATCCCTTGGTGTAAAATACCAGGAGGTGGTTCTGGCCGGTGTGGAAAAAGTTATAATAGGCGATCTGCTGGGCCTTCTTAAAAGAATAAACAGGGCTGTCGGCTTTAAAAAGGAATATCCTTTTTTACCTGTTCACTATTAGTATTCGGAAGGAAATATAATGGGTGGCAGTTTACAGGGCGGAATAATTACCCGGACCTACAAACCGGGATCTATTATTTATTTCGAAAATGATAAAAGTGAATACATCTATATTCTTAAATCCGGCAGGATTATTCTTACATACACAAAAATTGATACCGGTGAAGAATTAAAAGAGGAAGTCCGCCCGGGTGAGTTCTTTGGTGTAAAATCCGCGTTAGGTAAATACCCGCGGGAAGAGACGGCACAAACAATAGGTGACACAGTGGTTCTTGCTCTTTCTTTAAGCGATTTTGAAAAGTTGATTCTTAAAAACGTGAATGTGGTGCGCAAGATGCTGCGGGTTTTCAGCAACCAGCTCAGGCGGCTTAACCGTACCGTAAGGACAGTGCTTGGTGATTCAGATACTGTGAATCCGCAGCTTGAACTTTTTCGCATAGGTGAACACTATTTTAAGATCGGGGATTTTACAAAGGCGATATACGCGTTTAAAAAATACATGGAATACTATCCTGACACGGACTACGCGAAAGTGGCCATGGACAGGATCAGGGCAATAAATTCAGGCGGTACAGTTGCCGATTCAATGCCTGTGCCCGGGCAGAAAAAATCCTCCCTTGACAGCTTCGACAGTTTTTCAATGGATGACAGTGACGGCGGTTTCACCTTTGATGATTCACCCCCTCTGTCTGGCCAGAACGGGTCATCCTTATCGGGATTTTCAGCCGACGATACAGGTCCATCTTCAGAGTTCTCCAGCGAGATAGATGATTTTCTTTCGGATAGTGATGACGACCTGGCCGATTTCAGCTTTGATGAACCGGTTAAGCCGAAAGGCGACTCTCTGCAGGATGTTTACAACAGAGGCGAAGCAAGCCTTGAGATGAACAACTACGGCGCGGCTCTTGAAATATTCCGCGATGTTATAGACAGGGCATCACCATCAAATCCTAATGAAAAAAGGCTCTTTATAGATTCATATTATAATGCGGGCATATGTTCCTTTGAATTGAAGGACCTTAAAGGAGCCATGAATTATTTTGCCGAGATAACAAGAAGTTATTCCGATACGGATAAATTTAAAGGCGCGATGTTTTACATAGGCCGGATTTTTGAAATGGCAGGCCAAGGTGAAAAGGCACTGTCGTATTACAACAGAGTTATGAACATGAAACCAAAGGATTCTATGAATTCCAGGGCCATGGACCGCATACAGGCGCTGCAGAAGAACAGGTAAACTATGCTTGAACTTGATGAAAAATTTTTCGAAAAATTTGGCGCGGAATATTCCCCCAACGAGATAATATTCTGCGAGTATGAACCAGGCTATGAATTTTATTTTATACAGAAGGGCCGGGTAAGGATTGCCCGCATAATCAGTGACCGGGAAAAGACAATAGATGTTCTTATGCCGGGAGATGTTTTCGGAGAGATGGCAATTCTTGAGGAGCAGCCAAGGTCGGCAACAGCCATTGCGATGGAGCATGTGCGGGTGCTTAAATTCCACAGGGATAATTTTGACGCGCTTTTGCAGGGGAATCCCCAGCTTGCCTATAAACTTCTGCTTATATTTTCTAAAAGAATATACGATGCTAAAAGGCGACTCATGATACTTCTGCTCGAGGAGCCGTCGCTTAAGGTGATGGACGTTCTGATTATGCTGGCAGAGCAGAATCCGCAGTACGACTTTGAAGGCGAGATAAGCCTTAACACCAACTCTCAGCAGATAGCAAGCTGGGCAGGAATGGCAGAAGCTGACGCGCAAAAAGAATTGACACACTTAACCCGTGTTGGCAAAATTGATCTATACGAGGATAAGGTTGTCGTTAAAAATATCCGTGATTTTCAGCGGGTTGTAGCTTCAAAGCGAAAACACATGTTTTCATAATAATCTATCCGCTCCCGTAGCTCAGGTGGATAGAGCAGCGGTTTCCTAAACCGTGTGTCGGTGGTTCGAGTCCTCCCGGGAGCGCAAAATGTGAAGCAATTTGTTGCAATGGTGATAGAATAAGAGCGGAACGCAGTTTCGCGCAAAAAACTGAGTTGAAAAAAGCGGTTATACCGCTTATTTTTTTGTCCCGAGGACGTTATGGATGACAGGCTGCAGAAATTAAAAAAAAGATATGATGAGATTGAGTCCGAACTCAGTAAACCTGAAATCGTTTCGGACCAGAAAAGGTTCAGGGACCTGAACAGGGAGCATTCACAACTTTTACCCGTAATAACAAGGTTCAACGATTACCTGAAAATAAAAAAGGACCTTGCTGACAGTAAAGAACTGATAGAGACAGAAAAAGACCCCGAGATGTGTCAGATGCTCCAGTCCGAGATTGAAGAACTTGAACAGAAAATCGATGAGATGAAAGAGAAACTCATCGTGATGCTGCTTCCAAAGGATCCGGACTCGGGCAAAGACATACTTATTGAAATACGCGCGGGTACGGGCGGCGACGAGGCAGCTCTTTTTTCGGCGGACCTGTTCAGGATGTACACCCGGTATGCGGAGGTCAGGGGCTGGAAAATTGAATTAATAGATGGCAGCACTAATGAACTTGGAGGCTACAAAGAGGTGATTTTTTCACTGCGTAACCCCGAGGCCTATGACACCATGAAGTATGAATCGGGCGTGCACAGGGTGCAGAGGGTTCCGACAACTGAATCACAGGGCCGTATACACACATCGGCTGTAACAGTGGCGGTAATGCCCGAGGCAGAAGAGGACGAGATAGAGATTGACCAGAACGATATAAGGGTCGATGTCTACAGGTCGTCCGGCCACGGCGGCCAGTCTGTAAATACTACGGACTCAGCGGTCAGGATTACGCACATACCCACAGGCATGGTTGTTACCTGCCAGGATGAAAAGTCGCAGATCAAGAACAGGGCCAAGGCGATGCGCGTACTCAAAGCCAGGCTGCTCGAAAAGACAAACAGAGAACGCATGGCAAAGGAATCTGAACTTCGCAAGTCACAGGTAGGTTCAGGCGACAGGAGCGAAAGGATCAGAACTTATAATTTTCCGCAGAACAGGGTGACTGATCATCGCATCGGCCTTACGCTCTACTCACTGGAAAATGTACTTGAAGGAGAGATGGAGGATCTTGTAAATGCGTTGAAAAAGGCCGAAGTTGAGGCCCTGCTTAAAACAGTGAAACAGCCATGAAGCTTATGGAATTTCTGGCAGATGCCTCCTCCCGCCTTGATAAAACAGGGATTCCCACGTCAAGGCTCGATGCCGAGATAATAACCGCACATGCTCTCGGTATCGAAAGATACATGGTATTAACTGATTCCAACCGCGAACTTTCGGAAAAAGAGATAACTGATCTTGAAAAACTTATCTGCCGAAGGCTTGAATTTGAGCCGGTGGCATATATTACCGGTATAAAGGAATTTTACGCGATTGAATTCATTGTCACCGGGGATGTGCTTATACCCAGGCCTGAAACTGAGCTTCTTGTAGACATGGCCATATACTGGGCCCCCATGTATGGAACTGTTTTGGATCTCTGCGCGGGATCAGGGGCCATTGCCGTTGCCCTGAAAAAGTCCAGGCCCGATCTTGCGCTGACCGCGACGGACATTTCAGATCCGGCCCTTGAGATAGCAAAAGAGAATGCCGGGAAGATTCTGGGTCGTGAAAAAATCACCTTTCTGCACGGCGATCTTTTTTCTCCGGTAAAAGGAAAAGTTTTTGACCTTATTGTGTCCAATCCCCCATATGTAGATATTAAGCTCAAGGGGTCACTGCAGAAAGATCTTGAATACGAGCCGGTAAACGCGCTCTACTGTGAAGATGGCGGCAGAGAAGTGATCGCGCGGATTATTGAGGGTGCGGGGGAACACCTGGCCGATGACGGCGTGCTGCTCCTTGAGATAGGAAGTGACCAGCGCGCATTTGTAGAAGAGCATGGCATTGCTCATGGATATTCGGTTTCAATTTTAAATGATTACGCAGGATTTTCGAGGGTCGCGACATTAAAAAGAAATCAGCAACATGTTGAAGAAGAGTAGCAACTGAGAAATTTTTATTACGTTATAAATGCATGCTTAAATAAGATTTATAATGTAATAAGGATTCCTCATATTCGTTCGGAATGACGGAACCTGGAACATGGAAGAGGATGGGGTCTGGTGGCTTCCGCGGTCTTCAAAACCGTAGGCTGCAGTTTACTGTGGCGGCAGGTTCGATTCCTGCCCCTTCCGCATAAAAAAGCCCATGCAGGGGCTTTATGATTTAACAGAAGCCGGTTATTGAGCGCCTGTTTATTAAATGCTACCTGAATTTTACAAATTCTCCGTAGACCCACGCTCTTTGCGTCTTACACACGTAGATATCCATGTCGTAGCGGAACTCCACGTAGTACCAGTAGTTGTTCCATTTACCAACTGTGCGTTTATCCCTGGTTCTTGCAAGGACCAGCAGTTCCTGGCCTTTCGGAAGAGACTTCAGCACTTTAGGCACATCGTCGTCGCAGCAATGTTCACATGTTATATTTATCTCTTTTCCTTTCTGATCCGGTTTTTCCCTCATTTTAAGCGGGGCTGTAACAACAGCCTTTTTAACGCCCATTGTTACCGCATCTATGCCCTGGATAGAGACGGATTTACCCTCTTTCGCGGCTGAAGATGTATCCCATAGCATCAGTTCTTTAAATTTCAGGTAGAATGTTTTCAGGGTGATTTTTTTAAAGTAGAGATACCTGGTGTATTTGGGTGAATTATTATCAGTGAGGATGACGCCGTTGTTTAGGGATAAACCGATGTTGTCTTCGCTATCTGAGTCTTCAATCATAAGCGACAGCTTGCCGCCTTTTATTGAATAAGAACCGCTTGCGCTGATATAGGATTGTCCTAAATCTATCATGAACTTGAAACGACCATCAGGGGTAAAAGTAATTTTCATGGTTCCTTCTATCTCGTCCGGATCTGTTTCCCAGACAGTTGATGATAGATATTCAGGGGTAAGAGCGTAAACCTTATTTGCATTGTTTTTTGCAGGGGAAACAGGCGACAGTATGGCTGAAACAATTACCAAAGAAATCATTAAACCGGCAATGTTTTTTATTTTCATAAAATGTACCTCTATAGTTTAAGTATAGTTTATGGTATAGACAGAATAGTATCAAAAAAAATTTTCAAATTTTAAAATAATCTTTTTGCCTGCCTGAAGTTGAGTCGCCTGAGATATAAATTGATATCCCCTGCAATTGCTCACAAGCCGCGGTTATATGCTAAGAATATCCCCCGCGGCGTACCTGTCCGCAAGATGACATATCATGGAAGGATTGATTTTAGCGTGTGCGCTAAGAGCAAGCGCGGGGGAGTTGTTTTCGGCCGACAGGTGTCCAAGGCATACCCAGCGCAGCCTGCTGCCGTATTGAGCGATTAGTTCTGCTGATTCAGTATTCGAGATGTGTCCAGCCGGGCCTGTGATCCTTTTCTTGAGGAACCCGGGGTACGGGCCTCGTTGCAGCATGGCAGGGTCGTAGTTGCTTTCAATGAGAGCAGCATCCACCGATTCAACCGCGTTTTTCAGGTCTCCATATACATGTCCCACGTCGGTAAAAATTCCAAACCTGGACCGGCCATCATCAATGATAAACGAGACTCCGTCAGCGCCGTCATGAGGCGTGGCTATGGTTTCAACTTTTAGGTGGCCGAAATGTATTGTTCCCCCGGATTTAAAGTGTTCAATCTGGTCTATTTCTCCCAGTTCATGGCGGGAACGTGCTGCGCGAAGTGTCTTCTCGGTAATGCAGAGCCGCATGCCGAATTTTCGCTGGTAGATGCCGGCATACTTAATGTGGTCAGAATGGTCATGAGATATGACGAGCGCGTCAATGTCCGTGATGTCCCTGCCCGCGCGAGTCAGGCGTTCCGCGGCCTGTTTGCCGCTTATGCCGGCATCGAATAGAAGTTTTATGTTCTCCGATTCGACGTATATGCAGTTGCCGTTACTTCCCGATTGAAGAGAGATGATATTCATGCGGATTATATTATGTCTCTTAAAGCAAACAGTCAAGCTTTTTATAAAAGATGATATGCTGCCCGCGTTGTATTCTTATTCGATTTTTTTGTCTGTGCCTGTCATGGTCGAAAGAGGCTGCCTGTACTGGAACAGTTTTTCAACAGTCTCTTTAACCACCGGGTCGTTCGTGTCTTTGCAGTAAACCGAATATTTAAGTATAGGAATATTTACGCCAACAACCCGTACTTTGTAAAAATTGGTTATAAACTGCATGTAATATCCTGTCGGCCTTTTACCATAGGAGAATACTCCGGCAATTTTATCCAGTTCATCAATATCCCTGTACAGTACGTTGTAGCCGTATATGTCCGCTCCTATTGCATACTCGTCCCAGTTTTTTACAATTTCCTCAAGTTCCTGCATGGTGTACATTGTATCTGTGAAGTGCTGTTTGTAAACTGCTCCGGAAATAATATCACGTTTAAGCTGGGCGATATCATCTTTAAAAAGTTTTGAATCTGATACCTTTCGTGAATACATTCTTTTGTATTCAGGGTAGTAATCAATAACCTTGTCGATTTTGTTATCTGCGCCCTCGTCCAGTATATAAACTATCCTTTTGTCCATTGTCGTGAAATCACCGATCAATATAATGGTATCATTGCCAATTGCCTGCAGGAAAAAATAATTTCTGTTATCCTTTGGCATGGGCATCATCTTTAACCTGCCGAGAGTAAGGGGTTTTACCTGGAGATCGTCAAACACACCGGATGTGGCAATGCCTGCTGCGGCAATTATAACCAGCAGGATTCCTGAAATTATTTTGAATGTCCTTTTCATGATATACTCCTGTTTTATTGTTTATGCGAGTTTTGAAATATTTTCTTTAAGCATAGAGAGTATTTCGCTGTATTCTTTCTGTTTAAGCCTCTCTTTCTCTATAACATCTGCCGGGGCGCGCCCGGTAAAATTTTTGCTGGTCAGTTTAGCGTTCACTTTTTCCAGTTCGGCGCCTATCCTGCCGAGCTCTTTTTCCAGCCTTGCTTTCTCTTTCTCAATGTCTATAAGGCCTTTGAGCGGCATGAAAATTTCAACGTCGGCCATTACTGCCGATGCATCTGTTTTGTCCGGTATGTATTGCGCATCAACTTTTACTGATTCCACCTTTGCCAGAGCCCGTAGATGAAGAGCCTCGGTATTAATAATATCGCAGAGTAATGCTGAATCTGTTCTGAAAATCACATCTGCTCTTTTCTCGGGCGCTATGTTCATCTCTCCGCGGATGTTGCGTATTTTATAAACTATCTCCTTGAAAGTCTCGGTGTAGCGTGATTCATTTTCGAACTCAAAGTTTTTATTGGAAACGGGCCATTGTGAAACTATAATATCCTTTTCATTCTGATCCTTTATTTTTTGCCATATCTCTTCTGTTATAAATGGCATAAAAGGGTGCAGAAGCTGCAGGCCTTTTTTCAGAACATGGGAAAGCACCTGTTTCGCAGTATGCGAAGATTCAGCGCCTGTATTTTCTTTGCCGTAAATCCTCTGTTTTACCAGTTCAACGTACCAGTCACAGAACTCGTGCCACCAGAAATCGTATATGGTGTTCGCGGCTTCGTTGAATCTGTATCCTTCCAGCGCGTCGTCCACTTTTTTAATTGTGGCATTAAGTAAATGTAATATCCATTTGTCGAATTTTTCAAGTTTATTATTATCAATTTTTTCAGGTTTAAAGCCGTCCCCGAGGTTCATAAGAATAAACCTCGCGGCATTCCATATTTTATTGCAGAAAGACCTGTATCCTTCAATTCTTTTTTCCGAAAGAATAATGTCGCGCCCCTGTGCGGCAAAGGCGGCCAGTGTGAACCTGAAAGCGTCTGTGCCGTAGTTGTCCATCATTATAAGGGGATCTATGACATTCCCCTTCGATTTGCTCATTTTCTGGCCGTGCGCATCACGCACCAGCGCGTGAATATACACATCGTTAAAAGGGATATCGTCCATGAACTTTACACCGGTCATGATCATGCGCGCGACCCAGAAGAATATTATGTCAAAACCGGTCACGAGCACGCTGGTAGGGTAATATTTTTTCAGCTCGGGGGTTTTGTCAGGCCATCCCATTGTTGAAAAAGGCCAGAGCGCCGAGCTGAACCATGTATCGAGCACATCTTCATCCTGGCGGATTTCAGTTGATCCGCACTTTTCGCATTTATCAGGATCTGTCATGCTCACTATTATGTGGTCGCATTTGCCGCAGTAGAAGGCGGGTATTCTGTGGCCCCACCATAACTGCCTTGATATACACCAGTCGCGTATGTTGTACATCCATTCAAAGTAGGTCTTCTCCCAGTTTGCCGGGACAAAGCGGATTTTCCCATCCTCAACGACTTTTATAGCCTGTTCAGCAAGAGGCTTAATCTGCACAAACCACTGTCTGGAAAGGTATGGCTCAATTACTGTGTTGCATCTGTAGCAGTGTCCCACGGAGTGCACGTGTTTTTCTGTTTTTTCAAGCAGGCCCTGCCTGTCAAGATCCTCTATAATTTTTTCCCTGGCATCATATCTGGTCATGCCCGCGTAAGCGCCGCCGTTGCTGTTGATCACGGCGTGTTCATCCATTATTATTATCTCTTCAAGATTGTGTCTTTTACCCATCTCGAAGTCATTTGGATCGTGAGCGGGGGTAACCTTTACAAATCCTGACCCGAAGTCTTTATCAACATAGGAATCGGCAAAGACCGGGATTTCACGCTCCATTAGCGGCAGGATTACTGTCTTACCAATAAGCCGGTTGTTTCTTTCGTCTTCAGGATTGACAGCAACTCCAGTATCACCGAGCATTGTTTCAGGCCGTGTGGTTGCCACGGTGATAAAATCGTCGCTCCCCTTAACCGGATACTTTATGTGCCACAGATTACCGTCAAGCTCCCTGTATTCAGTTTCAATGTCGGACAGGGCTGTTTCGCAGCGCGGGCACCAGTTGATAATCCTGTAGCCCCTGTATATAAGGCCCTCGTCGTACAGCGTGACAAAGACCCTTCGCACTGCCCGCGACAGGCCGTCGTCAAGCGTGAATCTTTCACGCTGCCAGTCCAGAGAAGACCCTAAGCGTTTCAACTGTCCCTGTATCTGGTTTCCGGAATGTTCCTTCCACTGCCATACGCGTTTTTCGAATTCTTCGCGTCCCAGATCGTGCTTTGACTTGCCCTCGTTTGCAAGCAGCCGCTCCACAACATTCTGTGTGGCTATACCCGCATGGTCGGTTCCGGGCATCCAGAGTACGGACCGTCCTTTCATCCTCTGCCGTCTGGCAAGTATATCCTGCAGTGTATTGTTAAGCGCATGCCCCATGTGCAGGTTTCCTGTTACATTTGGCGGGGGTATTACTATTGAGTAAGGCTCTTTGCCGTCATTCACATCGGCGTGAAAGTACCCGGCTTTTTCCCAGTGCTCATACCATTTTTTTTCGACCTCTTTTGGTTCATATGAAGAAGGAAGTTCCATTGTTCACTCCGGGGATCGTTTGATGTAGAGTCTATTAATTACCGGAAACGGGAGGTGTCAATAAGATTTGACCGGGCATGCTGATTTATGACGGTAAACCCGGCGAGACGGGAAAAAATTTTTATATTTTGTATTTTTCCATGGCGGCAGATGTTTCCATGAGTTTATTTGCCACATCCTTTACTTCAAGGGCAAAGTTCTGGTTGCCACGTGCTTTTTCAGCGGTTTGCGTGGCTATAGATGTTGTTTTTTCGCTGAATGATGTTATTCGTTTTATGTCGTCTACTATCCGCGAGTTGTTATCGTTTATATCAGTGACCGATTCCATTACCATGCGTGATTTTTCCCTTACCGAGTTCATTCTTTCGAGTATTTCCCTGAAAACGCTGTCTGTTTTTCCGATCATCGCGTCCTGCTGCTGGTTGGCCGCGCTGAGGCTGTTGACCGCAGTAAGGGATTCATCGACCTGGTTTTTCATTCCATTAAGGATTCCTCCGATAATTTCGGCGGATTCGCGGCTCTGGTCCGCAAGCTTCGAAATTTCATCTGCCACAACTGCGAATCCACGGCCAGCCTCGCCTGCGCGAGCAGCCTCAATCGAGGCGTTCAGTGACAGAAGGTTTGTCATGTCCGATATTTCACGAATAATGTTGATTACGTTTCTTATCTCCTCAGACTGCTTCAGCAGCCCAGTGATTGTTTCGTTTACCCTTGTTCCTTCGTTCCTTACAATGGCGCTGTTTGATGTAAGATTTTCGACAACCTTCAGCGCGTCCGTGACCTTAGCCGCCGTATTATCAGATTCGCTGCCCATTTCTGAAGCAAGGTTCATGCAGTTGTCTATACTTTGACTTACATCGGAGCTAAGCTTCATCTGATTCTGAAGATTATCTGTAACTTCAAGGGTATCCTTTGATATTTCGGTGAGTGTGAGAGAAACATTCCCCGCATTTTTTGCCAGTGTTTCAACTATGTCATAAATCTTTTTTGAGTTCTCGACAAGTATATCTGCTGTCTTGAGAATGTCAGCTATCAGTGTTTTCTGCTTCTGCTGTTCATCACTAATTGTGCTGAGCTTTTCGGCATTTATTTCGTTCGAAAGCTTAGTGGTGTTTATGTACACTATGGCAAAGAGTATTACGCACGCCATCAGGATTGTATAATCGGTTGTGATGGAGGCATCGTTAAATCCCATGAATACAGTTAGCCATATAATGCGGGCGGCATTAATAAATACCAGGGCTATGAAGCTGTATTTTATAAGTTTAAGGTTAAAATAGAGAAGGTACATAGAGAGCATGGGGAGTATGTAAACGAAGATCATGGTCCTTGTGCTTGAAAAAACAGAAAATATATACAGTACGAAATATCCAAACAGGGTTATGTATTTTATCTTTTCATCAGTTTTATTAATTTTGTAAAGAGCAGAGGCCCAGATCAGGGGGATTACTATAATAATAAAAAATATTATTACATAGCTCAGCGTCCTGCCGCCTTTAAGATATTCAGCTATATATCCCAGAAAGAGAAATGTGTCCAGAATCCAGTTTATAAGTATTATGTTTCTGTTTATTTTAAAAAGACTTGGTTCAATATTTTTTACAGACATAATTCCTCGGTTTACAAGAATCTGTACTGCTAAAGTTGGTTGACATACGTGCATTTTAAAATATAAAGAAATAATCAGGAAAGTCAACCAGATGTTGATATAATAGGGGTCAAAATTGAAAAAAATAATACAGCCAGCGCTGATAATGATATTATTTGCGGTTAATTCCGCCCATACAGGATTTTTTGGTGTATAAAAAAGTGATCGGAATTGCAGGCATAAGGGCCGGCTACAAACGGGAGTTTGATACCCACACAAAGGAATATCCTGAACAGAATCCCCTTGTAAAAAAAACCGATTCAACATTCTACTGCCAGGCAGGTATTACATTCTGATGAATAAACAGTTGCCTGAGATTATCGCATCAGAAATTATGGACTGCTTCACAAAGGGGCTTGATCTGGATGATGATATCCGCCATTTTTTTGTGTCATGCGAAGGTCTGGCCGATTCTTCACACATAGCTGAATTTCTTAATAACAGCAGCAATGATTCATCCCCTGTATATGACCTGATCTTTTATCCGGACAGAGAGATGCGTTTGCGCATAGAATCCCTGATACCGGCTGCGGGACTTGATCCTGAAGCTATAAGAAGCCTAATCTCTGCAGTATGTTCCGCGAAGTCTGATATCATTGTTAATACGTCCCCCCATCCGGTCAGTCTGGAATGGAGCCGTTTCAGTTCCCATGTCTGCAGTTATATAAAAAGACTGAATCTTGATGTGAATACCGGAATATTTCACGGTCAGGGTGCGGGTAATTTTATCAATGAGCGGATAATACTCAGGAGCGGCAGGCACGTTTGCTCGGGCGAAAGAGCTGAATTTCTGGGCACGCTTGTTAGGCGCGCAGCAGAGGAGAATCTGTCCGGCTCCGGTGATCTTTTTTTATTCGCGCTTAAAATTACAGGCTCACAAAATAAAGGGATCGCGGAACTGTTTGAAAAAAGCAAATGTTTTTACGAGTCGGCAATAAGGGATTCGGCCGAGTTCAGCAGGATTCTTGGCAAATACAGTATGGAATATGTGATGGCCAGGAGGATAAGTATTCCTCTTATAGGCTTTGACGAGGCGGTCGAAGCAATAAGAAAAATTGATACCATCACCAGCCTGGTTTACGGATTTATAATCCCTCCCGCTGACCATGGTGTTGAAATGCTCCTTAAAAACGGAGAATTGACCGGACTATAATGTATTTCGCAGAAATCCCGGGTTTAATTAACCTTTATCTGCGGCATTTTGATTTGAAAAAAAACTTGTTTATTATGATTATATAATTACAATGGGTCTTTGAGTCTTAGTATTATACATTTACGAGGCGATTATGGGCTGCACAGTTGCTATGGGAACCCAGTGGGGTGATGAAGGGAAAGCGAAAATGGTCGACTACCTGACAAGGGATTCGGACATAGTAGTAAGATACCAGGGCGGAGCGAATGCCGGACATACAGTTGTTGTAGATGATAAAAAATTTGTGTTTCATCTTATACCATCCGGAATACTTCACGAAGGGAAAAAGTGTATTATAGGTAACGGAGTAGTACTTGATCCGATTGAGCTTGTTGATGAGATAGACCTTCTTGAAAAAAAAGGACACAGGGTCAGGGAAAAGCTGCTCATATCCGATGCCGCACATCTTATTATGCCCTATCACAAGGAACTGGATGGCGTACTTGAGGAGATGACTGAATACAGGATCGGTACAACCAAACGGGGTATTGGTCCCTGTTATGCGGATAAATGTCTGAGGCTCGGCATAAGGGCCGGGGATATTTTTAGTACGGATTATCTTATAAAGCGTGTTTCAAATGCTCTGAAAATTGCCAATCTTCAGCTCGCAGCAATGAAAAGTGAAAAGGCTTTCATGCTTGATGAAATAATGGATATGCTTGAAGCCTTCAAGATCAGGGCGGGCTCGATGATTGTAAATACGCAGCAGCACCTGCATGATGCCGTAAGGCATGGTAAAAGTATTCTGCTCGAAGGAGCGCAGGGATATGCGCTGGACATAGATCACGGGACTTACCCTTATGTGACTTCGTCGAATCCTACAATCGGCGGCGCGCTGCTGGGATCAGGGCTGAACGCGTCCGACATAGATTCGGTAATCGGTATTACTAAAGCCTATGTCACGCGTGTCGGAGAGGGCCCTTTTCCGACTGAGGCGGGCGACGAGGAGAGCGCAATACTTCGGGTGAATGGAAATGAATTCGGAGCGACTACGGGAAGACCGCGAAGATGCGGCTGGTTTGACATCCCCCTTGTGAAGAAGGCGATTGCTATTAATGGAATAAATCAGATTGCCATGACAAAACTTGATGTACTCACGGGATTTGAAAAACTCAATGTGTGCATAGGCTACGATCTTGATGGGCAAAGGGCTGATGATATATGCCAGTCAAAGCTTGACAGCGTTAAACCTATTTTTGTTGAACTTGACGGCTGGAAGGAGAACATTTCGAAATGCAGGAGTTTTGAAGACCTCCCCGTGAACGCCAGAAATTATATTAAACTAATAGAGGATGAACTTGGAGTGCCCGTAGCATTTTTCTCTGTGGGACCAGGAAGGGAATATACGTTCAAGCGTTAATATACATGAATTAAAAATAAATCCGCTGAAAGTTTCAGCGGATTTATTTTTTAAAATGATGCCATAAATTATCGAAGGGTAATTTTTTTTTGTTTTTTCTTAATTTTATTGACAGTTGTAATCCCTTTTTGTAAAAGGTTTTTACTTTAGCGCGAGTCGCTAGCTCAGTCGGTAGAGCAACTGCCTTTTAAGCAGTGGGTCCGGGGTTCGATTCCCCGGCGACTCAAACAAAAGTATATTGCACGTCCCCGTCGTCTAGGGGTCTAGGACTACGGGTTTTCATCTCGTCAACAGGGGTTCGAATCCCCTCGGGGATGCATAAAGGTTAAGAGCCTGATAAAAAAAGCTGTTCGTCAGAACAGCTTTTTTTATCAGTGCGCGTTTATTCCTCTGCGGATATGAAAAAATATAATCTACATTATCTCTAAGAGTGATTCCGCCACTGCTGACGCGGTCTTTTCAATATCCCCGGCAGAATGTGCTGATGACAGAAATCCCACTTCATAACCTGATGGCGAAAGGTATATTCCCCTGCTTAACATCGCGCCGTGAAATGAGGCAAAGAGTTTCATGTCGCATCTGCGCACATCGCTGACCGTGTTTATTTTTTTCTGGTCTGTAAAATAAAAACTGAAAATTGATTCAATGCTGTTGAATAGTATTCTGCCTTTATACTTTTCAAGCAGAGGACTGATAAGCGATCTTAACATGTCGCCTTTATTTTTAAGCGACTGATAAAAGTCCGCGCTGCCCGTACTTTTCAGCATCGCGATACCTGCTGCCATCGCAAGGGGATTGCCCGAAAGAGTGCCGGCCTGGTAGACAGGCCCCTCGGGAGAAATCATGGACATGATATCATTACGTCCGCCGTATGCGCCCACGGGCAGGCCGCCGCCTATAATTTTACCCAGCGTTGTCAGGTCGGGTTTTACTCCAAAGTATTCCTGGGCGCCGCCACGCCCCAGTCTGAAGCCGGTTATAACCTCGTCAAAAATAAGGAGCGCGCCGTGTTGTGTGCAGAGTTCGCGCACGCCCTCCAGATAACCTGGAGACGGAAGTATGAGCCCATAGTTGCATGGGACAGGTTCAAGAATAACCGCGGCTATGCTCTGGCCGTCTTTTTTTAGGAGCGCCGTGAGGGCGTCAAGGTCATTGAACGGAACAACGAGTGTGTCCTGCGCGTTGCCCCTGGTTACACCCGCGGAATCGGGAGTACCTAAGGTCGCGAGTCCGGAACCCGCGGCAACGAGCATAAAGTCCGCGTGGCCATGGTAGCAGCCGTCAAGCTTGACTATTTTATCACGGCCCGTAAATCCCCGTGCCAGCCTTATTGCGCTCATTACAGCCTCTGTGCCGGAGCAGACAAACCGTACTTTTTCTATTGATGGGACTGCCTTTATCACCAGTTCGGCAAGCTCAACTTCGAATCTGTGAGGTGTGCCGAAACTTGTTCCTTTAAGCGCGGTTTCCCTGACAGCCTCGATTACTGAATCATCAGCATGGCCAAGAATCAGGGGGCCCCAGGACATGCAATAGTCTATGAATCTGTTTCCATCCTCGTCTATGAAGCTGCTGCCCTTTCCTTCGCGGATAAAGCGGGGTGTCCCGCCCACAGATTTAAACGCGCGGACAGGAGAGTCCACTCCGCCCGGCAGTAGTTTCTGTGCTTTTTTGAATAAATTTTCGGATCTGGTTGTATTCATGGGTTGCTTCCTGTTAATTTATGGCTGAGTCGTTATATGCAGCCTGACATCAACGCGCATAAGAGGCAAGTTCTTTTTGAAGTAAAAGTTTTTCGTAATTTGCCGCGGCCTGAACTTAACGCCCCCGGCGGTATAAACCTGTTACTATCTCATGAATGTTAAGCCGCCACATTCAAACACTTATTCGGCCTCCTGCCTGCGTTTGAAACTAAAACATCCTGTTTGTCGCCCGAGAGGGGTTTATGGACTTATTTTTTCGGCCCCCAGCCGATTAACATTTACTGCTGTATTGACTTCATTTCGGCTTCCCCCGGAGGGGGATTTGTAAACTCAAATTTTTTTTGATAATAATAAAGTGTTTTAACCCCCTTCTGGGGGTGGCGTATAAAGAACAGAAAAATCTACGTTCACTCGCCGGAGGCATTGAGTGCTGTTACAGCCGGATGACATTTTCCTGTCGCGGCCGTAATGCCGGTATCTTTGAAAAGGTGCTCTGAGCCGGGGAAGGTGCTCTGACCCCGCGGGAGACCCCGTGGGAACATGCTTTGACCCCCGCGGGAGACCCCGTGGGAACATGCTTTGACCCGGTTAAAACCAGTTGTTTTTCAGAATATCAGCTGAATGATACGAAATAATCATGTCAGCACCGGCGCGAAAGAACGATGTCATAATCTCGGTTACCACGCGTTGCTCATCTATCCAACCCCTGTCAGCAGCAGCTTTAACCATTGAGTATTCTCCGCTCACATTGTAAACGCAGAGAGGAAGCAGTGAAAGCTGTCTTGCGCGGTATATTATATCCATATACGACAGGCCGGGTTTTACCATTACTATGTCCGCGCCTTCATCTATGTCCGTCATTATCTCTTTTTCAGCTTCGCGCGCATTCCTGAAATCCATCTGGTAGCTTCGTCTGTCGCCGAACTGCGGAGCGCTTCCAGCCGCGTCCCTGAAGGGCCCGTAAAAACCGGAGCAGTACTTGGCAGAATATGCCATTATCGCGGTGTTCTCGAAACCCCGGGCGTCAAGGGCGTCGCGTATTGCCGCGACCCGGAAATCCATCATGTCAGAGGGTGCGACTATGTCGGCTCCTGCTTCTGCGTGGCTTACCGCTGTTTTTGAAAGCAGTTCAAGTGTGGGATCGTTCAGTACCTGACCGTTTTGCACAATTCCGCAATGTCCGTGATCAGTGTACTCGCACAGGCAGACGTCGGTTATCACGAGGATAGATTCACCGAATTCGCGTTTTATTTTGCGCACTGCTTTCTGTACTATTCCAGAATCGGAATACGCGCCTGAACCTTCAGCATCTTTTACGTCCGGTATGCCGAAAAGAAGAATGGATCTGACTCCATAGTTCATATCACGTTCAATATCCCGCAGCAGGTTGTCGATACTCACCCGGTCTATTCCCGGCATGGAAGCTATCTGATCCCGACGGGAGTCGCCCTCCATGACAAAATAAGGCATGATCAGCTTTTTTACGTCCGGGATTGTTTCTGCCGCGAGTTCCCTCATTTTTTCTTCAGTACGCAGTCGGCGGGCTCTGTATGTCATTTTTTTCTCCAGTACACAGGAATATTTTATAGTATAAATCAGTAATTATTCCTGAAAATATTTATTATTGCAACGATTGTTTCAATCCCCGCCGCCTCTGGCGGCGGGGATTAAGCATTTTATACCGCATAAAAGTTAAAGATTTAACTTTTATTAAAATTATTTATGATCGAAATAATCGACCATGGACTGCACAAGTCCCTCTATACTATATTCGGAAGCGGTTATATGCGGAACCGCTCCAAGTTTTTTCAGCGTGCTGCTTGTGACCGGGCCAATGCTCGCAATCACCTGTTCCCCCGGTTTGATTATATCAAAAAAATTTGTGGCAGTGGAGGAGCTTGTAAAGGTGATTATATCCGCCTCTTTTACCTGTTCAAGAATTTCGGGATCAATTTTTTCAGGTTTAACGGCGCTGTATATATGAATTCTGTTCACGTCTGCGCCGAGAGATTTAAGTCCATCTGCAAGCACGGTGCGGGCTTCTGCGGAACAGGGGAGTAGTATTTTTTTGCCTGACAGGTTCTGTTTGCCCATCTCCTCAAGGAGTGATTCAGCAACGTACTGCGGCGGTACAAGGTCCGCTGTGAGCCCGTATTTTTTCAGTTCATCAGCCGAGGCTCTTCCTATCGCGGCAATTTTAATCTTACCGAATATCCGCGCATCCTTTCCTGATTCAAATACCTCTTCAAAGAATATGTTCACCGCGTTCTGTGAAGTGAAAACAATCCAGTCATATTTGCTCATCGCGTTTATGGCATCAAAGAGTTTGCCCGCGGTATCGAGCTTTTTGAGTTCAATTGTGGGGAACTCGATCACCCGCGCGCCCATGGGAATTAACATCTGTGAAAGTTTCGATGCCTGTTCGCGGGTCCGCGTTACCGCGATTTTTTTACCGAATAACGGCTGCTTGTCAAACCAGCGGAGACTGTCGCGCAGTGATACGACTCCGCCCATAATAATAATCGCGGGGGGTTTAAGCTGTGCCTCTTCAACCGCATTTGCGATTTTGTCAAGAGGGGCAGTTACAACGCGCTGTTCAGGCCTGGTGCCCCATGTTATGATTCCGACCGGCGTGTTTTCGGGGAAATTTTTTTCATTTATCAGCTTGCTGCTTATATGTTCAAGGTTTTTCATGCCCATGAGAAATACGAATGTTTTTTCAGGATTGTACTCGGGGAAGTTTACATCTTCGGTATCATCAGCATCTGAACGTCTGTGGCCGGTGATTACTTCAAAAGCATTTGAAAAATCACGGTGAGTCAGGGGAATGCCTGCGTAAGCCGGAGCTGAATAAAATGAGGATACGCCGGGTACTGCTTCAAACGGCACATTCTTCTTTACCAGAAGTTCCGCCTCTTCTCCGCCGCGTCCGAATATGAAGGGATCACCCCCCTTGAGGCGCACGACTTTTTTCCCTTCAAGCGCTTTAGCCGCGACCAGTTCGTTAATGTCGTCCTGTTTTAGTGTATGATTGCTCCCCTGTTTGCCTACATATATAAGTTCGCATTTAAGGTTGTGCACAAGGCTTTTATCGGCAAGGTAATCGTATATAACGCAGTCGGCTTCTGCGAGCAGCCTGCGTCCCTTGACCGATATCAGCTCCGGGTCGCCGGGCCCGGCTCCAACCAGATAAACAATTCCTGTTGTCATATATATTTATCCGCTCCTTTTGCTTTTATTATCCGGGCAAGTTCAGTTCCAAGCAATTCCGGGTTATAGCCCTGAACTTCGGCGCGCGCGGTAAATGTTCCATCGGGCGATGCGACAATACCCTGCAAAGTGATTAATCCCCGCTCAACAGACGCGAGCGCTCCGAGCGGGACATGACAGCCTCCTCCGAACGCGCGCAGAAATGACCGTTCGGCGCGAACAGTTGTTTCAGTTAATGTGTCAGTGAGTCTGTTTACGACTGAAAGTGTGTCAAAATCATCTTCTCTTATCTGGAGTCCCAGGGCGCCCTGCGCAGGCGCAGGCAGAAAAATGTGCGGCTGCAGAAGCTGTGTCCTGAATTCGCTTATGTTCAGGCCGATTCTTTTGACTCCGGCGCTGGCCATGACTATCGCGTCATATTCACGTTCTTTCAGTTTCCTGAGGCGCGTGTTTATGTTTCCTCGAAGCGGTTCAACACGCAGGGAACTGTCGAGCGCTTTTAATTGGGCAAGCCTTCGCATGGAACTGGTTCCGACAACAGAACCCTGCTTCACGCAGAGCCGGTCACACTGCCGGTACACGTCGGCGTGCATTATGAGCATGTCCCGGAAATCAGCACGCTCAGGCACAGCAGCAACTGTAAGACCCTTTACCTCCTCAGTTGGCAGGTCTTTCAGGGAGTGTACGGCAAGGTCGATCCTTTTATCAAGCAGCGCCTCTTCAATCTCCTTGGTAAAAAAACCCTTACCTTCCATTTTGACGAAGGAGACATTCTGTATGCGGTCACCCTCTGTTTTTATAATAACAAGCTCGGTTTTATCAACCCCGATGAGTCCGGCAACGTGGTTTGCCTGCCAGAGGGCAAGTTCGCTTCCCCGGGTTCCAATGCGTATTTTTTTCATTTCTTTACCGCGTATTAATCCTCTGATTGCACAAAAATACATGGCACAGGTTTTTTATGTCAAGGCATAATGTAAAAGGGATTTGTGATAATTATCTGATATAACCGGGGTATGAAATTGAAACGGGAATAAATGTCTGGATCGGAATGTTAAAAAGTGAGATATTGAATCGGGATATATTATTGAATTTCCTTATACTGAGATCATTAATACGTCTTGACAAATTCCGGCCAGGGCCATGTCATCTGGCTGGAAAGAATTGAGGTTTGGGCCGCATTTTTTCAGCAGGGGATCATATATGAATATCATCAACAGGATTAAAAATTTGAATGATGAAGAAAATTATTATCTTCTGCTTGCCATGGTTTTCTGCTTAGCTCTCAGGCTCTTTACTCCGCAGATGATAGGATTCGGCGGCGGCGATACCATTGAATCATGGGACATGGCCCGCAGGCTCCTTTTTAATGAAGAATATTACATCATACACAGGACAGCAAGATTCGGGACAATCATACCTATATATATCACACAGGTTTTATTCGGCACCAATCCCCTTGTATATTATATAGCACCGGCTATTGCATCTTTAATACAGACATTTTTTTTATTCAAGATAGCCCTGCTCATAAGAGGTAAGGTTTTTGCTTTCATTACAACAATAGTTTACCTGAGCTTCCCTCAAATGATACGCGAGTTTTCTCATCCGAGGGTTTCTGTTTTTGCGACAATGTTCTTCCTGATCTCATTTTATTATGCCTTAAAATTTTACACTGAAAGCACGTCTGAAGAAAAAGGGAAAAATCCGCGTATAGCAGATCTTTTGGTTTCAGGCTTAAATATATTTTTTATGTACATGGCCAAAGAGGACAGCCTTTACTTTCTTCCGGCAATAATGCTCATAGTCTATCTGAGCAGAAAAAAATTCACTGATGTTATTCTTCTGGGGATACTGCCTTTTTCATTATTTATTGCTGAAACCTTAGTATATCATTTTTTTACTGAATTTTCTTACGGCCGATTATCTGTTATAACCGGTGAACATTTTGATTCAGTACCCCCTCTTCCTGGATGGTTGTCTCTTTTTGATAGATTCAGAGGGAAAAACCTCAGGCCTTATTTTCGCTACCCTCTTATCCTGTCAATAATTGCAGGATTGTATTTTATAGTGAAAAGGTATGATGAAAACGGGAAAATAAAGCCAATATTTTTCGTTGCTGTTGCTCTTATTATTTATCTGGTATTGCTGACTTTTCTTGTAAAAAGCATACATCCGGTAATCCCCCTGAATACTTTTCGCACAAGGTACATGAACATTGTAATTCCATTGATGCTGATTATTATCGTATATGCAGTGTTTGAATTACTTGCTTTTTATTATAAAAAAACTGCAAAAATAACTGTTCCATCATTCCTTTCCGGGAATTTAAAAAAAATAATTTTTATGTTTATGCTTGTTTATACGTTTATTACAGTGCTTGTTTTTTTTGCAGTTTATAAAAAAGAGGCATATAGAGGAACCTCATACTCTTTCTGTGAAATCCATCCCTTTCCGCTTTTATTTTCATATAATAAGATTATAACCGACAGCTATTATTCAGGCAGGGCCTTTGCGATGCTTGGTGTAAGGGAAAAACGGGAACGTTATGAAGAGCTGGTAAATACGATAGATACATGGATCAAATCCGGGATGCCTTCTGAACAGGCATGTAAAAAATATGGAATATCTGTCGATGACTATTATAAATACAAAAATAGATACCAGGAGACTGTAACGTATGATGCCGAGACTTACCCGGAACGTGTTTTTTTATATCACGGCAGATCGGTATCGGGGCTTGATACTTTTGAATATACCATTAACGGTGAAAATCTGAAATTTTTCTATAACAGATACCTTACATGCAGGGAGGAAATAATTAAAAATCTTGCCGGAGGTTATGAATATCCTTTAATAACATTCCCCCCTTTCCATGTCTCCATAAAAAACTGAAATTTGTTAGCGGGATAAAATGATCAAAAAAATATTTAAAGTATCAAGCTACATACTTGTTATAATATCTTTTATCTTTATATATAAATCTCTGACCTCTTTTGATAAAAGACAATTATATATATTTTTAAGCTATAAAGGCTTAGCCATACTTTTCTTTTTTTCATTTTTATATTCGCTTAATTCTTTTTCGTTTGCCCTTGCATGGCGAAATTTGCTCAGGATATTTTCAGCGAAGAATATCCCGGTAAAAATTGTGTTTGGTTTATACTTCAAATCAAACATTGCCAAGTATCTGCCAGGTAATGTTTTTCATTTTGCCGGGAGACATCTGCTTATCGAAGAAAAAATGGTCAGCCATACCCAGCTTTTATTGGCAAATCTCTTTGAAATCGGTCTCCTGATTATTTCATCAGTATCCCTCGTTCTGATCGGAGTTTTAACCGGGCTTCTTGAGATTCCCGAAGTTATTTTATCAATGATTTCATTCAAATATCTACTGGGCGGATCAATAATTATATTTATTGCCGGGGCGCTAATTTTTATATTATTATTCAAGACAAAAAGATTTGAATTTTTTTCAAACGTCCTCAGTCTGTTCAACTCAGGAACTGTAAAAAAATTATTATTTTCTTCATGTTTATATTCAATAATGTACATTACTACCGGTATAATTTTTTACCTTGTCATTTATTATCTGACTGGCAGTGATTTCTCTTTTATTCTTCTTTTAAGGGTTATTTTTATATTTACTCTTGCATGGGTATCTGGTTATATTGTTCCAGGCGCTCCGGGTGGTGTCGGCATCCGCGAAGCGATCCTGATAATAATGATGTCACCATATCACGACCAGTCAGTTATTGCCATGGCTTCAGTTATTTTAAGAATAATTACTATATTCGGAGATATATTTACTTATTTGTATACATACATAAAAATTTTACAACAAGGGTATCCAGAGGAATCTGCATGAAAGAAAAAGGTTTAACTATAATAATACCAGCGTATAATGAAAAAAATTCAATTATACTCACGGGTAGCAGATTAATTTTAGGGGTAAAAAGTGCTATTAATTTCAGCATGCACATCATATAATGAACCCGCATAAAATGAGCGAGGTAACTTATATGAATGAAAAGGATAAAATTAAG